>Ga0209002_10000534_pt1 | contig 30752 bp, 35 predicted proteins | sample Rifsed16ft2_FD_184010 | JGI IMG/M metagenome (GOLD analysis project Ga0209002, IMG submission 184010) | Soil microbial communities from Rifle, Colorado, USA - sediment 16ft 2 (version 2) | ecosystem: Environmental > Terrestrial > Deep subsurface > Rock core/Sediment | place: Rifle, Colorado...
ATGCGTGTGACTGAACAGATAGACGCACTCGTGACACTGGCGACGAATCCTATTAAATATCTTGTAGTGCCGAGGTTCATTGCGGGCCTTATCGTTATGCCTCTGCTTGTAATTATTGCAGATATTATTGCAGTTGTCGGCGGATATCTGATTGCCGTATATGTTCTGGGCGCCAACTCTGTTATATATATACGAATGACTACGGAATATGTAGAATTAAATGACATTTACGGCGGATTGATTAAATCGTGTGTTTTTGGTGTAATTATCTCCACAGTCAGTTGTTACAAGGGATTTTATACTCAGGGTGGTGCAGAGGGCGTAGGAAGGGCAACTACGGGCGCTGTAGTATTATCCATGATGTTTGTCCTGGTTGCGAATTATTTTATGGCAGCATTGTTGTTCAGGTAAATGATAGATATAATAAACCTTCACAAGTCCTTCAACTCAAAACAGGTTCTGCGTGGGGTTAATCTGCATATAGAACGTGGTGAGACTATGGTCGTGATTGGAGGAAGCGGTTCAGGCAAGAGCGTCCTTATAAAGCATATAATTGGTCTCCTGACGCCTGATGAAGGTAGTGTGAAAGTGGACGGAGTTGACATTTTTAGTTTATCCGAAGGAGAATTGAACGATACGAGAAAAAAATTTGGTATGCTGTTTCAGGGAGCTGCCCTATTTGATTCTCTTATGGTGTGGGAGAATGTCGGTTTTGCGCTTATGCAGCACACTGACTTTTCAAAGGAAAAGATCCGTGAGATTGCAGGAAAGAAACTTGAGATGGTCGGTCTCAGGGGGATAGAAGAGCTGATGCCGGCAGAGCTTTCAGGAGGGATGAGGAAGAGGGTTGGCCTTGCAAGGGCAATAGCCATGGAGCCGCAGATACTTCTTTATGATGAACCGACTACAGGGCTTGACCCTATAATGGCAGATGCGATAAATGATCTCATTGTTGAAATGAAGGAAAAGATTAATGTAACAGGGGTTGCGATTACTCATGACATGACCAGCGCATACAAGATTGGCGACAGGATTGCTATGTTATATGAAGGAAGGATACACGAAGTTGGAACTCCTGATGAGATTAAGAGGTCAGATGATCCGTTTGTAAGGCAATTTATTACGGGCAGCTCTGTTGGACCGATAAAGGCAGTGTAGCACAGGGAGGGGCAGCCGAATCATGGAGGGGGATGCGTGCAAACGTTCACAACGGAAGTAAAAGTTGGTATTTTCATCCTGGTTGCCATTGTACTGCTCGGTTACATGACTGTAAAAATAGGTGATATTACCTTTGGCCGGGACGAAGGGTATATAGTCTATGGTGTTTTTGATTCTGTTGCAGGTTTGGATGTTAAAGCCCCTGTAAAGATGTCAGGTGTAGGGATAGGGGCTGTAGAGTCTATCTCTCTTGATGACAATAAGGCAAAAGTCGGCATGAGGATTAAACCTGATATTAAGATTAAACAGGGGGTTGTTGCTGCAATCAAGACCGAGAGTCTGCTTGGTGAAAAATATGTTGAACTGCTTCAGGGCGACAAAATTGTTCTCCTGAGGGATGGTGATGTTATAGAAAAATCAATAAGTGTGGCAGATATTGACAGCCTGATAACAAAATTAGACAGCGTTGCCGGCGACATAAAATCAATAAGCGGATTCTTCAGCGAGACGTTAGGGGCCCCTGAGACAAAGAGGTCAATAAATGAAATTATTATTAACATGAGAAACCTTACTGCAAGTCTCTCCAATATTGCAGAGCGCGACAGTGGTGCAATTGAAAAGGTTATAAGCGATCTGAATGAGCTTATTGCTGTCATTAAGATTATGGCTACAGAGAACAGGGAACCGTTGAAAAATGTTATAGCTAATCTTGAAAATATTTCTCAGGACATGAATACTATAACAAGTGAGAACAGGGAACCGTTGAAGAGTACCGTTGCCAATCTTCAACAGGTCTCGGAAGATCTCAGGGAGCGTGCACCGAGGATATTGGAAAGGGTGGACAAGCTTGTAGACAAGGTGGAAAGAGGAGAAGGTACTGTAGGAAAACTTATGAATGAGGATGGATTGTATAATAAGCTTGATTCAGCATTGGCAGGTGTTGAGAAATATATATCTGCCACTGACAGGTTCAGGCTTAATCTTGGATTCAGGGGCGAGTATCTTTTCGATGAAAATGATACCAAGGGATACTTTTCTCTCAAGTTACAGCCGAAGGAAGACAAATACTATTTGTTTGAGATAGTAGATGATCCTAATGGGAGGGTGAAAGTAACTGATACGGAGGTGACGACAACTCCGGGCAGTACAGTAAAAACTCATGAGGTCAGGAAGGAAGATGAATTGAAATTCAGCGCTCAGTTTGCAAGGAGGTTTGGTAATGTAACCTTCCGCGGTGGACTGATGGAGGACTCCTTTGGAGTCGGAGCGGATTACCATGTCATTAATGATAAGGCAAAGGCGTCATTGGATGCATGGAAATTTGATGGAGAGGTAGATGCAGAGAATCCGCATATAAAAGTAACGGCAAGTTACACCGTGTTCAAGACGCTGTTTATAAATGCCGGCGTGGATGATGCCGCAAATAAGAAGACGTCAAGCACATTTGCAGGCGCAGGGCTGACATTTGATGATGAAGACCTGAAATACATTATGACGCGGCTGCCGATATCACTGCCGTAGATTATTCCCAAAAAAAACTACTCTTCCTCCATCAGCCTCGCTATCACCGAGTAATCCTCAAGCGTTGTTGTATCCCCGACCTTATCCTTCCCGTAGGCTATATCCCTCAACAGCCGCCTCATTATCTTGCCGCTTCTGGTCTTGGGCAGGGTGTCGGTAAAGCGAATATCATCAGGCTTTGCTATCGGGCCTATCTCTTTTGATACGTGTTCACGCAATTCCTTTTTGAGGTCCTCTGATGGTGAATAGCCCATATCAAGTGTTACAAAGGCCGATATAGCCTGCCCCTTCAGTTCATCGGGTCTTCCGACTACTGCGGCCTCGGCAACTTTGGGATGGCTTACCAGAGCGCTCTCAATTTCCATAGTGCTCAGGCGATGTCCCGATACATTAATGACATCATCAATCCTTCCCATCACCCAGAAATATCCATCCTCATCCCGTCTTGCACCGTCTCCTGTAAAATAGACACCATCAATCTCCTCCCAGTACTGTTTCTTATATCTCTCCGGGTCACCGTAAATAGTCCTCAACATTGAAGGCCATGGTTTCTTTATCACGAGATAGCCGCCCTGATTTGCCGGCACTGACTTTCCATCTCTTGAGACAACATCAGCGGCAATTCCGGGAAGTGGTTTTGTGGCAGAGCCCGGTTTCGTAGGTGTGGCGCCGGGAAGTGGAGAAATGAGTATAGCGCCTGTCTCTGTCTGCCACCATGTATCAACGATAGGGCACTTCTCCTTCCCTATGAACTTGTGATACCAGATCCATGCCTCGGGATTTATCGGTTCACCGACGGTACCCAGCAGCCGCAGACTGCTCAGGTCGTGCTGTTGAGGCCATTTATCGCCATACTTTATCAGTGTCCTTATTGCCGTAGGAGCAGTATAGAAAATGTTTACCCTGTATTTGTCCACGATCTCCCAGAATCTGTCAGGCTGTGGATACAGAGGCGCGCCTTCATACATCAGGCTTGTCGCACCATTTGATAAAGGGCCGTAGATAATATAGCTGTGACCTGTCACCCAGCCTATATCTGCCGTACACCAGTAAGTATCCTCATCCTTAAGATCAAATACCCACTTTGTAGTGATATGGACGCCCAGCAGATATCCGCCTGTTGTATGGACAACGCCTTTTGGTTTGCCGGTAGTTCCGCTCGTGTAAAGAATAAAGAGAGGGTGTTCTGAGTCTAATGGTACGGCATCACATTTGTCTGAGGCATCCTTCATCAAATCGTGCCACCATAGATCACGTCCGGAAGTCATCTGTATGTCCTGTCCGGTGCGCCTGCACACTATGACCTTCTCAACCGTAGGTGTATTTCTCACAGACTCATCAACTTTTTCTTTAAGCGCAACAATTTCTCCCCGCCTGTATCCTCCATCAGCCGTAATTATCAGCTTTGCCTGTGCGTCATTTATACGGTCTTTCAGCGCCTCACTGCTGAATCCGCCAAAGACAACGCTGTGTATTGCACCGATCCTTGCACATGCGAGCATGGCAATAGGAAGCTCCGGGATCATAGGCATGTATATGGCAACTCTGTCGCCCGCACTAACACCGAGCGATTTTAATACATTCGCAAATTTCGATACCTCACGATGAAGCTGCTGATATGTGAAGGTCCTCGAATCACCGGGTTCACCTTCCCATATAATAGCCGCCTTATTCTTACGCCATGTAGTGAGATGCCTGTCAAGGCAGTTGTATGACAGATTTAACTCACCACCAACAAACCACTTTGCATCCGGAGGATTCCACTCGAGCACCTTATCCCATTTTTTGAACCAATGTAATTCACCGGCAATCTTCTCCCAAAATCCATCCGGGTTATCCTCAGCCTCTTTTCTGAGGCGTTCATAATCATCCATACTTTTTATGTATGACTTGTCGCTGAAAGATTGTTCAGGATGAAATACCCTTTTTTCCCTGAGAATGGACTCAATATCTGCTCCTGACATGTGCACCTCCTGTGGAAATCTGAAATGATGACTGATTTTATTATACAGACGTGGAGGCTGTCAATTGAAACATGAGATGGGATAGTAACCCCCCGGTGGGTTTAGTTCTGTGGGTTTAGTTCTTGACAATTTGTCATTTTTTTCTTATTATCGTAGAGTTTTATATTTAAATCCTATTATGGAGTATTATGTTTGATAGTCTGACATCCAAATTAGACGCTATACTGAAAAAGTTTAAGGGGAAGGGTGTATTAAATGAGCAGGATATTCAGGAAGGGCTCAGAGAGGTACGTTTGGCCCTCCTTGAGGCGGACGTCAACTTCAAGGTTGTAAAGGCATTCATAGACCGTATCAAAGAGAGGGCGATGGGGCAGGAGGTAATGAAGAGCCTGTCACCCGGCCAGCAGATTGTAAAGATAGTCTATGAGGAGTTATGCTCCATTATGGGTGAGCATAGCAAGGGCATCCAGCTTTCTCCTAACCCGCCGACTGTAATTATGTTGTCAGGGCTGCAGGGCTCAGGAAAGACTACTACTGCCGGTAAACTTGCAAGGATGTTCAAGCAGAGCGGTAGAAAGGCCCTGCTCGTCGCTGCTGACATAAGGAGACCGGCGGCAGTCAGGCAATTATGTGTTTTGGGAGAGAACCTGAAGGTGCAGGTATACACACCTGATGGTGGTAAGGATGCAGTGACTGTATGCCGTGACGGTGTTGAATATGCAAGGATGTATGGTCATGATGTTGTGATACTCGATACAGCAGGCCGTCTCCATATTGATGATGAACTGATGGAGGAGTTGGTAAGGATAAAGGATATTGTCAAACCTGCTGAGCATCTCCTGGTTGTAGATGCGATGACTGGCCAGGATGCGGTGAATATAGCTACCCATTTTGACAAATTACTCGATATAACAGGCATCATTTTAACCAAGATGGATGGTGATGCGAGGGGCGGGGCTGTGCTGTCAATTCGTCATGTTACAGGCAAGCCTATCATGCTTGTAGGTATGGGGGAGAAGCTGGATCAGCTCGAACCATTTTACCCTGAACGGATAGCCTCAAGGATATTGGGGATGGGTGATGTCCTTTCTCTTATTGAAAAGGCGCAAAGCGCATACTCTCTTGAAGAGGTTTCAAAGTTAAAAACCAAATTGAAGGGTGATGGTTTTACCCTTGAAGATTTCAGGGCTCAGATGAAGCAATTACAAAAACTCGGTTCTCTGACTGACCTCATACAGATGATCCCAGGAGGCAAAAAAATCCTTCAGGCTGCAGGAGGCGAGATACCGGAAGACAGCCTGAAGCGGGTGGAAGCCATTATTAACTCGATGACAGTGCGTGAGAGGGTAAATCATACTGTTATAAATGGAAGCAGGAGAAAAAGGATTGCCAAAGGGAGCGGGACAAATGTAGAAGAGGTAAACAGGCTCCTGAAACATTTTTTAGAGGCAAAAAAGATGATGAAAGGGTTTTCGGGGGCAAAGGGAAAGCTATCCATGTTGAACAAGGCGAGAAGGTTATTTTCATGAGTTTTGATTTAAACAAGGCTAATCTTGGTAATATGTTTGATGCCGGCTCTGACTGCATCTTCATTCTGGATAAGGAGTGGAAGATAGTTGCCATGAATAATACGGCTGTAACAATTTCCGGATGGCATAAGTCAGATGTTGTTTCTATGAGACTCTGTACTGAATTGTTTATATGTTATGATAAAGACGGCAATCAACTATGTGAAGCCGGGTGTCCCAAGCTGAACGTAATAAAGTCTCATAAGCACTCTGAGGCGCTGGATGTTAAGATTACAACAAAGTCAGGGCAGCCGTATATTCTACCGGGTCAGGCAGTTCCTGTAGATTGCGAAGGGGATTCGTATGTTGCCATTCTAATCAAAAATGAGATAGAAAAACAATTATTGGAAGAGAAACTTCTGTCTTTTGAACGGCTTGATCCTCTTACACAGTTGTATCACAGACAGTATTTTGAAGACCTCTACAATATAGAGTCCAAGAGGCTGCAGAGGCATGGCGGGACTGTAGCGCTCCTGATGCTTGATGTTGAAGGTCTTAGAGAGTTCAATAGCAGTTATGGACACAGGGCCGGTGATGATGTTCTAAGGGGAGTTGGAAAGATTATAAAGAAAACTATAAGAGAGGTTGATATTGCAAGCCGTTATGGTGAGGATGAGTATATAATCCTGCTGTATGGAGTTGACGAAATCAAGGCACAGAGTTTTGTGCTCAGGCTCAGGGAAAATATGGTAAAATGGCATCATTCTGATAAAATCGCCGCACCGGTTAAACTAAATATGTGTATAATGGTTGCAGACAGGGACTTCGAATCTTTACTTGGAAAGATAAAAAACATTATAGATGAACACAAGGGAGTTCCCTTATAATTTAGAATTTAATAAAAGGAGGTGATTCTAGTGGCTACAACAATTCGTCTGACAAGGATGGGAAGGAGAAATAGTCCTTTCTACAGGGTAGTAGTTGCAAATTCCCGTATGCCGAGAGATGGGAGGTTCCTTGAGGTACTGGGGACGTATGACCCGCTTAAGGCTGAGACTATAGTCAGTATAAATGAAGACAGGGCGTTATACTGGCTTAGTAAAGGGGCACAGGTGTCAGACACAGTAAAGCAAATCTTCAAAAAGAGTGGAATTTTGAAGAAATTAGATGAAGTCAGAAATAATCCAACACCGTAAAAGCTTGTTTTCTGGTATAAAGTCTATATTAACAAGAAACGGAGGTGGTTGTGATGAAAGAGCTGGTTGAGCTTATTGCGAAGGCGCTCGTTGACAAGCCATCTGAGGTAGTTGTTGCAGAGGTAGAAGGAGAAAAGACCACGGTGCTTGAACTTAGAGTAGCTCGTGAGGATCTCGGCAAGGTCATAGGAAAACAGGGCAGGACTGCAGGTGCAATGCGTATTATTCTCAGCGCAGCCGGTACCAAGCTGGGGAAAAGGTGCGTACTGGAGATACTGGAATAGACAGTAAACCTGACAGGAACTATGTAGCCATCGGTTATATTGTCAGGACTCACGGTATAAAGGGTGATGTAAAAGTAAGCCAGCTCTCAGATAACCCGGACAGGTTCGCTGACCTGAAAGAGATTTTTATCATTACAAAAGATGGGGCCAGACAAGAATCCTGTATAAAAAAGGTTATGTGGGTAAAGGGAGGATTAATCATATCATTAGCATCCTATACCACTGTATCTGATGCAGAAAGCCTGGTTGGAAGCTACATTGCTGTACCTGAAGATGAAGTACCCAGCCTCGGAAAGGATACCTATTATCATTATGAGATAATCGGTATGGACGTGTTCACAACAGATGGACGGTGTCTCGGAAAGATAGAAGACATCATTTCTACAGGCAGCAATGATGTTTACGTGGTCAAGGATGATAATCATGAGTACTTAATCCCCGCCATCCGCGATGTTGTAAAGGATGTGGATATAAAGTGTAACCGTATGGTAATATTGCCTATGGAAGGACTGTTATAATTGATGGTTTCATAAAAAGTCTGAAAAAGGAGATTTTTTACGAGACCATCATAATTTAGAATTTAGTATATTTAGAGATGCGATGCGACATTCTGACACTCTTCCCCGGTATGATTTCTGCGGTACTTGATGAAAGCATCATGAAACGGGCCAGGGAAAAAGGGTTGTTGGATGTCAGGGTCATTAACATCAGGGATTTTACGTTTGATAAGCACCATACTGCTGACGATTACCCATATGGCGGCGGCGCCGGTATGGTGCTGAAGGCTGACCCTATACTTAAAGCAGTAGATTTTATAAGAGAGGAGGAGAAAGATCTGCGTATACTCCTCATGTCACCACAGGGAAGGCGGCATACCCAGGCTGTGGCATCAGAGTTAAGCATGGAAAAGAGAAGAATAGTTTTTATATGCGGTCATTATGAAGGAATAGATGAGCGTGTCAGGACATATCTATCACCTGAAGAGGTTTCCATAGGTGATTATGTATTGACAGGCGGTGAGCTGGCAGCCCTGGTAATAATTGACTCTGCAGTCAGGTTGATACCTGACGTGCTGGGTGATAGTTCATCTGTAGAGGAGGAATCATTTAACCAACTGCTTGATTATCCTCATTATACGAGGCCTGCTGAGCTCAGAGGAATGAATGTTCCACCTGTCCTGCTATCCGGAAACCATGAAGTTGTCAGGCTCTGGAGGAGGAAACAGGCGTTGATTAATACATTAAATAAGCGCCGCGATATGCTTGATAGTGCGGATTTATCAGAAGAAGACATTAAGTTAATGAAAGTGATTAAGGAGGAAACAACTATATGAATCCAATAGAACGCATTGAAAGACAACAGATGCAAAAAACCATTACACCATTTAATATTGGGGACTTGATACAGGTTTCTGTCAAGGTAATAGAAGGTGACAGGGAGCGTATACAGTTATTTGAGGGCAATGTCATAGCACGACGGGGAAGAAATAATCGTGCAACAATTACTGTAAGAAAGATATCATACGGAGTTGGCGTAGAACGTGTATTCCCTTTATATTCCCCATTTGTGGAAAAAATAAAGGTCGTCAAGAGCAGCAGTGTGCGCAGGGCAAAGCTATACTACATAAGGAAGAAAAAGGGCCGTGCCATGCGTATTGCTGAAAAAGATACGGTCACAAGGGGGCCTGTTACAGGAGGGCAATCGAATACACCGGCTGAGGGATAGTAAGTGTGACTTCAGGACCAGACCTTTCATTTGAATATGACGGATACCGGCAAGGGTTTACTCATATAGCAGGAATTGATGAAGCAGGAAGAGGCAGCCTTGCCGGCCCTGTTGTAGCGGCAGCAGTGATTTTTCCATCAGGACATTTTATTAAGGGAGTAGATGACTCAAAAAAGCTGTCACCTGCCAGGAGAGAAGTCCTGTTTGAAGCAATTAGGGGAAATGCACTGAGCATAGGGATCGGCATAGTTGATCATGCAGAGATAGATAGAATAAATATTTACAGGGCAACAATTAATGCCATGGAAATGGCATTGCTGAATCTTGCAATTAAACCTGATTATTTGTTAATTGACGCAGTTCCTGTCACAAATATTCCAATACCTCAATTGCCTATTATAAAAGGTGATACATTAAGCTTTTCAATTGCATCTGCATCCATTATTGCAAAAGTAACAAGAGACAGGTTGATGGTAGAGTATCATTCGTCATACCCGCAGTATAATTTCTTATCCCATAAGGGCTATGGAACCAGGGAGCACATTGAACGGTTAAGACAGTTTGGACCGTGCATCATTCACAGGAACAGCTTTCTAAAAAAGATATTTATGAGGGACGTTCCCCCAGAGAAGAGTTAAGATGTCTTTATTAAATAAAAGGGCCAAAGGAAGGGATGGAGAGACCAGGGCTGAAGAATACCTCGTAACAAATGGGTACAATATCTTAGAGAAAAACTATAGAAATCGCTTTGGTGAGATTGATATTATTGCAAGGGATGGAAAGACAATAGTCTTTATCGAGGTAAAAACAAGGAACACAAATTCACACGGCTTACCTGTAGATGCCGTGGATGCAAAGAAACAGGGCCGTATCGGCAGGGTAGCACTGTCATACATTACTGCAAAAAAGATCAGTAATATTCCCTGCCGTTTTGATGTCCTTTCAATTAATGATAACAGGATTGAGTTGTATACGAATGCGTTTGAACTGCCGGAAGGTCAGATATGGTAACAGGCATAAACAGTGATATTGATTACAACAACAAGATGTTTCATGTGCAGACCGAAGACGGCGGACTGAATAATCCTATAATCCTGACGCGTATTTTTTGCAGCGGTGTCCTGATTACAACAAGAAAAACAAGCTATGTATATTTAGTTGAGATTGAGGACTGGAAAAGTATAGTGGAGCGGCTTATGAAGGAACAGCATGATGAGATGATTCAGGAGATATATCGCGGAAATGTGATGGCTCAAAATTGATACAGTTTAATAATGTCACAAAATTATATAACGGGATTCCTGTTATAAAAGACTTCACTGCCTCAATAGAAAAAGGTGAGTTTGTATTTATATGCGGACCTACCGGATCAGGTAAGAGTACATTATTGAAATTTCTCATGTGTATTGAACACCCTGATATGGGGGAAGTAATGTTTCAGGGGGAAGACCTTTCTGCTGTCAGCAAATCGCGCATTCCTTTTATCAGAAGGAGTGTGGGATTCATTTTTCAGGATGGAAGACTGCTGTTTAATAAGAGTGTTTTTGACAATATAGCACTTGTACTAAAGGTCGCAGGTCTTCCGGCTAAAGAGATAAAATACAGGGTCAGCGAAACACTAAGATTAGTTGGTATCGCTGATAAGATATATTCTCTGCCATCAACACTTTCAGGAGGTGAATTACAGAAGGTGGCTGTAGCAAGGGCTGTAGTAAATGACCCTATATTATTGCTGGCTGATGAGCCTACAGGAAACCTTGATATGGATAACGCACTTGAGATTTACAATATATTCAACAAAATTAACCGTACAGGCACAACCATTGTTGTTACCACCCATAACAATGATTTAGTAAAGAGTATGGGAAAGAGGGTAATAACAACACCTTATGCTTATTAATAGTATCAGAGAAGCCATTAGCCAGATCAGGTCCAACAAATATGCCGCTTTTTCTGCAATCGGTATAATATCAATCATACTTCTTGTCTTTGGTCTTTTCCTGTTGTCTCTGCATAATTTAAGAATTTTTTCTGAAGTCCTCAAGAGTGAAATGGAGGTGGTGGCATTTTCTTCCGGTAATGCCGCTCCGGAATTGCTTCAGGATATTAAGACAGAGATTGAGTCCATGAAAGAAGTTGAGAATGTTATTTTTATTTCAAAAGATGATGCAATGGAAATGTTTTCAAGGGAAATGACAAGTTTTCAGGGAATCATAAAGGGGTTAACGGAAAATCCACTGCCTGATGCATACAGAATAAAGATTGTTCCTGAATCAAGAAATCCGGATGCCATACGTAATCTTGCTGAGAGACTAAAGGAAATAAACGGGATAGATGATGTTGAATACGGAAGAGAGTGGGTAGAGAGGCTGAATGCACTTATATCAGCGCTTAAAGTGTTAAGTGTAATTGTAGGTGGTATTATGTTTCTGATAGTATTGTTTATTGTTTCAAACACAATAAGACTGACATTCCTGATGAGGCGGGATGAGATTGAAATCATGAAGCTTGCCGGCGCAACTAATCTGTTCATCAAGATCCCGTACGTCATGGAGGGGGGAATCTTAGGCATGATTAGCGCCGGAGGTTCGGTTATCATGCTTTTGTTAACTTATAAGCTGATACTCTATAAGATACCTTCAACAGTCTATTTGTGGCTTGGGGGCATTGAATTCAGTTTTATACCATGGGAGGGTATAATTGCAATTATTCTTACAGGCATTATTGTTGGTTGTTTTGGAAGTTGGACATCAGTAGGGAGGCTTTTAGGGATAGCATTATTTCTGATTTTATGTTTAAATATCAGTAATATAACTGTTGCTGAAGGCAAGGATATCCAGACAATACAAAAGGAGATTGAGGATAGCCGGAAGCAGTTATATGATGTGGATAAACAGATAAAAGAGAAGAAGAAGGCAACCAGGAAGGCAGCAGAGGAAGAGAAGAAGGTAATTAAGAAGCTTGAGGTTAAAGAAAAAAACCTGGGCAGCAAGAAACAGGAATTTAAAAAAGTCAGTAAGGATATCACGCATAAAAAGAAAGAGATATACATGACTCAGTCAAATATTGAGTCATTATCTTCAGATTTAGCCGTAAAGAAAATGGAATTGACGGGATTTATTAAAGAGATTTACAAATCATATATGGGGAGGCACAAAGGTTCTGCCGAGATACTTCTATCATCAACGGATTATAATGACTATAAAATGAGATTAAAATATCAGGAAGGGTTTATAGGTGAGGCAGACCGCATGGTAAGTAACCTCAGTCAGGATATCAGAGGGTTAAATAGTCAGTTGCTGTATTTAAACAAGGGGCATAAAAGCCTTTTAGTGGAAAAAGGCAATATTGCAGAAGACAAGGTGGCTATTGAGCGTGATATCAGACAGAACCGTCAGCAGCTCGCCGGAATACAAAGGAAAAAGGCTGAGTACGATGAGGAAATCAAAAGACTCACCAGCGCCTCTGCAGCCATGAAAAAACTCATTGCGTCATATGAAAAGGACCGCAGCAGCAAGCTCTCTTCAGCAGGGTCAGGTTTTGGTAATGATAAAGGGGAGTTGACCTGGCCCCTTGATGGAGATGTTGTATCTGCATTTGGCAGGCAGAAACACCCTGAGTTTGATGCATACATCTTTAAAAAAGGGATCGAGATAGCGACAAAGGGTAGTAAAGATATAAAGGCTGCGTATAACGGGGTCGTGGCATACGCGGATTGGCTTCAGGGTTACGGACTAATGCTCATATTAGACCATGGGAATAGTTATTATTCGATCTATGGTCATGCGTCAAAGATAGTTGTCTCAAAGGGGGCAAAGATAAAAAGGGGTCAGGTTATAGCTGTAGCAGGCAAAGGTAACGTTACAGGAAGAGACGGAATATACTTTGAGCTCAGACACCATGGTGAGGCTGTTGACCCGCTTGCATGGCTTGGGAGAGGATGAGTGTATAATTATTTAATCGGAGGAGAAATAGTATGTTAAGCAAAAAACGGCAGATGAAAACCGGGATAGTTATATTATTGCTTGTTATCCTGGCAGGGGTATGGGTAACTTTCGGCAAGGGTATAGGTAACCCTGTGTTCGGAGGTGAGAGCTATGAAAACCTCAGGGTCTTTGCAGAGGCGCTTTCCCTTGTAGAAAAAAACTATGTGGATGATATAAAGACAAAGGACCTTGTATACGGTGCAATTAAAGGTATGTTGTCAGAACTTGATCCTCATACGAACTTCATGGCTCCTGAAAGTTATAAGGAAATGCAGGTAGATACAAAAGGGGAATTCGGGGGCCTTGGAATTCAGATAAGCATGAAAGACAAGAAACTTGTAGTAATTGCCCCGATAGAAGATACACCGGCATGGGACGCAGGCATTAAGGCAGGGGATTACATCTTTAAAATAGATGATAATCCTACCAAGGATCTTAGTCTTGAAGATGCAGTTCATAAGATGAGGGGGCTGAAAGGCACCAGGGTTATGCTTACGATTGTAAGAGAGGGTGAGAAAGAACCTCTTGAATTCACTATTATAAGAGACATTATCAAGATACAAAGTATCAAGCACAAAGTGATAGAAGGTGAGATAGGGTATGTACGCATTACTCAATTCCAGGAACGTACCGGTGAAGATCTGAAAAAGGCATTAGATAGTCTTGATGAACAGAATATTAAATCACTTATCATTGACTTGAGGAATAACCCGGGTGGTTTACTGAAGGTGGCCATCCAGGTATCAGAGCAATTTCTTAAGGAAGGCAAGCTTGTAGTATCTGTTAAGGGAAGGAATGAGGAAAAGGAAGAGTACTTGTCATCTGCGACAAAGGCGCGTGCAGAATATCCCATAGTCGTACTTGTAAACGAAGGCAGTGCCAGCGCATCAGAGATTGTAGCAGGAGCGCTTCAGGACTGGGGAAGGGCTGTTGTGCTTGGAACCCAGACATTTGGAAAAGGTTCTGTTCAGACTGTATTCAACCTGAGCGACGGATCAGGGATGAGACTGACAACTGCAAAGTACTATACTCCTAAGGGAACGTCTATACAGAATACCGGTATTACTCCGGATATCATAGTAAAACTCATAGCAGGCAAAGAAGAAGTGAAGGGTAGATTTATCCGGGAAAGAGACCTGAAGAAACATCTGAAGAATGATACTGTCATTGAAGAAGAAGAGAAGGAAATCGCACCTGCTGAAAAGGAAGACGGAAAGGACGAGGAAGATAAAACCATAGAACCTCCGCCGGCAGTTGCAGGTGAGGGAGTTGATTCCCAACTTCAGAGGGCAGTGGATTTGTTAAAGAGTTGGAAGATATTCAAGGGAATCATATAAGGAGGCAATTCGTATGGGAAATGTAAGCGCTGTTACAAAGGACACCTGGGATGCGGAAGTGTTACAGGCTAAGGGGTTAGTTGTAGTTGATTTCTGGGCAGTCTGGTGCGGTCCCTGCAAGATGGTCTCTCCAATAGTTGACGAGCTGGCAAAGGAATATGATGGAAAGGCCAAGATAGTAAAACTCAATACTGATGAAAACCCGGAGATAGCCAGCCGCTATCAGATTATGGGCATCCCGACACTTATGTTTTTCAAAGATGGGAAGGGTGTTGACAAACTCGTCGGGGCACTGTCCAGGGTACAATATAAAGAGAAGATAGAGGCTCTTTTGATTTGATATGCTCAGGGCATTAAGGATCAAAGACCTTGCCATTATTGATGAGCTTAATCTTGAGTTCATAGAGGGATTTGCTGTGTTTACAGGAGAAACCGGCGCAGGCAAATCAATAATTGTTGATGCGCTGGATCTGATAACAGGTGGAAGGGGTTCATCAGATATTGTACGGGATGGATGCGAAGAGACTGTCGTAGAGGGTATATTTGATAGAATTGATAAAATTGGCCTTCATAATAAGCTATCCAGGTACGGGATTGAAACTGACAGTGATGAACTGATTATCAGGAGGAGCATTAACAGAAACGGCAGAAACAGGTTATATATAAATGGAGTACTATCAACCATCTCTGCACTGAATGACATATCCAGCAGACTAATTGACATCCACGGACAGCATGAACATCAGACACTCTTGAGAAAAGAGTCACACTGCGAGTATCTGGATGCATTCGGCAAATTATCGGACATTAAAAACATGGTTGCCGGGAAGTATCAGATAATTAATGAGTTACAAATACGTTTGAATAAGATTGAAGAAAACGTCCGTGGGAAAAAAGAGAGAGAGGAACTGTTACAATTTCAGTTATCAGAAATAAAAGGCGCTTCCATCAGGGCTGGTGAAGACCGAGAGCTTGTTGAAGAGCGGAATATCCTCAGCAATTCGCAGAACCTGTCTGCCTTAAGTCATGAAGCTTATAGCATCCTTTACGAAAATGACGAGTCAGTAATTTCGTCCCTTGGTAAGGTAGAGGATTTATTGACTGAGATAGCAGGGATTGATGAAAAGATGGGTGAGTCTGCTGATATGACCAGAACCTCTTCGGTAAGTCTGAAAGAGGTCTCTGATATTATCAGGAGATTCAAGGATAACATCAGGTATGACCCTGAAAGATTGGAAAGTGTAACCGGGCGTATATATCTGCTCGACAGGTTAAAGAAAAAATATGGCATGACCATTGAAGACATACTGGCCTGTCAGGAAAGAGTAGAGAAGGATTTAGAGAGCATCGGATATTCGGATCAGGAAGTGCAGGCAATCAGGGAAGAGATGGAGAAAGTCCTGAATGATGCAGGGTCTCTTGCAACTGAACTGTCAGATTGCAGAAGAGGGGCTGCATTGAGACTCGAGAAAGAGATAATGGACGAACTATCGCACCTCTCGATGGACAATACTAAATTTGTCATAAATATCGAAAGCGTGCCATTATCGCAAAACGGTATTGATTCCGTGGAATTTATGATTGCGAATATGAATGAGGAGCCTAGGCAATTGGCCAGAGTAGCATCAGGAGGGGAGCTTTCAAGGATTGTACTTGCTATCAAGAGCAGGCTGTCTTCCATGGATAGCGGATCAACACTGATATTCGATGAGGTTGATGCCGGTATTGGCGGGGGTGTTGCTGAAGAAGTTGGAATGCGGCTTAAATACTTATCTCATGATAATCAGGTGTTTTGTGTAACTCACTTGCCTCAGATAGCAGCAATGGCTGATTCACATTTTTATGTAGAGAAGGTGGTTTCCGGTGACAGAGTAGTAACAAAGGTAAAGAAGCTGGACAGGCAGGAGCGTGTAGAAGAGATCAGCAGGATGCTTGGCGGCAGGGACATGACTAAGACAGCCATGAAATATGCTGCTGAGATGATAGAAAGAACAGCGTTAAACAGTCATAAGTCATAAGAGAAGTTCAGGAGTCTGACACTCTGACGCAGGGAATATGCTCGCAACTTTGAAAAAAGAAATCAGACGAGGTGTGCTGGGGATAAGAGACAGCCTTTCGGTTCAGGACAGGATTAATTTCAGCAGGCAGATATGTAATAACCTGTTAAATCTCGAAGAATTCAGGAAGGCAAAAGTAGTCCATTTTTTTCTAAATACAAAGAGCGAGGTAATTACTGAGGATGCAGTAAGAAAATCATTGTTAATTGGTAAAGATGTAGTCGTGCCGGTGATAGATAAAGAACATAAACGCATCCTGCTGTCAAAATTAAATGATTATGACAACGAATTAATGGTAATGCCTCACGGGATACATGAACCACGCACTGAATTCTTCAGGCCGGTTCAATTAAACAATATTGACCTTATGGCAATTCCCGGTGTTGCATTCGACAAATCAGGACACAGGCTTGGTTATGGCGCTGGATATTATGACAAGTTGCTTGAAACTGAGCATACAAGACCGTTACTTGTAGCCCTCGCTTTTGAGTTGCAGATAGTAGATGAGATACCGGTAGGATCGCATGATGTCAGGGTAGACATGATCGTTACAGAAGAACGGATTATCAGAATAACGGGCAGCGCCGGCCTTCATAGCCGGCTTACATGGAATTCATAAAACCGGGATCAGGACAATGTCAGCAAAGATTTTAGACGGTAAGGCAGTAGCAAAACATATAAGGGAAAATATTGCAAAGGAAGTGGAAAAACTCAAACATGAGGGTATTCACCCGGGGCTTGCAGTTGTCCTTGTAGGCAATAATCCTGCTTCTATGATTTACGTCAGGCATAAGGGAGAGGCATGCCGCACAGCAGGTATCTATTCAGAAGAACACAGGCTGCCTGCAGATACTTCTGAAACTGACTTACTCGGCCTGATAGATAAACTCAACAAAGACCCCAGGGTTCATGGTATATTAGTCCAGCTTCCACTTCCTGAGCAGATTAATAAGGACCATATCCTGAAAACCATTTCCCCTGATAAGGATGTGGATGGATTTAATGAGATAAATATGGGGCGGCTTATGACAGGCCAGGATGGACTTGTCCCATGTACACCACTTGGCATTATGAAGCTCCTCGAACATTACCGGATACAGATTGAAGGAAAATATGCCGTGGTAGTGGGAAGAAGCAATATAGTAGGCAAGCCTGTTGCAATGATGCTGTTACATAGAAACGCAACTGTTACCATTTGTCATACACGGACAAAGAATATGTCAGAGATATGCAGGCAGGCGGATATCCTTATCGCGGCGGTTGGCAGGTCCAGGATGATCTCAGGTGACATGATCAAGGACGGAGCTGTAGTTATTGATGTCGGCATAAACAGACTGGATACAGGTAAATTAGCAGGCGACGTTGACTATGAAGGGGCAGCAGAGAAGGCAGCGTGGATAACTCCGGTTCCGGGAGGTGTAGGGCCAATGACCATAGCTATGCTCCTCTACAACACAGTAAAGGCTGCAAAACATATAGCCCGTAAATAATAATGAAAATAAGTCAACTCTTACAAAATAATAAGCCTATATTCTCCTTCGAGTTTTTCCCTCCAAAGACAGCAGAGGGAGAAAAGAACCTCTATGAGACCATTAAAAACCTGCGCCATTTGGAACCGGCCTGGGTATCAGTAACTTACGGCGCCGGCGGGAGTACAAGAGAGAAGACTATTGACCTTGTGATACGCATCAAACATGAGCTTGGAATTGAGCCTATGGCGCATCTGACATGTGTGAACAGTCATGAAGACGAGATTACAGGCATACTGACAAAACTAAGCAAGAACGGCATAGAGAATATACTGGCCTTAAGAGGCGACATGCCGCAGCAGGATAATTCTTCAAAGCAAGTGCATCAGAGTTTTAATTACGCATGTGAACTCATACAGTTTATCCGTAAGAATTTTGATTTTTGCATTGGAGCAGCAGCCTTTCCGGAGGGTCACCTGGAGAGCAAGTCTATTGATGAGGATACACATTATTTAAAAGTAAAAGCCGGAGCCGGAGCAGACTTTTTTGTCACTCAACTATTTTTTGACAACAGGTTTTATTTTGATCTGGTTGAACGCGCGAATCGTGCGGGAGTTAACAAACCGATTATACCCGGTATCATGCCTATTACAAATGTAGAACAGATAGATCGTTTCACATCCTTATGCGGCGCCACTATCCCTCATGATCTTAAACAAAGTCTTGAGGAGATAAAAGAAAATCCGGAGGCAGTAGCGGAATCAGGTATCCGATATGCAACAGAACAATGCAGGGAACTTCTTGATAAGGGAGTTCCGGGAATACATTTCTACACCCTCAACCGTTCTCCTGCAACTATTGCGATATTGAGAAAACTAAAGACATATTGAGATGCCTAAAATTACCGTCCCCGACATAATTCTAAGAAAGCAAGAAGGCAGAAAGATCACAATGCTCACTGCCTATGATTACCTTTTTGCCAGGCTTATAGATAGTGCCGGCATTGACATAATCCTTGTCGGAGATTCACTCGGTACCGTAATCCAGGGTCACCACACGACCCTGCCGGTCACAATGGATGAAATGATTTACCATACAAGGTTAGTCAGCAAAGGCGTAGAGAATGCCCTTGTGGTGGGTGACATGCCTTTCATGTCATATCAGACCTCTGTCTCTGATGCAGTGTATAATGCAGGACGATTTCTTAAAGAAGCCGGGGCCGAAGCTGTTAAGGTTGAAGGCGGAACCACGGCTATTGATAAAATCAAGGCAATTATTGCTTCAGGAATACCTGTAATGGGACATGTCGGGCTTTTGCCGCAGTCAGTGCATCAGATGGGAGGTTATAAGGTTCAGGGTAAGGAAGACACATCCGCTGAAAGGATTATGAGTGATGCTATTATGCTTGATGATGCCGGAGTATTTGCAGTAGTAGTGGAAGGGATACCTGCAGGACTTGCAACTAAGATTACTGCTGCAATTTCAGTACCTACTATAGGTATTGGTGCAGGTATTGATTGTGACGGGCAGGTGCTCGTTATGCATGATCTGCTTGGTCTGACGCCTCAGCCTGTCCCGAAATTTGTCAGACAATTTGCCGCACTGAGAGGGCTCTGCATAGATGCAGTTAAACGATTCAAGGTGGACGTAGAGAACGGAAAGTTTCCTTCCGACGACGAGAGTTATCATTGAAATTGTCCACCACATTTGCTCGAATAAGCTCCCCTATGTTACACTTTCCTTGTGATATCGCCTGTCATCATAAATCGTCTGCGTGACGAACTGGGCAAAGATGCAGTCATAACTGACAAAGAACACCTGATCTGCTACTCCTACGATGCAACCCGCATCGAGAGGCTTCCTGATGCCCTGTTGATGCCAAAGACGCCTGAAGATGCAGCATCCATTCTTAAAATAGCAAACAGTGAAAAGATACCTGTTATTCCAAGAGGCGCCGGCAGCGGATTTGCAGGTGGTTCTGTTCCGGTTCAAGGTGGCATCATCCTGTCATTGCAGCGAATGGACAGGATAATAGAGGTGAATAAAGATGATTTCTACATGGTCGTTGAGCCTGGAGTTGTTACAAGAAACATTCAAAAAACTGCTGAGGCAGCAGGATTATTCTATCCCCCTGATCCATCGAGTGTTAATTTTTGTACTATAGGAGGCAACATTTCTACATGTGCAGGAGGGGCAAGAGGGGTGAAATACGGGACAACGAGGGACTATGTAATGGGCCTTGAAGTTGTGCTTCCAACCGGGGATATAATCTTCACTGGTACGCGGGCACCCCGCAGTGTTGCCGGTTATGACCTCACAAGGCTTATTGTCGGTTCAGAAGGGACATTGGGAGTTATTACCAAGGCTATCTTAAGGCTTATACCTCTTCCGGAAAAGACTGTGACAGTGGCAGCAATATTCACTTCGATCCATAATGCAATTGCAGCAATAGAACGTATAATAATATCCGGTATCAGGCCCTCTGTAATTGAATTTATGGACAAGGCATCTATAAGTGTCGTCCGGGAACTGCTTCCGGAATCAGTCAGGGAAAAGGGCGAGGCAATGGTGATCTCAGAAGTAGATGGCCCTGAAGCCGTGGTAGAGGACGGTTTGGAAAGGATTGAGAATATATGCAGAAAGTCAGGGGCTGTTATTATTTCAGCAGCCAGGACACAGCAGGAGAGGGAAAGGCTTTGGACAGCAAGGAGGTCTGTATCACCTGCACTTTATAAGATTAACCCGACCAAGATTAATGAGGATATTGTAGTCCCCCGTACTAAACTCCCTGAATTGATGAATGAGATGGGAAGGATTGCATCAACCAATATGATACAGATCGTGTCATTTGGACATGCAGGAGACGGTAATCTCCATATTAATGTAATGACAGATGATAAAAATGCAGAGGAGTTCAGCAGGGCTAAGAAGGCTGTCCATGAATTATTTCAAGTTACATTGCGTCTTGGAGGCAGCATCTCGGGCGAGCACGGCATCGGTATGACCAAGGCGCCATTCCTTCCTATGGAAACAGGAGATAAGGTAATCAGCATAATGAAGGGTATAAAGAATACATTTGATCCGAATAACATACTGAATCCTGGCAAGATATGGCCGTGATCATGAGCAGCTTTCATAAATAGTGGGAAATTGTATTCACAAGTGTTATACTATCATCGTTAATAATTAACTCGTCTGATAATTATTTATGTACTCCGATTCTGTTCAATCAATGACAGGAAAGAAAGTGAGAGTTATCGCAAATGATGTGGTCTACAATGGCCTGTTAGTCGAGGTGACAGAAACAACAGTCGAGTTGCAGGGTGAGGGTCAGTGGATTACAATTCCTGTAGATAGTATAAGTTCTATCACTCCCGCTATCACTCCAGATGAATAGAAGTAAACATCTATATAAGATTTCAGTTTTTGCGCTCCTTTTACTATCATTATCACTTCTCAGTTGCAGCGGGCCTTTAAAGCAATCTTCCATATCTGCCCACGAGTTGTATAAGACATCCGATGTGATAGAATTCAATAATAATTCAATAGGTTTTTTTACGACTTCAGTACCGAGGTCTAACGGGTTTAGTGAATATAAGACGGCTGTCTCAGATATTATAGAAAGTGTATTCCGTGTTGAAAGAGCTGATTTGTCTGTGATTCAGAGCCGGGACATCATTAACCGCATAAACAGCTCTGAACTGACACACGAGTATGCTGATATGCTGCAGGGGTATGAGCTTACAGGCATTCTTGACAAAAAGGTACTGAAAAAGATCGGAGATATCCTTGGAGTAAGATATATAGCGCGGCCTAAACTGACAACATATGTAGAGCGTACCTCAACCAGGCTATCTGCATTTGGTCTGGCGCTGATATCAACAAGAGAGACATCAGTGAATATTTCCCTTGAATTATGGGACGTGGAGACAGGAAATATAGTATGGGAGGCATCAGGACAGGCTACCATTGCTGTAGAGGCTATGAGGGTAAAACAGGTCTCTTTTCAGGATGTAGCAGAGCATGCAAGCAGGAGTCTTGTTAAAAAGTTCCCGGCTCCGGCGGTTATAGCTTCTCCCTGAAGAACGCTACTGTATTTGCCAGACCCTCCCTCAGAGGTACCGAGGGATCCCAATCCAATGACTTTTTGATCTTATCAAAACTCAGACAGCTCCGCATCTGCTCCCCCTTCTTTGCCGGCGCATACATCTCACGTACATTACTGCCTGTAATTTCAACAAGGAGCCTGAACAGATCATTAACAGATGTTTCAACGGATGTGCCGATATTAAAGGTATCATTGACACTATTATCCAAAGCGGATAGAACTGCATTAACTACATCTTCGACATACACATAATCCCGTGTCTGCATACCATTGCCATTTATCAGGGGCTGATCATTTACCAACATCTTTTTTGTGAATATTGCGACTACACCGGCTTCACCAAACGGATCCTGTCTTGGTCCATATACATTGGCGAATCTGAGTGCAACATAACTTAATCCATGCGTAACCTGATAGTAGTATAGATAGTGTTCACCTGTTAATTTGCTGATACCATAGGGGCTGACAGGTCTTGCCGGATGATCCTCTGTGGTAGGGTAGGGGCCTCCTTCACCATATATAGCGCCCCCTGTTGATGCAAATATAACCTTTCTTGTTCCGTAACGAACGGCATTTTCAAGAAGGTTCAGCATGCCGATGATATTGGTCTGTGCATCAAATGCCGGGTCAGCCACTGACCTCCTGACATCCATCTGTGCAGCAAGATGACAGATCAGTTCAGGTTTTTCCTTCTTAAACACCTTTTCTATCCTTGGATTAACAATGTCCAGTTTATAGAATTCTGCCGCAGGATTCAGATTTTCGGTCTTACCTGTTGCAAGGTTGTCTATTATAGAAACTTCATGACCTTCCAATACCAGTCTGTCTACGATATGAGACCCTATAAACCCGGCGCCGCCGGTAACAAGTACACGCAATTTTAACTCCTTCCGACAGAATAATAATCAAATCCGCTTTTTCTCATCCTATCCGGCTCATACACATTTCTTAAATCAATAAATACCGGATGTTTTAAAAGACCTTTTAACCTTTCCAACTGAAGATTTCTAAACTGATTCCATTCCGTTACAAGGATGATAGCATCTGCATTCGATGCTGCGTCATATGCATCACTGCAATACGTAACTCTCTGACCAAGCACTGACTTAGTATCGTCCATTGCAACCGGATCATACACACGAATATTTGCCCCTATATCAAGAAGACCCTCAATAATATGAACTGCCGGTGATTCCCTTATGTCATTTGTATTCGGTTTGAATGACAGGCCAAGTATCCCGATAGTCTTTCCTCCTGCGCCGCGGAGGGCATGTTCGATCTTTGTAATCATACGATCTTTCTGGGTGATATTCACTTCAATGACACTACGTGCAATCTTAAAGTCATATCCATGACTTTCTGCAATCTGCAGCAGCGCCCGGACATCCTTAGGGAAGCATGAACCGCCATAACCAGGCCCGGCATGCAGAAACTTGGGGCCTATCCTCTTATCCAATCCCATTGCCTTTGACACTACCTGAACATTAGCGCCGACCTTTTCACACAAGTTTGCCATCTCATTAATGAAAGATATCTTGGCAGCAAGAAAGACGTTTGATGCATACTTGATCATTTCGGCAGTCTCAACATCAGTTGTAATAAAAGGGGTTTCTATAAGATAGAGCGGGCGATAGAGGTCTCTCATTACAGATGTTGCACGTTCACTGCCGGAACCTATAACGATCCTGTCCGGTCTCATGAAATCCCCGATAGCAGAGCCTTCACGCAGGAACTCGGGATTAGAAACAATATCAAAGTCACCGTCATTACGTATATCTTGAATAATATTTCTTAGCCTTTCACCCGTGCCGACAGGAACTGTACTCTTGGTGACGATAACCTTATAACCGTTAAGGTTTTCAGCAATAGTCCTGGCAACTGAGTCTACATATGACAGATCAGCAGAACCGTCCTCCAGTGATGGAGTTCCTACTGCAATAAAGATCACATCAGACTTCTTTACGGACTCTGCCGTATTATTGGAGAAATAGAGTCTCCCCTCATTAACGTTCTTACGTATTAATTCTTCAAGTCCCGGCTCATAGAAGGGGACTACTCCCTTTTGCAGAAGATTTATCCTGCCCTCATTCGTGTCAATACACGTAACGTTCACACCGAATTCTGCAAAACAGGCACCTGTTACCAGACCTACGTATCCAGCGCCAATTACACCAACATTCATTGTATTACTCCCTCCTCTTTTCTCTTTCCAGGAACCACGTTACAAACCTGTTTATACCTTCTTTAATGTTAACGCAGGGGGCATAACCAAGTAATCTCCTTGCCTTATCAATATCTGCGTATGTTATTGGGACATCCCCGGGTTGTATCGGCAGCCATTCAATAATGGCCTTTTTTTGAAGATTTTCTTCTATCAGGGATATAAGCTCCATAAGCCCCACTGTCTGTGATTCTCCGAGATTAATGATCTCATATGCATATTCTTTATGTATAGAAGCCGCTATGCCGGCAATGATATCGTTAATGTATGTATAGTCCCGCTTTGATGTCCCATCACCGTATACAGGGATACTCCTGCCTTCATAGATCATCCTTGTGAATTTGTGTATTGCCATCTCAGGCCTTTGTCCAGGACCATATACAGTGAAAAATCTAAGACAGACTACAGGAATATTGTATAGATGATGATAAGTGAAACATACAAGCTCTCCGGCCTTTTTTGTGGCGGCATAAGGTGATATAGGGTAGTCCACATTATCCTCTTCACTGAAGGGGACCTTTTTATTTTCTCCATATACTGATGAAGATGATGCAAATATGAATTGCTTTACTTTATAATCCTTTGCCATTTCGAGAAGGTTTGTCGTGCCCCTGATATTAACGTCAAGATACAGGAGCGGCTCTTTTATTGACGGCCTTACTCCTGCTCGTGCAGCTATGTGGACTATAACATCTATCTTATAGCCGCTGAATATATCGGCAAGTGATTTCAAATCCCTTATATCACCTTCGATCAGGGTATAATTCTTATTAGAAAGAAAAGGATTAATATTTTCTCTTTTAATTTGAGGGTCATAGAATGTGTCAAAGTTATCAAGGCAGATTACCCGTGACCCTTCCTTTAGAAGCCTCTCAGAAAGGTGAGAACCGATAAAACCGGCGCCGCCTGTTATAAGAACGTTTGTCATACCCCCCTTACCTTCCCATAACCAGCAAATATTCCGTGTTTCCCTTCTGCCCAAGGATAGGGGAGGGGATAGAACCTATTATCATGAATCCAATTTCTTTAGCAAATTGTATTACCTTGTTCAATGCCTTTTGTATCTTTTCAGTGTCCCTTACAATCCCGCCTCTTCCTACCTCACCTTTTCCCACTTCAAACTGCGGTTTCACGAGCGCAATAATTATAGCAGGAGGAGAAACATTTTCCCATAATGTGCGCAATATATTAGTAAGAGATATAAACGACACGTCTATAGTTACAATATCTATAACATCTTTAATCACTGTCCAATCAAGTCTCAGTATATGCGTCTTTTCAAGATTAACTATCCTCGGATCATTCCTGAGTCTCCAGTGCAGTTGTCCATAACCCACATCAATGCAATATACCTTTTTCGCTGCATGCTGCAACAAACAATCTGTAAAACCGCCTGTTGATGCACCTATATCAATGGCGACCTTATTATCTACGTCTATCTTAAAGTGTGTTATGGCCTCCTCCAATTTAAGGCCGCCCCTGCTGACATAAGGCATCTGAGACTTTATGTTAATATCAGCATCTTCTGTTATTATACTGCCTGCCTTATCTTTAAGAATACTATCCACGTATACGCTGCCGGAGAGAATCAGTCCGATGGCTTTTTGCCTCGTTTCTGCAAGTCCACGATCAACAAGTAAATTGTCTAACCGGACACGCTTCTCCTTCAAATCTTCCCACCTTTAATTAAAGTTCTCCCCTGCATTTTCACAAAGGAGGATACCTCTTTTGCAATGCCGGCTGCATCAAGTCCATACATCTTGTGTAACTCCTTTATCGCTCCATGCTCAATGAATTTATCAGGAAGACCAATTCTTCTTACATGGATATTTGATACCCCGTGTTTCTCAAGAGTTTCCAGCACAGCGCTTCCAAAGCCGCCGGATAACGCACCATCTTCGACAGTGACTATATAACCACATTTGTATGCAAGTTCCAGGATCATATCTTCATCAACAGGCTTGGCAAATCTTGCATTTGCAACTGCGGCATCTATCCCGCTCTTTTTAAGGATTCCTGCTGCCTCTATTGACTTATATACCATATTGCCGAGCGCTATTATGGCAACATCTCTTCCTTCCAGAATGATTTCTCCCTTACCTATCTCTATGGGCTTAAACCGGGATTTCAACTCTACACCAACACCTGACCCCCTTGGATAACGTAATGCTGAAGGGCCATTGTAATTTACAGAGGTATACAGCATATGCTGAAGCTCGTCTTCATCCTTTGGCGCCATCAGGATAATGTTGGGTATATGCCGCAGGTAATTTATATCAAATGTGCCGTGGTGTGTCGGGCCATCCTCTCCTACAACACCAGCCCTGTCTATTGCAAATGTCACAGGGAGGTTCTGAAGACATACATCATGAACTATCTGGTCATATGACCTTTGAAGAAATGTCGAATATATGGCAACAACAGGATGAAATCCGCCGGTTGCCAATCCGGCAGCAAATGTGACCCCATGTTGTTCAGCAATCGCAACATCATAGAACCTGTCAGGAAATCTATCTGCAAAGCAGTTAAGCCCGGTGCCTTCAGGCATGGCGGCTGATATTGCAACAATTTTATCATTGCTCTCTGCTATCTTAATCAGCGACTGGCTGAATATCTGAGTATAAGTCGGGATTGCAGACTTCTTAAGCGGTTGACCGGTCTTAACATCAAAAGGTGGAATACCATGAAATGATGCAGGGTCTCTCTCTGCCGGCGGATAGCCTTTACCTTTTTTTGTAACAAGATGCACAAGGACAGGCCCTTTTAATCTCGCTATGTTTTCCAGTGTAGGGAAGAGGTGATCAAACCTGTTACCGTCAATCGGGCCTATATATCTGAATCCCAGTTCCTCAAACAAGGTGCCTGGTCCAACCAGGCCTTTCACGGATTCTTCAGCCTTTTTTGCAACCTTGAGCATAGGTTCCCCTATGCGCGGGATGTTCTTTATAAAAAACTCTGTTTCCTTTTTTACCTTTGTATATAAAGAGCCTGTAATGATTTTACTTAGATAAGATGATATAGCCCCGACATTCTTAGAGATAGACATCTCATTGTCATTAAGGATTACGATAATGTCCTTCTTGAGGTCACCGGTATGATTAAGACCTTCGAATACCATGCCTGCGGTCATGGAACCGTCACCTATTACTGCTATGACCTTATTGCCCTTGCCGAGCTTATCTCTGGCCTCAACCATTCCTAAAGCCGCTGAGATAGAAGTGCCGGAGTGTCCAACATTAAATGAGTCATATTTACTTTCATCTATCTTGGGAAAACCGCTGATACCACCATACTGTCTCAGTGTATGAAATGCCTCTCTCCGGCCTGTGAGGAGTTTATGCACATACGCCTGATGGCCTACATCCCATATGATAATGTCGTCCGGTGTATCGAATATATAGTGAAGTGCTATTGTTAACTCAACTACACCAAGATTTGACGCAAGATGACCACCTGTAATGGAAACAACTTCTAACAACCGTTCCCGTATCTCTTCTGCAAGCCCGGGTAGATCTTCCTTTGGTATTTTCTTCAGGTCCTGAGGACTGTTGATCGTATCTAAATATTTCATTAACTATTCCTGTCTACAATATACTCAGCAATCATCCTGAGTGGAACTGCCTTCTCATCAAAACTCTCTAATGCCTCTAAAGCCTCATCTACAAGATTTCTTGCAACAATCTTTGATTCAGCTAATCCAAGTAACGCCGGATAGGTGTTCTTATTCTGTTTAACATCCTTCCCTGGTGATTTACCAATATATTCAACATCACCTTCCAAATCGAGTATATCATCCGCAATCTGAAAGGCGAGACCTATCTTCATGCCATAATCTGTTAATGCACTCAACTGAGTCTCTACAGCGCCTCCTGCAATCCCTCCTGACCTGACAGCCGCAAGTATAAGTGCGCCTGTTTTTCTTCTATGAAGCTCTTCAAGCGCCTTAACATCAATATTCTTACCCTCATTCTCTATATCCAACTGCTGTCCTCCAACCATACCCTCCGGCCCGGCAGCAAGGGCTATTTCATGAAGAATCTTCATGCTATTACTGACACCGGAAAGTATACTAAAGGCCAATGTAAGCAGGCCATCCCCGGCCAGTATTGCTGTCGCCTCTCCAAACACCTTGTGGTTCGTCGGTTTTCCCCGCCTCAGGTCGTCGTTATCCATAGCCGGCAGGTCGTCATGAATGAGGGAATATGTATGAATCATCTCAATGGCGATTGCAGCCGGTATAACATTCTCTGTCATACCTCCAACTGCCTCACATGAAGCAATAGATAGAATAGGTCTGATTCGCTTACCTCCGGCAGACAGACTATAACGCATAGATTCATAGAGTGTGGGAGGAAGTTTTCCCGGTGAACCCAGGAACATCATCAGGTACCTGTCAATTAATGTCTTCTTTTCCCTGAGGTATGAGCTGAGGATGGAATTATCCTTCGTTTTCTCTATTATCATTGTTAGCAGACTCAGTTAAAAAAGGTTTTAATACCACTTTGTCCTTATCTCTTACCAGGATTTCAACCCTTTTCTCTGCCTCATCTAATTTAGCCATGCATAAGCTGGAAAGCCTTATACCTTCCTCGAAAACCTTTAACGAATCTTCCAGTGGCAGGTCACCCTTTTCGAGTGTCTGAACAATCTCCTCAAGCCTCTCCATAACCTTCTCAAATTTTATTTCCTTTTCCATAAGTAAGCATATTATAATACAATATGGGGTAAGGGCGTCAAGTCAATATTGACACCTTAAGCTGAGGATAGCAAAGCCATATGTCGGGTTGCAATAGAAATCATCTTATTACCCCAATGGCTATCATAATTGCCTTTTCTATTTCCTTCATCTTTTCATTGCTTATCTTGCCTGCAAAAGGACCCCTTATAAGTAAGGATTTGTCTATTGTTGTTACCTGTTCACATTTAACCATAGATGACTTTGATAAACCACCTTCGCCCTTTTGAACTAAAACATGAGTAGGAGATGGTCTCAAGTTTGCAGATAAAGGAACGACAATTATGTCATTGGCTAATTTATTTCTAATATCTAAAGAGACTATCAAAGAAGGACGATTCTTAATATCCTTTGGCTTTGAAGGGAGATTAACTAAATATATCTCTCCTCTTTTTGGATACTCAATCATTCCATCCCCTTTTTGCACTTTCTGCCGCTATCATGGTCCATTCTCTATCTTCCTTCTTCTCCTTTTCTGTGAGTGATAGGTAATAAACCTCGATATCTTTTTCAATCTCTTTCTTTTTGGATTTCAGCAGCCAATCACGCAGCATTTCTTCCATTACCTGACTTCTTGGTGCTCCTTTTTCCTTTGCAATTTGATCTATTTCATTAACAACATCACCGCTGATTGTTACTGTCAGTTTTGCTTTACGCAGTGCACTCGTAGATGGCATAATTAACCTCCTTTCAATCTTACTTATTATAAGATAATCAGGGGGGTAATTGCAAGATAAAAGAAATATTAGAATTCTGGATTAATTCTTCAGAGGGTACTATGTATCCATATAACGGGAATCCTGATAATGAAGCAGGGGGCTTTTTGGATATAATCAACGGGCTGCCCTATCTAAGATGATGTGAAGCCCCCTGCCTCAACTCTATGGTATTAGGAAATGTACTGAAGGCCATTTACCCAGCTGATTACGCCGAGTGATACAACTAAAGCTAAGAGCGAGATTCCTACTGAGAGAGAGAAAGATGTATTTTTTTCCATTTTTATTACCTCCGGTTGTTTAATCGTTTGTTTAATCTTAGTAGCTATTATAAGGAATGAAGATTAAGGGAAGATTAAACCGGAAAAGTCCTGCCAACAGCGTGGGCTCATTTCTCAATCCTGTGCCTCTGCATACCCTCTGGAACATACCACTTATTGATATTGTATCCTATTCCAATTGGGGCAGGCTCTATCCCGAGGAAAATTATTAGGGAGTTACTTCATTTTCTTGACAAAACGCCTGAAATTTATTAATGTCTATTCTGCCCGGCGTAATTGGTTTTTGCAAGACAGCCGGGTTTATGCTCAAAAATGCACAGTTGCAAGGAAGGATGATAGATTTGAGCCGAAGACGTACTTCCTGTACGTTGAGGTTCAAATCTATCGTCCTGACGCCGCAAATGGGCGTTTTTCAGCATAAACCCTGGCGGTGTAGCTCAGTCGGCTAGAGCAGAGGTTTCATAAGCCTCCTGTCCGGGGTTCGAT
>Ga0209002_10000538_pt1 | contig 30684 bp, 18 predicted proteins | sample Rifsed16ft2_FD_184010 | JGI IMG/M metagenome (GOLD analysis project Ga0209002, IMG submission 184010) | Soil microbial communities from Rifle, Colorado, USA - sediment 16ft 2 (version 2) | ecosystem: Environmental > Terrestrial > Deep subsurface > Rock core/Sediment | place: Rifle, Colorado...
GAATCCGCGGTCGTCATCGTCATCATCGTCCTCCTCATCGTCGTTTGACTCACCGCGAAGGAACGCAGCGAACTCTGGACTCTTCCCCACAGGGTTGCCCGAGGCGTCGAGCACGCCGGTGGTGACGATGAGGGCGTGGCGCGTGGCCTGTGCCAGGAGCTGATCCGGCTCGACGAAGAGGGTCATGGTCGCGGGGTCCCACACGATCCAGTTGATCCCGATCCTCGCCACGTCGTTGTCGTCGCCGTTCCCTCCCAAGCGGTCGTCATCGCCGCTGTTCCGTGTATCGTCGTCATCAATTGCCAGCAGAACGACGGTATCGGAGGTCACCGACGACGGGTCGATCGCCTCGCTGAACGGGACTGCGATCCGGGGCTGGAGGTTGAACCCATCGAGCGTGTTGAGGACGTCGATGTCCTGGCAGTCGGAAGGACGCACCGTGCAGTCCGGCTTGGGCAGCGCGACGCGCACATCTGTAATCTGGGATCGATCCCGGACCGTCCACAAGTCACTCGGGAACGGGGACGTCTCCATCGCCCCCAGATCGAACAGGGGGTATCCGCCCCCATGTCCCACGCCGTACACGTTCGCACCGCTCAGGAGAGCCGGGATCATCAGGGCGCCCAAGATCCACGCGGCCCACAAAGGGCGACCGAATAAGACTCCCTTCGAACCCTCCTTCCCTCGCTCACCCCTCCACACCGAAGCCGTTTCGACCGAGTCGGACATTGCAATCGCCAACCCATGCTGCGGTGGAGGGGATGAAGGAGTGTGGCCACGGTGTGGCCACGCCGACTTATCGACTCAGTCGCGCGTCTGGGCGCGAGAGGCGCTACATGGACCGGTCGGATGAGGGCCCGACGGACAGTCGGGACTCCGAACTCCTGACCATCCGGATCGACTCCGATCTCCTCCGGAAGGTCCGGACCAAGGCCTCGGACCTGGGCATGGACGTGTCCGCGTACGTGCGATGGTGCATCATCACGGGCGCCTCCCTCTCCGACCTCAACGCCTTCATCCGTTCCAAGATGAGCCGAGGGCCCTAGCAGATGGAGTCCTAGGCGTCGCGGCGCCCAACCTAGGGAGTCATGAGGAGCACGGGAGGTCCGAAAGTATTACGGCATCCCACGGAGATGGGCGGTCTCCGGGGAGGGATACCCGAGATGGACCTGCAGGCTCCGATGGTCGGGAGGGAAACTGAGTTCCGTCGGCTTGCCAGACACCTGGACGCCGCGGTCGCGGGCCGTGGCAGCCTCGTCCTGATCTCCGGGGAGGCCGGCATCGGGAAGACGCGGCTTGTCCAGGAGCTCAAGGCGCTTGCCGCCTCGAGAGGCGTGCACGTCCTCTCCGGCTATGGCCTGTTCGAGTCCATGACCCCGTACATGCCGTTTCGAGAGGTGCTTCGTAGCGGCGGACTTGAGCACCTGTTTGCGGAAAACTCGCCTCGCGTCGAGGCCGCATACATCGTCACGCGCACGGGAATCCTCGTGAAGGCGGCCTTGCGGGAGGAAGCGCGACTGGACCCGGACCTGTTCGCCTCGATGCTCCTGACGGTCGGCCGTTTCGTCCAGGAATCGCTGTCGAAGCTCGGGGGGACGGAAGAACCTGGAGCGCTCACCCGGCTAGATTACGGCGGCCACTCAATCCTGCTCGATCGCGGCCCCAGCGCGTACATCATCGCGCTCGTCGCCGGGCGGGAGAACGAGTTCCTGGCCCGCGACATGGGCGAGGCGGTCCTGCGAGTCCACGAAGCGTACGGTCGCGTTCTCGAGACGTGGGACGGAGACGAGGAACGGGTCCGCGGGATCGAGCGATCCCTAGCACCCTTGTTGTCGCGCCACGACGGCGTCCGCTACGGGGAGGCAAACCCGCAGGGGCGGAGGAACCTCCTGTTCGAGAACGTCTCTCTCGGCCTCGCCAGAAGGGCGGAGAACGGTCCGATCCTCCTGTGCATCGAGGATCTCCAGTGGGCGGACCCGTCCACGGTGGCCCTCCTGCACTACGTCGCCAGGAACACGCGGACGTGCGGGATTTGCATCATCGGCACGTATCGACCGGAGGACCTTTCATCGGAAGGCGGGACCCCTCACCATCTGGTCGACGCGATGCAGCGGATGGAGCGCGAGGACCTTCTCGACGTCGTGGAACTCCGCCGGTTGCCGGCCCCGGACACCGCCAAGGTTCTGAGTTCCGTCCTTGGCGGCGGAACCGTACCCGAGGAACTTGCACGACGCATGCAGGAAGACACGGAAGGAAACCCGCTGTTCATCGTGGAACTCTTGAACCTCATGCTCGAAGAGGGGTGGCTCCGGAGGGACAACGGGGGCTGGTCCGCAAGCGTCGATGTCCGCGAGGTCGACGTCCCCCGCAGAGTCCAGGCCGTCATTGAACGACGTCTCGGCCGGCTTGGCGACGTGGAACGACAGATCCTGGACGTCGCAGCGACGAACGGAGAGGAGTTCACGGCAGCGATCGTCGCTTCTGCCCTCGACCTCTCGTCGGTGGAGATCCAGCCCGCCCTCCGCGCCCTCGAGCACCGGCATCGCCTGGTTCGGGCGCAGGACGACCGGTACCGGTTCGACCACGTCAAGATCAAGGAGGTCCTTTACGACGGCCTGCCCTCTGAGTTCCGGTCCCGGTGTCACGGGCTGGTCGCGTCTGCGATGGAGGCGCAGTACGAGGACCGCCTAGACGACGTGGCGGGAGAGGTCGCGTTCCACTACTACCGATCTGAAGATCGAGCGAAGGCCGTCCCATACCTGCTCAAGGCGGCGGAGAGGGCGGCGAAACAGTATGCGAACGCGGAAGCGATTCGGTTCTACACCGAGGCGTTGGAGCTGGAGTTGGACGCGGAGAGGAGGTGGGAAATCCTCGCAAGTCTCGGCTCCGCGTACGAGCTGATCGGGGAGTACGGGAAAGCTCTCGAATCTTACATGAGTGCCCTTGAGTTGGCTGCGGGCGAGAAGAGAGCCGTCACCTTGTCGAAAGTGGCGAGGGCTCTCTATCTGAAGGGCGACTTCGAACAGTCCATGAAGCGGGGACTTGAGGCCCTAACGTTCGTGGCGGGAAGGAATGACGAGGCGGAAGCCGATGCCCTCTCCCAAATCGGCAAGGTGGAATGGAGCCGAGGAGAGTATGCGGGAAGCCTAGAGCACCATACGAAGGCCTTGGAAATTCGAGAGAGAATCGGGGACCGCAAAGTCATCGCAGCATCGCTTAACAACATCGGCATCGTGCATCACTACCGCGGCGAGTACGACGCGGCTTTGGAGCACCACACGAAGAGCTTGGGCATCAGGGAACGGATCGGGGACCAACAGGGGGTCGCCCTGTCACTGAACAACATCGGCATCGTGCATGCTGAACGGGGCAGCTACGACGACGCATTGGAGTACTTCACAAGGTGCTTGGACCAGGCGGAAAAGATGGGGGACCGGCAGACCATCGGGATAGCGCTGAACAACATAGGCTCGTTGCAGCTCGACCGCGGGAACTGTGGTCCTGCATTGGAGTATCACACGAGGTGCTTGAAGGTGGTGCAGAAGATCGGGGACCTGCAGGGAATTGCGATGTCGCTGGACAACATCGGCGGCGTGCACGCCGAACGAGGGGACTTCGATGTGGCGTTGGAGTACTTCGCGAAGGGACTGGTACTCCGAGAAAAGATCAGGGACCAGCGTGGCATCGCGTCATCCTTGTACGGCTTCGGCCTCGCGCATCGCGGCCGCCGGGACTATGGCGCGGCCCTGGCGTGCCTCGAGAGAGGCCTTGCGATATCGCGAAGCATTGGCGCGCGAAAGGAGGAGAGCAAGTCGCTTTCCCTTCTCGCAGACGTGGAACTCAGAAGAGGGGAGCATCAGAGGGCAGCAGACCTATGCGACACGGCGCTCTCCGTTGCCACCGCAATCGGCGGACGCAGAACGATCGCCGAGTCAAGAAGGGTCCTTGGAACGATCTTTCGAGAACGCAAGATGTGGCCGGAATCGATCGAGAACTTTGAGCGGAGCGTCCATATCTATCAGGAAATTCACCATCCAATCGGCCAGGCACGGTCTTGCTACGAATTCGGCCTGATGTGGAAGGAGAAGGGCAACCCTCCAGACGCGGTCAAGTATCTAGCCGAAGCGATCGAGATCTTCGCGAAATTGGGACTGGAGCGGGAGCTCACGAACGCGCGAGCGGCCTGCGAGACGATCACGCCATCTCCCGGACCCGATCTTCGCCCCGAATCGCCGCCGAAACCATGATCCTCAAGAAAGAGGTCGTCCTCCTCGGAGACAGTGCCGGCGGCAAGAAGTCCCTCATCAAGCGCTTCGTCCTCGACGCGTTCGAGGACTCCTACGTGGCCACGGTCGGCAGCAAGGTCACGAGAGGGATTTCGCAATCGCACGCCCGGACAAGACCGCGAAGGTCACGATGATGATCTGGGACCTCCTCGGCCAGGAGGGGAGTCGGAGTTCCGAGACGCGGCGGCGGTCGCCGCCAACCGGGACCGTCGCATCAAATGGGCCCTCGGCGCGAGATGTAGCCCGCCGTGCGGAAAGGCACCACCGGGTCTCCGCTACGCCTATGAAGCCCGGGAGATGCTGTCCCTCGCGCGGAGGCCCATGCCAGCCGAGAAACGGCAGAGCGGTATGCTCAAGCCGCGAATCGTTCCCGAACACCTCGAGCTCGTCAAGGATGACCCTGGACTGGACGTCTCCACGTTCGTCCGTTGGTGCGTCCTCACGGGGAGCGTTCTTGGAGACCCCGACGCCTTGATCCGGTCCAAGATGGGCCGGGGGCCTTAGCGGATGGTGTCCTCGGTTTCCCAGGGGGCCGGCCGAGCGCCGGACGGCCGAAAGTATTACGGCGTACCACAGGGATGGGCAACCCCGGGGAGGGAAGTCGAAGTGGACCTGCAAGCTCCGATGGTCGGGCGGGAGAGAGAGTTCCGCCAGCTTGCGAAACACGTGGAAGACGCGGTCGGTGGAAGGGGCAGCCTCGTCCTGATCTCCGGGGAAGCCGGCATCGGGAAGACACGGCTTGTCCAGGAAATCAAGACCCTTGCGGCTTCGAAGGGTGTCCAGATCTTTTCCGGCTGGGGCCTTTTCGAGTCCCTGACCCCGTACATGCCCTTCCGTGAGGCGCTCCGCACAGGCGGCCTGGAGCACCTGTTTGCAGAAAGCGCGCCTCGCGTCGAAGCCGCATACCTCGTCACGCACACGGGCCTCCTCGTGAAGTCGGCCTTGCGCGAAGGGGCGCGGCTGGACCCCGACCTGTTCGCCTCGATGCTCCTGACGGTCGGCCGCTTCGTTCAAGAGTCGTTGTCGAAACTCCAGGGCGAGGATGACCCCGGCACGCTCACCCGACTGGACTACGGCGGTCACTCGATTCTCCTCAACCGAGGTCCGAGTGCAAACCTCATCGCGGTCGTCGACGGGAGGGAGAACGAGTTCCTCGTCCGCGACATGGGCGAAGTCGTCCTGCGCGTCCACGAATCGTACGGTCGCGTGCTCGAGACATGGAACGGAGACGAGGACGGGGTCCGCGGGATCGAGGAATCCTTGCAGCCCTTGTTGTCGCGCCACGACGGCATCCGCTACGGGGAGGCGAACCCGAAGGGGCGCAGGAACCTCCTGTTCGAGAACGTCTGCCTCGGCCTCGCCAGAAGGGCGGAGATCGGTCCTATTCTCCTCTGCATCGAGGACCTCCACTGGGCGGACCCGTCCACGGTGGCCCTCCTGCACTATATCGCCAGGAACACCCGGACGTGTGGGGTGTGCATCCTAGGCACCTACCGCCCGGAAGATCTCTCGGCGGAAGGAGGAAGGCCCCACCATCTCGTCGGCGCGATGCAGCGGATGGAGCGCGAGGACCTTTTCGACGTCGTGGAACTCCGCCGGTTGCCGGCCCCGGACACCGCCAAGGTTCTGAGTTCCGTCCTTGGCGGCGGAACTGTGCCTGAGGAACTTGCACGACGCATCCAGGAAGACACGGAAGGAAACCCGCTGTTCGTCGTGGAGCTCGTTAGGCTCATGCTCGAGGAGGGTTGGCTGCGACGGGAAAACGGCGGTTGGTCTTCAGGCATCGACCTCCGCGAGGTGGATGTCCCCCGCAGAGTCCAGGCCGTCATTCAAAGGCGCCTCGGCCGCCTTGGAGACGCAGAACGACAGATCCTCGACGTCGCAGCGACGAACGGCGAGGAGTTCACCGCCGTGATCGTTGCCTCCGCCCTCGACCTCGAACCCGTTGCGCTCCAGCCCGCCCTGCGCGCCCTCGAACAGAGGCATCGTCTGATCCGGGCACAGGACGACCGGTACCGGTTCGACCACGTCAAGATCAAGGAGGTCCTATACGACGACTTGCCGCCGGAGTTCCAGTCGAGGTGTCACGGACTGGTCGCCTCCGCCATGGAAACGCAGTACCACGACCGCCTGGACGACTTGGCGGGAGAAATCGCGTTCCACTATTACCGATCGGGAGAGCGAAAGAAGGCGCTTCCGTACCTCCGAAGGGCGATGGATCGGGCCTCGAAACAGTTCGCCAATGCGGAGGCCATCCGCTTCTGCTCGGAAGCCCTCGAGCTCGAGGAGGATGATGTGGGCAGGGTCGGGCTCCTCGAAACCCAGGGCGCACTCGATGACTTGATTGGGGACTATGGGGGAGCCTTGGCCAGCTACCGCCGAGTTCTGGACTTGGCGGGCGGGGAAGGGAAGAGAGCAGAAACCTTGGGCAAGATGGGAAGGATCTTTACAAAACAGGGCGAATACGAGGAGTCCATCCGGGCTTGCCGCGAGGCATTGAGCCTGGTGGAGGGCAAAGCGAGCTTCGAAGAGGCTTTGGCCCTGACCAACCTTGGAGACGCTCGTTTCCAGCGGGGGGACTACGACCAGGCCCTCGATGCTCTTCGAAAGGGCTTGGAAATCTCCGAGAGGACTGGCGACCACAAAGGGATTGCGCAGTCGCTGAACAACGCGGCGAACGTGCATCTTGCAAGAGGAGAGTACGACCAGGCCCTCGAGGGGTATCGGAAGGGCTTAGAGATCTGGGAAAAGCTTGGGGACTTGCAGGGGGTTGCAGGCTCGGTGAGCAACGCAGCGAGGGTGCATGCTCGACGGGGGGATTACGACCAGGCCCTCGAGGGGTATCGGAGGAGCTTGGAAATCTTTCGGAGAATCGGCGACCAGTGGGGGGAGGCAATGGTCCTGCACAACGTGGCGGGCGTGCATTTTGCGAAGGGGGACTACGACCAGGCCCTCGAGGGGTCCCAGGAGAGCCTGGAGATCTCGGCGAGGATTGGGGACCAGCCGGGGGTTGCGCACTCGTTGGGCGGCGCGGCAACCCTGCATGCTGAACGCGGGGAGTACGACCAGGCTCTCCAGGGGTATCGGAAGGCCGCGGAAGTCCTTCGGAGAATCGGCGACCTGCGGGGGATCGCGCAGACTCTTGACAATGCCGCGACCGTGCATTTTGAATGCGGGGACTACGACGAGGCCCTCGAGGGGTATGCGAAGAGCCTGGAGATCTGGGAAAGGATTGGGAACCAGGAAGGGATTGCGGTCTCGCTGAGCAACGCGGCGATCCTGCATGCAGAACGCGGGCAGTACGACCAAGCCCTCGAGGAGTATCGGAAGAGCCTCGAGCTCCGAGAGAGGATCGGCGACCCGCGAGGGATGGCGCTGGTTCTGATGAATCTTGGGTGGGCACACGAGGAGCACGGAAGTCGCGACTTGGCCATTGAGTGCGTCGAGCGCAGCCTCAAGATCGCAGGAGACCTCGGAGCCGTTGCCATCGAACTTCCTGCGCGGCTGATTCTCGCGGAAATCTGTTTTCGGATGGGGGATCTGGACAAGGCTCAATCGCTCTCCCAGAGTGCACTCTCCGACTCAACGCGACTGAATCTCAAGCCAAACATCTCGCAGGCTCAGCGGATCTTGGGCATGGTCGGTCGAGAGCGTCGGGCTTGGAAGGAGTCGATCAGCTACTTCGAGCAAACGGTCGAGACTTCCATTCAACAGGGCAGTCGGCTCATGGAAGGGAAGTCGCGCTACGAGTTCGGGCTCATGTGGAAAATGAAGGGGGATGCGGCGAACGCCCGCGAACAGCTGGACTCGGCCGCGGGCATCTTTCGGGGCCTCGGGTTGGAGCGCTGGCTCTCGAAGGTGGAGGGTGCGCGCGAGGAACTGTGAGAACCGGAGGGCGTACGTCTCAATCGAGGAGCGCGTGAACGGATGGGGCAGAAGAAGAAGGTCGTCCTCTTGGGGGACAGCGCCGTCGGCAAGACCTCCCTGATCAAACGCTTCGTCCTCGACGCGTTCGAGGACTCCTACGTGGCCACCGTCGGCAGCAAGGTCACGAAAAAGGAGCTCGCGATCCCGCGCCCGGACAAGACCGTGAACCTGACGATGATGATCTGGGACCTGCTCGGCCAGGAGGGGTACACGTCCTTCCACACGTGGACGTTCCAGGGCGTGTACGGCGCCATCCTCGTCGCGGACCTCACGAGGCGGGAGACGCTCGACAACCTCGAGCGGTACTGGATCCCCGCCCTCGTCCGCGTCGCGGACCCCGTGCCCCTCGTGTTCGCCGCGAATAAGGCGGACCTCTCAGACCGGGCGTTCGACCTCGAGGATGTGGAGGCGATCGCCGCCAAGCACAACGCGGGCCTGTACGGGGTGCTGCCCTCCGGCCTGTCCACGTGCTACGCGACGAGCGCGAAGACGGGAGAGAATGTGGAGCGCGCGTTCGAGAGCCTGGGCCACTTCATGCTCGCGGGACCCCCAGGGGACCCCGTCAAGGAGCTGTTCGAAAGTCTCGTCGCGATGCGCGCGGCGGTGGACGCGGACACGAGCACGGCCGTTGGCGCCCTCGACGCGGTCATCGTCGACTTTTGCGAGGCGAACCAGGACGAGTTCGACGACAAGATGGCGATGATTCTCGTGCGGCAGGAGATCCAGCGGGCCGGCGTCGACGTGCGGAAGCCGACGCGAGACGGCGTGGCGCGATTCGTGGAGTACCTCGCCCAAGCGGAGGCCGAATTCAGGGATGCCGGCGCGGTCACCGCCAACCGAGATCGGCGGCTCGGCTGGGCGCTGGGTCCGAGGGCGTAGTCGGACCCTAGCCACGTCCGTTGAGATCGGCCCCCACGGTGAGCCCGGATCCCCGCCACCCGCGGGCAGGCCCGCGAGCATGGGGAAAGCGGGGGACGACGAGCGCCGCCAACACGGCGATCCCGACGACCGATCCGGCTCGCAACCCCTCCAACTCTTTCCGGTCCGTTGTGTTCTCCCTTTAAGGCATGCCGCCGTTCACGGGATGAAATTAACGACCTCCGGCAGCGGCAGGACGATCGGGACCTCGAAGAGATTCGTCGGCGTGGGGTGGATCACGACGAGACCGTCGCTCGCGAGGAACTGCGCGGCCTGTTCCTGGGCGCCCCGCGTGACGGCAGCGAAGTACGCGTCGGCGAGGACCCCCTGGATAGGGAACGCGTGGGGGTTCTTCCGCGCCGCCGTCGTGCAGGGATTGGCGGCGCACGCGAGGTCGTGGCGGTAGTACGTCGTGTACGCCTCGAGGCCGCCGGCCCGGATCACGGCGCTGGCGCTGGGATTCGGCTGGGTCATGTCTCCCTTTGCCATCTGGATGAGAACGCCTCGAACGCGCACGTCGTCCTCGTCGTCGTCGTCATCATCTTCGTCGTCATCATCTTCGTCGTCATCATCGTCGTCGTCATCCTCGCCGCTCTGGAGGACCGTCCGGAGGTGTTTCGCGTAGGCGATCGCTTCCCCGTTTTGCATCGCCCACTCGCTCCACTCCATGTACTCTTGGATCGCGATCGCGCCGGCCACGGTGTTGACGAGCGGCGGCTGGTCTCGGAGCGGGATGTTCTCGTTGAAGACGATGCCACCCACGTTGATCAGGGAGGGAGTCCGGCTCGCGAGCGTCCTCCCGACGATGTCCCGCTGGCCCCCTAGGCGCTGGAGATGAATCTGCGGACCGCCCATCGCATTCTGGACGCTGGCCCGGAAGGCGGGCTCGATCGCGACGAGTGGGCCGCCGAAACTGGTGCCCAACGACCACCCGAAGTAGTACATCCGGTCGGCGTCCAGGTCCGGGGCGCCGTCGCCGTCCACGTCGATGCCCAGCTGGACGGCGCGGACGAGGACCAGGTGGTCGATGGTCGTCTGCTTCATGGCGTGCGCACGGCTGATCAGTTCGTACGGTTTGAGCGCGAGCCCGCCCTCCTGGGATCCGATGACCTTGTTGCCGTCGACGTCCCTGCCGCGTCCGCCCGCGAGGAACGTCGTCGAGGAGCCGTCGACAAGGGTCACCCGATTCGTGCTGTTCGGACCGAATCCTCGCCCCACCGGATTGATCACCATGGAGGCGATGCCATACTTGGCAAGGGTGGGCGCGAGCAGCGTCGGGAACACCTCCTTTTCCCGGTCGCCGCCGACCCCGAGCATCGCCACGGGCCAGCCGTCCTCCGGCTCCGGCCCCGAGGGCAGCAGGAGGTTGAAGTAGAGGTCCTGCATGCCTGTGACCGGCGGCACTCCGTCCTCCGTGCCGACGACATTGAAAGTCACGTCGGGCCTCAGGAAATTCGGGGCTGAGAGGCGCCCGTAGGCGATCGATCCGACGGCCCCCGGGACGAAGGCGAATGCGTTGAAGTTGACGTTGACCGTCGTGAACGAGTCCGGGGAGACTCCGGTGTGCCGGATGGCGGCGATCGAGTTAATTCCCGAGAGGGAGTACACGGTTCGCGCTCCCCCGGGTCCGAGCCCGAAGTCCGCGACGGGCGCCGGGAGCGAGCGCACATAGTCCCGGATCCGCGACATGGCACCGGTGGTGGACTGCGTCGTGAACACGGTGGCCACCGCGACCTTTTTCTTCGGGACTCCGGCGTCACGCGCCGCATCCAGGGCGTCTTGGATCGCCTCCCTGTAGTGACGGGTTCTGCGGTCCCCCGACTGGCGCTCGTCGTCATCATCATCGTGGTCGGCCTTGCCTCTAAGGAATGCGGCGAATTCCGGACTCTTCCCCACAGGGTTGCCTGAGGGGTCGCGCACGCCGGTCGTAACGATGAGGGCGTAACGCGTCGCCTCCTCGAGAAGTGGATCCGCCTCGACGAACAGCGTGGAGGTCGCCGGGTCCCAGACGACTTGGTTAATTCCAATCCTCATCGCCCTTTCCCTGTCGTCCCGGCTTCCGCTGCGGTCCCGATCTCGCCCTCGATCGTCATCGTCGTCATTCAGTGCGAGAAGAAATACGGTGTCTGAGCTCACGGAGGTCGGGTCGATGGCCCCGTTGAACGGGATGGCGAGCCGCGGCAACAGGTTGAACCCATCGAGCGTGTTGAGGATATCGATGTCCTGGCAGTCGGAAGGCCTCACCGAGCAGTCGGGCTTCACCAACGAGACGCGGAGGCCGGTGATCTGATCGTGATCTCGGACCGTCCATAAGTTGCTGGGGAAGGGGGATGTCTCCCTCGCTCCCAGCTCGAACCGCGGATAGGTACCCGCAGCCGGACTTCCATGCGCGTTCGCGACGCCCGCCAGTGCCGGTATCGTGAGGGCCGCCAAGATCCACACGACCCACCAAGCGCGACCGAGTGGAAATCGGTTCGAACCCCTTCCCGCATTCCGCCATGCACTGCTCCACACCGAAGCCGTTTCGATCGAGTCCGACATGTGATCGCCGGGGAGCGAATGAAGGGGGCGATACAAGGGAAGATTGGAACGTCACCTGATAGATTATCAAATGTCTTTGGTGCGTCATCTTATACGTCGTCCCACGAACCCGCTTTCGGGCACACGAATCTAAGATGAACTTGCAGTCCGCGGGGCGCCATACACGCGGCTAGCGCGACGCTCCCCAGTCGTCGGTTTCATCAGGTGGCTCGGAGCCGATGACGCCGCCTAGATCCGCCTGGGATCCCATCTTGCCGGGGGCATCGCCAAGATTCGCGCTGTACCGCTTCCGCCGCCCGCGCTTCTCCACGAGAAGGAACCCCAGCGCCGCCATCCGGCTGATGTGATAGCTGACGGCGGGCTGGCTCACGCCCACATCCTTCGCGAGTTCCTTCTGTGTGAGTCCCGAGGTCCCGCGGATCCTCTGGAGCAGGACGAGCTCGATGTCCGTGAGCCTGGGCTGCATCTCCGCAACGCGATGCCCCCTCGGTGCATACCGCCGGAGCCGGCCGTCTCTCCAGGACTTGATCTCCCCTTCCTTCTCGAGGACCCAGAGGTGGTACGTGAGGGTCCCCATCGCCATGTTGAGGTCTGCGCGGATCGCTGCGAAGTTGGCGGCAGGGTTCGCCGCGAGGTAGCCCACGACCATGCCTCGTTTCTTGTTGTCGAGGATGTCGCTACGGCTGAGCCGCGCCCAAAGAATCACAAAGGGCGTGAGGAACGACACGCGAAGGGACTCGTTCAGGCCGAGCACCGCCCCAACGGTGATGATCCCAAGAAGAAGAATCCACAACAGGACGACTCCGACCTGGAGCGGGACGGGTGCGACGATTGTTAGGGGGACCACATGCTCGGTTTCGGTGTTGTTCAAGCGGTCCGCGGACCGGTACCGGACGACATGGTCCCCTTCGGGCAACGCGAACCCGCCCGTGTAGGGCCTCCAGCCGTTCTCGTCGATCCATACCTCCGTGAGCGCGACCCCCGCCCCTCCGTCCGTCGCCGACAGCGTGAAGACCGTGTCCGGCCGGTGCGTGCCCGTGGCGGGCGAGATTGTCGTGCTGGGCGACGTGTCGTCCAGGACGAGGTCTCGCGCGTCCGCAGTGCGGTGACCCAAATGGTCCGTGGCGGCGTACTCCACGTGGGTCGCCCCGTCCGGGGGCGACACGGTGAACGGATTCCCATACAGAACCCACATGCCGTTGCCGATTCTGTACTCGACAGACGAAAGGCCGACGGGCAGGACGCCGCCATCGCTGGCAACGATCGCGAGCGGACTCGTGGATCTTACGTAGAGCTGTGCGCCCGCGTATTGTGGGTCACCAATCGAGAGGGAAACCATTGGCGGAGAGTCGTCGACCACAACCGTGAGGATCGAGGCCACCTCCGCATTTCCCAGGCGGTCGGTCGAACGGAAGCCCACGTCGTGGGCACCCTCGCCGGAGACGGTGAACGGAGCCGCAAATGGAATCCATGACTCGGCGTCTATTCGATATTCCGTGGAGGTAACGCCCACGGCGTCTACTCCTGGGTCCTCCGCGGTCAAACTGACGGGTGTCGAGGAGGTCATGAACGTGCCGCCGGAGAGGTACTTCAGATCTCCTACCGATGGCGTCGTGATTGGCGGCGCGTCGTCGACGATGACCACCGCGGACTGGATGGCCTCTACGTTTCCCAAGAAGTCCTCGCTGTACCACGCCACGAGGTGCGGGCCCTCCCCCAAGAGGCGGAACGGCCCGTCGGCCGAGTAGTTCGTCCACGCTCGGCCGTCCACACCGTACCAGGTGGATCGGATTCCCGAAGCGCTCTGGTCGAGGACGTTGAACGAGAGTTCCGTGGCCGATGTCGCGAACGGTTGCGCGGCCGTGACGTTCGGAGTCCCGAGAAGGAACGATGTGACAGGGCCGGTGACGACGTCTACCTGCCACACGAAGACGTTGTTCGTCTCATCCCGTTCCAGGAGCGAGTTCCCGGAATCCACCTTCGCGGACACATCATAGGTTCCCGGGGCCGCGGGCGACATCCACGTGGCAACGAATCGGGCAGAGACCTCCTCCGGTTGGAGCAACGGCAGGGAGAAGGTCGCGAATGGGCTCCCGGGTGCGGTACCGTTGAAGAACGCGAGCGTTGACGTTGCGTTCGCCGTGGCGTCGCCCTGGTTCCGAACCTGCACGGAGAACGAGACCGGGCGGAAGAGCCCCGCACGGAGCGGGAGCAATGGCTGAGGCGCATCCGGGACGTAGTCCGCCCACGGCTCCGGGGCTGAAGTCACGAGGACCTGGGCGCATGCGACATTGTTCGTCTCGTTCGTTTCGGCGATGAAGTCGCTCGGATCGACGGCGACGCAGACATCGTGAGACCCCGGCGGCCAAGCGGTCCAGCCGACGGTGACGTTGCCCGCCCCGCCGAGGGCGGTGATGAGCGGAATGAGCTGATACGTGCCTATCTCGTTCGTACCCGATGGCGGTCCATCGTGGAACCGGACCCAGACTTGGGAGGCGTCCCCAGCGCCGAGATTGCGTACCGTCGCGTTGATGGTGACGACCGTGCCGGCAATCGCGGGCCCTGGCGGGACGAAGGCGATGTCCGCGGGCAGGACGCTCAAGTCGGAAGGCCACACGAACTTCGCGACGAAGGCATCGGTCCAGTTAAGGGGGTTACTACTCGAGGTATCCAGATCCGCGTCCCACGCGCCAGGGGTGACCGGGAAGTTCGGCGAATCCGTTTCTCCCGTCGCGTACGCGTTGCCGGCGGAATCGAGAGCGATCGATCCCGCGAAGTCGAAGTTAAGGCCGCCCAGGTACGTGGAGTAGCTGAGGGCAACGCTCCCTGGGTTCAGCCTTGTCACGAAACCGTCGTGCGCCCCCTTCTTAACCGTGGAGATTGCGTCAGGGGTGGTGGGGAAAGCGGCTGAATTCGTCCTTCCCGCCACGTAGACGTTCCCCGCTCCGTCCACGGCGATCCCGTATCCGTAATCATGCGCAGCGCCCCCGAGGAACGTGCCGTAGAGGAGGGCGGTCCCGGTCGGATTGACCTTGGCAACGAAGGCGTCGGTGTTGCCGTTGTGAGTGGTGTCGTTGGCGCCCACAGTTGTGCTGAGATCAGCAACATCGTCCACCGTGGACCCCGTCACATAGGCGTTCCCCGCGCCGTCCACGGCGATCCCTGATCCGTCGTCGTTCCCACTGCCCCCGAGGAACGTCGCGTACACGAGGGAGGTGCCCGCGGGATTCACTTTCACCACAAAGGCATCCCACGGTCCGCCGCCAAAGGTCTCCTGGATTGTACCGGCGGTGGCAGGGAAGTCTGCCGAGTCCACCTTTCCCGTCGAGTATGCGTTTCCGCCCGAGTCGATCGCGATGGAGAGGCCCGATTCGTTCCCGGCGCCCCCCAGATACGTCGCATAGTCTAGCGAGCCTCCCGTGACGTCGAGCTTCGCCACGAATGCATCCGATGCTCCGCCGAGGACTGTGTCGTTCGCGAGAGGTGTGGAGGGAAAGTCTGCGGAAAATGTGTTTCCTGTAAGGAACACGCTTCCTCCGGGGCCCGCTGCGACGGAATGGCTCCGATCCTCGCCGCTGCCTCCGAGATAGGTTGCGTAGAGGAGACCGCTCCCCGTCGCGTTCAGCTTCGTCACGAAGGCGTCCCAGCCGCCGTTGTGCGTGGTGTCGTAGGCCCCCGGGGTCGTGGGGAAGTCGCCTGAGTCTGTGGTTCCCGTGACATAGACCGAACCCCCTGCGCCGACCGCGATCGACAGTCCGCGGTCTTCGCCGACGCCGCCGAGATAGGTCATGTAGATGCAGAAACTGAGAGTGGGGTCCAGTTTCGCCACAAAGGCGTCGACTCGTCCACTGAGGTTTTGGTTGAAAGCCCCTGGCGACGGCGGAAAGTCCACGGACTCGGTCGCCCCGGTCATGTATGCATTGCCGTCCATGTCCACGGCGATGGCGTTTCCACCTTCAATGCCGCCGCCGCCGAGGAACGTGGCGGTGAGGAGGGGGTCGATCACCAGAGGTCTAGAGCCGTCCACCCGTTGGCACAACACTCCATAAGAACGAGGACCGCGAGGGACGAACGCGCACGGAACTTGATCCGCTCCCTGAGACGCTATCGGCGCGGAGTCGGCGAGAATCCCCACCGACGACTGAATCCGCGCGTTGCCGGCCCCGTCGAGCTCGACGCCGTCCGCACCATCGTAAACCAGCGTGATGAGCTCGGGATCTGCGCCCGCTTGGAGGTGGAACTCGTATTTCACGCCCGCGGGAGTTGCTCGATAGATGAGGTCCACTCCTGCATAGAGGTCCTCATACACGACCTCGCCGTAGTTCCGGACGCCCGTCCACCATTGAGCCGCATCGCTGCCTAGGAAGAATTGGCTCAGATGGGGTCGAGGAACCCTCGCCTGCGGGGATACGTCGTTTGCTCCTTCGAACCGGAGGCGCAGCATCACTCCCCGCAAGTGGCCAGATTCGAGCAGCTGTGCGGTGGGCGTCATCGGATGATGTTCGTCTCCCATCGACGATGGCGCAGGCTCGACGAATTTGAGGAGAACAGAGCTATCCGCAAACCCCACTTGGAGATCCCGCGATACGATGTAGTACCGCACGTCTGGGTTGTGGATCTGGCCTCGGTTCTCCATGAAAGATGAGGCCTTCCCTTCATCGAGGACCCGGTTCGCAACTGTCTCTACAGGAGCGGACTCTTCTCCATCCTCCGCGTTCACGTGATCGATGTCTGGAGAGAGGGCGATTCCGGAGAAGCCCGAAGAGACTGCGAGAAGAAGCAGCCAGAACCACCACGATTTGTCCTTCGCGTCGAAACGTCGCGTTGGCATCTCTGACCTAAGCCTGGACATTCGCCGTCCCCCTTGATGTAGTAATCGGAAAGCCACCTTATAGGTCTCCCGAGCGCAAATCGAAGCCTTGATATGCCGATCCTGTGATACGTTCTGTCAGTGGGTGCTGCTGTGAAACTCACGCTGTCAATTGGCGTCGTAGCACTCCTCATCGCAGGCTTGAACTCCAGCGCCGCGCCCGAGTCCTCGGTCCTGTCCGGTTGGTCAGTCCCCTTAAATCTCGGCCCAGCGATCAACTCAATCGACGTGGATGGGGGGCCCACACTTTCCGAAGATGGCCTCAACCTCTTCTTCGGATCAACCCGGGCAGGCGGGGCCGGCGGAAACGACATATGGATCACCCAACGGACCAGCCCGACCGACGCGTGGGGGCCCCCCGTGAATGTCGGCGCCCCGGTCAACACCGTTTGGATCGATCAGGCGCCTTCGCTGTCTCGCGACGGACACCGGATGTTCCTCAACAGCGATCGGCCAGGGGGTTTCGGGTCCAACGATGTGTGGGTCGCCTATCGCGATGACGTCCACGACAACTTCGGCTGGCAGACTCCCGTCAATCTCGGCCCCGGAGTCAACACGGCGTTCATCGACCAAGGCGCGTACTATTTCGAGAACGACGACGCCGGCGTCCCAATGCTCTTCTTCGGGAGCAACCGGCCGGGCGGAATGGGTGCCTCCGATATCTACGTCAGCGCAGAGTTGCCTGACGGATCGTTCGGCGCCGCTAAACACGTCAAGGAGCTGAGCTCCCCGTATCAGGACCTCCGCGCGGTCGTTCGCTTCGACGGACTCGAGACGTTCTTCTTTTCCGACCGCCCTGAGGGGCTCAGGGAATACGACCTGTGGGTCTCGACCCGCGACTCACTGTCCGACCCCTGGACCCCGCCGGTGAACCTCGGCGCACCTGTGAACAGCGTACGGCCCGATCAGCAGCCATGGCTCGCTTCCGACCGCCGGACGCTCTACTTCGCGTCCTCCCGCCCCGGTGGGCTGGGGGGCCTTGATCTCTACGTGACGACTCGAGCCAATCGGCCACCGGAGCCCCACGCCGGAGGACCTGTGGTGGGGTTCGAAGGCAGCCCGACGACGTTCGATGCTTCCGACTCAAGCGACCCCGATGGAGATCCACTTCAGTTCCGTTGGGACTTCACCGACGACGGTACGTGGGACACAGGCTGGAACTCGATCCCGACCGCCACGCACGAGTTCGGGGACGACTGGAATGGGATCGCGCGGGTCCAAGTAACCGACAGTGAACTTACGGAGGAAGCCACGACGACGGTCACGGTCCGCAACGTCGCGCCATCGGCCTCCGTGGCAAGCGTGATCCAAGAGCACGATCACGATCTGCCGCGAGGCCACTTCTACCCTCTCGACCCGATTACGTTCAACGGCCCCGCGTTCGACCCGGGGAGCGACGACCTTTCGTTCGCATGGGAATTCGGGGACGGCACGAGCCTCGCGGGCGGCACGTACTTCAACGACGGTCTCGGGCCGGACCCTCCGAACTCTCTTGGCGGCACATCCCCGTTCGACGCGGGGGATTCCGTTCTGCATGCATACGACCTGCCAGGAGACTACGTCGTCCGCCTGAGCGTCTGGGACGACGACGGCGGGGAGGCGACCGAGGAGTTCTCGATCCACATCACCTCGGCGGCGGATCTCAAGCAGGAGGCGATCCGGCGAATCAAGGCGCTCAAGGAGCAGGCGCTCGACCACGGGGACTGGCGGTTCGTCCGCCATCTCGACGATGCGGAGCGGTCCGTATGGATGAGCCTCGGCCACAGGGAACCGTTCCGGCCTGTCGGGATCAGAACGGCGACGGCCCCATATGTCTCCGTGGCACGGAACCGAGCCCAACGTGTTGACCTCGTCCTCGGGGCTTTATGGACACCGCGGCTGCGAGGGTACGATTCTCTCATGTTGGCATGGGACAACGGCGACGTCACCACCGTGGACTTGCCCGACCGTTGGCCCTCGAGGTCCCTTCGTTACCACGGGGACCTGTGGATCGACGCGTGGAAGCAGGACGTTTCGATTCTCTCGAGGCAGAATTGGAGGACGGGACAGGTGACCCTGCTCGTCCACGCGCGCGAAGTCAGCCTCGGGTTCACCCTGTCCCTCGACACGGACCCCGTCGCGGCCCTCACGTTCACGTACGATGTCCGCCCGTGGTGGACCGATGGAGTCCATCTTGACCCGGAGCACGGGCACGAGGTATTCCAGCTCGAGCGAAGGGCCGTGGACTGCCTCGTCACCTTCGCACCGCGCGGTGGAGGCGATGACGACGAGGAGGAGGACCGAGATCATCGCGACAGCTCCGTCCTCCGCGGGGACGATGACGGAGAAAGCGAAGGCTGCAGCGACCCTGACGGGCGCGATGATGACGAGGACGACGATTGGGGGGATGACGACGACAATCGTGGTGACGACGATGACGACGAGTCGGACGAAGGCGTCGGTATGGTCCACTGCCACCTCACGTCGGGGCTCTGGGCGGACGCCCGGCGCGCGGTCCTCGACGCGGAGTGCGACGCGATCGCGAACCTGCTCGTGAAGGCGGATGAGATCCTTGCCCGCATCCCCCTCGAGGAGGCAAAGGACACGCCCGTGCAGGATCCCTCTAACCAGGGAAGGTTCGACCGCGAACTCGAGAGGGCTGAGAGGGCCCTCGCAAGGGCGCGAGAAGCGTGGGACCGCGACCAGCACGATGACGTGATCCGTCACTTCGAGAAGGCGTGGAAGCATGCGCAAAACGCGATGCGAATCGCGACGCGTTAGCTACCCACAGCGCGCGGCCGTCATGAATGCTCGATTCCTGCAGGTGATTGAGTGTCGCCTCGGCACTCGTTACCGTCAAGATCCGCTCGTCGGCCACAAGGGAGGTCTACATCACGCAGGAAGCGCGTGCGGCGAACCCGTACAGAATCGCGGTCATGCGCTCGGGACTGTGATGCCCCTTACCGCCGGGGGATCTTCGACCCCCTCTTCTGCGGGTAAGTTAGGTCCTCGACTCCAACACCGTTCGCAAGCTCTCCGCGCTCGATGTGATCGCCTCGCGGAACGTCCGCCCGATTGTCCCGCCGAAGATCTTCGCGAACCCCTTGACCCGTCCGCTCACGCCGATCGAGACTCTCGTGCCCGCCCCCGATGAATCGAACCCGCAGATCACCTTGTAGTCGAGGGCGGAGCCGATCCCCTTGAACCGGTACATGCGGTTCTGCTCGTACTGGTCCACCGTGAGGTCATACGGCAATTTGTTTTTCCCCGCTACCACGACCTGCCGCCAGGTCGTCCCCCGCGTTGGCGTCGGCTTCGGTAAGGACCGGGTCGCGCCCACCTCCGCCGTCGTCGGCACCGGTGCCGACAACTGCCTGTTCCCCGAGAGGCTGTTCCCCGTGGCCTCTCTCAGGCGTGCGCTCGAGCGGCATGATCCAGCAGTCCGCGAGAGGGGACGAACAGCCCGCCACCATCTACTATCCGGCCATCATCGTCGGGGCAATCCGCTTTCTCGGGGTAGCGAGTGCCGTGTTCCCCGGAGCGGAGGCGCTCCTCGGGCGCGGTTTCCTGAATCACCTCGAGATTCACCTGTCGGCGCGCGAAGATTTCATACTCCTTCGCGAATCAGGGTTGTCCCGTCGTTCGCTAGTTCCGGAAGACCGCCGAGGTATCAAAGGGAATGAGAGGGCAAGGAGGACAGATTCTGCCTTGCGCCCGAGCGTCCCGCGCTCTCCGGGGCGTACCTCACCTGGGCGATGACTACATGTACTGCGGACTTCTTTGAACAACCCAAGCATGGGAAGGCGCGTGCAGAAGACGGTTCGGATTCGCGAAGAAGAGTACGAATCTCTGAAGGAGACAATCGAGATCCTTGGCGACACGGAACTGATGAAGAGCGTTCGCAAGGGTCTGGACGATGTGCGAAAAGGCCGGACCGTCCCTCATGCCGAGGTTCGGAGACGCCTCGGAAACTGATACGCGAGGCCACACCCTGTGTCGTTTCATGTCGAATGGTCCAACGAAGCGATACGGCGTCTTCGTGGGCTGGACAAGGAGACGATCCGGACGGTCACAGCACGGGTCTTGAAGCTCGTCACAGATCCGCTCCATTACGGCAAACGGCTCCACGGCCTCGAACTCTGTACCCTGCGCGCCGGAACTCATCGCGTGCTCTTCACCCTTGACCTCGACCGACGGATAGTCTTCATCGTTACCGTCGGACCAAGGAAAACGGTCTATGACCGGAGATAGAGGGGTCTCGCCCGCCAGTCTTGATAGCGAACTCGAGATGCGCCACTCGTGGGAACTATGAAAACCGTCGACGCGCTCGCGAAGGGGCCTCGAGGGAAAAGGCGAACCCTCGGCCAGAAGGAGTCTGAGGACGACCCGAACTCCATCTTCTGATCAATGACCGGACGAGGAACTGAAAAGAGGTTCGAGGAATTACACCGCCCACAGACCCCGAATCACCGGGGCGCGATGCCGGTCTATGTGTTGGGATCGTCGCCCTGGCAGCAGGGACACTGGTCATGCATCTGTTCGTGCATGCCCTGCATGTTCCCGCCCATCATGCCGCCATTCATCCCGCCCATGCCGCCCGTGGGCGCGGCCATCCCGCCGGGAGCCATCACGGCACTCGCCGTCAGGACGCCCACGCCGAGCAGGGCCACGACCGCCAGGCCCGCCACCCATGCCATCTTCATCCGTTCACCTCGGGACCGATCGTCCCGAACTCCTCTTCCGAAGAAAGAGCACATGAGGCTTTCGCGAAAACCACTGAAAGCGATTTCAGGATCGTGCAATCACCGGTATGCGAGGCGGATCCGGTTCGTCATCCCGTGCCGCTCGCGGACGACGAGGCCCTTCGTCTCGAGGCGATCGAGGAGGCGCGTGACCTTGGCGGCGGAGAACGTGCCCCACGCGACGACGTCCTTCTGCAGCACGGGCGCACCCGCGTCCCGGAGCCGCGTGTACAGAAGTCGCTCGTCCTCGCCGAGGAGCTTCACGACCGCAGCCTCCACCGCCAACGGCGACCCCGCGGGCGCGCTTGGCGGCAAGGCGGAATCGACGGGTTGTGGCGGGGGAGCCGGCATCGGCGGCGGCGCCACGGCGGGGCGCGCGAGGACCGCGAGGACGAGGAACGCGACCGCCACGAAGAACAGGACGCCCGCGAGGGCCATGCCGCCCATCATGCCGCCCATCCCGCTCATCATGCCACCGCCGCCCTGGATCGAAATCAGGGAGACGGCGATCGCCCCGACCAGCAGGACGGCCCCCAGCACAAGCACGTCTCGGGTCCGCACGGTTCGCCAAGCGGTTCCGTTCCTCTTCAACATTCCTACGCATCGCGCCACGCCTCGGGACATCTTATATATCGACCTTGGAATGGCGGCGTGGGTACGACCATGAAAAGCGTCGACGCCCTCGCGAAGAAGGCCACGGAGTACAAGGCGAAGGGGCTGAGCGAGAAGGAGATCGGGGACGAGCTCCACCTCTCGCCGGAGACCGTCACGTGGCTCCTCACGCGGGGCATCAAAGGCGGGGAGCCGCCGAAGGACGTGAAGATCGGCTGGCGGTCCGTCGGCGTCTTCGGCAACCGGATCGGCTTCATTGCGGCGGCGATGACGGACATCATCCTCGAGGAGTCGGAGAAGTCCGGCGTGGAGCCGGACACGATCGCTGGGATCGCGATCAACGGCATCCCGTACGCAACGCTGATCAGCGAGGACATGGGCAAAGAGCTCGCGATCTATCGCCCAAGCGAGACGCGCGGCGGCGGCGGGGCGTGGTCCTCGAATTACGCGTCCGTCGAGGGGAAGAAGGTCGTGATCGTCGACGACGTGATCTCCTCCGGCGAGACGATCAGCGGCGTCGTGAACGACATCCATGAGGCGGACGGGCAGGCGGTCCTCGCGGTCGTGCTCGTGAACAAGACGGAGCAGAACGAGCTGCACGGCGTGCCCCTCCGGGCGCTGATGCGGGCGCGTGCGATCACGTGAACATGGTGCACTGGTTCGACGAACTCCTCGCACACGTCCGCGCCTCCGTGGAGCCCAAGCGCGAACTCGTGATCAATGGCGGCCTCAGCGTGAGCGGGCTCCAGCACGTGGGCCGCCTGCGGGGGGAGATCGTGCTCTGCCACTGCCTCGCCCGCGCGCTGCGCGAGGAAGGTCGCGTGGTCACGCAGGCCCTCGTGCAGTACACGCAGGATCAGTGGAAGGGGAAGGAGTGGCAGCTCTCCCAGTTCCCCGGCGATTCGGGAAGGGAGCACGTCGGGCGGCGGCTCATCGATGTCCCCGACCCTCACAGGTGCCACGAGAACTGGGTCGTTCATTACTGGGCGGAGTTCTCTGAGTATCTGCCCGCGTACGCGCCGGACGTCCGGATCACGAGCACAACGGACCTGTACCGCCGGGAGGACATGCGCCGCCTCGCCGCGGACCTCGCGGGCCGGGCGGAAGAGGTCCGCGCCGTCGTGAACAAGTACCGCGCGCGCAAGCCGTACGCGGAGGGGTGGATTCCCTTCGAGCCGTATTGCAACGCGTGCCGTCGCGTGGGGAACGCGCGCGCGATCCGCATCCACGGGATCGACACGGTCGACTACGAGTGCGAGTGCGGCGACCGGGGCACTTCGAAGCTGGAGCTCGGGAAGCTGAATTGGCGGTTGGAGTGGCCGGCGATCTGGAAGGTCCTGGCGGTGGACGTGGAGCCGTTCGGGAAGGACCATGCGGCCCCCGGCGGCTCGCGCGACTCGTGCAGGGAAATCGCGCGGACCGTCCTGGGATTCGAACCCCCGTTCGGGATCCCGTACGAGTTTGTCGGCCTCGGGGAGCGGGCCGTCGACAAGGGGGACATGGGGTCGAGCGACGCGATCGGGTTCGGCCCCGCGACGTGGGACGCGATCGGTGACCCCGAGGTCCTGCGGTACACGTACCTCAGCGTGCCCGTGGTCCGGCGCGTCGTCCTCGACCTCGGGAAGGCGGACGTATACCACGACGCGTACGATGCGGGGTCGGGGGCGTACCACTCCGAGGACGCCTCCGAGGAGGCGCAGGTGCACCGACGGACGTTCGCCCTCGCGGCGATGCATCCTCCACCCGCCACGAAACCGTTTGTGCTCGCGTACCGCCATGCCGCGTACCTTTCGCAGATCTCGCCCGAGGAGGGCGGCGTCGACTGGGTGCTCCGCCGCCTCCGCGACACCGGAATGCTGCGCCGCGAGCTGACGGCGGACGAGCGCGCGCGCGTCGCGGGCCGCTTGGGGCACGCCCGGCGATGGGTCGAACGGCACTCCCCGGAGAGCCGGGTCGAGCTCCTGGACGCCCTGACGGACTCGGTCCGCGCCCAGCTCACCGCCGAAGACCGGGAATCCCTCCGCATGTACGTGGACCGGGCGCGGGCGGCGGAGTGGCAGGAGGACGCGATCAAGGAGTCGATGGTCTCCCTGACGAGGAGCGGTGGTCTCCCCGTGGACACCCCGCGGTTCTTCCGGAACCTGTACCTCGTCCTCCTCGGACGGGAGAAGGGCCCCCGTGCGGCCCCGTTCGTGGCGGTCCTCGAGAAGACCTTCGTCCTCGACCGCCTCCGGGACGCCTCGAATCCGTAGGGACTCGGTGCGCTCGGGCGCCCCCTGCCTCCTTTAAATACAGGTACAAACGAGTTCCACACCGCTCATCTAGCCTCCGGCGGGTGCTTTCCTCGGGTTCGGATGGGGGGTCGGGTCTCTCTTCTCTTCATCGTCGTCGCGATCCTCTCGATCGCCGTATCGCCCCTCGTCGGGAGCCTTCCGGAACCGGGGGACAATGTCGGGGTCGTCGCCGGCCCGGAGAGCGCCCTGAGTCCATCGTTGGCGGTGGATCCATCCGGCGTGCTCCACCTCGTGTGGTCCGACGACAGGGCCGGGGAACGCGGCATCCACTACGCGCGCTCCGCCGACGGCACGATGTGGACGCCCGCCGCGCGGATCGACCCACCGGGCGCCGATTCGTACATGCCGCGCATCGCCGTCGATTTGGGTCCCGGGCCGTTCCAGGGGCGCTTGTATGTGACGTTCGAGCGACGCGTCCAGTCCCGATGGTCCGCGTGGCTCGTCTGGTCCGACGGCGGTTCCTCTTGGTCCGCGGCGCAGCGCGTGGACACGGCGCCCGCGGGCGTGTCCGCCTTCGACGGGGTCGTCGCCGCCAGCGCGGGTCGCGCGTACGTGGCCTGGTCGGACGATCGGGTTTCGTCCGAGATCCACATCTTCCTTCGCGCCTCGACCGACGGGGGTATCACGTGGGGTCCGGGCACACGCGTGTCCTCCCGCGAGACCATGAACCTCGGGCCCGTCCTGGCGGCGGCGGGCGACACGGTCGTCGCCGTCTGGCGGCAGATCGGCCCCCTCCCGGGAATCGCGTCAGCACGATCCGACGACGACGCAGCGTCCTGGCACGCTTCCGTCCTCGTGCAGGGCGGGCCGTACGACGAAATCCGGACCCCCGCCGTGTACGTCGACATGCTCGGGACGGCGCACGTCGCGTGGTCCGGATGGCCGTTCCCGATGGCGGAGGGAGACCTCCTCTACGCGCGGTCCTCGGACGGACGGTCGTGGTCTCCGCCCGTCGTCATCGACGACGACCTCGGACTCTCGACGCCCGCGTCCCCGTCGATCTCCGCCCTCGCGGGAACCGTGTGGGTTGCCTGGTCCGACGACCGCGACGGGGACGGCGACGTCTTCGCATCCTGGTCGGCGGACGGGGTCGTCTGGGGCGACGGGGTCGCCACGGGGGCCGACCTGCGGGTCGACGACACGGACCGGAATGCGGATCCCGCGGACGACCGGACCGAGCAGCGCACGCCGACGGTGGCCACCGGCGGGTTCGGCGTCTACGTGGCGTGGGAGGACTTCCGCGCGGGGACGTCGGACATCTATTTCTCGGAACTGCGGGTGTCTCCGCTCGTCATCACGGAGATCCAGGACGAACCCGCGGCGCTGGCGCAGGTGGAGGTCTACAACTTCGCGCGCGTGCCCTTCGATGTGACCGGAGCGACGCTCGTCGCGGGCGCGACGACCGTGGACCTGTCCCCGCTGGGGGGCGTCCCGGCGCGAGGACACGTGGTGATCGGAGCCCCGGCATCCGCGGACCTCCGCGTTTCCCTCGACCTCGGGACGGAAGGGGCGCGCGTCGAGATCCGGCGCGGGGCCGAGACCCTTGCGACCGCGGGCTCTGGCTCGTTCGGGACCGCGACGGACCCCCTGCCGGGGGAGTCCACGGCGCGCTACGCGAACGCGATGGGCTACTCCGAGGGATGGACGCGGTCGTCGGTCCCCTCGTTTCACGCGCGCAACTCCGTGGCGGCTCCGGACCGATCGCCCGACCTCGTGCTGAACGAGGTGTTGTACCGCACGAACGCGACGGACGAGCGCTTCGTGGAACTCGACTACCGGGGAACCGCATCCCTGAATCTGTCAGGCTTCCGACTCGTCGCGGACGTCGTTCACACCGTCCTCGGCGGGGTCGCCACTCCCGGCGCTCGTCTCCCCCTCCTGGCGTACGATCGAGCGCCTCCGTTCTTCGACACCCTCGACGAGGCGGGCGATAACGTGTACCTCTACGACGCCTCCGGGCGGCTCCTCGACATGGTCGGCTGGACCTCCCCGCACGGTCGAGGCCTGAGCCTTGCGCGCGTCGAGGACGGCCTTGGAGGCACGACGGCATACGACGACCCGTCCGCGCTCGCCAGCGGCTGGGCGTTCGACCGCAGCCCGACCCCGAGCCACCTGGAGCTCGGCCCTTCCCAGAGCCATTTCGCGGACATCGGTGCGACGGTCCGGTTCGACATGCTTGCGACGAACCGCCATCCCGCCGCGGACTACGTGAACCTCGTCCCGTCCTCGCCCGCCGGTTGGTCCGTGGCCCTGGCGCAGCTGGATGGCACGCCGCTGCAGGATTCTGCGGGGGACCCGGACTCGATCCCGGACCTGGGACTCGTGCCCCGCGATGGGAGCGTTCCGTTCGTCGCGGACGTCGCGATCCCCGTCGCCACGTCCAGCGGCGAGGGCGACCGCGTCCTCTTGGAGGCGCGCATGGGGGTCCTCACCGCGTCCGCGACCCTGACCGTCCGGCTGCGCCCACACCTAGAGCTGGCGCGAGCGGTCGACCCGTCGACGGTCTACGTCTCCGGGGCCGGACCGCCGTACAACGAGGTCGCGAGCGTCACGGTCTCCCTGCGCGGGACCGGGCTGCCCCTGCAGGTCCGCGTCCCACAGGATGTCATCCTCCAGATCGACGTGTCCGGGAGCATGAGCACGAGCGACCCGACGAACCTTCGTGTGGCGGCGGTGAAGGGTTACATCGACGCGATGCAGGACATGGACCGCGCGTCCGTGCTCGGGTTCCACCACGACGCTTGGATCGTCAACAACCGCACGCTCACCTCCGCGGACGCCAGGGGGAAGGCGCTCCTGCGAGGGGACGCCGACACCCTCGCGTGCAGCCCGATTTGCCTCGGGTTCAACTTCACGGACATCGACGACGCGATCCAGCTGGGGAACAACTGGATGGTCGCGCACGGGAACCGGTCCCGGAGCCGCGCGGAGATCCTGCTCACGGACGGCGTCTGCTCCCCGGACCCGTGCACGCGCACGAACAGCTTGCTCGACCAAGCGGTTCGCGAGGGGATCGCCATCTTCGCCGTTGGCCTCGGGTCTGAGGTCGACGACGCGTTCCTCCGGAACATCGCGGAACGCACGGGCGGCCAGTACTTCTACGCGGACACACCCGAGGACCTCATCTGGATCTACGAGGACATCCAGCGCCGGACGATCCGCACGGCTGCGCTCGATCCGAACCTGGCGGACGACGTCCCGATGGTCGAGGACGTGGTCCCCGCGTACCTCACGGTCCTGCCGCCGTTCGTGAATCCCGCCACCGGCAGTCCCCGGAACCCGTCCTTCCTCACCGTCCTCCCGGACCGCACGGTCCTGCAGTGGAACGTGAGTCGGGTGGACATCAACGAAACGTGGAGCGTCGCGTACCGCGTCACGTCGGATCGCATGGGCCTCGTGAACGTCTCCCTGTACCCCGACGCTCGGGTCCGGTCCCAGCGATGGGACGGGGTCGACGTGACGCAACCGATCCCGCAGGCGGCGCTCGAGGTGCTCCCGATCCCGACGCCCCCCTCCGTGGTCGAGACGTCGCCGCCGAATGGAACGATCGACGTGGCGCTTGAGGCGCCGATCTGGGCGCGATTCAGCGAGACCATGGACGTTACGACTGTCACGTGGGTGTTCTCCCCGCCCGCCACCGTGACCCCATCGTGGACCTCGTCCGACGCCCTCACCTTCGATCACGCCGCCATGGCGGAGTGCACGCAGTATTCGGTCGAGATCACGGGCGGCGCGGACCTCGAGGGAGAACGGCTCGTCCCCGGACCGGCGCCGAACCCGTGGTCGTTCCGCACGATCTGCACGCCCCCATACGTCGTGTCGACACGCCCGGTGAACGGGGAAGCCTTCGTCCCGCTGGATGCGTCGATTGTCCTCACGTTCAGCGAGCCGATGGACATCGCCACCGTGACCGTAGCCGTCGCCCCGGACGTCGCGGTCTCGCCCTGGTGGTCCGTCAACGACACGGTCCTCACGCTGACGCACTCGGTGCCGCTCGCGGAGTGCACGTCGTTCATCGTGACCGTAGGAGGCGAGGATCGGGACGGGAACCCGCTTGCACCCGGTCCCGTGCCGAACCCCTGGTCCTTCTCCACGATGTGCCCTCCGCTTGTGACGTATATGATCACAAGGGCACCGGAGACGGGTACTGTCCTCGTCGACAACATCTCGTACGCGGTCCCGGCATCCTTCGCGTGGGTGCCGGGAGAATCGCACCGACTCGTCGCCCCCGACATCGATTCCTACGGCGCGTCCCGCTTCGTCTTCGCCGCGTGGGACGACGGCCGCCCGCGCGACCATGTGGTGACCGTGGGGACCGCGAATCGCACGATCACCGCCCAATACGCGCTGCAGCATGCCGCGACGCTCACGCTCCTCGGCCTGCGGATCGATCGGCCCGCCTCGATCGCATACACGGCGTTCGGCTCGCTGTCCACCGATCCCGCGTTCGACACGTGGTCCTCTTGGGTCGACGATGGCTCGGACGTGGTCGCTGACTCGCTCGTCGCGGGCAACCCGGGTGAGCGCTACGTGACGATGGATGCAACGTCGTGGACCGTCCTAACCCCCCTCGCAGAGGTCGTCTCCTACGTGCGCCAGCTCACCGCGACCCTCTCGCTCTTCGGCCTGAGGAGCGATCGGGCGGCGTCCATCGAGTCCACGACGTTTGGCGTCCGATCGATCGCCTCGGGGTTCGAGGGATGGTCCTCCTGGGTCGACGACGGTTCCCGAGTGGTCGTGGACGACATCGTCGTCGGCGCGCCTGGAGAACGCTTCGCCACGAGGGATGCGACATCATGGAGGGTTCTCGATCCGATGGGGGCCGTCGTCACGTACGTGCACCAGTTTACGGCCACGCTCCACATCGAGGGACTCGACGGGCACCAGATTCGCCTGGCCGCGACATCCTTCGGCGAGGCGTTGGGGACGACGGCCTCCACGTCGTGGTCCTCGTGGGTCGACGCGGGTCGCGACGTATCGACCGACGACATGCTCACGATCGGGGAGCGTGAGCGATACCGTACAGAGGGCATGACCCGATGGACCGTCTCCGCCCCCCTTGAGGAGACGATCGCGTACCTGCACCAGTTCCGGCCCCGCGTGACGCTCCAGGGAACGGACCCCGCCCACAGCGTGGGCGCAGCTTGGCGCGAAGACGGCACCGACGCCCTCGACGAACGCCTCGCGGGGGAGTGGTTCGAGTGGGCGGACGAGGGCTCGCAGCTCACGTTCGAGGAGACGACGACCGGGACGCCGCCGCGGACCACGGAGGACCCGACCTCGTTCTTGGTCGACTCGGCGTTCGACGCAGTCATCCGGTACGCGGCGCCGGTCTCGGCGCCGACGCAGAATTGGAAGCCATTGCTCGCCCTCGCGTACTTCGCGGCCCTTCTCCTGGCGGGCTATGGCTGCGGAACTCGGGCCCTCGACCGCCATATGCCCCGCAGTGCCCTGAGGCCCGGCGAAGTGCCGGCGACGATCCCTCTGTCAGAGAAACTTGCGCGCCTCACAATCGCGCAAATCGCGGAGAAGGTTCGAGGCGACCGCCGGTTCACCCGCCTCCTGCTCGTCGTCCCGTCCGCGACGGTGGAGGCGGGAGCCGGGGTCCTTTCCTTCTTCACAGGAGTCCTGCGAGTCCCAGAGGCGGGCTCGTGGTTCCCGGTCGGATTCTGGGTGAACACGCTCGTCCTGGCGGTGGGCCTCTCCCTGGATGTGGTCGCGTGGCGTCAGGGGTACCGGATGACGGAGGACGACCTCCTCGCGCTCGCGGAATCCCATGCCGCACATCGATGAGGAACCGGGCAGCCGTCGATTCTCTGGACCGTTCACGGCAAGGTGGTGATATGGATTCCAAGTCCTCCCCCCGGCCGAAAGCTAATTGAGGGCAAGGCCATAGCTTCCCCACGGAACCGATCATCGCGGGGCGGGACCTCCGGAAGTCCTTCGGCGCCACGCTCGTCCTCGACCACGCGGAGTTCCGTCTCCACGAAGGGGACAAGGTCGCCCTCGTGGGTCCCAACGGGGCCGGCAAGTCCACGCTGTTTCGCCTGATCGCCGGGGAGACGAGACCGGATATGGGCGATCTCGCCCTCAAGCCAGGCCTGCGCTACGGCTACCTCCCGCAGGTCCCGAACGTCCCGCCGGACACGCCGGTTCGAGACGTCCTCTCCCTCCCGAGCCCCGAGGTACAGCGCATCGATGGGGAACTTGCGGACCTCGAGGCGTGGATGTCTCGCCCGGACGCCTGGGAAGCGAAGGACGCCTCGGCGAGGATGGCGCGATACGAGGCGCTCCACGTGGAGCTCGGCGCCGCCAAGTCGCGAAGCGTGATCGTGAACGACCCGATCCTCAACGACCTCGGCATCGGCGAGGAGCTGCTTGACCAGCGGTTCGACTCCCTGTCCGGCGGTGAGAAGTCGAAAGTCCTGACCGCACGCGCCCTCGCGAACGCGAAGGAGAAGGACGTCCTCCTGCTCGACGAGCCGACGAACCACATGGACATCGACACGATCGAG
>Ga0209002_10000539_pt1 | contig 30679 bp, 28 predicted proteins | sample Rifsed16ft2_FD_184010 | JGI IMG/M metagenome (GOLD analysis project Ga0209002, IMG submission 184010) | Soil microbial communities from Rifle, Colorado, USA - sediment 16ft 2 (version 2) | ecosystem: Environmental > Terrestrial > Deep subsurface > Rock core/Sediment | place: Rifle, Colorado...
TCCGTGCGGATGCGCGAACGACGCAGGTCCTCGTCCAGCGCGCCAAGGCGGTAGGCCTTCGGCACGCGAACCTTCTCGACCGCCGCTCGGCCGAGGAATTCTGTCTTCCGCAGCTCCGCCTCCGCCCCGCGCTTCAGGAGCACGGACGTGCGATGCCGCGGGGATGAGAAAACCTTGTCGGCCTCAGCCGCTCGGCGAAGCGGGGCGGCCGAGGAAGCGGTGCACCTCATCGGCGGGCGCGGAACTCGTCCTCGGCTCGAACTCGGGCGGGAGGCACCGCGTGTATCGGGGCTCGAGCAGGCGGCCCTCCAGGAGGACGATCGCCGCGCGATCCCTCTCGCTACGGATCGGCCGGCCGGCGGCTTGGAGCACCTTGTTGACCGCCGGATATACGTACGCGTAGTCGTAGCCCTTCGCGAACCCGAACTTCCGGGCGTAGTAGTCCTTGAGGGCTTCGACCTCCACGTTCGGCGGACTCAGCGGCAACCCGACGACGACCACCGCGGCAAGGAGGTTGTCCTCGTAGTCGACGCCCTCGCTCAGGGAGCCACCCTGGACGCCGAGCAACAACGCGCCTCCCTCCGCGCGGGCGACGCGCAGGGCTTCGAGAGCCCCGTCGCGCTTCGTCTTCGTCCAATCCGGCCGCTCGACGAGGAGCTTCTTGCTCACGCGCGCGGTACGGATCCGCCCGAGAGCCTCCGACATGAGTTCGTACGACGGGAAGAACACGGCCACGTTGCCGTCGACCGCTGCGACGATCGCCGCGATTTCATAGGAGACGAGGTCGTGCATCTCCGCCGTCCGCTTCGCGTAGAGCGTCGTGATGCGGGGATGGACGAGCAGGAGACGGTTCGAGCGCGGGAACGGCGACTTGTACGTCCGGATGACTCGCCGCGAAGGCCCGATGCCAAGGAGGTCCGCGTACATTTCCGCGGGGAACAGGGTGCCGGACATCAGGATGCTCGAGTGGACCCGCTCGAAGACGCGGCGGCTCAGGACGCTCGGATCCATCAGGCGGAACGCGAACTTCCCTTCGGATCCCGGCACCACCAGGCGCAGGATTCCCTCCGTCGCGTCCCGCCACCGCGCGAGGAACTCCGCAACCGCGGGCAGTTGGCTCGGGAGGCCGCGGCGCGCCGATTCCTCCGCCGCAAAGCCGACCATCTCGACGAGGTCCGTGTACCCGATCGTCCGACCGAGCCCGTTCCGGAGCCCCGCCTCGACGACCTCTAGGAACTCCTCCTGGCGCGCGACGCGTTCCGTCCGGAGGACCATGAGGTACCGCTCCATCGACCGCGCGACGCCGACGAGTTGATGGGCCAGCTCGCCGTCGACCGACCGCGCCTCCCTCGCGGCTTGGAGGACGTCCGGCACGGAGAGATCGCCGCACAGGTGCGCGCGGATGCGGTCCGGGAGGTTGTGGGCCTCGTCGACTATGAGGACGATGTCCTCCAAGGATCGGCCCAGGCGGGGGAGGAACCGCTCGAGGATGTCACTGAACACGTAGTTGTAATCGCACACGACGACATGCGCTCGCGAGGCGGCGTCCATCGCGACCTTGTGCGGGCACACGCGGCAGGCGGCGCTCGCTCGGACGAGCTCCTGGACGTGCAACGTCCGCTGGAGGACCGCCGCGACGACGGCGGAGTTGTCCCGCGTGAAGAACGAGCACGTGCGGGACTTCACCTTGAGGTCGCAGAACTCGTGGAACGCGCGGCCGAACGTCGGTGCGTCCTCCTGTAGGCACATCGACTGCTTCGCGATTAGGTCGGCCGCGGACACGCGGGCGCCTTTCGCCTCGAGTCGCTTCACCGTCTCGATCGCGATCCGGTGCTGACTCTGCCTCGACGTGAGGAAGAGGACGAGCCTCCCTTCGTTGATCGCATGTTCGAGGGAGGCCACGAGGGCCACGGCCGTCTTCCCGATCCCCGTCGGCGCGTGGGCCAGGAGATGCCGGCCCTCGGCCATCGCATGCCGGGCGTCTTCGAGGAACTCGACCTGCCCTCGGCGAATCGATTCGAACGGCCAGGCGAGCACGACAGGGGATCGGCGCAACGCCTCCGGGGACTCGAGTGCCTCCACTTTCGAGGATGACAAGGTGGGCTCTCCCGAGGGGCCGGCCCTATGAAGGGCTTCCCCGGAGAGGGGGCCGAAACTACTCCGGGGCGTTTCGGGGCGAGATAATCGGGAGGCAGCGCTTAAGCCGTGCCTCGCGGCTGTATCACCGTGGCCCGCCGCTGCTTCGTATGCGGCTTCCGCACGGACCAGGCGATCTGCCAGCGCTGCAACACGATCCTCCGGCCGGACCGGGCCGTGTGTCCGAGGTGCGGAAAAACGTTCGACGGCTGGATTGCCGCCTGCGACGCCTGCGGCGCGTCAATCGATGCGCCTCCGACGCCGGGGGACCACGAGGCGATTCGCGCCCTGACCGCGGTACCCGGGATCACGGAATCCCGCGCGAAGATCCTCGTTGCCCACGGATTCCGGGACTTCTCGGACATCGTCCGTTTGGCGCTCCCGGAGAGCGCGGTCCGCCAGGGCCTGCACCACACGATCGCCCGGAAGGCGATGCTCGCGGACCTCGCGCCCCGGCCGGACCACGACACGACCGGCGCGCGCTGTCCGATGTGTGGGGCCGCGTGGCTTGCCGACGCGGTCCGGTGTGCCGCATGCGGCTCCTCGCCGGACCTCGAACTCGACCCGGCCGTGGTCGAGCAGAAGCTGCAGGAGCTGACCGGCGAGATCATCGACCTCGCGGCAGACGAGGACTTCCAGGGGATGCCAGAGGACATCCGGCGGGACCTGCTGCAGGCGTTCGGCGGCCTGAGCGAGGAGGACCTCCTGCGGGAGGAATGCCAGCACCAGCTCGTGGCGTGGAGGGCGAAAGGCTTCGACGTCGTGCCGCTGGAGCGGCTCCTGGAGGTCGACCCGAAGCGATTCCGGGAGATCAGCGCCCGCCTGATCCGCGCGCAGGTGATGAAGAAGGCGGAAGGCGGTCGGTACCGATGCCCTCTCTGCGACCTCCGACTGGAGAGCACCGCGGAGGAATGCGAGAACTGCGGCGCCCGGTTCGCCTGATACGGAATCCACAATCCTAAATATGGTCGGGCCATGCGGGGTCCCCAATGCGAGCGCCCTATTCGGACTACGCGCCGCCTCCCATCTACATTTATCCGACGCGGACGGGGCCGAAGCCGGGGGTCCACTTCAGCCGCACGGAGCTGTTCCAGCTCCTCGTCGCGATCCTCGCGTTGAGTGCGGCCTTGACGGTCGCGCAGGTGATTGGATTCCGGGCCGTCCGCGTCACGCCGAGCGACCTGGGCGCCTTGGCCGGGCTGACGTTCATCGCCGCGCTCGTCGCCGTTGCCACGGGCGTCGGGTTGCACGAGATCGCGCACAAGATCATCGCCCAGCGATACGGCAACTGGGCGGAGTTCCGGTACGACCTCCGAGGCCTCGCCCTCGCTTTCGTCTTCGCGATGTTCGGGTTCATCATCGCCGCGCCCGGCGCGACCCTGGTGTCCGGCGTCGTCTCGCGGGAGCAGAACGGGCGGATCAGCGCGGCCGGGCCCATATCGAATCTGCTGATTGGGACGGGCTTCGTGCTCGCCGCCACGACGATCTCGCGGACCGCGTCCCTGTCGGACTTCGTCGCGTTGTTCGTGACAATCCTCTTCGTGAACGCGTGGCTCATAAACACGGTCCTCGCGGGATTCAACATGATCCCCATCCTCCCGCTCGACGGGGCCAAGGTGTGGGCATGGAACAAGTTCGCGTGGATTGGGATCCTCGTCCTCGTGGGCGCGCTGTACCTGAGCGGCATGTTCCTCGGGCTGACGGGCCTCTAGACCCGGAACGACTCAGGTAATCCGGCCCGCAAGGTACCCCGCGCCGAACCCGTTGTCGATGTTCACGACGGCGACGCCGGGCGCGCAGGAGTTCATCATGCCCAGGAGGGCCGCGAGCCCATCGAAGGACGCGCCGTATCCCACGGACGTCGGCACGGCGATCACGGGCACATCGACGAGGCCCGCGACCACGCTCGGGAGGGCGCCCTCCATGCCCGCGACGACGATGATCACCTTCGCCTTCCGCAACAGGTCGCGGCGGTCGAGGACGCGGTGCACCCCCGCCACCCCGACGTCGTAGAGGCGGGTCACCTTGCACCCCATGTGCTCCGCGGTGACGGCCGCCTCCTCCGCGACCGGGATGTCCGAGGTGCCCGCGGTGACGACGAGCACGCCTCCGCGGCGGGGCTTCGGCGGCGTCCCGACCGCGACGATCCGGGCCTCCTCATGATACGTCACCCGCTTTCCTCGCAGGGATTTCTTCAAGCGGTCATAGACCGCCTTCGATGCCCGGGTTGCCAGGACGAGATCATGGGACGCGCTCATCCGCCGCGCGATCTCGACGATGCGGGCGGGCGTCTTCCCGAGGCACAGGATGACTTCCGGGTGGCCGCGGCGCAGGTCGCGATGCGAATCGATTTTCGCGAACCCGAGGTCCTCGTACGGCAGATCGCGTAAAGCCTCCATCGCCTCGGAGACCGTCGCCTTGCCCGCCTTCAAGTCGCGGAGGAGGGCCTCCATCCGTCGGCGGTCCACGTCCCCTCACCGGATCTGTTCCCACTTCTCGAGTTCGAGGACGGAGCTCAAGGTGCCGCCCCGCTTGATCTCCTCGCGGATGCGGTTCTCCCGCTCGAGGACATCCAAGGCGCGGTTCGCCATCTCGACCGCCTGCTCGCGCGGCACGACGACGAGCCCGCTCTCGTCCCCGACGATCCAGTCGCCCGCGCGGACGACTTGGCCGCCGCACTCGATCTCGCTCCCGATCTCCCCGAGGCCCTTCGGCTCGCCCGCGTGGGGGGCCACGTGGCGGCTGAAGCAGGGGAAGTTCAGCTCGAGGATCGTATCGAGATCCCGCACGGCCCCGTCGATCACGACACCGGCCACGCCCTTCGCGATGCACGAGTTGCTCGCGAGCTCGCCCCAGACGGCCGTCGGGCCGCCGCCGACGTCGATCACAATCACATCCCCGGGCTTCGCGCGGTCGATCGCCTCGACGGGCTTCGCCCAGTCCCCGTCCGCCGTCTTTACCGTGACGGCGGGCCCGACGAGCTTCATACCGTGGTGGATGCGAGGCACGAGGCCACGGGCCACGCCGCGCTTCTGCATCGCGTCCGCGAGGTTGGGGGTGGAGACCTTGAGGAACGCCTCGCGGAGGTCCGCTTCCGTGTACTTCTTGTGGAGGCCGCCGGGCGCCGGGATCGCCTTCCGCTCCCGCATCGCCTTCTTGATCTGGCGCGTCGCGCTGGCGATGTCCTTCTCCTTGATGATCGCGCCGCCAACGATGATGATCGAGGCGCCCGCCTTGATCGCCTGCCCAACCGTCTCGGAGTTCAGGCCCCCCGCCACGGCGACAGGCAGCGAGGTCGCGGCGCACACCGCCTTGAGGTCCTGGAGCGGAGTGCGGGCGATCATCTGCTCATCGATCGACACGTGCATGTTCAGGTAGTCCACGCCGAGCTTCTCGAGCTCCTTCGCCCGCGCGCCTTTGTCAGGGACGCGCATCAGGTCGACCATGACCTTCGCGCCGTAGCGGCGCGCCGCCTTGACGGCCTCGAGAATCGTCGCGTCGTCCGTGACGCCCATGACCGTGATCACGTCGGCCCCGGCCTTCGCGGCGATCTCGACCTCGAAGGCGCCCGTGTCCATCGTCTTCAGGTCCGCGACGATCGTCTTCCCGGGGACCGCCTTCTTGAGCTGCCGGACCGCCTCCATCCCTTCCGACTTGATGAGCGGCGTGCCTGCCTCGATCCAATCCGCGCCGCCCTGGACGGCTTCCTTCGCCGCGAGGAGCGCCCGCTTCAGATGCATGTGATCGAGCGCGACCTGCAACACGGGCTCCATGGCAAGCCGCTTACCTCGCCGTCGCGATAAAAACGTATCGTGGTGCTCGGAGACCACCGGAGGAGGAGCAGCGTCGTCGCTGGGTTAACCTTGAACAAGGTTAACGGGCCCACGCGCCGCGGACGGGACGCCAAGGCCTCGTACTTTCACATCTGATACTCAGCGCGCTCATCTCATATACAGCGCGCCGGGTTCAACGCGGACTGAGATGCCTGCGAAGGATCGCGATTTCAGCGGCGAGCGCGAGCGATGCGTCACGGGCATCGATGGGATCGACCACATCCTGAACGGCGGCATCCCGCGCGGCAACACGGTCCTCGTGTCGGGGTCCGTCGGCACGGGCAAGACGTCCATCTGCATCGAGTTCCTCATGCGGGGCGCCCTGTACGGCGAGAACTCCCTCTACCTCAGCGTCACCGAGCCGACAGAGAAGCTCCTGAAGAACGTGATCCCGTTCGACTTCTTCGACGACAAGCTGATGCGGCAGGGGAAGCTGCAGTTCATCGACCTCCCGAAGGTCTACGAGAAGCTCGGGATCGACAAGGAGGTCGTCGACATGGAGTCCGCCCGGCGGCTCGTCGAGACGATCGGCGGGATGGTCGACGAGTACCACGTGCGGCGGCTCGTCCTGGACTCCGTGACCTCCGTGTGCTACGGCCTGCGGGAGCAGGAACGGATTCGCGACTTCCTCCTGCGCCTCGGGGCTACGCTGAGCGCGAAGGGCTGCACGTCCCTCCTCGTCTCGGAGATCGGTTCGTCCGACCATGGGTACTCGCGCTGGGGGGTCGAGGAAGCCCTGGCCGACGGGGTGATCGTCACGGGCAACCTCGAGCGGCGCGGCGACCTCCTTCGCACACTCCAGGTCGTCAAGATGCGCGGCACGACGCACAGCCGCGCGAAGTACGTCCTCGATCTCACGACGAGCGGCGTCCTCCTGGTGCCCCTGCTCAAGGGCGGGAGCGTGACGGGCGGTGGTTGAGGTCTCCACCTCCACCGAGGTTGCGGACCGCCTGGGGAACCTGCCGGAGGCGTCCGCGGTTGCAATCCGTCTCAAGGCGGAGCAGTACTTCGACGCGATCCAGGGCATGCTCGACCGATTCGCGACAAAGAAGGGCCTCGAGGTCGTCTACGTGACGTCGACGATCCCGTCCCAAAGCATCATCAACGCCCTCGAAGCGCTCGAGATCCCGATCGACCATGTGTGGTTCGTCGACTGCATCAGCCAGATCATGATGTCCCAGGCGAAGCGACACCAACATGCGATCGTCGTCGAGAGCCCGACGATGCTCGAGAACATCATGCTGAAGGTCGAGTTCCTCCTCCGCAAGCACCCGGATCGGAATGCCCTCGTCGTGCTCGATTCGATCAACAGCCTCGCGATCCATAACAACACGAAGATCCTGAGCGAGTTCCTCCACATCCTCGTGAACAACCTGCGGTCCCGGGGGGCCTATACGGTCATCTTCTCGATGCAGGAGTACGAGACGGACGAGATCCGGAACATGCTCGTCCTGGTGAGCGACGAAACAATCGAACTGGGGGAGTGATTCTTGGGTCCGTACGTTTATAAAGAGCGACACGCCAACGGAGCCGCTTCGCATGGAGAAAACGGCGCGACGTTCATGACGTCGTTCTCAAGTTCGAATTTAACCACGACACGTTTAAGTGCGAAGGGACCCCCCTGCGTGCCTGGCGGCGCAAGCCGCAGGAGGACAGAACCATGAAAAGCGTCATCCGCAAGGATGAGGCAGCCGTGTCTCCCGTGATTGCGACCATCCTGATGGTCGCGATTACGGTGGTGCTGGCCGCGGTACTATACGTGATGGTATCCGGCCTGCTGACGCCAATCGGGACCAACAAGCCCGTACTGACGTTCGCTGGGCCCACCCTGGGTTCGGGGAATGCGACGATTTCGATCGCGAGCACTTCGCAAGCGGTCGCAGCGTCGAACTATAAACTGAACCTGCAGGTTGGGACGGGCACTGGAGCGGCCGCAGCGATGCCTACGACGAGCGGGTCCTACGCTAGCGTCGTGGTCGGTTCGACAACCTACCGCGTCTACTGGACGGACATCGGCGGAGAAGGCACCGTCAACGGCGGCGACACGCTTCGCGTGACGGGAAACAACGTGGCCCTTACGACGGGCTCTAGCTACACGTTGTTCCTGCTCTGGAGCGACGGCAGCCAAATCCAGACCGCAGCCTGGCTCACGCCGTAGTCCCAGACCATGAGGGCCCCGCGCGGCCCTCCTCTTACTCTTTTGAATATCCTTGTTCTTCGGTTGATGACCGACCACTAGAGGCGCAATCCCCGTTCCACGAGCGTGCAATGAGGCCGTAAGACTCCAAGCGATTCGACTGGAACCTACGTCGCCGGCGTCGCCCGCCCTCTCCCTCCCAATGCGGCGCCGTCGCGAGTTTCGGGCCTTACCACGTCCACTTAAACTGTTCGATCGGCAACGCGAGGGACGTCGTCGCGTCGGTCACGCGGCTGAACTGGACCATGAAATCCGCCGCGGTCGGGGCGTCGGGCGCCTCGAAGATCACGATCGCATCCGGCTTGCCGAGGAGCCCGAGGAATTCGTGGACCATCACGTTGTTCGGGATCTTGGGGTGCTTGAAGAGGCGCGTCGCCTCCTCCCATTGACCGGGCAGGACCTTTAACTGCATCACGAAGAGCATGGCCTCACGCAGGCGAGACGATGAGACCCACGCTATATAGGCGTTCCGCGGCGGTTATCGTCCGCCCGCGTCCGCGGACTCGATCGGATGGGTCCGCACGTGAATCAGGTGGTACTGCACGACCGTCGTGCCGAGGACCTTGTCGGACCATCGCTGCCTCGGATCCCCGTCGACGACAAGCCCCGCGAGGGTGTCGAGGAGCGGGAAGGCGAACCAGAACAGCTTCGGGAAGTTGCGCACCGCCGCCTTCGCGAGGGTCATCGGTCCGTGGAGGGACCGCACCTCGAGCCCGACGATGAACTTCCCCGCGGTGGTCCGGAAAACCGCCTCGGCGATCGTCGAGTACGCGTACAGGACGAGCCCGCCGAGGATGCCATAGACCCACGCGGACCGGACGCCCTGCGTGTACAGGAACGACCACAGGGGCGCGAACACCCCCGCGAGGTCGATGACGAACCCCACGACACGCTTGAGCCAGTGGACCTGGAACGTGCGGTTGTGGCCGAGGAGGTCGAAGCCGGTCACCATGAGTGCATCCCGCGCCTCCATGCCCCCGGCGGTATTAAAACGTCCGTCACGCCGCCGCGCCCGTGTTGACAAACGACGGAAGGCCACTCAGATCGCCCATCAGTCATCACGAATCAGCGTCGGTTCGATCATCACAGTGGCTCGCGGAGGAACGCGCAATCGGCGGATAGGCTTTGCGACCTGCACCCTTATGACGCGCGAGCCGCTTCGTCGGCGCGTGCGCCCGATCCGCCTCCTCGCCTACCACGCCGGGCAATGCGACCCGAAGAAGTGCACCTCCCTCCGGCTCGAGCGGTTCGGCCTCATGAGGTTCGTCTCGCGGCCGGTCGCGCTCCCGAAGGGCGCCGTCCTACTCACGCCGACGGCGGAGCGGGCCCTCTCCCCGGCGGATGCCCCTCGCGCGGAGCGACATGGCCTCGCCATCCTTGACGTCTCGTGGAAGCGGGGCCGCTTTCCGATCGTCCCTCAGGCGACGTCCCGCGCGCTGCCGTACCTTCTCGCGGCGAACCCCGTGAACTACGGGAAGCCGTTCCTCCTGTCTAGCGTGGAGGCCCTCGCCGCCGCCTTGGTCATCTTTGGCCGCGAGCCGCAGGCCCACGAGGTCCTCGCGAAGTTCGCATGGGGCGAACAGTTCCTCGTCTTGAACCGGGAACCGCTCGAGGCGTACGCGGCGGCGAAGGACAGCGCCGGCGTCGTCGAGGCCCAGCGGCTCTTCACTTGAAGTCCGGCGGCAGCAGATCCGGAATGCCGTCTCGGATCAAGTAGCGGTGGTTGCAGTTCTTGCAGAACAACGAGCCCTCGAGGATCTCGTCCTTCTCCACGTCGACCGTGAGCTCGAGATCGCCCTTGCAGACGGGGCAGCAGAGGATCTCCATAAGGTCCCGCTTCATCGTCCGCCGAAAGCGCGCGGTGCGGCTTAAGTCCTTCCGCGCGACCGGACGTTCGACCGCTGCGCCAAAAGCCTCTTCCTTCCGGGTCCCTTCGTCGACCCGCGGCTCTCTCGAGTAGATCTCCGATGGAATCCGAGAATAGATATATATGCGGTTCCTCATGGGCCGAACCTCCCGGAGGTTTGTCGGTTCGTGGACGGCGACGGTAAGGGCTGGCTCCGCACGCACTGGCGGACCGCCGTCATCCTGTTCGTGATCTTCGGCGTCGCCCTGTTCCTCCGCGTCTACTTCGTCTACGGGCTCGCGTTCCCCTCAGCCACCGCGAACACGTGCGACGGCGGGAACATCCCCGTGTCCGGGGGATCCGACTCGTACTACTGGCATGACGCCTTGTGCTACAGCTTCCAGACCGGGAAGGACCTCGTGTTCGACCCGATGCTGAACTACCCGCTCGGGATGAACAATCCGCGGCCGCCCCTATTCCCGTGGTTCTCCCTCCTGGCCGGACGCCTGTTCGAGCCCCTCTTCGGGGACGCCTGGAATGGGATCTTCTTCACGTTCCTCCTGTCGACGGGGCTGTTCGGCGCGCTGACCGTCTTCCCGGTGTACGCCCTCGCGAAGGAGGCCTTCGGCCGCCGAGCGGGGCTCGTCGCCGCTTTTTTCCTCGCCGTGAGCGCGGCGCACCTCCAGCGAAGCCAATCGACCGACGCGGACCATGACGCCTTCACCCTCTTCTTCGTCGTCTCCACATTCTACTTCTACCTGCGCGCCCTGAAGACCCTCACCCCGAAGCGCTGGGTCGACAACTGGTTCCGCGGCAGCTCGATCCGCGGGGGCGTCAGGACGTTCTTCCGCGAGAACCGGCAGAGCGTCCTGTACAGCCTCCTCGCCGGCCTGTCCGTCACGGTCATCGCCCTGTCGTGGCAGGGGTGGGCCTACGTCGCCGTGATCCTGCTCGTCTGGTTCGTCGTGGAACTGTTCCTCGACCGCTTCCGGAACCAGGACACGATGGGCGTCACGCTCCTCTTCGCGATCGTGATCACGACGGCCCTGCTCCTCGCCTTCCCCTGGTACTACAGCCGCACCCAGATCCGCGTCTGGTTCGACGTGCCGACGTACCTGTTCCTCGTCGCCCTCGCCCTGGGTTTTGTCTTTACGGTCACCCGGGACTACCCGTGGACCCTCGTCCTCCCGTCCGTCCTGATTGCGGGCGGCGCGGGCCTCGGCGTCGGGCTCGTCGTGAACCCGGCCCTCGCCCAGGCGTTCGTCAGCGGCGCGGGGTACTTCGTCCAGACGAAGGTGTACCAGACGATCGCGGAGGCCCAAGCCCCCGGGATGTCGCAGCTCATGCTGAGCTTCGGGTGGTTCACCTTCTACCTGAGCCTCGTCGCCGTCGCGTACCTGATCTGGCAGATCCCGAAGCGGCGGGACCCGTCGTACACGCTGATCGTGATCTGGGCCTTCGCCGCGATCTTCATGGCGATCTCCGCGGCCCGGTTCATCTTCAACGCGTCCCCGGCCTTCGCGGTGACCGCGGCCTATGCGATCGACGTGGTCCTCGTGCGCGCGGACTTCGCGGGGATGCGCCGCACGTTCCGCTCCCTCTCTTCGGGGAGCTGGCGGAACGCGTTCCGCAAGGCCGTCAAGATCCGCCACATCCTCGTCATCCTTCTCCTCCTCTTCGTGACGTTCTGGCCTGTGTGGTACGGGATCGACGCGTCGATTCCCTTCGAGCTCAAGCGGCAGTACGACCGCCAGGTCGGGGACGCCCTGCCGTCGTTCCTGCGCGCACCGGGCTACGCGTCGGCCGGGCAGACCACGTTCTACTTCGGCGCGTTCGGGTACTCCGTGCCGCGGCCGACGGACTACTTCCCGGCGGCATGGCAGTGGCTATCCACGCAGGACGCGCAAGATCCACCGGAGGAGAGACCCGCGTTCCTATCGTGGTGGGACTACGGCTTCGAGGCGGTGGACCGCGGGAAGCACCCCACGGTCGCGGACAACTTCCAGAACGGGCTGTGGCTCGCGGGACAGTTCATCACGGCCCAGAACGAGAGCCAGGCGGTCGCCCTGCTCACGGTCCGCGTCCTCGAGGGCGACTGGCGACACAACCCGAGCTTCAGCCCCGCGGCCCGCGCGGCCCTCGAGGGATTCAGCCTCCCGCCGGACTTCTTCCTCCGGGTCTTCCGGGCCCCCTCGGACGTCATCCCGGCGGTCCTGGGGAATCCCCTGGAGTACGGCGTGTGGGACCCGAACATGCAGCCCCTGAACGCGCAGTACATCTTCCTCACGCGCTACCTGACCGACCGCTTCTCCCTCGAGGGCCTCGTCCAGCTCTACCGTGCGGCCCGGGACGCGACCGGCTACGACGTCGGGTACTTCGCGGTCGACTCGCGGCTCTTCCCGGTCAGCACGAGCAACACGGGGATCTTCTACGCCCCCGTGAAGCTCTCGGACCACCGGGTCCTGAACCTCCGGGACGGCCGCGTGCTGCCCTTCGAGTTCTTCCAGATCCTCGTGGACACGACCCGCGCGACGAACATACCGATCCAGTTCGTCGGCCCGGAGGACCAGATCACCGCCCAGCGGATCGAGTACCAGCCGATGTTCTACAACTCGATGTTCTACCGCGCGTACGTCGGGTACACGCCGACGGATCTGGGGCAGCCGGCCGAGAAGACGATCCCCGGCTTCTCCGACGCCTTGCAGGCTAGCCCGCCCGTCCCCGCGTGGAACCTCACCCACTGGCGGGTCGTGTACCGCACCGGGTACTACAACCCCTTCCCGGACCCCGCGAACCACACGGACGCCTGGCGGGCGGTGAACTACGACGAGGCGGAGCGGCTGCAGGGGGAGATCGCGGCGGGGCGCATTCAGGGCGTCGTCGACGGGAGCACGCAGAGCTCCGTGGTGAACGGGATTGTCATGCTCCGCTACTACGACGGCGCGTGGGTGAACGGGACCGTGCGGGTGGGCTCCGTGCCCCTCCCGAACGTGTACGTCACCGTGGAGGACGAGCTCGGCACGCCGCACTATGTCACGAAGACGGACTCCGAGGGCCGCTACAGCGCGCTCGTGCCCTTCGGCGACGTCACGATCACCGCGTCGAGCGGGAACCTCACGGCGAGCACCTTGATCGGCCAGAGGCAGCTCGGATCCCTCACCCTCCCGGTCAGCCTCTCCCAGGCCCTGCGCGAGCCCGTGGACATCGACGGCGACGGCGTGCCCGACTGGATCCTCACGCGGGACATCCAGGTGCCTGCGAGGACCGCCCGGGGCGTCGCGTACTTCGACCTGAACCGCAACGGCGTGTTCGACGGCTCCGACGTGATCGGCCCATCCGCGGGGATCACCTTGACGCAGCAAGGCGTGTTCTACAACCGCAGCGCCGTGACGCGGGGGGACGGCACGTTCGTCATCGATTCCCTCATCGACGGGCGCTATGCGGTCACGATCCAAGCGAACGGGCGAAGTGTGTTCGGCCGCGACTACGACGTGACGTCTGCGCAGGCCCGACAGGACATCGCGGTGCCCTTCGCGGAGCTCAAAGGCTACGCCTCCTCGAAGGACGGCGGGCACATCGCCCTGACGAACCTGACGATCCTCGACGAGACGAACGGCACGACGATCACGGGCACGACGGACTCGAACGGCCTGTTCGCCGTGCGGCCGCTCATGCGCGGGAACTACACGATCACCCTGAGCTCGGGCGACCTCGCGGCCCTCCCGGGCCGGGTCCGTGTGATCGCATCGGACATCTGGTTCAACGCGACGCTCGTGCCATCCGGGCGTGTGGCGGGCGTCACGCGGCTCTTCGGCACGGACCGGCCCTACGCGAGCGTCGAGTTCCAGTCGACGACGGACCCGAATCTCGTGCGGTCCGTCACGTCGGACGCGGCTGCGTCCTTCGAGATTCGCCTCCCGGCGGGCACGTGGAACGTGAACGGTCGCTTCTACGACGGTTCGACGCTCTTCGCGGCCCTCGGCCGCGTGACCGTGGCCTCGGGCGCCACGGCGCCGTACAATCCGATGTTCGTCCTCGGCGTCCGCGTGAACGGGACCGTGCGGGATCCGAACCCCGCGATCCGGGACCCGCGCGCGGAGATCGCCTTCCTTGGGTCCTCCGGGGAATGGTGGCTCCGGACGAACCCGTCGGGCGGATACCTTGCCTTCCTCCCCGCCGGCACGTACGACATCGAGGCGTTCAGCGAATCGGCGGCGATCTACACGACCGCGCTCCTGGCAACGAGCCGCTCGATGGATCTCCCGCTCGCGGGGACCCCGGAAGGGGCTGCCGGTACCGTCTTCCGAGACGGGAACGGAAACGCGTTCCCCGATCCGGGGGAGGAGATCCCCGGGGCGCGCATCGACCTGCGGGACGACCGGGGCGCGCGGATTTCCGTCACGACGAACCGCACGGGCGAATTCCGGCTCACCCTGTTCGCGAACCGCACGTACGCGGGGACGATCACGGCACCCGGCTACGAAACGTTCACGATCAACACGTCCACGCCCGCGGACATCCGGGCGCTCCATCCCTTCGAGCTCACCCCGGTCCCCGTCGACGTGCGCGGGAGCGTCCTCCTGGACGGCTCCGCCCTCCGGAACCGAATCACGACGGTCCTCGCGGTCCCTGTCGGCGGCGGCGCGCGGGCGGCGAATGCGACGACGGACTCGAACGGCGGGTACGCTCTCTCGCTCGCCCCGGGCGTGTACGATCTCCTGATCGACGAGAACGTGTCCGCGTCCCGCGACGCGAGGTACCAGAACCTCGCGCCCGATCGGGTCGTCCTCGCGGTCGGGCAGTCGGCCCTCGCGTACGACCTGGCGGTCGTCCAGCGGCTCCTCGTCCAAGGGACCGTAACGGTCAACGGCACGGCCGGCGCGGCGACCCTCGCGTTCGAGGGACCCGATGTGCGCACGACGAACGCGACGGAGGCGGGATTCGATGTGTACCTACGGCCCGGGACGTACGACGTGCGCGTGGCCCGTGCCGTGGCCCCGGATGTGTACGCGTTCCTGGGCACCGCGAGCGTGCCGGCAGCCGGGAACCTGACGTTCGCGCTGACGAAGGCCGCGGCGGTCACCGGCCAAATGAAGACCGCGGGCACAGACGTCCCTGGACCTCTGACGGTCGCCTTCGTCCGGAACGAGGGCGGATCCGTCTCCATTCCGACGGACGCGTTCGGGGCGTACACCGTGTATCTGCCGCCCGGGAACTACACGGTCCGCGTCAACGCGACGGGTAGCGCGACGGAAGAGGAACTGACTCGGTACTACCGCTACACGTTCTCCGGATCCTTGACGGTCCCCCCGGGCGTCGACTCCATCCCGTTCGAGCTGGACGTCCTGCGGTCGTTCGACAACACGACCGTCTCGGGGCGCGTGAGCCTCCACGGGACGTCCATCGACGCCTCCCTGACGTTCTACGCGCGGGCCGGCGGCGCGATCGAGGCGCGGGCCACGGCGGACCGCCAGGGCGCGTACTCCGTGGGCCTCGCACCGGGCACGTACGACCTGTACGTCACGCGGACGTTCGGGTCCGCGGTGTTCCTGGGCCGCGTCTTGATCCCCCACGCGACGGCCTATGAGTTCCCGATCCCGCTCACGGACGGATTCCTCCTGTCCGGGCTCACTCTCGACGCCTCGGGCCATGCAACGTCCGCCTCGGTGCGGATCGATTCCCCGACGAGGCTCGACCTGACCACGGACGCGTCCGGTGCGTTCAGCATCGTCCTGCCGCAGGGGCCGTACACGATCACCGCGACGGAGTCGGGCGTGGAGAACGGCCTGTCGATCCTCTACCGCGCGATCAACGGCCTCCTCCTGGAATCGGACATGACGCTCAGCCTCGTCCTCGAGAAGGTCGTGGCCCGTTCCGTATCCCTGTCTTGGGACGCTTCCCAGCGCCGCACGGTTGCCGGCGGGGAATCCGTCACGTACACCGTCGTCGTGCGGAACACGGGGAACGTTCCGGACACGTACACGCTATCCGGCCGACCGCCCGGATGGATGTTCTCCGTCGCCCCGACGACTGTGAGCCTCGGCTTCGGGAACGGGGGAAACAGCACGGCCGTCCGCGTGACGATCACGAGCCCGAAGGACGCCTTCGTGGACCACGGGACGATCCAGGTCGTCGCCACGTCGACGGAGGACAACACGAACACGGGCAGCGTGGACGTGCAGATCGACATCGTCCGGAGACGCGCGCTCTCCCTCTCCCATGACGCGGGGACCGGGGTCTACGACGGACGGTTCCTGAACTACACGGTCACGATCCGGAACTCCGGGAACGCTCGGGAGACGGTCTACGTCGAGATCACGAATCCGGACGACCTCGCGGCCGCGGGATGGGTCGTTCGACTCGGGAAGCTAGGCGAGGCCGCGACCCTGATCCGCCTTCCGGACATCGCGGTCGAGCCGAACGCGACGGCCCAGGTGCGGTTCCAGGCCCGGACGACGGGCGGCGCGGGCGGCGCGTCCGTCGTATTGGAGACGACAGCCCAAGACGCGCAGGGCGTCACGGCGAGCACCGTGTTCACGTTGCGACTGCCGCAGCTTGAATCGCCCGGCGGGATCGGCGTCACAGGTCCGAACATCTTTGAGCAGCCGACGCTGAACCAGCCGCTCCTTGCGGTGGTGGTCGGAGCGGCCGTGGCTGTCGCCGTCGGCCTCGCCCTGACCCGGAAGAGGCGCTGACATGGCCCGACTCTTGCCCCTGGTGGCAGTAGCGGTCTTCCTGGCCCTCCTCGTCCCGCTCGCGATCGGATCCGCGGCGGGGCCGCTCTACGCGGAGATCACGGGGCCCGCGGCCCTTGGGCCCGGCCAGTCGGGGTCGTACAGCGTCACCCTGCTTGGCGGACCCGTGGGTGCCGTGAACTACACGGTCGAGTACTACATCACGGGGACCGACGTCACGGGCGGGCAGCCCCTGCCGACGGCCCCCTCGCGGGCCTCGGGGAACGTGACCCGGATCCGGCTGAACGTCACGGCCCCGCAACGGGAGCAGACGATCACACTTGTCGCGAAAGTCTCCGCGAGCGCCGGGGGGACGACCGAGAACACGACGGTCGAACGATCGATCGTCGTCGTCACGGCGATCGTCCTGTCCGCCGCGTTCCGCAACGCGGAATCGACCGCCGCGCTGAACGTGACCGTCCGGTTCTATGTGGACGACGCCCTCGTTGGCACGCAGAAGATCGCGCGTATCGAACCAATCGGGCAGGCCACTGTGACGTTCAACTACCTCCCGGTCGGGTTGCAACCGGGCGGCCATCGCGTGCGGGTCGAGGCGGACCTCGACGGGAACGGCGTGATCGACCCGGCGAAGGGCGAGGCGTTCGTGTCGGAGATTTTCTATCGCGAGACCGCGCCACTCAACACGGGATGGTCTGTGGTGATCGGGATCGCGGTCTTCGTGCCCGTGTTCCTGTTGACGGTCGCCTTGCGACGTCGCGAGCGCGCGTGATCAGGCGGACTCTAGGAGCCATACGTCCGCGTGGTTTCGCAGCAGCATGCCGAGCTTCGTTCTCGTGATCCCGCCGCGCTTCAGCAGGCCCTCGAGCTTCGACTCCTCGGGCATCTGGACCTCGCCGTCGACCCATGCCGAGGCGACGGGCTCGTACCGCACGGGCTCACGGCCGACGCGCACGCGCGCGGCCGCGGCGTCCCGGAACGTGTGCAGCACGACGTGGACGGAGGTGACCGCCGCGGGTCGGACCTTGTGGTTGTAGTATGCTGCGACCTCCCGGTGGACCGGGGCGAAGGCGCCGACACGTTTCGCGTACTCCCGCCAGCCTCGTTCGAACGGGGACCGTGGGGTGGACATGCAATGCTCCGTCACCGGGCGGACCTCCTCGAACGTTGCGAGGATCGAATGCCCCTCCCGCAAGGCCTCGAGGAACTCATCCCACGTGGCGTACTCCTCGCGGGGCATCGCGTTCGCGAGGTTCTTCGCGAGGGACACGAGGTAGTTGTTCAGCCCGGAGACGCCCACCTTCGTCGCGATGTCCTCGAGGAAGAGGTGCGTCGCAATCTCGACGAACGGGTTGCTCTCGGGGATTCGCGTCTCCGCCGCCATCAGCGCTCTCCCTTGATCCGAGCGCCGCGCATCACGAGGGCGTACACGCATTCGTAGTTCCGCAGGAGCGCCCGCATGTGGTCCTCGTTGATGTTGACCTGCGCGACGTTCTTGGAGGAGATCTTCGCCTCGCCACTCCAACCCCGGGTCGCGAGGAGGAAGCAGACGAGCGAGTTGCCGGAGACCGTGATGTTCTTCGCGATCTCCTCCCGGAACCTCTCGTGGAAGACGCAGAAGTTGCAGACGGCGATGTTGTGGACGTTATTGTTGTACTCGTCCGTCACGATCTTGTCCGCAGGACTCATCCGGCCGACCGCGAAGCGCGTGCGGAAGATCGTGGGCACGTAGCAGCACTGCCGCATCGCGTACAGGTAGCCGACGATGTCTCCGTCGACGTCCGTGATCGCCATGTCCGTGAGCGGCGTGACCTCCCCCTCGATGCTGAACGCGGTTCGGCTCTCCCGCACGGCGACGTTGAAGGATGTCCAGCCGAGGTAGGCCTCCTTGCCCATCCGGCTCGCGAGGTTGTCCCCGACCCGCTGCCAGAACTCCACGACCCCGTCGGGCCCGGCCTTCTCGATCATGTCCTCGATCAGGGAGGCGAGGGCGACGTCGATCATGTGAGGGGACCTCGGGCCATGGGCATCACACGAACGACGTGAGGACGGTTTTCATGTGCGTCCGCCATTCCCGGTCCGCCTTCTCGGCGACCGCGTCGCCTTCCAGGACGCGCAGCTTCTCGATGCAGAGGGAGACGAACCGATCCCAGTGAGCGGCCGTCATGTAGGGCGCCTTCGTCCCGACCTCGTTGTACGCCATCGTGACGATCTCTTCGACCTGCCCGGGCCCGAGGAGGGCGGAGAGCTTCGACACGATGTACCCTGCGATCTCCTTGTTCTTCCGGAACTCCTTCGTCTCCCCGAACTTCTCGACGAACAGGATACGGGTGAGCCGCTTCAGTTCGCCCGCGACGGCCTCGTCATAGGAGGCGAGGACCTCCGGTGTGATGGGTTTCGATTCGAACAGGTGCCGCACGACGATCGACGTCTTCAGGACATTCGACAGGACGCCCTGCATCTTCGTGATCTCGACGGGCTTCGTCGTCAGGAAGACGAGGAACGCGCGGTCCCCGACGCCGGAGATGACCATCGTGCCCGCCTCGAACTGCTGGACGGACATCATCATGTTCTGCCCGCTCAGCTGGTTGCAGATGTGCGCGAGGTTCCGCTTCATCAGGTTGAGGAGGCGGTATTCGCGGGGATCGAGCTGATTCGGAATCGAGGACGCGAAGATCCGCCCGTCGACGCCGAGGAACATCGCGATGTCCAGGTCGTTCTCCTCCCGCGCACGGCGGAGCTCCGTTTCGAGGAGATGCTTGAGATGGCCGACCGTGGCGGCCCCCATCGTCTTGTCGACCTGGCCCGCATAGGGCATCTAGCCGCCCCGCTTCAGTCCGTACGAGTGGAAGATGATCTGGAGGGCTTCTTCCGGGGAGTAGTCGTAGTCCCAATGCTTCTGCATCCGCCTGATCCGCTCGATGATGCGGGGCGGCGCCTTCATCGCCTCCGCCGTCTTGATCGCTTCCTCGAAGACTTTCGCGTGGCTGCGCGTCTGTTCCTCCGGCAACGTCGCGGGGCTCGCCCGTACGACGATCCCGACGCCACGGGCGAAGAGGTACGGATACACGCCCTCCCCGTGGTGGACCGCGCGCATCTTCAGGAGCTTCAGGGTGCGGTTGAACGCCCCGCCTATTGGGTAGTACTCCAAGTGGATCGCGCCGTCAGACAGGTAGATCGGCAGGAGGACGTCCTCGCCGATCGTCTCGCCGGGACGGGCGTGCTCTTCGACCGTGCAGAGGACGACGCCGAGTTCCTTGAGCGTGTAGAACAGCTTGCCGATCAGCTCGCGCTGCTCGAGCTTCTCCGCGGTGGCCCAGATGACCGGAGTCATCGGATCGATCACCACGCGAGTCGGGATGTTGTAGTCTGCGCGCGCCTTGACGAGCTGAGGCAGCTGCTCCTCGATCATCTTCTTGAAGTTGCGGCCCTTGAGATGGATGAAGAAGAGGCTCTTCTCGTAGTACTTGCGCGTGTCGAAGCCCATGAGGTCCGCCTCGCGCATGATCTGCTCCGGCGGCTCCTCAAGGGTCACGTAGAGGGCCTGCTCCCCGTTCTCGATGCCCTCCATGAGGAACTGGATCGCGAAGGTCGACTTCCCGGTACCACTCGACCCGAGGATGACCACCGTGGACTTCGGCCGGAAGCCGCCCTCGATCAGGTCGTCGAGTCCAGGGATCCCGCTCGGCACTCTCTGTATGTCGGCCATGGTCGTGCGCCCCTTCCCGAGGCCTGTATCACGTGGACGGCGAGGCCTCGCTCTGGGTGGATTACGCGATTCGATGCCTGCGGCTTTTTAAGTGAGTTCCGACCTGGGAATCTACCCTGATAACGACCCTCAGAGTTTCCCGCGGACCGCGTCGAGCTTGTCCGCGAGTTCCTGGCTGCGGGCGGCGACGGCGACCTCGCCGCGCGTCTTCTCGATCAGGCTCCGCGCGACGTCCTGCTTCCGCTTCAAGGCCACGAGCGCGGTCGGGTAATCGAACCGCATCAGTGCGTCGAGGATTCGCTCCATCTTCTCGAGGAACGCGGAGGCCGGGTGGATGTCCCCGCGCCGAAGATGCTCGAGCGCAAGGCGTCGCAGCTCGCCGACGACGTCCCCGAGGCCCAGGAGGTACGCGGTGTCCGTGACGCCGAGTTCCTTCGGGGTGGGGAGTGGTTCTGCCTCGATGATCGCGTGGACGAGGAAGGCCTCGCACGCCTCCTGCATCGCGTTCTCGACAATCCCTGCGTGGAACAGGTCCGGATGGTCTTCGAGGAGGCTCTTCAGCTTCAGGACCTCCTCGCGGGTCTCGTGCAACTGCGTGCTAACATCTGCGCCGCGATGGAGCGCTTGAATCACGCTGCCGCTTAGGCGCGCGATCGTCCGGGACGACTTGATCGTGAGTTCGCGGACCTCGTCCTTCTCGTCGAGGCGGGACTCGATCTCGCCAATCACGTCGTCCAGGTTCTTCACGTCGCGCGGATGGACGACCGTGTTATTTGAGGGTTGGCCCGCAGGCCACGCAGACCGATGTACATCGGGCGATGCGTCAGCGACCCGCTCGAATAGCCCGCATCCGCTCGACCTTCGCCTGGACGGACACCGGCTTGCCGATGTCCCGTCGCGCGTAGTAGCTCCCGGACACGAAGGCCAGTGCCTCCTCGGACAAGGACTCCGCGTCGCCGAGATTCGCCGCAACGCCGACGACCGCGAGGGCCCGGGACGTCGTCGTGTAGAGGTGGCCGCCCTTCTCGTCGACGCTCGCGTAGTAGAGCTTCGCCCCCGCTCGGCGGATACTCTCCTCGTCCACCTTGATCAGCTCGCCGGCCTTTGGATGCGTGCCGTATCCTGCGGGCACGATGTACTTGCAGACGGTGGCCATGCGCGCGAACCGCGCGCTCCCGGGCAACCGTCCTTCCGAGAGCCGGACACAGATGTCCAGGAAATCGTCTTCGAGGATCGGGAGGACGTTCATCGATTCCGGGTCCGCGAAGCGCACGTTGTACTCGAGGAGCTTCGGCCCGTCTTTGGTCGCCATGAAGCCGCCGTAGAGGATGCCTTTGAACGGCGTGCCGCGCGCCGCCATCGCCTCGACGGTCTTCGTCATCGTCTCGAGCGCGCGACCGTGGTCCTCTTCCGTCACGAAGGGTAGCCGTCCGTCCGCGTCGCTGTACGAGCCCATGCCGCCCGTGTTCGGTCCCTTGTCCCCCTCGTAGGCGCGCTTGTGGTCCTGCGCGAGCGGCATGGGCACGAGCCGCGTCCCGTCACAGAAGGCCTGCAGCGAGAACTCCTCGCCGACGAGCTTCTCCTCGACGAGGAAGCGGGCGATGCCGCCGATGTTCTTCTCGAGGATTTCGCGGCCATACGCGAGGGCTTGCGATTTCGACGCGAAGTGGTCGCCCCAGACCTTCACGCCCTTCCCGGCGGTCAGGCCGAGCGGCTTGATCACGAACTCGAAATCGGAATCGTTCACGAATTCCTCGAAGGCGCCGAGGTGGTCGAAGGCCCAGTATTGCGGCAGCCCGGGAATCCCGTGGTCCCGCATGAGCTCCCGGGTGAACTCCTTGTTCGTCTCGAGCCGGGCGGCGTCGCGGTTCGGGCCGACGCAGGGGATGCCTGCGGCCTCCAGCCCGTCGACGATGCCTGCGGCGAGCGGGGCCTCGGGACCGATGACCGCGAGCTCGACGCCGCGGGCCTTCGCCCACTCCGCGATGCGTTCGACGGAGGACACGTCGCCCAGGAGGACGTCTCTCGCGGCGCGGCGGATTCCGGGGTTCTGGTTCGCCATCGCCGCGTACAACTCGGCGCGACTGCGCCGGAGCGCCTCGACGATCGCGTGCTCGCGTCCTCCTCCTCCCACGACGAGGACCCGCATGGACCGCCCCGCGGTCGCAATCACGACGCGCGTTAAAGTGATTTGCCCGCGTGGACGAGCGCACCGACGCTTGTTTCCGGTTCCGTGGAATGACGCCTATGCAGCCGCAATACGGAGGAGGGCCGCCCGCACGGCGGCCCTGACCTCCGCCTGACTCTTCCCTTCTGCGGCTAACGAGCGCCCGACGCCTCGGCCGCATGCACCGTATTGGAGAGGAGCATCGCGATCGTCATCGGACCCACGCCGCCGGGGACCGGCGTGATGGCCCGCGCGACCTCGCTCACCTCGGAGAACTTCACGTCTCCCGCGGTCCGGAAGCCCTGCTTCTTCGATGGGTCCGGGACTCGGTTGATCCCGACGTCGATCACGACCGCCCCGGGCCTCACCATGCCGGCGGTGACGAACTCCGGCTGGCCCATCGCGGCCACGAGGATGTCGCCCGTCCTGGCGATGGCGGGCAGATCGCGCGTCGCGGAATGGCACACGGTCACCGTCGCGTTTGCGCCCTTCGCCTTCTGCATCAGGAGGGCCGCGAGCGGCTTCCCGACGATGTTGCTCCGGCCGAGGATCACGACGTGCTTCCCGCCCGGGTCGTTCCCGCTCCGCACGAGGAGCTCGACCACGCCCGCGGGCGTCGCGGGCGTAAAGCGGGGCCTGCCAATCAGCACGAGCCCGACGTTCTCGGGATGGAAACAGTCCACGTCCTTCGACGGCGTGACGGCGGAGACCGCGGTCGCGACGCGGATCCGGGATGGCAGCGGCTGCTGGACCAGGATGCCATGGACCTTCGGATCGCGGTTGAGCCGATCCAGTTCCTCGAGGAGCCGCGATTCGGACACGTCGGCGGGGAGCTCGACCGTCCAATGGGCCATGCCCATCTCCTCGCATGCCTTCCCCTTCATCTTCACGTACAGCCGCGAGGCCGGGTTGTCCCCCGCGAGGATCGCCGCGAGGCCCGGCACGACGCCGCGCGCCGCGAGCGCCGCAAGCCGGGGCTTGAGCTCCGACCGGATGTCGTCGGCAATCTTCTTGCCGTCGATCACATCGGCGACCAATGCAGCACCCGCGGCGGGTAAGGCTCCGCCATGTATAGCCTTTGACGGAGCGCGTCGGACGTGTCCGACAGGCCATACGGCGCGCGACCGAACCGGGACATTTCGCGTCAGACAGTCGGCTCCCCATTCTCAACGACAAAAACACTTAAGACGGGTCACGAGCTTAGCCTCCTCGGGATGCATTCGAACGATTGGTCTCGCCTACTTACCGAACGGCAGCGAGAGGTCCTGTCGATCGTTGTGGAGAACAAGGTCTACCGGAACCGCGATTCGAAGATCTCGGAGCTCGCGGCCCAGATGGGGATCGCGCCCGCCGCGGTCGCGAAGCACCTACTCGAGATTGAGAAGACGGCGTTGCTGAACGTCGTCGTGACGCCGTCCGAACAGGGGAAGCGCGCGTACGAGCGGATGTCCCTCGAGCCGCGACCCACGCGCAAGCAGACGTCCGAGGTCCTCGAACGGGAGAAGCTCGGAATCCTCGAGTTCTTGCGGCACCACCCGGACGCGAGCGCGACGGAGATCGCGGAAGAACTCAGCCTGTCGGAATACACGACGGTGAACAGCCTGCGCGTGCTGACCGCCGTGCAACTCGTCACGAAGCAGCGGGGTCCCGCGATGCGGCGCGGCGTGCCTCCATACGTGTATCGACCGACACCCCACGGCCGGGACCTCCTCGACCGGTTCCTCATCGTCCCGAAGGCATAAGGCCGAAATAGGGAGGGACCCCTCTCCCGCACGAATTGTTCGACGCCGCCATTGTCGGGGCAGGGCCCGCGGGGGGAATGGCCGCGCGTCAGCTTTCGGCCTCGGGCTTCCGCACAATCATCGTGGACAAGAAGAAGGTCATCGGCGAGCCCGTGCAGTGCGCGGAAGGCGTGAGCGAGTTCGGCCTCGCGTCGAACGGTCTCCGGGCGGACGATGAGTGGGCCGTCCAGCGTGTGGCGGGCGCGAAGTGCATCGTACCGGACGGACACTGGTTCTACATCACGCGTCTCCCGGGGTACGCGATCGACCGTCCGGCGTTCGACCGATGGATCGTGCAGGCCGCCGTCGACGACGGCGCCGTGCTCCGCCCGTCAACTCGAATCACCGGAATCTCTCGACATGAATCCGGATGGCGGCTTCATGCGAACGGGAATTCCATCGACGCTCGCGTCGTCGTGGCGGCGGACGGTCCGGCGAGCCTCCTCGCGCGCCAGGTGGGTCTCGTACGGAGCCTCGAGCGAATCGTCGCGTACGAATACCGATTCCGGACCTCGGATGTGCCCGATCTCGATCGGGATTTCTTCCGGCTCTACATCAGCGAATCGTACGACGGCGGATACGCGTGGATCTTCCCGAAGGGCGATGCCGTGAACGTGGGCGTGGGAGGTCACATCGATGCCCACGCTGCGACGGCGGCCTTCTGCCGCCTGAAAGGTATCGACGTGGACCGGCGGATGCAGGTCATCGCCGGCTCCATCCCGTACCGCTACGATCTCTCAGCCTTCGCGGTCCCTGGATTCGCGGTCGCCGGCGACGCGGCCGGCATCACGAACCCGATGAACGGCGCCGGGATCCATCCGGGAGTCTTCAGCGGGCGTCTCGCCGGCGAGTTCGCCGCGGTCGCGTTGGGTTCCGACGACCTGACGTCGATGGTGGGATACGACCGGGCCATCCGGAATTCCCCGTTCCTCGATCCGCTCCTGGGGTGGATGATCGGACGGGTGCGCCGCTGGACGAATCGCTTCATGAACGAGGTCGGCGCAGAGCTCCACGAACGCGAATGGCGAGCTGTGGACGTGCGGATGGCCTTGTCCGTCCTGGGCCGCAAGCCGTGGTTCGCCCTGCACGCACGAGAATTGTATCGGATGATTCGCGCGCTCGAGCTGTGCGATCGCTACGGATGGTAAGCGAAAAATATCTTTCGCGCGCGGACCGAAGGCTACATACGATTCACCGGCATCCCCCGCCGCAATGGCGGCAGAGGTGGGCGTGCGCACGTTGCGCGCGGGAAGTCGCTTGGAACGGATCCTCGCCTCGGGCGAGTTCGCCGTGACCGCAGAAATCGCGCCGCCCGCATCCGGGAGTTCCGACGAGATCCGTCAGCAGGCGGCCATGTACCGCGGGATCGCGGACGCCTGCAACGTCACGGACTGCCAACGGGCCCTCGTCAGGATCTCGTCCCTTGCCGCTGCGACGATCGCGCTTCAGGAAGGCGTAGAGCCGATCATGCAGATGGTCCTGCGCGACCGGAACCGCATCGCGCTCCAGGCGGACCTCCTCGGTGCATCCGCCCTCGGGATCCGCAACGTGCTCTGCCTCTGGGGCGACCCGCCGACGGCGGGGAACGAGAAGGACGCGAAGGGCGTGTTCGATCTCAACACGGAAGAATTGATCTCGACGTTCCGCACGTTGCGGGACACGGGCGTCTTGCGGGGCGGCGACAAGGTCGAACACCCACCGAAGGTCTTCATCGGAGCCGCCGCGGATCCGTTCCGCGGGACGAAGGAAGAATCGTTCGAGAAACTCCGCGGCAAGGTCACAGCGGGCGCCGACTTCATCCAGACCCAAGCGGTGTACGACGTCGACGCGTTCGAGGAATGGATGCGCCTCGTGCGGAAGGAGTGGCTCCACACGCACGTCCACATCCTGGCGGGAATCATCCCGCTACACTCCGCGAGGATGGCGAAGTTCATGGTCGAGAAGATCGGCGTGGTCATCCCGAAGCACATCATGGACCGCATGGAGAAGGCGCCGAACCCGAAGGCGGAGGGGATCAGCATCGCGTTGCGCACGATCAAGGCGATGCGAAAGATTGAGGGCGTGCGGGGCGTCCACATCATGCCGATCACCTGGGACGAGGTCGTGCCGGAACTCGTGAAGGAAGCGGGCCTCCACCCTCGGCCGACGCCTCCCGATGCAGACGCGTGACACGCCCACGAGCGGCTCTTCAAGATTCCTATGAACCTTTAATTGTACCGTCTCCATTGCGACTCGGTAAGCAGGATGATTTCCCCCCGGCGCGCCCTGCTGAGCGTCTCGGACAAGGAGGGCCTCGTGGACTTCTGCCGAGGCCTGCGCGAACTCGATTTTGAGCTGCTCGGCACGGAAGGGACCGCGAAGACGCTCCGCGAGGCCGGCCTGCCCGTGACGACGGTCGCGGACTACACAGGGCTCCACGAAGGCCTCGGGGGTCGCGTGAAGACGCTGCATCCGCGCATCTTCGCGGGTATCCTCGCGCCGCGCGGGGACGAGAAGGACTTGGAGGACCTCGGAGCGAAATCGATCGACCTCGTCGTGGTGAACCTCTATCCGTTCGAGGCCACCGTCGCGAAGCCCGGAGTCGGTCTCGAGGAGGCGATCGAGAACATCGACATCGGCGGCGTCTCCCTGATCCGCGCGGCGGCGAAGAACGCCTCTCGCGTGGCGGTCGTCGTCCGACCGTCCCGCTACGCGGACGTCCTAAAGGCCCTCCGGCTCGAGAAGTCCGTGCCCGCCCGCCTGCGCGAAGCGCTCGCCCTCGAGGCGTTCGAATGCACATCCCGCTACGACGCGGCGATTTACAACTATCTCGCCAAGAAGCAGGGTCACGCCCTCCCGCCGGCCCTGCGGCTCGCCTACGAGAAGATTGCGGACCTCCGCTATGGGGAGAACCCGTACCAGAAGGCGGCCCTCTACCGAGAGCCGTTCCCCCACGCTGCGACCGCCACCGCGGAGAAACTCCAGGGGAAGGAGCTTTCGTACAACAACCTCATCGACCTCGACGCGGCGCTGCGCGTCGCGACGGAGTTCGAGAGGCCAACGGCGGTCGTAATCAAGCACACGAATCCCTCCGGGGTGGCGGTGTCCTCGCGCCTCGCGGAGGCATACGAAGCGGCCCACGATGCGGACCCGATCTCCGCCTACGGCGGCGTCGTCGGCCTGAATCGCACGGTTGACATCGCGACGGCGCGGAAGATGAAGGGGGACGTGCTCGACGCGGTAATCGCGCCGGGCTACGAGCCGGAGGCCCTCGATCTCCTGAAGGCGAAGAAGAAGGGAACGTTCCTAATCCTGCGGACGAGCGGGGAACTCCGGAAGGACCACGGAGTCGACATGGTCCGCGTCCTCGGCGGCGTCCTTCTCCAGACGACCGACTTCCCCGAGCTGCGTCCCGAGCAGTTCAAGGTCGTCACGAAAGTCGCGCCGACGGCGGACCAGATGAAGGAGATCGTGTTCGGCATCCGCGTGAGCCGCTTCGTCAAGTCGAACTCGATCGTCCTCTCGAAGGGCGAGCGGACCGTGGGCATCGGCGCAGGGCAGATGAGCCGCGTCGACTCGTGCCGGATCGCCTGTGACAAGGCGGAGGACAAGGCGCGAGGCAGCGTCGCGGTGAGCGATGCGTACTTCCCGTTCCGCGACGGACTCGACGCGCTCGCGAAGGCCGGCGTGGCGGCCGTCGCCCAGCCCGGTGGATCGATCCGCGACGCGGAGGTCATTGCCGCCGCGGACGAGCACGGGATCGCGATGGTCTTTACGGGCCTGCGCCTGTTCAAGCATTGAGGAGATCCCGTGGCCCGCATCAAGGTCGGCGTCCTGGCCTCCGGGAGGGGCACGGACTTCCAGAGCCTCGCGGACGCGCGGGATCGCGGAGAGCTCGACGTCGAGCTCGCAATCCTCGTGTGCAACGTGCCGGGCGCGCCCGTCCTCGAGCGGGCGAAGAGGGCCGGTGTGCCCTCGACGGTCGTCGACCATCGGCCCTTCGGCAAGGACCGCGAAGCGTTCGAGCGAGAGGTCATGAGTGTCCTCAACGGGAAGCACGTGGACCTGGTGGTCTTCGCGGGGTTCATGCGCCTCGTGACACCGTACTTCGTGAAGGCGTTCCCGAACCGGATCATGAACATCCATCCGTCCCTCCTCCCCGCGTACCCCGGGGCGCACGCGCACCGGGACGTCCTCGCGGCCGGAGCGAAGGTCTCCGGCTTGACGATTCATTTCGTGGATGCCTCGTTGGACGGAGGCCCGATCATCCTCCAGAAGGCCGTCCCGGTCCGGGACGACGACACGGAGGACACGTTGGCCGCGCGGGTACTCGAACAGGAGCACATCTTCCTCCCGCTCGCGGTGCGCTTGTTCGCGGAGGGACGACTTCGCGTGGAAGGACGCCGTGTGGTCATCGACCGCCGAGGGATCGATCTCCCGCCGATGGCCTAGCCGAACTCCTCGAGGACCGCGGGGATTTCTTCGAGCGTGCGCAGCTTCACGTCCGGATGTACGTCATCCGGAAGAAGATTGTGGACCCGGCGCAGCCAATCGACGGACCGCGGATCCGGCGGATCCCGAGGCACGCGTTCGAGGAGTGCGGTCCTCAGGCCGACGCCATTCGCTCCGAACACGTCGGGCACGAGCTGGTCGCCCACGTGGAGGACGTGCTTTGGCAAGAGGGAGAGCCGCGTGAGCAGCTCCTGGAAGACGGCCGGGTGGGGTGCCGCGTGGCGGGTCTCGCGAGTCGAGATGACGACATCGATCCAGGGCGAGATGCGTTGCTCCCATGACGTGCCCAGCGGGAAGGACGAATCGTCCACCAACGCGACGCGGTATCCGGATTCATGGAGGTAGTCGAGCGCGGACAGGGCATCGGGACGCCATTCGATCGACGCGGCGAGGGATTCGGCGGCGGCGGTCAGGACGCCCTGGATCCCGTTCGCTTGGTCGGGGAACGAACGCGCGAGGACGGACTCCAGAGGCTCCTCTGTGAGATCCGACCAGCGCGCTTCGAGGCGGCGCGACTCCTCGCGCTGCCAGGATGCGAGGAACGCCCCCCGAGACGGCGGCGCGCCGCGGGACTCGAGCGCGGCGTGGATCGCGAGAGGGACCGCATCGGGCGGGTGGGTGCGACGGAGCGCGGCACGGGACGAAAGGCTCACGGCTCGGATGTCGCGGACCCACATGGACCGGTCCAAGGAACGGGTGTGCGATGAACGTTTCGAAAACGCGCGATCGGAAAGAAAGGGCCGTCCAGGAATCCTGAACGGCCTCGTTTGTGGAGGGATGCTTGTCTAAGCGTCTCGATAATGGCGGGACGCTATAAAACGCTTTTCGAAGTACCCGGTTCTGGGCGAGCCGGCGGGCAGGAGATGACATCCGGCTTTAGGAAAAAGGGGCAAGGCCGTTCGCCGTTTCAGGAAAAGGAGGGAACGGCCCCGTTGTGGAGGGATGCTTGTGATAAGTCCTAGCGGACCGTGGTATATCAATTTTAGCCAGGTCGATTCGGGGCCTGTTCCCATGGAGGCGGACCGACTCGCCGCGGCGCGGGCAAGTCCGCACCGGCCGTCGGAAGGCTTATGGCGGCCGGGACGCTTCGACGGGACGGAGCGGGCATGAAGGGCGTCGGGAAGTTCGGTGAGGTCCTGGCCGGGGAGAAGGGCAAGGTCAGCTACGACGAGGTCGCCGCGCGCTTGGAGAAAATCATCCGCTCCGGGAGCCAGAGGAAGGCGATCACGGACTTTGTCTGCCGCGAGCTCCGGAAGATCCCCCACTACACCTGGGTCGGGATTTACGTGGTCGAAGGACCGGGACTCGTCCTTGCCTCCTGGTCCGGGCCGTCCGCCACCCTGCACACCCGAATCCCGGTGGGCCAGGGGATCTGCGGCGCCGCCATGACGGAGAAAGCCACGGTCATCGTGCCCGACGTGAACAAGGACCCGCGGTACCTCCAGTGCTTCATCAACACGCGCTCGGAGATCGTCGTGCCGCTCCTGAAAGACGGCGTTCCCGTGGCGGAAATCGACATCGATTCGGACCAGCTCGATGCCTTCACGCCGACGGACAAGACGTTCGTTGAGTGGGTCGCGCAGGAGCTTGCCTCGGTCCTTTGATGCGCCTAGCGTGCGGGCCCCACGTGCTCTGACCGTCTACGTTCAAGTTCGGTTCGGACCTTGCGAGTCAGAGCCGGAATTCGCCCCAGACGCGGATGAACGTGTCGATCTGGTCTGGCGTCGCAAGCTCGTACGTCGCCATGATCCGTGCGATCGCCTTCGGGTCCGAAACCCGATAGCCGTGTTCCCTCGGCTCCGGGTGCTCGACCAACCCAGCGCCCTG
>Ga0209002_10000541_pt1 | contig 30621 bp, 24 predicted proteins | sample Rifsed16ft2_FD_184010 | JGI IMG/M metagenome (GOLD analysis project Ga0209002, IMG submission 184010) | Soil microbial communities from Rifle, Colorado, USA - sediment 16ft 2 (version 2) | ecosystem: Environmental > Terrestrial > Deep subsurface > Rock core/Sediment | place: Rifle, Colorado...
CTTGCCGGAATGCCTCGGTGCTGGCCGAGCCGATTCTGACGCTCCTGTACAACCCCGCCGCCCTGGAGAAGGCCGGCGTCCAGCCGGCCGCGGCCGACACGCCCTGGACCTGGGAGCAGTTGTTTGATAATGCCAAGATCCTGACCCTCGACGCCAACGGCAAACACCTCGGCGAAGACGGCTTTGACAGCGCCAACGTCGTCCAGTGGGGCTACGTCGCGCGGCTGGAGGCCGAGAAGGTCTGGGAAAACGGCATGCTCTTCGCCCAGGGGCGGATGGGGCAGGCCGTCATCCGCGAGGAAAACGGCAAGTGGGGTTGGTTCCTGGACGAGAGTGGGCAAGATGTGTATCAGTCTTTCCTCAGCCCGGTCCAGTTGGGCGTTGCGCCGCCGGAGGCGATCGGCCTGGGCGGCGATGCCCTGCACCAGATGTTCGCGGACGGGAAGGCCGCGATTATCTTGCGCGAGACCTTCGCCATCCCCATCATCCACGACAATTTCCCGAGCTTCAAGTTGGGCGTCATGCCCACGCCGGCCACGTCGGAGGACCACGTGTTCTACCAGGCGGGCGGCGAGGGGATGGTGCTGACCAAGAGCTGCCAGACCCCGGCCGAAGCGGCCGAGTACCTGTTCTTCATCATGAGGCCCGAAAACGCCGCGGTCTACGCCTACGGCAACGGCATGCTCCCGGGCAATCTGAAGGGCTTGAATGAAGACCCATTCAAGAGCGATCCGAACTGGGACACGATCCGCACCTACCTGTCCAAGGCCGAGGCTTTCTCGGTCCCGTTCAACCCGCACTTGCCGGAGTTCCGGGACACCGTGGTCTCCCCGACCCTGGTGGACGTGGCGGCCGGCAAGATGACTTTCGCGGAGGCCGAAAAAATCATCGAAGAACAAGGGGCGACGATCCTTAACCAGCCGTAGAGGTGTCGCGACAACCCGACCGGCTGCCTGCCTTCCCGCAGGCAGCCGGTCAATCTGGAGGTGAAACATGCGCTTAGGACTGCCGCGGCCCCGCGTCCAAAGGGCCCTGCTCCCCTACTGGTTCATTGTGCCGGCCGTCGTGGGGCTGGTCTTATTTTCAATCTATCCATTTCTGAGCGGAATCTGGTACTCCTTCACCAGCATCGGGTGGGTGGGCGACGACGCTCAGTTCGTCGGGTTGCGGAACTACCAGCAGCTCTGGACCGGCGATGTGGGGGTGGCCAAGCTCTTCAAGGAATCTTTCGTCAGGAGCATCCAGTGGACGGTGCTGGTGGTCGGCGGGCAATTCTTGATCGGCCTGGGGGTGGCGCTCGTCCTGAACGAAAGGTTCCCGGGCCGAAGCTTGTTCCGGACGCTGACCATGCTCCCCATCGCCCTGCCCACGGTGATCATGGTGCTCACCTGGCAGTGGATGTACGACCCCTACTACGGACTGATCAATCACTATCTCGTCCAGTGGGGCCTGCTGGACGACCCCAAGATCTGGGTCGGCCAAAATGATTCGACGCTCTGGCCCCTGGTCGTCGTCGGCATCTGGCGCGGCTTCCCTTTCATGGCGCTCATGCTGCTGTCAGGCCTGCAGGGCATTCCGGATGAGCTGTACGACGCGGCCAAAGTGGACGGGGCCGGCGCCGTAGCGCGCTTCTCCCATGTCACCCTGCCGCAGATGCGCACGATCATCGGCATCGCCATCATGCTGCATATCCTGTGGTGGTGGAACCACTTCGACATCCTCCTGATCATCGGGGCCATGGGCCAGCAATTCGCCTATGGGTCGAGCACCCTGCCCATTCTGAGCTGGGTCGAGGCCTTTCGCTGGAGCCACCTGGGGCTGGGCGCGGCCGTTTCGGTGCTGGCGATGCTGGGCCTCGGCGGCGTCATCCTCTGGAACGCGAGACGGGAATTGCGGGCGGTCTGACGCCACAGGAAGGACAGCGCATGGACCTGCCAGACAGTCTGAGACCCTTAGACCGACCGGCTGCCCGGCGGACGGGCGCCGTTGCGCCGTTGAGCTGGTGGCGCAGCCTCAACCCGCGCAAGGCGACCCGGCTCCTCGTCATCTACGCCCTGGGCCTCGTGATCGTGGCTACCACGATGATCCCGGTGCTGTGGATGGTCAAGACCTCGTTTGAGACCCCCGAGTTCCTGCACGATTTGCGGATCCAATTCTGGCCGCTCAAATTTACCTGGCAGAACTACCTGGCCGTGCTGAACAATCCCAACACGCTGATCCTTCGCTCGACCTACAACAGCCTGTCGGTCGCCTTCTTAGCCACCGTTTTGAACCTGGCGATCACGGCCTCGGCTGGGTACGCCATGTCGCGCTTTGAGTTCCGCGGCAAAGCCGTCTTCGGCATGTATTTGCTGCTGTTCTACATGATCCCCAGGACGCTGATGCTCATCGGCATGTTTGTGCTGCTGGCGAAACTCCACCTGATCAACCGGCACCTCGGGTTGGTCATCACCTACGCGATAGGCGGGATTCCCCTGGCCATCTGGTGGTTGAAGGGTTACTTCGACGCCATCCCGGTGGAAATCGAGGAACAGGCGATGATTGACGGGTGCAGCCGGCTCGGCGCGCTGTGGCGGGTGATCGTGCCGCTGGCCCTGCCGGGCGTGGCGGCGGTCGGCATGATTCAGTTTGTTGACAGTTGGAATGAATTCCAGCTCGCCTTGACGATTATTCAGACGGACACCCTGCAGCTGCTGCCCGTCCGGATTGTGTACTTCATGGGGTTCCAGCGCACGGATTGGGGGCCAACGATGGCCTTCAGTGTGCTTGTAGCCATCCCGGCCATAATCCTCTTCGGAATTGCCCAACGCAACATGATCAGCGGTCTGATGTCCGGGTTCAGCAAGTAGGCAGCGCGCCGAGTTGCCTGAAGCCGGAAGGCATAAGTATGAACATCACCCCCTTGGCGATTGCCATGTGGGATTTTTCATGGCTCGAACGCCGTTGGCCCGGCGCAGGCTATGAAGACTGGGATACAGCCCTGGACGAACTGGCGGAACGCGGTTATAACGCCGTCCGCATCGACGCTTACCCGCACCTCATTGCCGAAAACCCCACGAAAGAGTGGACGCTGTTTCCGGTCTGGGATCAGCAGGCATGGGGCAGCCCTGACATCAATAAAGTATGCGTGCAGCCAGCACTCAATCTCTTTATCACCAGATGCAAAAAGCGCAATATCAAGGTTGGCTTGTCAACCTGGTATCGGGAAGACACAGACAATACCAGGATGCATCTGACCTCTCCAGAGAAGATGGCCCTGAGTTGGCTGCGCACCCTTGAGATAATCGCCAGGGATGAACTACTCGACGCCATCCTGTATGTGGACCTATGCAACGAATGGCCGGGAGACTTATGGGCGCCGTTCTTTGAAAACGATCCGCCTCAACACGCCTGGGGATACTGGCACACGGACACCTCGATGAGATGGATGAGACGATCCATTGAGATCATCCGCGATTACTATCCTGACTTGCCGCTCTGCTATTCCTTCAATGGCGATCGAGTCGAATATTATGCCGAGAAAGACCTGTCGTTCTTTGATCTTTTGGAGCATCACATTTGGATGGTCACTGAGAATGATAGCGAATTCTATAAGATCATAGAGTATTCCAATAGCCGTTTCTCTCCCCAAGCTTATAAGAACCTTGTTTCGAAAGCCCGTCAAACCTATCAAGATAGGCCGCTCTATTGGCAGGGGTTGTTGACCGACAAAATTGAACGTCTGGCTTTAGCGGCCAGAACGGCGAAGCTTCCCTTGATGACGACCGAAGGCTGGGGCGTTATTAACTACAAAGACTGGCCGCTGCTGCCCTGGGACTGGGTTAAGGAGGTATGCGAATTGGGTGTCATGAAAGCCGTCTCAACCGGTCAATGGGTGGCGATTGCCACCAGCAACTTCTGTGGTCCGCAGTTTGTCGGCATGTGGCGCGATATCACCTGGCACAAACGTCTGACACATCTCATCCGCACCTCACAGGTGAATGAGGCTCTACGCAACAATCCTCAGGCGCAAAAGCTGCTTCAAAGAGTATAGATAGATGAATGCCCTCAAGCCCTGTCAGGCAGATTGAGAAAAAGGTGATTGTATACAGACCACGCGCCCGAGCGGCTGATGCGGGATGGCGGCTCACCCGGAATCGTGAGAGCCAGAAGGATACAGGCGTGAGCGAAGCACGACAGATCTTGCTTGACCCGTTCGCGCTTTTCGAGAGTTATTTGCGCGTCACGGGCGTTGCCCATCTTGGTAGGGAATCTGAAGGCGCACCGGAACTGCTGGGGAAACGACTCGGGCTGCTCAACGGATCGTCTTGGATTGCCCTATGGTCCAACTTTTTCGGCCGACGGTATTTGCCCGGGGCGCAGCTCGTCAACGCAGGCAACGATGCCGTCCAACTGAACTTCATGGAGGCGCACGCGCGGGGCGAGTTCTATCCACCTGCCGCTAATGTGAGGGCCTTTGTCCGCTACGCCAAGGATTTGGCGGTCTTGGGCCGCGTCGATGCGATCCTGATCACATGCTCGACCATGAACCGCGCCTATCGAGCCGTGCAAGCGGCCCTTGCCTCAAAAGGGGTGCCTGTGTTCCAAATCGACCAACCCATGCTGGAACAGGCTGCCCGCCTGGGAGGAACGGTGCTGATTCTAGCAACGCATGGGCCAACCGTTTCCAGCACGCGCAGCCTTCTTGAGGAGACGGCTTCACGGCTGAGGCAGAAAGTGGTTATCCAGGAACGCTCCCTGCCGGAGGCCTGGGATAGGCTTGCGAGAGGCGATGTAGCGGGGCACAACGAGTGTTTGGCGAGAGCCATCCGAGATTCGGTCGAGCGGCAAGCCCTTTCCAGTGTCGTTCTCGCTCAGCTTTCCATGTCCTCCATCCTGCTCAGCTACCCGGAGCCGGAAATCGAGTTCGGCCTGCCGGTTCTGACCAGCGGTAAGTCGGGATTTGAGCATGTGCGCCACTTCCTGGCGCAGTAGGCGACACGATGCCACTGGCGTGCCTTGTTTTCGCCGTAGTCAATGATAATCCCCCATCGGTTCAAAGGTAAGGTCGTCCTGGTCACCGGCGCGAGCCGGGGCATCGGGGAGGCCATTGCCATGCGGTTCGCCTCGGAAGGTGCAGATCTCATCCTGTGCGCCGACGAGGAACGGGTGTCGTTGGTCGCCGCTGAGGCGATACGCCTTGGGTCACGGGTCTTGGCGGACATCGTGGACGTCTCCGACCGAGACCAGGTGGAAACGCTGTTTGAGCGCGCCGTGAATCAATTCCAGCGCCTCGACGTCTCAGTACACAACGCCGGGGTGATCGCCATTGCAAGGCTGGATGAGATCAAAGATGAGGACTGGGACCGCGTCATGGCGGTGAATGCCAAGGGTGTCTTCCTATGCTGCCAGGCGGCCGCGCGCCAGATGATTAAGCAGGGCGGTGGGCGAATCCTAAATGCCGCCTCGGGCCAGGCGCGGCAGGCCCGAGCATTCACGCCTCACTATGCCGCCAGCAAGGCGGGAGTGGTCGGCCTCACGCAGAGCCTGGCGCTTGAACTTGCACCTTTCAACATCACCGTCAACGCCTACTGTCCAGGAATTATTGAGACCAGCATGTGGGAGTACAACGATCGTGAGTGGGGCAGGCTCCTGGGCGGATATGCGCCTGGCGAATACTTGGAGGAAGCCATATCTCGGATCCCACTGAAAAGAGCCGGCTCGGCCGCTGAAGTGGCTGGCCTCGTGACCTTTCTTGCCTCAGAGGATGCGAGCTACATCACGGGTCAAGCGATTCATGTAAACGGCGGTTCGATCATGACCTAGAATTTGCGGCGAAGCGCGCTAGTTGGATTCGGTCCTGGCCTTGCTCGACTTCATCAGCCGCGTGGCGCTGTGGATTTCCGGCGGCGTTGGCTTTTACATCAATCGTCTCGAAGAGAACGAAACCTGCGCCGAGTGTGGCCGCCCATGTTGAGCTAGCGCCCCGCTCGTTTTTTGGAGGTCTGTCATGTTCAAGCGTTTGGATCATGTGGCCATCGTCGTGGCAGATACTGACGCGGCATTGCAAATCTGGCGCGACAGATTTGGTTTGCGGGTGCTCTTTACCGAAACGATCAATGATGGCGCCGTGCGATTGACGCACTTAGATTTGGGTAACACGCACCTGCAGTTGGTGGAGCCACTGACGGCTGAACATCCCCTGGCGGCCTGGCTGGCAGCGCATGGGCCAGGTCTTCACCATCTGTGCCTCGGCGTTGACGATGTGAGTGAAGCCAGCCTGGCGCTGCCGGCGCACGACCTGGCGCCTGGCGAACCGCAGCCTCACCAGGGAACTCAGGGCAAGCGGGCACTCTTCCTCGACCGCACCGGGACGGACAATGTTCAGGTCGAGCTGACAGGCAGGTAATAGCCAGCCGCCTCGAGTAGTCGTCGCCATGAATTATCGCTGCCTGGGTAAGACGGGATTGCAGGTCTCGGAAATCGGGCTGGGGCTGTGGGCCATCGGTGGGGACGCCTGGGGCCCCGTGGACGACCACGAGTCGCTCTCCGCCATCGCCCGGGCCTTCGAACTCGGTGTCAACCTGTTTGACACAGCCGACGTGTACGGCCGCGGCCACTCGGAAGAACTGCTGGGCCAGTGGCTCAAAGGCGCGCCGCGCGACCGGGTCATCGTAGCCACAAAGGTCGGGCTGTGGCACAGTGGAGACGACCGGCCGAATGCCTACGTCAAGAAGGAGATGGTGGTCGAGTCATGCGAGGCCAGCCTGAAACGGCTGGGGGTCGAGACGATAGATATTTATCAGTGTCACGTGTGGTGGGACGAAAACGTCGAGGTGTTTGTCGAAGCTTTCCACGACCTGCGGCGGCAGGGCAAGCTGCGCTTCTTCGGCGTCTCGACCCACGATTTCAATCAGTTGACGCACTTCGACACAGCCGCCGGTGGCGTGGACGTGCTGCAAGTCCCTTACTCACTGATCAACCGCAAATCTGAAAGCGATGTACTGCCCTACTGCCAGGCGCACGACATCGGCGTGCTGGCGCGCGGCAGCCTGGGCATGGGCCGGCTCACCGGCAAGATGACACCGGACACGACTTTTCCCGAGAACGACGTCCGGCGTAACTGGCTGAAAACCGACCGTTACGAGCAATTTGTCGCCGAGCTGGCGAAGGTGGACCAGATCCGGCCGCTGGCGCGCGAGGGCCGGACTCTGGCTCAGGCGGCATTGCAATTTGTCCTCGCGCATCCAGCGGTAACGTTATCCATCCCCGGCGCAAAACGCCCGTCACAAGTCGAAGAAAACGTGCGGGCCTCGGATGGGGCGCCGCCGCTCAGCGATGAGGAAATGCAGTTCATCGATGAGATATTCACTGGGAGACCATTATGATACTCGCCATTTCCGGTCAGGCCCTCAGCCGGTATCGTTCGCTGGATGAAATCCTGACCCTCTGCAACCAACTGGAGATCCGCTGGATTGAACTATGGCCGTTGAACCTGGAGGGGGGCGGGCCAGACCCGGAGCGCCAGGAAAGCCGTTACGAAGGGAAGGACATCGCCAGGGCCAAGCAGGTGCTGCGCGCTCATGGCATTGGTGTGGCCTGCGTCACCATGCCCGGCGCATTCTTCGCGAACATGGTGGCTGATCCCGCCGACTATCTCTCTGCGCTGAAGACGGCGGTGGATGTGGCGGTGGCCCTGGACGCCCGACTGGTCAACTCATATTGCTATCACTTTGCTCTGGGGCGCGAGGCCGACATCGAGCCGCTGGTCAGAGTCCTGCGGCCAGCCGCGGACTACGCCGCCGAGCAGAGCGTCACGCTCGTGCTCGAGAACGAGGCCCATGATGCCTCGGCCACCGTGGCCGGCATGCTGCGCATTCTGGAGGCGGTGGGTTCGGAGGCGATGAAGACCAACTTTGACTCCTGCAATTATTACCAGGCGACGGAAGAGGCCTTTCCGCTGGGTTACCGCCGCTTGAAACAGTATATCGGCTACATGCACCTCAAGAATGGCTGCCTGTACGACCCGGACTCCCACCCGGAAAACCGTAAACGAAGCGTGGTCACCGGCCGGCCCGGCGAGCACAACATCTACTACCCACCGCTTCCCGAGGGCGCAGTCAACATCGAGGGTCTAGTGGCGCAGCTCGCGCGAGACCGGTACAAAGGCTTCTGCACCCTCGAACCCCACGTGCCGCTCGACCTGCTCGAAGAATACTATCGCGTCGAAGCGGCCTATGCGCGCCGCCTGGGCGTCGAGTAAAGGAGACATGGAATGAAGGCCGCTGTCGTAGAATGCCCCGGTGTATTGAAGATCAAGGACATCTCCGAGCCGGCAGTTGGAGAGCACGATCTGCTGGTGAAGGTGCGCACGGCGTCGATCTGCAACGCAACCGACAACCACATCTATAACGGCACGTTCAGGGGTGGGCATGACTTCTATCCTCAGGTGTTGGGACATGAAGTTCACGGAGAAGTCATCGCCTGCGGGCCGGGCGTGCGCGATGCGCCGCTCGGCCAGCGCGTGGTTTTTTATACCGACCGGGGTGGCTTTTGTGAGTACACCACCCTCGACACCACGTCGCTGCCCTGGGCGCGCATACCCGACAGCCTGTCGGCCGAGGAATCGCCGCTGTGTGAGATGTTTCACGGTGCGCTGTTGCACACGGTGTATCCGTCGGGGCTGCAAGCGGGTGAAAAGGTGGCCGTCATCGGCCAGGGACCGCTGGGGCTGGTCGTCACCCAATGTCTCAAGGCGACGGCGCCCTGCACCGTGGGCGCGGTGGACTTCCAGGCTTTTCGACTGGCCAAGGCCAAAGAGTTGGGGGCGGACCAGACCTACTGTCGCGCAGAGCTCAGCGCGTCGGAAATTGTCAGCCGCATGACGGACGAGATGGGGCCGGTGGACCTGGCGGTGGTCTGCACCGACACCAATCAGTCTGCCGATGAAGATGTATATGAGTTCGCCATTCGGCTGCTGCGGCCTCGCGGCCGGCTGACTGGCCTGACCGTAGCTGTGAAGGGTGCTGGTCACCGGGTAAGCGTGGGCCGCCTGTTCGAGAAACACATCCTCATGCGCCGCCGCCTGCAGGACGTTTATTCCACCAACCCATCCGAGAAAGTTGCCCAGGAGCGGGTGGTCTTTCAACGAGGCGTCGATTGGGTGGCGCAGGGCAAGATCAATCTGCGGGCGATGATTACGCACCGGCTGCGGCTGGCAGAGGTGGGGCACGGGCTTGAGCTCTGCCGCAGCAAGCCGGGCGAGACCATCAAGGTCGTCTTAGACATTCCGGGGTAGAGGCGCGCTCGGAGAATCGAAATAGACCTGAACGGCATCTGGAAGCTGGAGGATTTCGATCCGGGCCTGGGCGAACGACAGGGGGCGCATGCCGGGGACTTTGATGACCAGGCGTGGCTCGACGCGGCAGTGCCCGGCAATGTGCATTCGGCGTTGGCTCGGGCCGGCCGGATCCCGCCGCCCTTCTATCACTTGAACCTGGAAGCCTGCCAATGGATTGAAGACCGCGAATGGTGGTACCGGCGCTCGTTCGAGTATGTGGCCAGCGAGGCTTTTGACGAGAGGCAGACGTTGGTCTTCGACGGCCTGGATACCTTGTGCACGATCTATCTGAACGGAGAGCTGTTGGGTCGGCACGAGAACATGTTTGTGGAAGCCAGGTTCGACGTCTCCGGCCGGCTGAGGCCGGGGCGGAACGTGGTGGCTTTGCGCTTCGATCCCATTCTCTTGTCGTTGGGCGCGAGCGAGGTGCCTGGTCAATGGACCCGGCGCGCCCCGGCGCGCGCCCTGGTGCGAAAGGCTCAATACCACTTCGGCTGGGACTGGGGGCCGCGTGTGTTGACGGTTGGGCCTTGGCGCGGAGTACGGCTGGAAACGACCCGTGTGGCACGCATTGCCGGGGTGTACTTCAGGACGCGCTTCATCACGGCCGAGCGAGACCGGGCTGAGGCCGCCGTCGAAGTGGAAATCGAATGGCTGAAGGGCGGCGGGGCTGAAGCAGCGAAAACTTATGCGGGCATGGAGATCGAGATCGAACTGGCGCGCGGGGCGCAGTACCAGCATGTCTTGGTCGGTGTCTACGGAGACGGCCGTGCGAGCGCCGCGCTCAGCATTCCGTTTCCAGACTTGTGGTGGACCCACGACCTGGGGGTCCCGGCGCTGTATGACCTGGAGGCGACGCTGCGCCAGCACGACCGGGCCCTGGACTCTTATCGAGGCCGGGTCGGGTTGCGCACCATCAGTTGGGATCAATCGCCTGACCCCGATGAACCCGGCACGCGCTTCTTTGCGCCCGTGCTCAATGGCGTGCGGATTTTTGCCAGAGGCGCGAACTGGATTCCGGCCGATTCGTTCTTGTCAGAGGTGGACGAGGCGCGCTACCGCGAATGGCTGGAGCTTGCGGCGGAAGCCGACATGAACATGCTGCGCGTGTGGGGCGGCGGCATTTACGAGCATCCAGCGCTGTACGATCTGTGCGATGAGATGGGAATCCTGGTCTGGCAGGATTTTCTGTATGCCTGTGCGCTGTACCCGGACGGCGATCCGGCCTTCTGCGCCGAGGCCGAGCGCGAGGCGCGCTCCGCCGTACGCCGGCTGCGCAACCATGCCAGCCTGGCCCTATGGTGCGGAAACAACGAGAACGACTGGCTCGACGACCTGCGCAACTGGGCCGACCCCGGCCGTGATTTTCCGGGCAAGCGCCTGTACCACGAAGTCTTGCCGCGCGTGATCGCGGAGTTGGACCCCGGTCGCTTCTATTGGCCGTCGAGTCCATACGGTGGGAACGACCACAATGACGCCAGCGAGGGCGATCGTCACAACTGGCAGGTGTGGCATGGGTCCGTCTACCCCCGGGTTTTCGGGCAGCGGCCGGAAGTCTCGTTCACACCGCAGGGGGTTTCCTACCGGCACTATGCGGAGGACGCCGGCCGTTTCATCTCGGAATTCGGCATTCACGCCGCCCCAGTCCTGGAAACGCTGCGCCGAAACGTGCCAGACGACCAGCTCACTCTCGGCCGCGAGGGCCTGCTGTACCGCAACAAAGACGAACCCAAAGACAAAGGGAAGCACTTGATGCAGGCGCATACCGGCCAGCCCAACAGCCTGGAGCAATACATCGATTTCTCAATGATCACGCAGGCCGAGGGGCTGAAGCTGGGCATCGAGCACTACCGCCGCCGCAAGCCGCACTGCTCGGGGACTTTGGTCTGGCAGTTGAATGATTGCTGGCCGGGAATTTCTTGGAGCCTGGTGGACTATTACCGCTTTCCCAAAGCCGGCTATTTCTACGTCCGCCGGGCGTATGCTCCGGTCAGCGCCAGCTTCAAGCCGGTGGCGGATGGCTTCGAGTTGTGGGTGGTCAACGATACGCTCAAAAGCTACGAAGACCAATTGACTTTGGGCCAGGGTCGTTTCATCGGTGAAGTGCTGTACGAAGAAACGCTTGATGTCAGCATTCCACCCAATTCGGCCCGGCGAGTGACGCGGATTCACCGTGAGACGATCTCGAATTTGCCTTCAGAAACTTACCTGTACGTGCATTCCGCGCGCCGCGGCTTCCCCTCGAACCGCCTGTTCCTGATGGAGATCAAAGACCTGCGCCGGCCAACACCGGACTTTGCGGTCGAGAAGCGGTCGATCTCGGATCGCGAGATTGAGGTTGAGTTGTCCAGCGATCAGTTCGTGTACTTTGTCAAGCTGGAATGCCCGATTGACGGCACGCGCTATTCCGATAACTACCTCGACCTGTTCCCAGGGTCACCAGTCGTTGTGCGCGTGTGGAATGCGCTCGGGCGCGCCATCCGGGCCGACGATATCGCCGTTTCCACTCTAGCGGTGTGAATCCTTCGGGCTGGCGGCTCGCTTTCGCCGCTTAGCCGCGACGATGAACGTTGGCGCTCTACGGGTAGGGCCGGCCGCGGACGATTTTGAACACGTAGGCGTGCTCACACGGCTGTTCAGCGGGAGTCTCAATGGTCAGACCGGCCTCGTCGAGCCTCCACTTCAGTGGTTGGCTGGAGCCCAGCAGGGTGACCGAGTCGATCTCGGCCGGGTACAAGTCTTTGAGCGTCGCAATCGTGATTTGCGCCCCCGGCCAGCCCAGACACGTGGCATACAGGGCATTGCCCTTCGTGGTGAAGCGGATGTCCTGAGCCGTGAATCCAGCAATCTCGTCTTCGTTGCCTGACCCGCCCCTTTCCATCTGAGTAGGACCTTCGCCGTAGGTCATCCAATTGGTCGTGCCATACACGGATTCGCCGTTGACGGCCAGCCAACGGCCTATGCCGCGCAACAGCTCGCAACCCTGCTCAGGGATGGTGCCATCGGGCCGCGGCCCCACGTTGAGCAGCAGGTAGCCGTTCTTGCTCACGTTGTCAATCAGGTAATGCACCAAGGCAGTCGTGGACTTGTAGGGCGCGTCCCTCAGGTATCCCCATCCCCGGCCGTCATCAATGGTCGTGTCCGTGATCCAATCGTGATAAGTCAGGGTGTGCATCCGCCCCGCCTCCAGGTCCACCACGCCTCCGGCAGGCGCCAGGTCGTACTTCTTATAAGTCACCACGACTTCGCGCCGCTGGGCATGCGCCTGGTTGTAGTAATAGGCCAGGAATTCCTGCTTATATCGGTCAGGAATGCCGCGCAGCCCGAAGTCAAACCAGAGCACATCCGGCCCGTACTTATCGATTAGCTCCAGGACTTTGTTGCGCCAGGTCTCTAGGAATTTCCGGCTGGGCCGCGCCTGATCGAAGAAATCGGGGCCGATGTTCTGGCCATCTTCGTTGTGCGGTTCCCCATACAGACCGGCGTAGTGCGGGTCGGCAGTGTCATATTCCTTCTTCCAATGCGGATAGAACCACCAGTTCTCAGCGTGGTGCAGGGCGACGAGAAACTTCAACCCTTGCCGGCGAATCGCCTTTTCAAGCTCACCGACCACATCGCGCTTGGGGCCCATCCGGGCCGCACTCCATTCGGAGTAGCGGGTATCCCACATGCAGAAGCCATCGTGGTGCTCGCCGACCGGGCCGGCATAGCGCGCGCCTGACTGCTTGAACAACTCGGCCCACTCGTCCGGGTCAAATTTCTCGGCTGTGAACATGGGGATGAAGTCTTTGTAGCCAAACTGCGACGGGTCGCCGTAGGTCTTAACGTGATAGGCGTATTGGGGTGTGCCCTCGCGGTACATGTTGGACGGATACCAGGTGACATCCTGGCCGTACGCCGGGTCGCGGTACGCCGGGACGCAGTACACGCCCCAATGGGTGTAGATGCCAAACTTAGCTTCCTGGAACCAGCGCGGGGTGTGGTGGGCCTTTAGCGAGTCCCACGTCGGCTGGTAAGGCCAGTAAGCAGAATGATCGAGAGCGGCGCGATCGTTTCTCATGGTCGGTATAGCCAGCCCTTCTGATTTTTGCAATGGCTTAATTCCGCCGTTGATCCGGAAACGCTCCGGTCAGCCGCCCGACCAACTCGCTCAGCGTCTCGGGCAAGCCGACATTTCCGGGGAAGACGACGTACGGCAGATTTTCAAAGCGTTCAGCCTGATCCAATCGCCAGACAGGGACTCCGGGTGTGATCTGGCCAAGAACCGTGGCGCGTTTGCATCCCAGCCCTTTCTGCGCCAGGTCGTGGGAAGTGATGCCTCCTTTGGCAACAATATAGGCGGGCCGGAGTGTCAGCGTGCGCACCACACCGCACAGCGTCTGGCTGATCAGCCGCCCCGCCTCGAGCGCGGCCTCCCTGCCGGCTGATGCGGCGAATGGGCGGGAAGTGAAGATGACGGCAACCTGGCCGGCGGACATGGCCTCAGCCGCGGCCTCCGCCAGCGGCGCGGCTGACTCTTCAGGGCGTCGCCGATCGAGCAAGCGGCCCACATCGAGCTCGATGCCGCGCACTTCTGGTCGGACCAACAGGCGCTCGAGCTGTGCCGTGGTCTGAGGCACATATGATCCGACGACGACCAGGCCGCCGTGCTTGCTGATACTTGGATCCAGGCCGAGCTCATTCGGGGAGAGCAGCGGGCGATCGGGCAGGCCGGCGCGAAGTTTTACAAAGGAAGCAGCGGTTCGCGGCAACAGCGATGGGTGCCTCAGCTCCGGCTGTAACATGGCCCACGCGACCACCTCCAGGTCGCGGTCGCAGGCTGCGTTGATGACCACTGGGACGCCGTTAGAACAACTCGCCAGGTGACGGGCGACGTGTTCCGGCCCGCCGAGCCGGATGTCGTCCAGCGAGAGCGAACGGACGTCCGCGGCTTGCCAACGGCCGCCCGATTTCTCGGCCGCCCAGTCGCGCAGGTTGGAACTCGAATAACCGAACACGGGATCCTGCGCGAATTCGGTCGTGGCTGCGGGAACAAGCTCATCGCCGCGCTGGATATAATGCACATCGTTGATGGTCAGGCGGCCGCCTTCGCCGAAGTAGGGCGCCAGCAGAATCGCGGCGAAAGGGCCAAGCCCTGCGGCCAGCCCATCGGTCTCGACTGGAAAGTGGCCGCGCAGAGTCGAGTCGCTGCGGCTGATGACCGAAAAGTCGCGGCCAGCCTTGGCAGCAGCGGCGCGCAAGTTGCCCGCCAACTCGCGGTTGACGCGATAGGCCTCCTCGGCCGGCCCGGCGCGCGTGTTGGTGAGCACATAGAGCACGGTCGGACCCGCCTTTAGCTCAGCGGTGAGGGACTCGGTGCTCCATTCGAGCAGTAAGGTTACATCCGCGACAGTCTGGCAGCCGGTTGGGTCGTCGTCGACCACCACCAGGGTTTCGGCCCGCTCCAGGTGTCGGCGGCGGATGAGTTCGCGGAGGTCATCGGCGGGCCAAGGGGCGGGCAGGCCCGCCATCATATCGGCCCGTCGCCTTTCATTAACAGGCTCTGCTTCCATTGAGATCCACCGCCGGTTGAGCAAGCGTCGCTGTCACGGGTTCATCTAAAGGTCGGCACCCACGCGCCGTGCGCGGCCAGCAGCTCGTCCACGAGGGCCCAAATCTGGTCCAGGTCAAGCTCGGCCGCCGTGTGTGGATCGAGCATCGCGGCGTGGTAAATATGCTCTCGCTTGCTGGTTAGGGCAGCCTCCACGGTCAGGGCCTGCACGTTGATGTTCGTCTGGATCAGAGCGGCCAAGTGCGGCGGCAGGGCGCCGATGTGAGTCGGCTGCACCCCGGCCCGATCCACCAGGCAGGGCACCTCCACGCAGCAGCCGGGCGGAAGATTATCAATCAATCCTGCATTGGCGACATTACCGTAGATGGTGCGCGGCTGGCCGGTCTCCAGGCTGTGGATGATGCCCGCCGCATATTCAGTGCTGCGCGTCGCCTCGATGGGCTCGGCGCTGGACTCTAATTGGGTCCGCAGGGCCTCCCATTTGGCGATCTGGCGCTCGCAGCGGCGTGGGTATTCATCCAGCGGAATGTTGAAGCGTTCGATAAGCTCGGGCCGCGCGGCCTTGATGAACCACGGCACGTATTCGCTGAAGTGCTCGCTGGATTCGGTCACGAAGTAACCCAGGCGCTCGAGCATCGCGTAGCGCACCCGGTTGGTGGGCGGCACACGCCCCTCGGCGATGACTTGCCGGACGAAGGGGTAAGCATCGCGGCCATTCCACTCGTATTTCAAAAAGAAGGCCATGTGATTGATGCCAGCCACCAGGTAGCTCACCTCGTCGAGCGGCGCGCCGATGTCGGCGGCCAGCTCCTGGGCGGTGTTGGGGATGCTATGGCACAACCCCACCGTTCGGATGCGAGTGGCGCGGCTGATTGCCCAGCAGTTCATCGCCATGGGGTTAACGTACTGGAGGAAGGTGACGTCTGGGCAGACGGACTCCATATCACGGCACATCTCCAGCAACACGGGGATGGTGCGCAGGCCGCGCAGGATGCCGCCGATGCCGAGCGTGTCGGCAATCGTCTGCCGCAGGCCGTAGCGTTTTGGAATTTCAAAGTCGATCACGGTCGCCGGGCGATATCCGCCAACCTGGATCATGCAAATGGCGTAATCGGCGCCGTTCAATGCGGCGCGGCGCTCGGTGGTGGCGGTGATCGTGGGATGCGCGCCCAGCGCCTCAGCCACGCGGCCGGCGACGACCTCGGAGGTGCGCAGGCGCTCGGCGTCGATGTCGTGCAGGGCAACTTCTGATTCGGCTAATTCGGGGAAGCTCAAGATGTCAGTCAGGAGGCGGCGGGCGAACACCGTGCTGCCCGCGCCGATAAAGGTGATCTTAGCCATGCAGGGTTGCGTCCTTCCTGGCGGCCGCCCGCGGCTGGCGGCGATCGGCGCCCAGGTGTAATAGGTTGCAGGCCAGGGGCTGCTCGGCGGCCCGGTCGAAAACGCGGTATGGCAGAAGATGATTTCGCCCGTGTAGTAGGGCACAGCCTCGACGTCGCTGTACTACAACGCGCGGGGCGTTTCGTGGCGGGTCTGCGTGTCGCGCAACGAGCCGGCCAGGCCCTCGGTCGGAAGCCCATCGAACAGATCCGAGGCTGGCACCCAGTGATAACAGCCCATCCAGTTGCCGATGCCCAGGTGCAGTTGCACCGGTCAGCCAGATATATATCTGTGTCGGCGGGCTCGGTTTCGGCGGCCAGCCCCGCTTGGAGATGAGTACTGGCGGTACAGGCAATCAGTTCCTTCAGCCTCAATCGGCGCTCATGGCACCTCATCTCATCGCGGCACCGATCGCCGTCACGAGCGACGACGCCTGACCACCATAGCAATCATCGGCCCGAAGGGATACAGACCCACTTTTCCAATCGTGCCGTCAGGCTTTGCGGATTGGAAAGTACACTGTGTAGCGCTCGTCCCGAACCTCGTATAGCGGAATCAGCCTAAAATTCGCGGGCTGGTCTTTCGTCGTATAACCGGGTAGCCATCTCCAGACATCGTAGGCGGCATCCCCGATGAGCATCGCCTCCGGGCAGGAGGGATCCCCGTAAAGAGTTCGTCCTTCCTCACACAGACCGGCGAGCACGACCGGTCCGTCCATAAAGGCTACCATGCTAGACTCCCCTGGCAGTGGTTCAGCCTTGAGCCGCTTCGGCAGCACGAAACGCACCGCCTCATGTCTCCAGGTCCGGCGGAGCGAGACGAACCTCGAAGACCCCTCCACAACCTCCTGCCGCTCGCCCTCCACCTCGATGATCGGCTCGCCACTTACCCACCACGGTATCCGGAACTTCAGCGCGAAGTCACTCGGCTGCATGCAGTCGACACGCAACTGGTAGGCAATGCCCTCGGGCAGACCCCGTGCTTCAATCTGTTTGTCAATTGACAGTGACACTTTCACTTCCACTCCCCTCCACTCCCATGTCAGCTCACTCGGAATGGTCTGGCAAACAATGAGACCTTCGTGGTCTTCAAAAAAGATGTTGAAGACGTAGGTGGTCTGGGCTTGCACGAGTGTTCCGTGGCAACACCAGAAGTCTTCCGTCGGCGTCCCCCACTTCTTGACCGAGCCGCCTCGCAGGGGCAGAAAATAGGCCACCATGCCGGTATCCGGATTTTGCTGGGCCAGCATTCCGTTGTAAAGATTACGCTCCCAGTAGTCCGCATAGGCCGAGTCACCCGTCCAGCGCAACAAATATTCCGCGAGGCGCATCATATTGTAGACCGTGCAGTGTTCCTGGTTGTTGTGACCGAGCCGGGCAGAGAGTCTGCCGGGCGGGATCCACATCTCACCGCAGGTCTGGCCACCCGTGCAGAAGTGGCCTCGATCGATCACCGCCGAAGCCCAGTAGGCTTCGACGATCCGGCGCCAGCGTGCTTCCCCGGTAACCTCCCAGGCGCGGGCAGGGCCATGCACCTCCGGAATCGTGGTATTGGCATGTTGGTTCGACAGAACATCCTGGCCGTCCAGGAGCGGATCGAAGAGGCGGCGACGCGCATAGCGCCGCATAAGCTCCAAGTGTTCTGGCCGCCCGGTGAGACTGTACAGGTTGGCCCACAACTCCATCATGGCGCCCGGTTCCCAATCGAGGACGTCGTCCATTTGTTCTGGCGTGAACTGTCCAGTCCAGCGATCGAACCATTTCGCCGCCCGGATTAGAATCTCCAGCGCCTGGTCGTTGCCAGTATAGGCGGCCATCTCGTACAGCCCCATCAGGGGTTTATGAAGCGTATAGGGGACGGAGAGCGGCAATCCCCTCGACTTCCAACCCAGGGCCTTCTCAGGGACTGAACCAACCCACTCGCCACCGTTGGCGGCCTGGCAGCGTCCAAGTTCGGAGACGATCCAGTCGGCCTTGGCCTTAATCTCGGCGTCCCCAGTAGCCGCATAGATGCGGGCCGCGGCGGACAGCCAGTTGCCGACGAACTCGCCCCTTCCTAGACTTGTTGGCGATTCCCAACCCCAGTGACAATCTTCTGGTTTACCGAGGTTGCTCCATAGCCCCGCCTCGAGGTAATGGTTACGCAGGAGATTATCGCTCCGCAGGCTCATCAAGTAGCGGCGGTTCAGTTCAAACCGCTTTTGGAACATGCTAAGCCCAAACTTCACTCGCCCGGGATGAACGGGCCGAAAGACCTCTTCCATCATACCGAACCTCCTGGTTTGACGAAGTGCTATACCGGATGGTTGATGTCACGCTCGACCAGCGCCCGGCTCTCGCACCGTCTATAGCCTGCCTTGTCGATCAGCTTGATTTCGCGCACCATCAGGTCGCGGTCACGTGGTCCTCGCCTGCTCGGAATCGAGCTGGGGCACAGCCAGGGTCACCGGGGCATTCTGCTCGGCGGCCTGGCGAGCCGCGAGAGCCAGCCGCAGCGTGCGAACACCCTCTTCGATCGGAACGGCCGTAGGCCGATCGTCGTGGATCGCGCCCAACAGGTCTAGCGTCTCCGCCAGATACAGGTCCTTGTCGGCGGCGACGGTCTCCGCGGCTGGCTCGGCCTGGCGTGTCTCGTGAAAGACGGCGTTGTTGGCGTCGGTGAAATCGGCGGTCAGGCCGGGAAGAACCAGGCGCCAATCGTAGTCCCAGCGGTTAGGGATGGCGCCGTTGGTCGCGGCGACGACGGCCAGGCCGCCCGAAGCAAAGCGGATGGTGGTGGCGCTCACGTCCTCGGCGGTGTAGCCCTCCACGTCGCGGTGAAACAGATTCTCCTGCATTGAATAGACCTGCACCGGCTCACCCAGGAAGAAGCGGGCCAAATCCAGCAGATGGATAACCTGCTCGACCAATTGGCCGCCGCTCTTGCTGCGATCACGCCACCAGGCCCGGTGCAGCGAATTGCAGGCATAGCGCGCCACCATGAAGGCGCCCAGGCCGGTGCCCGAAGGCGGCATCCGCTGCTTCAAGCGCAGGGCTGCCACGCCGTGGCGATACATGAAGCCGACCTGGCTCTTGACACCGCTGGCGCGGACGTGATCGGCCATGGACTGGGCCAGCCCCATAGTCAAGGCGATGGGCTTTTCAATCAGAAAGTGCACCCCGTGGCGGCAGGCCAGTTCGACCTCGCGATCGTGGGCATACGGCGGGAGGCAGATATAGACCAAATCAAGGCCAAGCTCGGCAAACATCTGCTCGTAGTCGGTGAATACCCGGGCTTGCCCGTTGGCATAGTCTTGGTTGAAGGCGTTGGCCTGCTCCACAGACGAATTACAAAAGCCGACTAACTTCACCTGGTCGAGGGAGGCCAGGTGAGCGGCGTGGCGGCGCGCAAATCGCCCACATCCGAGGATGGCAGTTCGGAGAGCGCTCATAATCACTCGTCAGTCGGGGTAGATCAGCAGGACTTTGATGTGACCCTCAGGTCCCTTATCAATCAGGGCGTAGGCCTCTGCGGCCTGCGCGAAGAGGACGCGGGCGCCAATGAGAGGCTTGACCCGAAGTGTCTGACTGGACAGCAGGGCGACGGCAGTGCGTTCCAAGCGGCGCAGGTCCCACATGGGCGCACAGCGATGGTCGCAGTCCCAGACCGGCATGCTGGAGCGCAACGTAATGCGATTGTGGTGCCACTCGCGCGACAGATCGACCCGTCCGGCCTGGTCGCCATAGTAGCTGGCGGTCACGACCAGCGCCTGTTTGTGGACGGCACGCATGGCTTGCTGCAAGGCGCCGTAGGCGCCCGACAGCTCGATTGCGACGTCGACCCCGGCGCCATCCGTAGCCTGTTTGATGGCGAGGCCGGCGTCCCTGTCCACGGGGTTTAGCGCCAGGTCAGCGCCCAACTGCAGGGCTAGGTCGCGGCGGTTGGGCAGTGGGTCCACGACGCACACAAAACTCGCGCCACTCAGGCGCGCCATCTGAGCTGCCAGCATACCGATAGCGCCCAGGCCGAAAATCGCGACGCGATCGCCGAGCTTGATGGCGGCATCGTGCGTGGCCGCCAGGGCGAAGCGCGCCGGGTCGGTGAACACCATGGTTTCGCCGTCGACGGCCGGGTCAATGGGATAGAGGGCGGCTTCGGGCTTGAGTGCTGTCTCACGGTGCTTCCACTCGCCATGCACCCAATCACCGGGAGCGAAGCAACGCACGTCCGGCCCGATGGCCTCGACAACGCCGGCTGCCCACGACCCGAGAGTGTGAGGGTAGAATGGTACGACCCGTTCATCATCCCGTGGGGGTCGGAATAAACGAAGGTCGCGATCAAACACTTCGTCGGCAAACGGCAGCGTGCCCCGGTACATATTGAGTTCAGTGCCGTGCTTGATGCCGCTGATGCGCGTACGGACTAGCACCTCATTGCCGACCGGCTCGCGGTCGGCATATGCGGTGTAGCCGATACGTCCGGGTGCTTCGACTGTCAGTTCTAGAGGCATTTTAGCTTGGGCTCCTCCGACCCTGGCGAGAGCCAACCCTTCAGCCGCGCTTGGCCAGCACGGATCGTCAGCATCGACTAGGCTGCCAGCCGGGGTGGGGCGGTGGATTGGCGAATCACGAGCGAGCCGGGAATGGAACGGCGAGTCGGTTCGGCCCGACCGGTGAGGCGCTCGATAAGTGTTTCGGCGGTGACAGTCCCTACGAGCCGGGGCGGCTGGCTGATGGTGGTCAGCGGCGGTGAGGTCGTGGCGGCTTCGTCAATGTCGTCGAAGCCGATGATAGAGATGTCGGCTGGAACGCGATATTCGTGCAAATGTGCCACCTCGAGTGCGCCGAACGCGCTGAGATCATTGGCGCAGAACACCGCAGTGGGCGGCTCTGGCCGCTCGAGCAAGGCCGACATCGCCCGGCGGCCACCCACGCGGGTGTAATCACTGGGCACAATCAGCTCATCCACAATCGGCAGATCGGCTTGTTCCAAGGCGCTCCGATAACCGGCCAAACGCTTGAGACTGCTCGGCGTCCCCTCGGCGCCCTGGATGAAGCCGATGCGGCGATGGCCCAACTGGATGAGATGTTGCACAGCTAGCCGAGCGCCTTCCAGGTTGCTTGAGGTCACCTGGTCCCAATGCGCCGGCTGTTTCGTTGGCGTGGTGAAATCGCCTAGGATGACGACCGGGACCTGATCGCCGCTCAGCCGACTGATGTGTTCGGAGGTCAGGTGGTATGGATGCAAGATTATGCCGCTGACCCAGCCCGACAGCGAGCGCAGGAAGCGGGCTTCACGCTCGGGCAGGCCGTCGCCGCTACAGACGATGACCGAGTAGTCATGCTTGTCGGTGACATCCTGGACCGCCCGCGCTACTGCCGACCAATAGGGATTGCTGATGTCGGGTACGATGAGGGCCAGGAGCGGGATAGCTTTACGGCTGAGCGCGCGCGCCAGTTTGTTCGGACGGTAATTCAGGTCCTTGACGGCGTCGAACACCCGGTCGTGCAGTTTCGGGGTCACATAATGGGTTTCATTGAGAACATGCGATACTGTGGCGACTGATACGCCCGCCTGCCTCGCCACATCTCGAATAGTCACGCCTTGTTTTTTCATAAGATTGTCATATAAAATCGGCAATTTAACCGTTTATATAAACGGTTAAATAGTGTATAACATTACTAGCGCTGAAAGTCAATATGCTGTTTCATTACCGTTGAAGAAGTACTTGTCGGGCACGCAAAACTCTCCGACAGCTGGAGGTGAGATATGAGCGAAACACTGCTCCGGGGGGCGCTGATTGGCACCGGCAGCATCGCGCCTTATCATCTGACGGCCTGGCAGCGCGTGCCGGACGTGCAGATTGTAGCACTCTGCAACCGAACGGTAGAGAAGGCCCGAGCGCTTGCCGAGCGATTTGGAATCGATGCTGCCCGGGTTTACGCGGACGTGGACGATCTCCTCGCGCGCGAGACCGATCTGCAGTTCGTCGACATCGCGACCGCGCCCGATCTTCACCGAGCCCAGACCGAAGCGGCCGCGCGTCGTGGATTGCATGTGCTGTGCCAGAAGCCGATGGCGCCCAGCTTAGAAGACGCGCGGGCCATGCTGGCGGCCTGCCAGACGGCCGACGTGATGTTGAGCGTCAACGAGAACTGGCGCTGGCGAGGCTGGTATCGCCAGGTGCAACAGCACCTGCGCCAAGGCACGTTGGGCCGGTTGCGCTACGTGCGGATCACCGACCATCACAACGTGACCTTGGATCGGGCCGACCGCGGCGAGCCGCCGCTGCTGGAAAGGCAGGCTTATACTCGCGCCATGCCGCGATTACTCGTGTTTGAGTGGGGGATACACATCATCGACACGCTGCGCATGTTGCTGGGCGATCCCCAGTGGATTCACGCCCACATGGCACACGTGAGCCCACACTGTGTCGGCGAGGACCGAGCGCTGATGACGCTAGGTTTCGGCGAGGTCGTAGCCTGCCTCGACCTGAGCTGGGCCAGTCATGTACCCGATGCCTTGTCCTCGCTGCTGGAGGAGGCGCTGTTCGAGGGCGATGGCGGAAGCCTGGCGCTGATCCCCAACCGCGGCGACGGTGACTGCCTCCGCTTGATCCAGCCGCTGCCGCCGGAGCGCGCGCCGCTCGATCGCGGCCGAGCCTGGAGCCCGCTGGTGACCCAGGTGTGGCCGGCGCATGACGGAGATATCGCTGCCGCTTACCAAGCCAGTTACGACGCGGCGCACAAACACTTCATCGACTGCCTGCGGGCAGGGCGGCTGCCGGAGACCCACGCGGGCGACAACCTGAAGACGCTGCGCATCGCTTTCGCGGCGTACCAGTCGGCGGCCGAGAACCGAGTAGTAGCGGTGTGATGATACGGTATCCTGGAGGCTCTCTTGATGATGGCTGAGACCGACATAGACCTCACCGGTACGATCGATCTTCACATGCACACCGCGCCCGATGTAGGACCGCGCAAGCTTGACGACCTGGAAGCAGCGCGCCAGGCGGCGGCGCGCGGGATGCGGGCGATATTGCTTAAGTCCCACGTGACGCTCACTGCCGACCGAGCCGTGCTGGTCGAGCGGGTCGTACCGGAGGTGCGCGTGTTTGGTGGCCTGGTGCTCAACGCATCGATCGGCGGATTCAATCCTGCGGCAGTCGAGGCGGCGCTCCAGCTCGGTGCGGCGGAGATCTGGATGCCGACCCTGGCGGCGGCAGCGGAGCCGCGACCGCGCCCAGAGCCGGGTTTGACGATATGGGATGATCACGGATTGAAGCCCAGCGTGCTCGAAATTCTGCGGCTGGTCGCAGAGAAGGACGTGATCCTGGGCACGGGCCATCTTTCGCCGGCTGAAACTCTGGAGTTGGTGCCGGCCGCGCGCGCGGCCGGTGTGCGCAAGATCCTGATCACACACCCCGAACATCCACCCGTGGAGATGCCGGTGCTATTACAGGAAGAGTTGCGCGACCGCTTCGGGGTGTACTTCGAGCGCTGCCTGATCACGACTGAACTGGGCCACGGGCGCCTGCCATTTTCTGTTCTGGCGGCCATCATTCGCCGGGTGGGGTGCGCGACGACTGTGGTGGCCACCGATTTCGGGCAGCTACAAAATCCGTTCCCCGCGGATGGGTTGGCGAGCTATATCGCCCACTTGCGGGCCGAGGGATTTGCCGACGCGGATATTGCCCTCATGAGCCAGGTGAACCCAGCACGTCTCCTGGAGCTGTAAACATGTCTGACTATACGGTGGTATACCTCGAGCCCGTGCCGGCCGATGTGGAACATATCGTCCGCTCGTGCTTGCCGCCCGAATTGAAGCTTCGGGTGCGCCGGGAGGGCGAGGCGGTGGAGGCCGCGCTCGCGGACGCAGACTTCGTCTTGGTGGCCACGACGCCATTGCCAGCCGCAACTCTGGCTGGCGCGGCGCGGCTGCGTCTGATTCAGCACCAGGGCGTGGGCTACGACAAGACGGACGTAGCCGCCGCCGCGGCGCGCGGCGTCCCAGTGGCGCTGTGCCCGGCCGGCACCAGCATAGGCGTGGCTGAGCACGTCTTCCTGCTCATCCTGGCGCTCTACAAGCAGTTGCGCGCGGCGGAAGCCGCTCTGCGCAGCGGCAGATGGCTGCAATGGGAGTTGCGCTCAGGCTCGTACGAGCTGGCGGGCAAGACGATGGGTTTGATCGGTCTGGGGCGCATCGGGCGCGAGGTAGCCGTGCGGGCGCGCGCGTTCGCCGCGGACGTCAGCTACTACGACGTGATGCGCGCGGCGCCGGAGATGGAACAGGCTTTTGGTGTGCGCTTCACGCCGTTCGCCGAGTTGCTGGCGGAGGCCGACATCGTTTCGCTGCACCTGCCGCTCACACCGGGCACGCGTCACGTGATCGGCGCGCCAGAAATGGGGCGCATGAAACGCTCGGCGGTACTCATCAATACCGCTCGCGGGCCGCTTGTTGACGAAGCGGCCCTCGCCGCCGCCCTGCGGGCGGGCGAGATCGCTGGGGCTGGTCTGGACGTTTTTGAAGTTGAGCCATTACCGGCGGATCATCCGCTCGTGTCGCTGCCCAACGTCGTCCTAACCCCGCACATCGCCGCAGGCACGGCTGACGCGCTGGTGGTAAAAATGAAAGCCTGTTTTGCCAACATGCTGCGGGTGGCGCACGGCGAAACACCGGCCGACGTCGTCGCCCCGGCCGTTCCTCAAGGAGCACACTGATGACTGCGAATACCGTGATTGGTTTCCGGATTTATCTGAACACCCCGCGTCCGGCGGCCGAGTTGGTGGCCACGTTTCGTGACGCGCCGACCGGCAACATCTGCGACGCTATGGACCGGCTGGGCGCGCTGGATTACCGCATCAAGCCCCTCGTGCCCGACGCGCGCTTGGCCGGCCCGGCGCTCACGGTGCGCACGCGCCCAGGCGACAACTTGATGGTCTGGAAGGCGCTGGACGTCGCAGAGCCGGGCGATGTACTAGTCATCGCCACTTACGAATACCCCACGGCCAGCACATTCGGCGAGCGGGTCGTGCAGGCGGCCAAGGCCAAGGGGTTGGCCGGCATTGTCTGCGATGGCATGTGCCGCGATGCCAGCGGCATCCGCGCCACCGGAGTGCCGACCTTCGTGATTGGCACGGTCCCATCCAGCCCTGGCAAAGATGGCCCCGGCGAGATCGGCGGCGCCGTAGCGTGCGGCGGGATCGTGGTTCACTCGGGCGACATCGTCGTCGGCGATGAGGATGGTGTCGTCGTGGTGCCACTGGCCGACGCGCCCGCGGTTGCCGAACGGCTCAAGGCTATTGCCGATAAAGAAGGGCACATGGCGGCCGACCTCGCAGCCGGGCGGCTGGTGCCGGAGTGGGTGGACGCTGCACTGGCGGCCAAAGGTTGCGAGATCATCCGGTGAGGCGGAACGGGGTGTCATGTCGGGAATCGGCGTTGCCAAAAGGTTGTCTGCCATGGATGACAAACCCACGCTTGCTCATAATCGCCTAGAAACCATCGGCTATCCCGATTCAGGCCAAGTCGCCCTATCGGGACGACTGTTCCCACGGTATCAGGGGAATCAGCGATACCTTACGGACATCTACGAGCGGAAGAAAGATTGGATGCTCGAGCCTTTTCGCAATCGAGGGCAAGAATGGGTGCTGGAGCCTCTTCGAAATCGTAAGCAGGAATCGAGCTGGGCGGGCGAGTATGCTGGGAAATGGTTGGACGCCGCCTCCCTGGTAGCGGCCAGCAGCCGGGATGCGCAACTTAGCCAATATGCCACAGCCTTCGCCGCCGCCTTGGTCTCAGCCCAGGATACCGACGGATACCTGGGCATCGAGGCGCCGGCCAAGAGAGGGAACTCAGAGTGGGATGTTTGGAACATCAAGTATGCCTTAACGGGCCTGCTGACTCATTACGAAGTCCAGCACGATCAGGCCGCTCTACAGGCGGCCGGTCGAGGCGGCAACTGGCTGATGGACCGCTTTGGCACGGTTTCTGATTCAAACCATCCGTTCTTTTGCGGCCCCTATGAAGGGGCCGTGAGCGTTGACGTCGTCGATCAACTAGTTCGCCTCTATCGCTTCACGCGCGATCCGAAGTTCCTTGAGTTTGCCTCGTCGGTCGTGGCCCATTTTCCCCCGATTGCCAGAATGCGCAGCACTCACCAAGCCCCGCTGATACATGCCTACAACTTGACCGCTTACCTCGGGGGCATCGTGGATCTGGCAGTAGCCGATCACCGCCAGGCAGAACTCCAGTGGCTGGAAAGCGTATGGGAAGACTTAGCTCGGCGGCACCTATATCCCACCGGATCACTCGGCTTTGGCGAGGAGTTGCGGGAATCAGCGCCCAACGACACACCGGTGGACGGCGGTCAACCCGAACGGCATCATCAGGAGACCTGCGCCACGGTTGAGTGGCTGTTGTTTACCGCCCAGCTGTATCAAGTCACGGGCCGGGTGCGCTACGTGCAGATGATGGAGCAAGCCATCTACAATGCTCTCTTGGCCGCGCAATCGAGGGAGGGCATGAGCTGGATGTACTTTCTGCCTTTGAGATATGAGAAGCGGTGGTTCACGGGCCCGACGAGCTGCTGCTACTGGTCTGGCCCGCGAGGGATCGCGCGGTTGCCGAATTGGGTTTACGCCCTGGACCCCGACGGAATTCGAGTTAACTTATACGAGTCAAGTGACGCAACGCTTCGACTTGATGGGCATGACGTGGCCGTCCAACAAGCCTCCCTCTATCCACACCGTGGCCAGGTGCAATTGCAGATACAGGCCGAGATGCCGCTCAGCTTCACATTGCGGTTACGAATTCCATTCCACGCCGGTCAGACTCAGTTCAAGCTCAATGGGCGACCCATGCCGGCCGTGTCAGTGGCTGATGGTTATTATGAGATTCGCCGCACCTGGTCTCCGGGCGACCAGGTTGAGATGGAATTTGGCATTCAAGTGGGCGTGCGCCATTTCTTGAACGATGGGTATGGTGTTCTCGTCCGTGGCCCGGAAGTTCTCGCAGTAGATCAGCGCGACAACGGTTCACTCGCTCTCGATCAACTCTCGCTTCAAGAAGGGCTGATTCTGAGAAGCCTCGAACCGGTGGACAGCCGGCGCCGTTATGCGGGTGAGGCGGAGGCGAATGGTCACTCGGTACCCGTTGTCTTCACACCCTACGCCGATTGTGGCGACGACGGCGCGCGATTCCGGACGGCTTTTCCTGTGAGCGGGAAATTGCAGAAATGAGGAGAACCCAGTGCGGTAAGACGGAAGCTACCTGGCTGTGGGTGGCGTGTGACGCGCGCACCAAGTTGATCCCTGCGTTTACACTCGGACCGCGCACACAAGCCCTGGCCGATCAATGACGGCGGCCCAGCGTGGGCGGATGCAGGCGTGATTTGTCCCCGGACGATCTACCTGTGCTACGGCGATACGCGGCTGTTGGAGGCCCGCTACGAGTCGATGCGCCGCTTCATCCGCTTTCTAGCCGAGACCAACCGTGATGGGTTGCGCTGCTACGCCGCGACCTCCAGCTGGCCCGTGGTCGCCCCTCAGAGGCCCGGCGCTATCCGGTCTAGGTTCTGCTAAGCGTAGTGCGTACGCGCTAGGCCGCCTGCTGCAACGGCAGAGGAGCTGGCGCGCTCTCGCCAAGCGTGATGGAGACACAGCCGATGCCTCAATGGCCGAATTGGTGGCTGGACTTTCGTTGGTCGAGGCGGCTCCAATGTGCTATCACTCTTCGCCGTGTTCAGATTTCCGATGCCACGCCTCAGGCCGCAAGGCCCCCAGGCCATGCGACAACGTGTTGGCGTTGCGTGCCAAGCTTGGCAATACCCACTTCCACAACGTCTCCCGGCTTCAGGAACCTCGGTGGCTTCATACCCAACCCCACGCCTGCGGGCGTACCCGTTGTGATGATGTCTCCCGGCTCCAGGGTCATGATCTGACTACAGTAGTGCACTAGGTAGGCGCACGAAAAGATCATGTTTGTCGTATTGCCAGCCTGCATGCGCTGGTCATTGACATCCAGCCAGATGTCGAGAGATTGCGGGTCGCCCACCTCGTCGGCCGTAACCAGATAGGGTCCGATCGGGCCAAAGGTGTCGAACCCTTTGCCCTTGTCCCACTGTCGGCCATCGCGCTCGAGCTGGTAGCTGCGCTCGGACACGTCGTTGACCACACAGTAGCCGGCCACATGCGACAAAGCATCGGATTCCGACACGCCGCGGGCCTGGCGGCCGATCACGACGCCGAGTTCCGCCTCCCAATCCAGCTTGGTCGAACCGCGTGGTTGCACGATGTTGTCGTTGGCGCCACAGATGCAACTCGTCCACTTTGCGAACACCACTGGCTCACCGGGTGCCGGCTGGTTCGACTCCTGCGCGTGATCGTGGTAGTTCAAGCCGACGGCGACGAACTTGCGTATGGCGCTCACCGGTGGCCCAAGACGGGGCGAGCCTGGCACATGCGGGAGTCGATCAACGTCGAGGGCACTCAGCACGTCCAGTGCGGCCGGCGACAGCGTATTCGGACCGATATCGTCTAGCAGACCGGACAGGTCCCGAATCGTGTCGTCGGCCGCCAAAATGCCCGGCTTCTCCATCCCCACGGGTCCGTACCGCAGCAGCTTCATCGAATCTCCTCCTTCAAGACGTCGCCTACACGCACTGGCACAGACACATGTGTTGGACTGCGGCACGCAGCAATTGATTGACAACGCCCACCTCCTGCTCGTTACGCGGGGCGTAGATCAGTAGGTAGGTGTCGGGCAGGTTGAACTTCGGCGAACCCGCCAGCGGATGCCTTTCGCCCCAGCCCTGCTCGATGACCTGCTTCGCGTCGCTGGGGCTGAAGATCATGTGCAGTGATCCGTCGGCCGGGTGGATGTGCGCAATCTCGCCCTGTGATATCTGCGCCAGTGGGTGCCCCTTGCTCGCGTCGAGAAGAGTCACGGCATCATTGCGCTTCTCGTAGAAGCTTTTGGCGTAGCACACAGAGTGATCGTTCTGAGCAACGAACCGGTCGAAAGTCTCGTTCAGGCGGCGCCGCGAATCGCCTTCGGCAAGCTGGTCGAGTTGGCGGTGCGGGACGGGATGCACACCGACGCGAGGGCGTGGACCTTGGCGGATGGGCAGTTCGTGCAGGTGAACCGAGTCCGCCGCGCCACCAATCCGGTCGGCGTAGAGCGCGGTGCCGATAGGCTCGCGCTTGTACATCCGAAAGGAGGTTACCAGCAGCCACCCCTGGAAGTTGTAAGGAACGCCACCTTTTCCCAGCGCCTTCCACTGTCGGTAGTCCGTCGCAACCCAGATCGCCAGAACCAGCGCGGCCAGTGCGAGCACCCAGATCAGCGGGGATGTAAACTCAGGCATGTTGTGTGTCTCCTGTTCTCTGCCGGTTAGAACCCGGGGTTCTTGCTGGCGCCGTCACATGCTCGGAGGTACTGGCGCACGCACATCTGCTCGAATGGCACGGCATCGATACAGTACTACGCGGAGCGCACCTCAGGGTCGCCTTCAAACGGCAGGGTGAAGATCGCGACAGAGGTGAACTACCGCAGATTATATAATCCTTTGCGATTAGGTCATGAATGCCATAGGCATAGCCTGCGGAACGGCACAGGCATAGGCGCGGCCTAACAATGCCAGCGGGTCGGCACGCCAAGCGTCGCGCTATCCCTGCCTATTGCGACGATGCTGCGTCGCCCCAAGCCTCCGAAACGCTGCTTGGCAACCGCATCAGGATGAGTAAGCCAACTCTCAGGTGTCCAAAATCGCCAATAGGATTGGAACCAACGACCCACAGGTTATGAGCTTGCACTGGAAGATCGAATCAAAAACGCCGCAGAAATGCGGCGTTTTTGATAAGTAGCGGGGAGTGGGTTCGAACCACTGACCTCCGGGTTATGAGTTCTGCGCCTAAGAGCAACCGATTTTGAATGGCCATTCCCTCAGCCTATCACGCTGCAGAGATTGGTTCGACTTATGCCGCAGCACGTCTGCCCGTCGGGGAATTCGACCGTGAGTCCGCGCCGTTCGAGGACTTTCACCACGGCCATTCCGGCCTCAGGCCGCAAAGTTTCGATGAGGCAGGTGACGAAGAGTTGGACGATGGAGGGTTTGGCGCTCATGGTTGACGAGAGAGACCTGCCGGGTCTCCGAGACCCGGCAGGTCTGTGACGCTTCACAAATGAGTATCAGGCAGGACGAATACTCATTCGTGGTCAGGCAACTTCTGAATTTACTTGGAGGCCGCTTCGACATTAGTCTTGTCGTAGACGGTGAAGGGCCCCATGAGGACGCGCAGGCCCGCATCACGGGTCGGGTCTTTCTCGATGGTGTACGTCCCCATCCGGCCCGCTTCAAACGTCTCGCCTTCCTCGCCCTTGATCGCACCCG
>Ga0209002_10000544_pt1 | contig 30524 bp, 28 predicted proteins | sample Rifsed16ft2_FD_184010 | JGI IMG/M metagenome (GOLD analysis project Ga0209002, IMG submission 184010) | Soil microbial communities from Rifle, Colorado, USA - sediment 16ft 2 (version 2) | ecosystem: Environmental > Terrestrial > Deep subsurface > Rock core/Sediment | place: Rifle, Colorado...
AAACATCCTCTATCTGGCCAGGCTCGGCCCCATGCCAGGGATTGATCTGACCCCCTTCGCCTTCACACTCACCGGCCTGATCTACGCCCTGAGCATTTTCCGCTTCCAGTTGTTTGACCTGGCGCCAATCGCCCGCGAGGCCATCCTTGACAGTCTGAGCGAGGGGATCATCGTGCTGGATGCCCAGCATCGCATCGCCGATATCAACCCGGCCGCCCGGCGTTTCCTCGGGGCAGCCACCTCCCCTATCGGGCGGCCCGCCGAGGCCGTGTTTGCGCGCTGGCCTGATCTTCCGAGGCGCTACGGCGATACCTTTGAGATTCAGGAAGAAGTCCGCACGGATGACCAGCCGCCGCGCTACCTCGACCTGAAGATCTCTCCCTTGCGCGATCAGCGCGGTCGCCTCTCCGGGCGGCTGATCACGTTCCGGGACATCACCGAGCGCAAGCAGGCCGAAGTGCAACTGCGCCTGCAAAGCATCGCGCTCGAGTCGGCGGCGAACGGCGTCGTGATCACCGATCGCCAGGGGAATATCATCTGGGCTAACCCGGCTTTCACTCACATCACCGGTTATACGCTGGACGAGGTGCGCGCCCAGAATCCGCGCCTGCTCAAATCCGGCGCGCATGATGCGGAGTTCTATCAATCGCTGTGGCAGACCATTTTGGACGGGCGCATCTGGCGCGGCGAGCTGACCAACCGCCGAAAGGACGGCAGCCTGTACACTGAGGCGCAGACCATCGCCCCGGTGCGCGATGAGCGCGGCGAGATCACCCACTTTATCGCCATCAAGCACGACATCACCCAGCGGAAGCAGACGGAGGAGGCGCTGCGCCAGCAGAACGAATACCTGGCCGCGCTGAACGAGACCATGCTGGGCCTGAGCAGCCGCCTGGACTTGAATGACATCCTGGAAAAGATCGTCAAACGCGCCGGGCAGTTACTGGGGACGCCGCATGGCTACCTGGACCTGGCAGAGCCGGGCAAAGCCGAACTGACGCCGAAAGTCGCGACGGGGGCGTTGAGCCAGTCCATCCGGTTCAAAGTGAAACCGGGCGAAGGCGCGGCCGGCGTCGTTTGGCAGACCGGTCAACCCGTGGTCGTCGGCGATTACGATACGTGGGCCGGACGGGTGAAAGGCTTCAGTTACAACACGATCCGCGCGGTCATCAGCGTGCCGCTGAAATCCGGTTCGCGGGTGGTCGGGGCGCTGGGCCTGGCCTATGACTCCACGACGGATCAGACCTTCGGCCCGGAAGCCGTGGAACTCCTGAGCCAGTTCGGACAACTGGCTGCGATTGCCCTGGACAACGCCTGGCTGTTCGAAACGGAGCGCGCCGCGCGCCAGCAGGCTGAGACTCTGCGGGCGGCAACCCAGGCTTTGAGCGCCACACTTAATTTGCAGCAGGTGCTGGAGATCATCCTGCGCGAATTGCGGCAAGTCGTGCCTTACGACAGCGCCTCTGTGCAGCAATTGAAGGGCCGTCAACTGGAAATCATCGCCTGCCACGGGTTCGAGAACACGGCGGACGTTTTGGGAGCGAAATTCGATCTGGACGACGCCGATGCGCCCAACATCCAGGTGGTGCGCCGCCGCGTCCCCGCCATCCTGGTAGACGCGCCCGCCGTCTCGGCGCGCTTCCGCGCCGGCCTGAACGCTTCCGCCGGGATCCACGGCTGGCTCGGTGTGCCGATGCTCTTCGGCGACCGAGTGATCGGCATGTTGACGCTGGACAAGCGCGAGCCGGGCTTCTACACCGCAACATTTGCGCAGCTGGCAATGTCGTTCGCTGCGCAGGCCGCCATTGCCATCGAGAACGCCCGCCTGTTTGAGGAAACGCAAAAGGCCAGGGACGCCGCCGAAGCGGCGACACGCGCCAAGTCGGAATTCCTGGCGAATATGAGCCACGAAATCCGCACGCCGATGAACGCCGTCGTCAGCACGGCCAGCCTGCTGCTGGATACGCCGCTGACGGCGCAGCAGCGCAAATACGTTGAAACCATCCAACATGGCGGCGAGACATTGCTCTACCTCGTCAACGATATCCTGGACTTTTCCAAAATCGAAGCGGGCCGGCTGGAACTGGAGCGCCGCCCCTTCGACTTGCGCGAGTGTCTTGAAAGCGTCCTCACTCTGATGGCGACGCAGGCCGCCGACAAGGGACTTCATCTGGCGTATCTCATCGAAGGATCGGCCCCGCAAGCCATCTGGGGCGACGTGACCCGCTTGCAGCAGATCCTCACCAACTTGCTCAGCAATGCCATCAAATTCACGGACGAGGGTGAAGTATCCCTCGTGGTGTCGAGCGCTCCCGTGCCGGGCGGGGGAGCGCCCGTCGCTCATGAGTTAGACTTCTCCGTGAAAGACACCGGCATCGGCATCCCTCCCGAGCGGCAGCACCGGCTCTTCCAATCCTTCAGCCAGGTGGATGCTTCGACCACACGCAATTACGGCGGCACCGGCCTGGGGCTGGTCATCAGCAAGCGCCTGTGCGAGCTGATGGGAGGGAGAATGTGGGTCGAAAGCGAGGGTGTTCCGGGCGAGGGCTCGACATTCCATTTCAGCCTTACCGCCGAAGCTGCTCCGCTAAGCACCCGGCTGCTGTTCCACGCCGCCGAGCAGCCCTGCCTGAAGGGGAAACGCCTGCTGATCGTTGATCAGAGCGCGACCAGCCGACGCAGCCTCCAGCAACAGGCTCAGGCCTGGGGCATGGCGGTGCAAACCAGCGCGTCGGCGGCCGAAACGCTGGTTGCCCTCCAGGTGGGTCAGGCGTTCGACGCCGTCGTCCTCGACCTTCGGCTGCTGCAAACGGAGAGCCTCGCGCTGACGCAGGCGCTCTGGGACGAAACCGGAACGCCCCGGCAGCCATTAATCCTGCTGGCCCCCTTGAGCGGGGCGCCCGCACCCGACGCCACGCAGTTCACCGCTTCTCTCACCAAGCCGGTGCGGCAGGCGCAATTCTACAGCGCGCTGGTCCGCGCGCTTGCCGGCGAAACCGAGGCCCAAAACGTGGAAGCGGCTCTGCCGGCGCGCAGAGGCTTCGACGCCCAGATGGCGCAGTCCTTGCCCCTGCGCATCCTCGTCGTCGAAGATAACGCCATCAATCAGGCGGTCACGCTGGAATTCCTGGCGCGGCTGGGGTACCGGGCCGACGTCGCCTCCAGCGGCCTCGAAGCGCTCGCGGCGCTCAAAAAACAGCCTTACAATGTGGCGTTGATGGATGTGCAGATGCCTGAGATAGATGGGCCGGAAACGACCCGCCGCCTCCGGGCCATAGAAAAACAACTGGGCGCGGCGCGCCCACGGACGCGGGTCATCGCCATAACCGCCAACGCCTCCCAGGACGACCGGGCGATCTGTCTCGCCGCAGGCATGGACGACTATATCAGCAAGCCGATGCGAGTCAGGGAGTTGCGCCGAGCATTGGAGCGGGCGGCGCGCACCAATGGTCCAGCCGGGCCAAGCCAGGCCGCAGAGGTTCACCGGCTGGAGGCGGCGCTCGATGAGGCCGTGCTGACCCGGTTGGGGCAGACGGCGGCCTTCGAGAAGGCGTCTTTCCTCGCAAAGCTGACGCAAATATATAACAAAGAAGCCACCCAGCTGCTCGCCGCCATGCGGCAGGCCTTCGCCAACCGCGAGGCGGCTAAGCTGAAACTGCAGGCGCACACCCTCAAAGGCGCCAGCGGCAACGTGGGCGCGCGACAGATGCAGGCGATCTGCGCCGCATTGGAGGCGCAGGGGAAAAGCGGCGCGCCCGATTGGGAAACCGTCCAGGCCTTGCTGGCTCAGGCGGACGGCGAGTATGCGCGCGTGCGGCAGGCGTTGGAAGATTATCTGGCCCAAGGAGGCCCGGCATGACTATTTTGATCGTGGATGATTCGGAGAGCCAGCGGTTTCTGTTGACTTCCATCCTCGCCGGAGCAGGTTATCCGGACGTCGTGAACGTCGCGTCCGCGCGGGAGGCGCTGGCGCTTTTGCGAACAGCCTCTCCGCCCAACGACTCGAAGCGCGGCCTGGCCGCGCCCGGTATTGAACTCATCCTCATGGACCTGGCCATGCCGGAGATGAACGGCGTGGAGGCTTGTCGGCAGATCAACACCCCCGACAACGTGTTGGATATCCCGGTGATCATGGTGACGGCGAGCACCGAAATGGAAGACCTGCAGGCGGCGTTCGAGGCCGGGGCGCTGGACTACATTACCAAGCCGGTGAACGGCGTCGAACTCCGCGCGCGGCTGCGTTCGGCGCTGCGGTTGAAACAGGAGATGGAGCGCCGGAAGGAACGTGAACAGGCGTTGCTGGAGACGACCCGGCAACTGGCCGAGGCTAACGCCCAACTGGAGCGCCTGTCCGCGTCAGACGGTCTGACCGGCCTGGCCAACCGCCGCCACTTCGACATTCGCCTCGAGCGTGAGTGGAAGCGCGCGCTGCGGGTCGAGACCTCGCTGGCATTGATCTTGCTGGACGTTGACTTCTTCAAGCGCTACAACGACACCTACGGGCATCAGAGCGGCGACGACTGCCTGAAACGAGTGGCCAGCGTCCTCGCCGGCGCGGCCCAGCGCTCCGACGACCTGGCCGCCCGCTACGGCGGCGAGGAGTTCGCGCTGATTTTGCCGAACACCAACTTGCCGGGCGCGCTGCACGTGGCCGAACAATTGCGCACGAGCGTCGAGGCGCTGCGGCTGCCGCACAGCGCTTCGCAGGCGAGCGCGTGGGTGACGCTCAGCCTGGGGGTGGCCGCCATGATTCCAACATTGGACTCGACCCCGGCTGAACTGTTTACGCTGGCCGATCAGGCGCTGTACCGCGCCAAGCAGGAGGGCCGGAATCGCGTCCAGGCGCCTACGCCGGGGTGGCAGCCGACCTCCTGACTTTTGAGCCATCACGACAAGAGCACTCCCAAAACGACCGCCGTCGCCGTAACCGTCAGGTTATCAATATCGCCGAATGGCAAGGCCTCGACGACCGTGACGGCGAGCGAGATCAGCGCGACCTCCCCGGCGGCGCGGGCCAAAGCCAGCGGCGGATTGAAGTCCCCAAACCCATTGAACAGCGCGACAAAACCGAAGCCGAAGGCAAAACTGCCCGCGAGCATCGCCGCCGACCCGGCCCAGCTCTTCACCGGGTTAAAAGGCAGTCTCGCCGCCCCCCAGCGCCGCCCGACAATATCCGCCAGGCCGTCGCCGCCGCACATCGCCATGAGCGCCAGCAGGCCGACCGGCGAATGCCTCCAGAACAAAACGGTGCAGACCACAAATACAATGCCATAGTACAGCGGCCCACGCAAAATCTCGCGCGCATCCCCGGTGCGCGTCATCGCCTTCACAGCGGCCTCGTCTTTCATCAGGCCGAGGCCGACCATGACGAACTGCGCCGTGATCGCCAGCGGGACGAGCGCGGCCAGCCAGCGCGCCTGCGGCTGCGCGCTGAATAAGTTCCAGCACAACACGAACAGCGGCCCGGTGCCGATGTGGATGATCTTGCGGCTGAGCCTCTGCTCCATCAGCCCCCGGTGCGCCAGCCCATCCATCGCCCGCAGCCACGCCAATGCGACGGCGAAGGTGAGAATCGTGGCGACGACGTCTTGAGTGAGTTTGTTGGCGAAGAAGGGGTCGAGCCACATAACGCATTCCGTTTTGCGTAGCGCGTATCGGCCTCAATATACGGAATACGCCATACGCACTACGCCTATCCTCTCCTCCCAAATTGCTTCTCCAGCGCTTCCACGCTCAAGTGTATCATCGTCGGGCGGCCGTGCGGGCAGGTGCGCGGGTTGACGCACTGCTCCAGGCGGCGCACCAGTTCAGCCTGTTCGGTGAGTGCGAGCACCTGCCCGGCTTTAACGGCGGCGCGTTTGCATACGCGCGCCATGAGCCGGGCCTCGATTTCCGCTTCCAGCACGGTTTCATCCTCCTCGAAGTCCTCGACGACGACGCGCACTGCGCTGGAGGGGTCAACCTGCCCGAGGACGGTGGGCAGTGACCGCACGAGGAAAGTATTGCCCCCAAACGGCTCGATCGTGAAGCCGATTTGATTGAGCGTCTTGATCTGGCTCTGCAATAAGGCGGCGGCAGCCGGGGGAACTTCAACCGCTACCGGCTCAAGCAGGGCCTGCGAGGCGATTTGCGCGGCGGCGCGCTGAAGGCTGAAGGCCTCGTACAACACGCGCTCGTGCGCGGCGTGCTGGTCAAGCAAGTACAGCCCGTCCGGCCCCTCGGCCACGATGTAGGCCGCGCCCACCTGCCCAATGACGCGGAGGAGGGGGACTTCAGGCGCGGATAGGGTCGGTTGAGCAATGGGCGCAGGGGCGCCGGGGGGCGGGGGAGTTGGGGATTGGAGATTGGGAGTTGTCTTTCCCAACATGCCCCAGTCGGGCGACCACTGGGGGGGTGAATGGCGGTCGTCGGCCTCAATCGTCCAACGGCGGGCTTCGAGATGCGGGATCGGCGCGCGCTCGGTCAGCGCTTTCCGCACCGTGCGCTCGATCGCGGTGAACGCCCCGTCGTAATTGCGGAAGCGCACCTCGGCTTTCGTGGGATGCACGTTCACGTCCACTTCTTCAGGCGGCAGGGTGAGCATGATCACCGCCAGCGGGAAGCGCCCCACCATCAGCATCGTGTGGTAGGCCTGCAAGACCGCCGCGGTCAGGCGCACGTCCTGCACCCAGCGGCCATTGACGAAGAGGGTGATGTCCTTGCGGTTGGAACGGTTCAGAGAGGGCGGGCTGATAAAGCCGCGAACAGAGATAAGACGCTCCGCGAGGGCGTTAGGACGCGGCTCGCGCAGAGCCAGGTCATCGGCTTCGTCCTCTTCCTCTTGTTGGGGCTTGGGGCCTGTCCCCTTCGCCCCGCTTCGGGGATCTGCGAGGATTTGGGACTTCGTGTATTCGCTATTGACCTCAATCAACTGCCGCGCAATCTCGACGCCATAAACGGCGACCAACACTTCGCGCACGTCGCCGCTGCCGCTGCTTTGAAGCGTCGCCCGGTTGTCAAAGGTGAGCTTAAAGCGCACCAGGGGGTAGGCAATCGCGTAACGCTGAACGAGCGCGGAAATGTGGCTGCGCTCAGCGGTCTCGGATTTGAGGAATTTCAGGCGCGCGGGCGTATTGAAAAAGAGGTTTTCGACGGAGATCACCGTCCCCTGCGGCGCGCCGACAGACGCGCGCTGGGCGACCGCCCCGGCCTCGAGGCGCATCTGCGTCCCCACGGACTCATCCACGGCGCGGGTCATGAGCGAGACCCGGCTCACCGAGGCAATCGAGGCCAGCGCCTCGCCCCGGAACCCGAGAGTCCTCACGTGGTACAGGTCGTCCGCCGATTCCACTTTGGAGGTGGCGTGCCGCGCAAAGGCGAGTTCTACCTCTCCGGCGGGAATGCCGATCCCATCGTCTGCTACACGAATAAGGTTTCGCCCGCCGCCTTCAACGGTCACGGTGATGTTGCGCGCCCCGGCATCCAGCGCGTTTTCGACCAGTTCCTTGACGACTGAAGCCGGGCGCTCGACGACTTCCCCGGCGGCGATTTGCGAGGCGACTTCTTCGGAGAGGAGGCGAATGGGCATGGCGGGGATTATAGCCCTAAATTTGAAATTGACTATTGACAACCACAAATCTGGGTTTATACTGACTAATAGTCATTTACTGACTAATAGTCACAAATGGCCCGCTCTGCTACCCACTCCCGACGCCAGAAGGAAAAAGAGGATCGCAAGGAAGCGATTCTCACTGCGGCGCGGGAGGTTTTTTTTGAGCAGGGGATCCGCCGCGCCACCGTGGACGAGATTGCCGCCCGCGCCGAGGTCGCCAAAGGCACTGTCTATCTCTATTTCGACAGTCGCGAGACGATCCTGGCGCATTTGCTTTTAGAGGGGCTGGACGCGCTCAACGAACGGCTGGAGAAAGCCTACGACGAATCCGCGCCCGACGGGGGCGAGGCGCGCTTGCGGCGGCTGGCGGCTGCCTACTTTGAGTACCACGAGACCAAGCAGGATTATTTCCGCCTGATGATGGCTTTTGACCGGGGCCACTTCCGCGAAGCGGTGAATGCGGAGGTCTACGAAAAAATTCTCCACCGCAGCCTGCACGGCCTGCGCTGGGTCGTGCGCACGATCCAGCAGGGCATCGAGGCGGGCGAGTTCAGCCCCGGCGACCCCAAGCAACTGGCCGGGATGATGTGGGCCGCGCTCAACGGCGTGCTTGTGCTCACCAGCCACCCGCTCCGCCGCGAACTGGTGGCGCAGGAGGTCGAGACGCTGTACGGCGGCGTGCTGGAGACGATGCTTAAAGGGATGAAAATCCCAAACCCCAATGACCAGATCCCAATTGGAGTTTGAAAGTTGGGATTTGGGAGCCTGACACAAGGAGATCGTGCGTATGAAAGACGTAGTCATTGTAGACGCCGTTCGCACTCCGGTCGGCAACCACGGCGGGGTGTTCCGCGACGTGGACGCGAAGGCCCTCGCGGTCACAGTGATCCGCGGTCTTCTCGAACGGACGAAAATTGACCCGGCGAAAATTGACGAGGTGATCTTTGGCTGTATTGCCCAGCCCTCCGATGCGCCGAACATCACCCGCGTCGCCGCGCTCATGGCCGGGATACCGAAAGAAGTGCCGGCGTATACCGTCGCCCGCAACTGCGACTCGGGGATGGATGCGATGGTGCAGGCTTATCGCAGCATCCAGGTCGGCGACGGAGAAATTTACCTCGTCGGCGGCGTCGAGTCCATGAGCAACATCCCCTATATCGTGAAGGGCGCGCGCTGGGGTCTGAAGCTCCGCCACGCCGAGTTCACCGACGCGATGTGGGAGGGCCTCACCGACCCGATCTGCGGCCAACTCATGGGCCGCACCGCCGAGAACCTGGTAGAGGAATTCGGCATCACCCGACAGGAGCAGGACGCGTACGCCGTGCAGAGCCATAAGAAGGCGTTCATGGCGACGCGTATGGAGAAGTTCATTGACGAGATCATCCCCGTTGAAGTGACCAAGCGCATTGCCGGGCAGGAAGTCGCCAGAGAAAAGATCGTGCAGGATGAGACGATCAACCCCGGCCTGAGCATGCAGAAGGCCGCGCTTTACCCCACGATTTTCAAAGAGGGCGGGACGGTGACGCCCGCCAACGCCTGCGGCATTTCCGACGGCGCGAGCGCGATGCTGGTGATGACGGCTGAGAAGGCCCAGGCGCTGGGCTACGAGCCGCTGGGCCGCGTCGTCGCCTATGCCTACGCGGGCGTGGAGCCGCACCGCATGGGCATCGCCCCGGCCCACGCCGTGCCTAAGGCCTTGAAGAAAGCCGGGCTGACGCTCAAAGATATGGACTTGATCGAGATCAACGAGGCCTTCGCCGCGCAGGTGTTGTCGGTGGGCAGAACACTCAAGGATGAAGGCTGGGAGTGGAGCAAAGTCAACGTCAACGGCGGCGCGATTGCGCTCGGCCACCCGGTCGGCTCGTCCGGCTGCCGCATCGTCGTCACGCTCCTGCACGAGATGAAGCGCCGCGCCAAAGACGGCAAACCCGCGCGCTACGGACTGGCGACGCTCTGCGCGGCGGGAGGCCAGGGGAGCGCGATTATCTTGGAGCGAGTGAATGGGCAAAGCAATCAGTGACCAGTAAACAGTAAGCAGTGGACGGATGGCTGATCACTGATTACCGATCACTGATCACTGAATAAGGAGAACTCCTATGTACATCTTCAAAGCCGCCGTGGTCGGCGCAGGCGCGATGGGCGCGGAAATCGCGCAGGTGATTTCGTACTCTGGCCTGCCCGTCATCCTCAAGGACATTGACCCGTCCATGCTCGATAAGGGCATGGCTCGCATCCGCAGGATCTATCAGGGGCGCGTGGACAAGGGCAAGATGACCGCGGGCGAGATGGACGGCAAACTCTCGCTCGTCACCCCCACCCTGACCTACGACGCGTTCGGCGACGTGGACATTGTCGTCGAGGCCGTCCCCGAAAAGATGTCGGTCAAGCGCGCGGTGCTGGGCGAACTGGCGAAGGTCCTGCCCGAGTCGGCCATCATCGCCTCCAACACGTCGGCGCTCTCCATCTCCGAGATGGGCGCGGCGTCGGGCCGGCCCGCCAAGATGATCGGGATGCACTTCTTCAACCCGGCGCACGTGATGAAGCTGGTGGAGATCATCCCGGGCCTCGACACCGCCCAGGAAACGGTGGACGACGCGGCGGCGTTCACCGAGTCGCTCCGCAAATTGCCCGTGATCGTGCAGGAATGTCCAGGGTTCCTCGTCAACCGCCTGCTGATGCCCTATCTCAACGAAGCCGTGCTGGCGCTGGCGGAGGGCGAGGGCGCGGCCGGCGAGATTGACGAGCAGATGCGCGTGTGGGGCTGGCCGATGGGGCCGTTCCTGCTGATGGACATGCTCGGCCTTGACGTGTGCGCCGACGTCGGGCAGTACCTCGAAAGCGAGTACGGCGACCGGATGCACGGGGCGGAACTGTTTGCCCACCTGGTGCAGTCGGGGCGGCTGGGAGAGAAGAGCGGGGCGGGCTTCTATGGTTATGGGGGCGAGACAGATGAGCCGGTGAAGAAGATGATCGCCGAGCTGCAGGCCTCCGGCGTCGCCCGGCGGCGCAACGGAGGATTTGACCCCGATCGCCTGATCATGCCGTTGATCAACGAGGCGGCGCTCTGCCTGCAGGAGCACATCGCCAGCCCGAGCGATATTGATCTGGCGATGGTGGCCGGGACCGGGATGACCTACGGCGGCGAGCGCGTTGGCCCGCTGGCTGTGGCGGACATCCTGGGCCTCGACGCCGTCGTCGCCAAGCTGGAAGTCCTGCAGAAGAAATACGGTGAACGTTTCCGCCCGGCCCGCCTGCTCCGCTCCAAAGTCCGCGCAGGACACCTGGGGCGCAAGGCGGGGCGTGGATTTCACGAGTATTCGGGATGAAAGGAACTCAGGGAGCTGAAGGGAACCAGGGAACTCTCGGTCCGGTAGTTCCTTGAGTTCCTGCAGTTCCTTTTTATCAGGAGTTGTAACCCATGAGCGAACGACAATTCGTCAAGACTGCCATCGAAGACCGCGTCGCCGTCATCACGATTGACCATCCGCCGGTCAATGCGCTCAACGCGACGACGTTGAGCGAACTCAGCGAGGCGGTGGACGAGGTGATCGCCAACCCGGAGGTCAAGGCCGTCGTCATCACCGGGGCCGGACAGATCGCCTTTGTGGCCGGCGCTGACATCAACGAATTCACCAGCATCAGCACCGCCGAGCAGGCGATTGAGGCCGCGCGGCGCGGGCAGACGGTGTTCTCGAAGATTGAGTGCTCACCCAAGCCCTTCATCGCAGCCGTCAACGGCGTGGCGCTCGGCGGCGGCATGGAACTGGCGTTGGCCTGCCACATACGCCTCATCGGCGACCGGGCCAAGCTGGGCCAGCCGGAGATCAACCTCGGCATCATCCCCGGCTGGGGCGGCACACAGCGCCTCCCGCGCATCGTGGGCAAGGCCAAAGCCATTGAGTTGATCCTGACTGGGGACAACATTACGGCGCAGGAGGCCTACCGGCTGAACCTAGTGAACAAGGTCGTCCCCGGCGGCGAGGTGCTCAAGACCGCGCGCGACCTGGGCAAGAAGATCGCTCAGAAGGGCGCGATCACGATGAAAGCCGCGTTGGACGCGATCAACGGGAGCGTGAGGCCGATAGGCGACGGGTTGGCTTACGAAGCAGGCCAGTTCGGCGTCCTCTTCCAGACAGAGGATATGCGTGAGGGGGTGAGGGCCTTTTTGGAGAAGCGGCAGCCGGTGTTCAAGGATAGGTGACCGTCCATTATGGCCTGGTCAAACATCGTCGGCCTGACGGGAGGCGCGCTCATCGTGTTCTTCGCGCTCTTGCGCGTCGAGCGCAAACGGCTGTGGGTCGTCGCCCTCGTGCTTGTGCTCCCCTCCGTCTGGCTGACGGTGATCTGGGCCAACTTTTATCACCGCTGGCCGGAGGTCTTGATCGGCGTCGGCGCGGCCGGGTTGATGGCCGGAGGCTGGTGGCTCGCCTATGGGCGTCGTCTCCCCCCGGCGACGAGCGACGCCATCAAAGTCTGGGGCCAGGAAGAGATGCCCAAAGCGCGGCCCCAACACATGCAGGCCGAACTTCAGCGCCTGCGTGAGGAGAAAGAACGACTGGAGGCTGAACTGCGCCGACTGAGGAGCGGCGGGAACGGTCACGGGCAGGACCAGTAATCATGCCGGGAAGGAAAAAAGCATGGACTTTTCACTCACCGAAGAGCAGCAAATGTTCCGCGACCTGTTCCGCGAATTTGCGGAGAAGGAAATCGCGCCCATCGCGGAGCATAGCGACCGCGAGGAACAGCCGCCCGTCGAATTGCTCAAAAGAGCGGCGGCGCAGGGCTTCCTCGGCGCGACCCTCCCGGAGGCGTACGGCGGCGCAGGGATGGATTACCTCACCTACACCCTGCTGGTCGAGGAGATTGCCAAGCACTGCCTTTCGACGGCGCTGACCATTGGCATCCACACGGCCCTGGCCTCGATGTCCATCCTCGACGCCGGGACGGAGGCGCAGAAACGGGCTTACCTCCCGCGCCTCGCGGGCGGCGAGCTAGCCGCCTTCGCCCTTAGCGAGCCGGACGCCGGCTCAGACCCCGGCGCGCTGCAAACGCGCGCCCGCCGCGAGAACGGCGCGTTCTACCTGGATGGCGTGAAGACGTGGGTGAGCAACGGCGGCCTCGCCAGCGTGTTCGTCGTCTTCGCCAGCACCGAGCCTGGCAGGCGGCATCAAGGGTTGAGCGCGTTCATCGTCGAGAACGGCGCGCCTTGCGTGACCGTGGGGCATCGCGAGCCGACGCTGGGCCTCCGGAGCGTGGATATTCGCACGATCTATTTCGACGACGGCCACGTTCCTGTCGAGAATCTCCTGGGCCCGCTCAACGGGGGCTGGCCGATTGTGCTCCGCGCCTTCAACCGGGTCCGCCTGAGCCTCGCGGCCTCCGCGCTTGGCGCCGCCGAGGGGGCGCTCGCGCTCGGGGTCAAATTCGCCGTCGAACGCAAGCAGTTCGGCGGGCCAATCGCCTACAAACAGGCCATGCAAAACTACGTGGCCGACTGCGCCGTGGAAATCGAGGCCCTGCGGCATCTGGTGCGCTACGCCGCCTGGCTGGCCGACGCCGGGCAGGAATACGGCCGCTACGCAAGCATGGCGAAGTATTTCGGCGCGCGCGTGGCGAAAGAGACCGCCAACAAGATGCTGCAGGTCCACGGGGGCTACGGCTTCAGCGACGAGTACACGATTTCGCGCATTTACCGCGACGTGCGCGCGCTCCGGCTGCTGGGCGGCACGGACGAGATCCAGCGCTACGCCGTGGCGCGCGGGGTGTTCGACGAGCAGGGGTTGAAGATACAGCCGTGAGACGTGAGACGTGATGGGTGATTCACGCATCACGCGTTACGTATCACTCAGAAAGGACACAATGGATTTCACCTTCCCCCCCGAATTCATCGCCTTCCGCCGGATGGTGCGCGAGTTTTGCGAAGAGGAACTCCGGCCTCGCGCGAAGGATGTGGATCACACGGGCAATGTTGACCCGGGTGTCCTGCGCCAGATGGGCGGCCTGGGGATGCTGGGCGTGCCGTTCTCGCAGGAATATAGCGGCCTCGGCCTGGGCGAGATGGGCTACTGCATCCTCATGGAAGAGCTCAACCGCGTCTGCCCGTCCACCGCGACCATCGTCGGCGCGCACACCGGCATCGGCGCGATGAGCCTGTACCTCGACGGCGCGCCCGCGCTCAAGCGGAAGTACATGCCTGACCTGTGCACCGGGCGAAAACTGGCCGCCTTTGCCCTCACCGAACCCAACGCCGGGTCGGACGCGGCAGGCATTCAACTCCGCGCCACCCTCGAGGGCGATTCGTACTTCCTCGACGGGCAGAAGATGTGGATCACCAACGGCCCGATCGCGGACGTGATCATGGTCCTCGCCGTCACCGATCCGGCGCTCGGCGCGCGCGGCGGCGCGACGGTGTTCGCGGTGGAGAAGGAGTGGCAGGGCTTCGAACCCGGCAAGCCCGAGCGCAAGATGGGCCTGCACGGCTCGCCCACCTCCCTGCTCACCTTCGACGAAGTGCGCGTGCCCAAAGAGAACGTCGTCGGCCAGGTGGGGCTGGGGTTCGTCACATTCATGAAGACCCTCGACCTCGGGCGGATCACCATCGGGGCCGCCGGCCTGGGCGGGGCGCAAGCCTCGCTGGAGGCCTCCGTCCGCTGGGCCAAAGCCCGCTCCCAGTTTGGCCGCCAGATCGCCCACATGCAGTCCATCCAGTTCCTGTTGGCCGAGATGGCCGCCGAAACTGAGGCGTTGCGCTCGCTGGTGTACCGCACCACCTGGCTCGTGGAGACCGGCCAGCCCTTCTCCAAAGAAGCCGACATGTGCAAGCTGTTCGGCTCCGAGGTCGCCAGCCGGTGTATTGACCGCGCGCTGCAAATCCACGGCGCGCTCGGGTACTCGCGCGATTTCCACATCGAGCGCGGCTGGCGCGACGCGCGCATCGCCGAAATCTTCGAGGGCACCAACGAAATCCAGCGCATCGTCATCGCAGAACACCTCATGCAGGAAGCCGGCGTGCGCATCCGACCATAGGTCGCAGAGAGTCGATGGCTTATCGCTTATCGCTGATGGCTTAGCGCAAATGGCAGATCGCCGATGATAACGGATTACGCTATCCGCCATCTGCCAGAGAGCTAAATGACATGATCATTCTCGTTTTCCTTCGTCCAGTGCTGGACCCTTCCGGGTTCACCGTCAACCGCCGGGCGCAAAAGATTTTCGTCAACCGCCCCAGCTACATCATCAACCCGGCCGACAAGAATGCGCTGGAGGCCGCGCTGCAAATGGCCGGCGAGGCGGACACCGTGATCGCCGTCGCCCTCGGCGAGGCGCAGGCGGAGGACATACTGCGGCAGGCCCGCGCGCTGGGCGCGCACCGCGCCCTATGGGTCAATGACGACAGGCTCAAACAAGCCGACGCGGCGGTGGTCACCACCGTGTGCCAGCGCGTCGTCGAGCAACTGGGCGAAGTGGACCTGGCGCTGTTGGGCGGGGAAGTCGTGGACGCTGACTTCGCGCAGATCGGACCGCGCCTGGCGCAGGCGCTTGCCTGGCCAATGATCCTCGACGCACACCGCGTGGAAGCAGGCGATGGGGTTGTGCGCGCCATCGCCCCACGCGGCGCGGCCTTCCACAGCGCCGAGGCCGATCTGCCTGCTGTGATCACCATCGCGCGCGACAGCAATAAGCCACGTTACGCACGCGGCCTCGACGTCGTCAAGGCTTACAGAGCCGAGGACGCCGTCGAAGTGTGGAGCGCCGCCGACCTCGGCCTGAGTGAAGCCGATCTCAGGCCCGTCACTGAACGGCGCGGCGAGTCCTTCCCCTCGGAGCGTGAACTGGGGAAGCGGCTGGAAGGCAGCGCCGATGAAACGGCGTCGCAACTTGCAGAGGTGATACGGAAATCATGACGAGGTGACAGGGTGAAGAAGGTGACAAGCTGTACTAGCCGTGTGAAGGGACTCTCACTATGGACATCGCCGACCTCTCTGCGCTGATGGGCGAGGACATCGCCGCCGGAAACTACGCCGACATCTGGGTTGTGCTCACAGACCCTGGCGCCGCGCCGCTCCTCGGCGAAGCGCGCCGGCTGGCTGACTCGCTCGGCTGTTACGTCCACGTCGTGATCTCCGACGCCAGTCTGAGCGCGCGTGCGGTCGCGCTCGGCGCTGACAAAATTCACTTAGCGGAAGTGCCAGGACTGTTCGTGCAGACGCAATATCCGGAGTTCGCGCTTTTCCCGATCAGCAAAAACGCGCAGGCGGCGAAGGCCGCGCAGAAGCTCAAGGCCGGGCTGATCACCGACGCGCGCAACCTGAGCGTGGACGAAAGCACACGCGCGCTGCTTGGCTCGCATCCGGTGTATGGCGGCGAATACTTCCTGGATTTCGCGCTCACCTCTCCGGCGAAATTTGCCACGCTCGACCCGCGCCTCCTGCCGGAGCCGTACGCCGACCCCTCGCGCAGGGGCGAGGTCGTGCCCAACGATTTTATCGCGCCCGAGCCGCGCTTCCGCGATCTGGGGCCGGTGGAATATACACCGCAGTCGTGGCGGCCCCTCACCAAAGCGAAGGTCATCGTCTCGGTCGGGAGCGGAGTCAAAGACGCCGAGGGACTCTCACTCGCCAGACAACTCGCCGAAAAGCTGGGCGCGGAAATTGGCGGCGACCGCTCGGGTGTGGACTTTGGGTGGGTGGACGAAGCCCATCTGGTCGGCGTCACCGGGCAGGAGGTCGCGCCCGATCTGTATATCGCCGTCGGCATCCGGGGCGACACCTACCACAACGCGGCCATCGTCGGCGCGAAGACAGTCGTCGCCATCTACCCCAATCCCGAGGCGCCGATCTTCGCCGCCGCCGATTACGGGGTCGTGGCTAACCCCAAAGAGTTCCTGCCGAAACTCATCGCCAAATTGCCTTAATAAATGAAACGTGCGGCGCACTTTGAAAGTGCGTCGCACGTGAGCAGGCGCATTCTGTGAGAAGCTCTTAGAGATCGCTGTCCAGCGAGCGCCCCGGTTGACCGTCCCACCACAGGATGAAAGCCGCCGCGATCAAGGCGCAGGCCCCCAGCCCGTAGTCCGCTTTTCCTATGAGAAAAATGGCGGCAACAATCACCGCCGTCACCAGGATTTCCATGCCCTCATGATACAGGACAACCGAGAGGCAGAGAGATAGTCTTTAGGTAACATGGTTGGGTGATGGTTGACAGATAGCCCCCTGTAAGTGAGATAGCGCAATCTCGACCAGCGCGGCGATATGCTCCGGGCGGTCATTCAACGCCGGGATGTAATGAAAATCGCGCCCCCCCGCGGTTTCGAAGACGTGCCGCGCCTCGCGCCCGATCTCGTCGAGCGTCTCCAGACAGTCAGCCGAAAAACCGGGGCAAACCACGTGAGCGCCCTGAGCGCCATCCCGGCCCAACTCGACCAGCAAGTCATCCGTGTAGGGTTTTAGCCACTCGACCGGGCCGAACCGGGATTGAAAGGATATGCGCCACTCCTCGTCGCGCAGGCCCAGTTGGCCAGCCACGAGCCGGGCCGTCGTCAGGCATTCTTCCGGGTAGGGATCGCCCGCCTCGGCATAGCGCCGGGGGATGCCGTGGAACGAAAAGACCAGGTACTTGGACCGGCCGTGCGCCGCCCAACGCTCACGGATGCTCTGCGCCAGCGCCGTAACGTACGCCGGATGGTCATGGTAGTGGCTGATCGTCCGCAACTCCGGCATCCAGCGCCAGGCCTGCAATTCGTCGAAAACTGCATCGAACGTCGTCGCGACCGTCGTGGCCGAGTATTGAGGGAACAACGGGAAGATGAGCATCCGCCGCGCCCCGGCCGCGCGCAGTTCGCGCAGGCCTTCGGCAATGGAAGGATGGCCGTAGCGCATGCCGATGGCGACGCTGAGCCGATCACCCAGGCGCTGCCCCAATTCCCGGCGCAGGCCCTCGGCCTGTTGCCTCAGCGTGATCAGCAAAGGCGAGCCCTGCTCGGTCCAGATATTTTGATACAGGCGGGCCGAGCGAGCCGGGCGCACGTTCAGCAAAACTCCGTGCAGGACAGGAAGCCAGAGCCAGCGCGGCAGCTCGACGATGCGCGGGTCGGAGAGAAATTCGGCGAGGTAGGGCCGCAGGGCCGCAGGGGTCGGCGCGGCCGGCGTGCCGATATTCGTCAGCAGGACGCCGATTGCGGGGGACAGGTCAACGGGGACGGGAGGATGCGCAGCGACGGCCATAGAGAAACCCTGTTATCAACGAAGCATGCGCGCATAGCATAGGTCGAATTCCCGCTCAAGTACAGCCAGTTTCACTGAGATTCAGGCATAACAAATGTCATCAATTTCGTAAGACTTTTGTCCATCTGGAATGTGATTTAGTTCTATCGCTGCACAACCACCCGCCACTCGCCGGCAGCGACGGGAAGGCAATCACATTTTTGCATTCAATAACCACTCTGAGATTCTGAAAAGAGGCCGTATAATTCCATCCGGCACGCTGGCCGCGTCTCGCCCGCCGCTCGCCGCCCGTCGTTCATCTCTCATGCTCCGCTTCGCCCTCTTCGACCTCGACGACACCCTGTATCCCTCCAGCACCGGGCTGTGGGATGCAATTGGCGAGCGCATCAACCAGTATATGATCGAGCGCCTCGGCCTGGCGCCGGGCGAAGCGCGGGCGCTGCGCGACCGGTATTTGAGCAGCTTCGGCACCACGCTCAACGGCCTGCGCCACAACTACCACATTGACCCCGAAGATTACCTGGCTTACGTCCACGACCTGCCTCTGGATCAATATCTCCGGCCGGACCCCGCGCTCAACGGGATGCTGGCCCGGCTGCCCCTGACCAAGATCATCTTCACCAACTCCGACGCGCCGCACGTCGAGCGCGTGCTGCATCAACTGGGCGTCGCCCGCTACTTCACCCAGACGATTGACATCCACGCGCTCGGCTTCGTCAACAAGCCTGACCCGCGCGCTTATCTCCGCGCCCTGGAACTCATCCGGGCCAAAGCGCCGGAGTGTGTGTTCGTGGAAGACTCGCGCCGCAACTTGCTTCCGGCGCGAGAGTTGGGTATGCTCACCGTGTGGGTCAACGCCGCCGGCTCGCCGGATGGCGTGGATTATCAAATCCCGAACGTGCTGCAACTGGAGCGCGTGCTCGCCGGACTCATGGGACAGGCCTGGTGATGGAGAACCCTCAACCTCATGCTGAATCCTAATCACGACGCGGCCCGCGCGGTCGTCTTCGGTGTAGCCCTGGGCGACGCCCTCGGCTGGCCGGTGGAATTCCTCGACCGGCCGCGCATCCGCGCCAAGTATGGCCGCCAGGGCATCACCGCCCCGCCCAACCCGGCGCTCTACACCGACGACACCCAGATGTCGGCGGCCATGGCAGAGGCGCTGATCGAGACCGGAGAGGCCGATCTCGACACGCTCATGGAGGCGCTGGGCCGCCAGTTCATCGCCTGGAAAAACGACCCGGTCACGGCCAGCCGCGCGCCGGGCACGACCTGCATTCGCGGCGTCAACGCGTTGGAACGCGGCGCGCCCTGGCGGGAATCGGGCGTCCGCGACTCAAAGGGGTGCGGCGCGTGCATGCGGGTCGCGCCCGTCGGGTATTTTTACCAGCACAGCTCTTCCACGCTGGCCAACGTGGCCCGCTCTCAGAACTGGCTCACCCACCGCCATCCCACGGCGGATGCGGCCAGCGTCGGCGCGGCCTATCTGGTCAAACTGGCGCTCGACGGCGTCGTCCCGCAGGAACTCCCTCACCGCGTCCTCGCATTCACCACCGGCATGTCGCCGGAATTTGAAGCGGCTATCCAGCGCGCGGTGGAGGTCAAAGACTGGCCTGACGAGGAAACCGCGCTCGGTTATGTCGGCCCGACGCGCGGCGGCGGCTGGATTGCCGAAGAGGCCGTGGCGATGGCGTTGTATTGCGTGCTCAAGCGGCCCGACGACTACGTTGCCGCCGTCCGGCTCGGCGCCAATATAGATGGCGACTCGGACTCGGTCGCCAGCATCGCCGGGGGGATCATGGGCGCGCGGCTGGGGTCACAGGCCATCCCGGAAGACTGGGTTGCCCGCCTGGAAAACCGGGATTATCTGACCGGGCTGGCCGACCGGCTGGCCGAGAAGAAAGCGAAAATGGGAGTAATGTATCTGCCATGAACGAGCTGCTCTCAAACCCCAAGGCCTGGCTCATCCTCGGCTGCCTCGGCGCGATGGTGCTCGGCCTCAACCTGAGCCTGCTCGGACTGCTGCGCCGGGATAAGGCGGTGATGGAAGAAGCCTCTAAATGGAGCAAGGCCCTGCGCGGCGGGCGCGAAGGCCAGCAGCGGCAAGACGCGCAGCTTGACGAGCTGCACCGCCTGGTCTCTAATCTCCAATCTCCTACGGCCAGCGCCGTAGAAACCGCGCCATCCGACTCTAAAGAATAGATCTATGATCCGCACCCTCTACCGCAGCAGCAAAGGCGGCTTCACCTTCGACGTGCCGACGACGCATTGGCGCGTGGCCCTGCATGACGCCGGGGGTCTGTTCTGGGTGGATTTCAGCGAGGAGCCGCCGGAAGTCGTCGAGCCGTTCCTGCGTGACGTCTTTGGCTTCCATGCGCTCGTGGTCAACGATGTCCTGCGCGAAGGCTACGTCGCCAAGATTGACAATTGGGGCGAGTACGTCTACGCCGTGCTGCATGCGGTGCGTTTCAACACCGACACACTTGAACTCGTGACCCGTGAGATAGATGCCTTGCTGAGCAAGAACTATCTGGTCACGTATCACGCCCAGCCGATCCAGGCCGTCAACCACTTGTGGTCAAGCTGCCAGAACGATCAGCGCCGCCTGGAACGCGGGGCTGACCATCTGCTGTATCTGCTCCTGGATCTGATCACCAGCGAATACATGCCCGTCGTGGACCGCATTGACGAGACAATTGACCGCCTGGAAGACGAAATCTTCGAACGCCCCACCCCGCACACGCTCAATACGATCTTCGCCTTCAAACGCGCCGTCCTCCACATGCGCCGGATCATCGCCCCTCAGCGCGAGGTGCTCAACCGGCTGGCGCGCGACGACTATGCCATGATTGACCCCAAAGACCGCATCTACTTCCGCGACGTTTACGACCACCTCGTCCGGCTGGCGGACATCAACGAAAGCCTGCGAGACCTGATCGGCGGCGCGCTGGACACTTACCTGTCTGTGACTTCCAACCGCATCAATGAGATCATGAAAGTGCTGACCATCTTCACCGCGCTGTTCATGCCCATTTCCTTCCTCGCCGGGTTCTTTGGCATGAACTTCACCCGGCTGCCTTTCGAGAATCTGCCCCTGCTCGCCGGCGCGGTGATCGTCATGGTGGCCACGCCGGTGCTCATGTTCCTGTGGTTCCGGCGTCGCGGGTGGATCTGACGCCCACAGGCCGCAATCGCGGTATAATGTTCGCCTGGCTGTAATTTCACCTCACTTCGGGAGAATCTGCATGGGTTTGGAAGGCAAAGCCGCCGTCGTCACCGGGGCCTCGCGCGGGATCGGGCGGGCCATCGCCGTCGAGCTGGCTAAGCGCGGGGCGAGAGTCATCGTCAATTACGCCAAAGACGCGGAGGGCGCAAACGCCGGCGTCGAGGCGATCCAGGCTGCGGGGGGCGAGGCCAAAACCGTCCAGGCGGACGTGTCGGACCTCAAGGCTGCCGAGGGGTTGATCAAAGCCGCCGTCGAAGCCTACGGGTCGCTGGAAATCCTGGTGAACAACGCGGGCACCACGCGGGACATGGTGATCATGATGATGCCCGAGTCTGACTGGGATACCGTCATCCGGACGAACCTGAAAAGCGCGTTCAACTGCTCCAAAGCCGCTGTGAAGACGATGATGCGCAAACGCTACGGGCGGATCGTCAACATCACCTCGGTCGCCGGCATCGCCGGCAACGCCGGGCAGACGAATTACTCGGCGAGCAAAGCCGGGTTGATCGGTTTCACCAAGGCCCTCGCCCGCGAGGTCGCCGCGCGCAACATCACGGTGAACGCCGTCGCGCCGGGGTTCGTCCCCACGGCGCTGACCAACGACCTGCCCGCCGAACTCAAAGACGCCTCGCTCAAAGCCATCCCGCTCGGCCGGTGGGGCGCGCCGGAGGAAGTGGCTTACGCCGTCGCCTTCCTGGCCTCCGACGAGGCCAGCTACATCACCGGCCAGGTGCTGAGCGTGGACGGCGGGATGGTGATGGGGTGATTTATGACTGAAGAATCTCCCCGCCGAGGCAAGACCACCATCGCCCCCGACGTCCTGCTGACGATTGCCAAGCTCTCGGCGCTGGGCGTGCCCGGGGTGGCGCAAATGAGCCCCGTGCCGGGCGGCGTCAACCGGCTGTTCCGGCGGGGCATCGGCGATGGGGTGCGGATTGAAGTCAAAGACCAGTCTGTCGCTGTGGACCTGTACCTGGTTGTGAAAAACGACGTGAACGTCCGGGAGGCCAGCCGGGCGGTGCAGGCCGAGGTGACCCGCGCCATCCACGAGATGGTCGGCATGGAAGTGCTGGCGGTGAATGTTCACATCGAAGACATTGCTTATCCGGAGAGCACCAAAGCGTAGCAGCCCGGTTTGAGCCGGCTCTTGGCTGATGAAAGCCCGACGCAAGGCGCGCGCTGTCGCCTTACAGGCCCTTTACGAAATTGACTGCACCACGCATCCGGCCGAAGACGTGATTGCGCAGCGGCTGGAGGAGCAGCCCTTAGGCGCGGAGCTGCACGACTTCGTGCGCCGCCTCGTCGCCGGGGCGCTGGCCGGCTCGGAGGCGGTAGATCAACTGATCCAGACCCACGCGCCCGAGTGGCCGCTCGACCAGATGGCGATCATTGACCGGAACATCCTGCGCATCGCCATCTGGGAATTTGCCGTGGACCGCCAGACCCCGGTGAAAGTGGCGATCAACGAGGCGGTCGAACTCGCCAAGCTCTACGGCTCCGACAGCGCGCCGCGCTTCGTCAACGGCGTGCTGGGCGCGCTGGCGGCGCGCGAGAACGAGGTGGCGCAGGCGCTGGCGAAAGCCGCGCGCGCCAAATCCCAATGAACCCTCAAGGCAATACTCGCTATGGAATTTCTCGGCGTCGGCCCGCTTGAATTTCTGTTCATCCTGCTCATCGTCGTGCTGCTCTTCAGCCCGAAGGACATCGCCAAAGGCGCGCGCTCCGTCGGGCGCACGCTCAACCGCGTCTATAAATCGGAGAACTACCGTATCCTGCAAAAGACCTCGCAGGAGCTGCGCAACCTCCCCCAGCGCCTGGCGCGCGAAGCCAACCTCGACGAGCTGGAATCGCAACTGAAAAACGAAGCGCAGCAAGTTTCCTCAGCTGTCCGGTCAACCGCCGAGAATCCCTTCCAGGCTTGGACGCCTCCCCCCGCGCCGGAAACCGAGAACCGCATCGCGCCGCCATCCGCATCGCAGTCCCCCAAATCCACTGAGGCTTCCGGCCCCGATCGGCCTTCCGCATGAGACGTCTGTTCCGGGCGTTCGCCGCGCCGTTCGTCTGGTTCGCCAGAAAACTCGCGTGGCTGGCCGCGCCCTTCCGCTGGATCAATCGAAGATTCCCGTGGGTCTTCGCGCCATTCCGCCTCGTCGCCCGGCCTTTTCGCTGGCTGTGGGGCCGCTGGCGCACGCTCGTCAGATTCTTCACCGAGGTCCCCGAGGACGTCTCGCTCACCGACACGCTTGGGGAGGCGCTGGGGAGCCGCGATGCGTTCTACGAGACGCTCGTCGGCGTCGGCGAGCACCTCGACGCCCTGCGCCGCCACCTGTTCCGCGTGCTCGTCGCGGTCATCCTCGCCACCGGGTTAAGCTTCAACTTCGCCGACCGGCTCATGGCGCTGCTGGCCGCGCCGCTGGGCGAGGGCGCGCAAACTCAATTCTTCAACCTGCCCCGGCTGACCCCGGCCGAGGCCTTCGACCTGCTCCTGGGGCTCGGCGCGGACGGCATAAGCAAAATGCAGGTCATCGAGCCGACCGAGTCCATCGGCGTGTTCATGCGCGTCTCGCTGCTCGTGGGGGTCGCGCTCGCCATGCCGTGGATCGTGTTCGAGCTTTACCTGTTCATCGCGCCGGGGCTGATGCCGCGCAGCCGCCAACTGCTGTTCCTGGCGATCCCGGCCGCCAGCCTGTTCTTCCTCCTCGGCCTGCTCTTCACTTATCTGGTCATGCTTCCCGCCGCCCTCCCGTTCCTCTATACCTTCGCGGGATTTCGCGCCGCGTGGCGGCCCTCCGCCTACTTCAACCTCACCACCGGCCTGATGTTCTGGATTGGCGTCGCCTTTCAGATGCCGCTCATCATCTACGCCCTCGCCGCCGCCGGGCTGATCAAAGCGCGGCAGCTCCTCGCGCAGTGGCGCGTCGCCTGCGTCGTCATCGCCATCGTCGCCGCCGCCGCCACGCCCACCGTGGATCCGGTGAACATGGGGCTGGTGATGATCCCTATGATCTTGCTCTATTTCTTCAGCGTCCTGGGGGCGGCCGTCGCGCAGGCCGGGCGCAAGCGCGAGATCGAAAAGCGCGCGGCGCAGATGAAGATGGGCGCAGCGCCCTGAGCGCGCTTATCCGGCGAATCAAGAAACCCGTTTTCTGCGAGAAAACGGGTTTCTCACGGCGCAGCGCATCAACCGCGGGGAGCAGAAGAAAACTCGTCTTCAGTATCGGCGCGTGCGGGGCCGTCTCCCCGGACGATTGCCACCGCGATCGCCATACCCACCCCCCTGGGGACGCTCTTCGCGAGGACGAGCGATGTTCACGGTCAGCTCACGGTCGTTCAACTGGGTGGCGTTAAACATGCTGATGGCCTTCTGCGCCTCGGCCTGCGTGGTCATTTCCACAAACGCGAAGCCCTTGGAGCGGCCGGTGTCACGATCCTTAATCAGGGTCACCGTTTTCACCGTCCCGGCCTGGGCGAACAACGTGCGCAAATCGTCCTCCGTCGTCGCATAGGACAAGTTCCCAACGTACAGCTTTGTTTCCATTCTGATCTCCTTAATGGCCGGCCGCTGGGTCGGCGTATGAAAGTGCCATCAGCTTCTAAAGCCCTGGCGTCGAAGGACGAATCCTCTCGTGGAACAGACATAGTATATCATATAGAGAAAGGAATGAAACGGTATGTGCCGCAATATCAAGCAGCTGCGCCGCCCCGAGCAGCGCCCGACGGACGAGGAACTCCAGGCCGCCGCGCTGCAATTTGTCCGCAAGATCACCGGCTACCGCGCCCCCTCGCGGGTCAACGAGGCCGCCTTCAACCAGGCCGTGGAGGCGATCGCGCGCGCCAGCCGGGAGTTGTTTGAGAATCTGGTCACGCGGTAAGAGCAGGCTCAGGCACGTCATGGTGAGGGCACGGTGCGCCCTCACCACGATGTGGGCAAGAGCCGTTTTCATCTACAGACGCTTGATGACCATCATCGTCATATCGTCGTAAGCCTCGACGCCGCCGACGTGCTGCTCGACTGCGGCGGTCGCGGCGTCCATGATCGCCGAGGCCGGGCCGTGGCGCGATTGGCGCACGACCTCGATCAACTGCCCAAGGCCGAATTCCTTTGAGTCCGCGTTCACCGCATCGGTCACGCCGTCGGTGTACAGGAACAAGACCTCACCCGTCCCAAGGTGAATTTCGTGCTCCTCGTACTCCACGCCCTCCAACACGCCAAGCGGCAGGCCGCGGCCCCGCAGCGTCCGCGCGGTCCCGTCGCGCTCCACCCAGATCGGCGGGTTGTGACCGCCGTTCGCATATAGGAAGTGGCCCGTCGCCGGCTCCCACACTCCGTAAAAAACCGTCACAAATAACGTGGAAGGGGCGTCCGCGAGGATGAGCTGATTCACGCGCGCCAGCGTCGCGGCGGGCGAAACCCGGCCAATGGCGACCGAACGCAGGAGCGTGCGCGACAGGGCCATGAAGAGCGCGGCCGGCACGCCCTTATCGGCCACGTCGGCGACGACGATGCCCCACCGCTCGCCGCCGGCCTGCGCGCGCAGAGGGATAAAATCGTAGAAGTCGCCGCCCACCTGCCGCGCCGCGCGCCAGAGGGAGCATACCTCCCAGCCCTCTACCTCCGGGCAGCCGTTGGGGAGGAAGCTCGCCTGAATGTCGTGGCTTACTTCCAGTTCGCGCTCCAGCCGCTGCTGCTGGGCGACTTCGCGTGCCAGGCGCGCGCTTTCCATCGCTACCGCGAGCTGGTGCGCGATGCCGTTCAGGATGCTCAGGCGGCGGCCCAGCGGGTGGACCGCCTCGACGACCAGGGCGCCCAGCAGGTCGCCGCGCGCCCACAGGGGCCAGACCATGCACGTCTCGATCCCCATCAGCCGGGCCAAGCGCTCCGGCAGCGTGACCGAAAACGCCCGCGCCGTCGGCTCCGTGTTTTCGAGGCCAAGATCGGCCGCACCTGCCGACCAATGCGCCAGGTCCCCAGCCGACGACTGGCTCAGGCCCATCACCTGGCTGGCGCGGAAGGTCTGGGCCGCGGCGTCCCACTGGTAGATGACCACCCGGTCCAGGCCGACCAGCATCGGGGTGAGCCGGGCGACGGTTTCGAGGCCCTCTGCGAGCGTCGGCTGTCCGGCGAGGGCCTGCGCCACCTGCAACAGCGCGGTGCTCACCCAGGCTTCCTCCTGCTGGGCGCGGTCAAGCAGCGCGCTCTCAATGGCGATCGCCGCCTGATTGGCGATGCCGCCCAACAGGCGGATGCGTTGCGCAGTGAACGGCACTTCGCCGGGCGCCTGCCCAACCATAAGCGCGCCTTCCACTCGTCCTTTGGCCAGCAGCGGCAGGAGGATCACCACGCCCGCGAAGAGCGCGCGACAGTTCTCCGGGAGTTCATGCTCTGAGTCGAGCACCACCGGCTCCAGCGTGTCGAGCATCTCCGCCAGGCGCGGCCACTCGGCCGGGGTGACATGATGCGGCAGCTGGTCCGGCGCCATTTCGACGTCGGCGGCGTGATAGGCCTGCAGGATAAACTGATCGTCCTCCGCCTGCAGCACAGCGCACCGGTCAACGCCGACCAGCATCGCCGTGAGGCGGGCGACCGTCTCAAAAACCTCTTTGAGTTCGGAAGCCCGCGCCGTCGCCTCGGCGACTTGCAGCAGGGCGGTGCTCACCCAGGTCTGCTCACGCTGGGCGGTGTACAGGCGGGCATTCTCGATGGCGACGGCAGCCTGCGAGGCGAACGCGGCGATCAGTTCCGCCTCTTCCGCCGGGAAGTGGTCGTAGCCGGCGTAGTCCACGACGAGATATCCCAGGTGCTCCCCGCGCACCGCCAACACCGCGCCGAGGCAGGCGTGCGGATCAGGCAGGGCCAGGAGATCGTGGTATTCGCCCAGGTGATCCACCTCGCTGAACGGGACAACGGCGGGGAGCGCCTCTCCCGGCGGAAAGAGTTTGATGTCGAGGGTCAGGCCGAGCGCTTCCTCCGCCTCCGGCGCGCCCCGGCTGGCGCGCAGCTGCAGCTCGCCCAGTGCGTTGACGAGCAGGATCGAGGCGGCATCATAGCTCACCACGCGGGCGAGGCCGTTGAGGATGAGGCTGAGCACGTCGTCGAGGTGCAGGGTCGAGGTGAGCGCCTGCGAGACCTCGCGCAGGATTTCCGCCAACCGGCGGCGGCGGCGCTCGGCTTCGAACAGGCGCGCGTTGCGGATGGCGACGGCGAGCGTGTCCGCCAGGGTTTGCAGAGTCTGCAGGTCCTGATCGGTGAACGCGGCCAACTGCTCCGACTGGACGTCGAACACGCCCAGCAGGCGCTGGCCCATGACCATGGGCACAACCATCTCGGAGCGCGTCTCCGGGAGGGCCGGGTGAAACAGGTAGTCGGGGTGGGCGCCCACGTCGTCCGCCCGGACAGGGCGCTGCGTCCGTCCCGTCAGGGCGACGAGGCCGGGGCCAGCCAGCGAGAAGGAGGCCTCCTCCACCGCCCAGCGCTCCGCGCCTTCGCCGACCCCGGCGCGGAAGACCAACTGGTCGTTCTGCAAAAACAGGATATGCGCCTGATGGTAGCCGAACTGTTCCTCCACCAGGTCGAGGACCTCGTCAAGCAGGTCATCTAACTCGAGCGTGGACACGACCGCGCGGGAGGCCTGCGCCAGCGCCGAGAGGTGTTCTGAGCGGAGGCGCTCGGCTTCGTACATCTGCCCTTCGAGGATGGCGATGGCCATTTGCGCGGCGAGGGATTTGAAGATGGGGACGGTATTCGCGTCGAGCGCCGAACCGGCGCGGCCCTGCACGTTCAGCACGCCCAGCACCTGGTTGTCAATTTCCACGGGGACCGAAAGCTCGGGCGATGTTTCCGGCGCAGCCTCGTCCGGGACATCCGGCATCTCTGCGGGCCAGGCCTGCGAGAGAATCGCCCGGTGCTCCAGCGCCGCCTGCCCAATCGGTCCGTCGCCCAGGCGGAGGGCGAGCTCCTTTCCCCGCCAATCGGGGCGCGTCGTGGCGGCGAGCGCCAGAGTCTCGGCGCGGCGCTCGAAGAAGCTCACGGCGTAGTCGCCGAACTTTTCCGCAGCCAGCTCCACCACCTGCCGGTACAACGCGGGCAGAGACTGGATGGCGTTGATGCGCTGCGAGATCTCAGACAATCGCTGCAGCTGCGCCGCCTGGTGCTGGGCCTGCTCGTACAGGCGCGCGTTTTGCAGCGCGGCGGCGGCGTGGTTGGCTACAATGGTGAGCAGGCGCAAATGCTCTTCGGTGAAAGCGTGGGCGCGGCGGCTCTGGATCGCGATCGCGCCCAGCGCCGTCTCGCCCACGAGGAGGGGCACAAACACCGCCGACCGCGGCGGGTCGCCGGCGATATAGCGCGGCCGGGCGGGCAGCGATTCCAGCTCAGCTTCAAAATCGCGCACGAGCAGGCTCGTATGGCTCGACCGCATCCACCCGACGATGCCCTGCGAGTCCGGGGTGAGACGGAACTCCGCGAGCGGGCGCGGTTGGCCGTCTACGATCCAGATCAACAGGCGGTAGCGGTCGCCCTCGAACAGGCCCAATTGGAAGATGCTGGTGTCCACGATTTTCCCGGCCTGCTCGTAGACCAACTGGGCCAGCCGGCCGAGGTCGAGCTGCGCGCCGACGATAGCGCGGCCCACTTCGGCGAAGCCCGACAGCTCGGCGAGGCGCGCCACGAGGGCGCGGCGCGATTGCCAGCGGCGCAGGAGCACGGCCCCCGCCAGCGCCAGCGCCGCGAACAGGATGAACACGTACAGCGCGGTCAACAACTCCGAGCCTGGGCTGCTGGATTGAGGCCAGCCAGGCCGACCGAGATCAAATACAGCATCCATGATCGTGACGCCTGAGATTCTACCGGGGAGGGAGAGGCGCGTCAAAATTCCGAGGCCGGTTAAAAAAACAGCACCCTCGGCATCCGCGGCAGCGAGGGTGCTGAGAAATTCACCCGGTCTCGAGGCTAGACCGAGCCGACCGCCGACACCGTGTCCGCGTGGATCGGGAAGATTGCTTCCATGCCCGCCATATGGAGGACTTCCTTCACGCGCTCAGAGGGCTGGGCGACGATGACCGCGCCCCCGCGCGGCTTAAGGGTCTTGTGCGCGGTGATCATGGCCCGGACGCCGGCGCTGCTGATGTAGTCGGTCGCGTCCATCTCCAGGATCAGGTTGGCGTGGCCGGCTTTGACGTGGATATCCAGCGTATCCTCGAATTGCTTCGCGACGCTGGCGTCCACACGGCCCGTGACCCGGATGACGACGGCGCGCTTGTATTCACGACTGGTGATTTCCATGACTCCTCCTCTGGTGCGGTCAGTCCACTGTGGATGATAGTCCCTATTGTAGCACGAGCGCCAGATTATTTCGGCTTGAAGCTGTTCACCGCCTCGGTCGCATCCGCGTGAATGGTGAACACCCGGTCGAATCCCGCCATGCTGAAAATCTCCAACATACGTTCCCCCAGGGCTGCCAGGCGCACATCGCCGCCGAGGCTCTGCGCGCGGCGCAAGGCGGCGAGCAGCGTCTTCAAACCGCTCGACGCGATGTACGTGGCTTGGGAGCAGTCCACAACGATGCGGATGTGCCGCTGATCGAGCAGCTCGCTCAACGCATCTTCCAGCGAGCGGGCAGCGGGGACGTCGATCCGGCCTTCGGGGGTCACCGCCCAGATATCGTCTTCGAGGAACAGAACACGAACGGTCATAGTCAATCCTGTCTGAGATATTCAACCACCAGCTGCGCCGTGCGCACCACGGCCTCGATGTGCGTGCGCTCATAGTTGTGCGAGGCGTCCACGCCGGGGCCGATCAGCCCCACCCGCACGTCGCCGCCGGCGCTCCAGTAGGCCTCGCCGTCCGAGCCATAGTACGGGTAAATGTCGAGCTTATAAGGGATCTCCGCCGCCTGAGCCAGCCGCTCCAGCTTGCGGCGCATGTCAATATGGTACGGCCCGCCCGAGTCCTTGACGCAGATCGTCACGTTGAACTCGTCAGAAGCCAGCCCCTCGCCGATGGCGGCCATGTCCACGGTGAGCAGTTCGACGAGGTCGGGCGGGAAGCCCGCCGCCGCGCCATGCCCGACCTCCTCGTAATTGCTGATGTGAATCGTCGTGCGCTGCGCCGGTGGGACGCCGACCTCGACCATGGCCTTAACCGCGCCCCACACAGCCGCGATAGAGGCCTTGTCGTCGAGGTGGCGCGCACGGATGAAACCCGCCGGACCGACCTCGATCCGGGGGTCAAACGCCACAAAATCGCCGACCTGAATCCCGAGCGCGCGCGTCTCGTCGGCCGAGGTGGTGCGCGCGTCCAGTCGCACCTCCATCGCGCTGTCGTCGCGTTTGGCTTCGCCGACTTCTGAGCCATAAACGTGGCCGGAGGCTTTGGCGAGGAGCAGCGCCCCGCGCACCGTCTGGCCTGAGGCAGTGAAGACCGTGCAACCCTCGCCCTCCACCGTGTTCCAGGCGAACCCGCCGATCTTGGTCAGTTTTAGCCGCC
>Ga0209002_10000546_pt1 | contig 30447 bp, 29 predicted proteins | sample Rifsed16ft2_FD_184010 | JGI IMG/M metagenome (GOLD analysis project Ga0209002, IMG submission 184010) | Soil microbial communities from Rifle, Colorado, USA - sediment 16ft 2 (version 2) | ecosystem: Environmental > Terrestrial > Deep subsurface > Rock core/Sediment | place: Rifle, Colorado...
GATGGACAACATCCAGCAGGCGACGTCACAGAACATGGCGGGGACGAAGCAGGCGGAGACGGCGGCGCATAATCTCAGTGAACTGGGCCAGAAGTTGAAGAATGTTATTGAGCAATTCCGGGTATAGAAATACAGGTGACAGAATACAGAAGTCAGAATTCAGAAGTCAGAATACAGAAGTCAGAAGATGAAATATGAAGTAACGAAAGCTGGCTTTGTTGCAAAGATTATGGAACTTCTGATTAAGGCGTCATTTCGAGCGAAGCGAGAAATCCTTGTTTCGACCAAAGGGAGAGATCCCCAAAAGATCCCTCACGGAGCCTGCCCTGAGCATAGGCGAAGGGTCTGGACGCCTACGGCGGATTTCTCGGTCGCTGCTCCCGGCGCGACTCTACTAAGGTTTTTAGAGAGATAAAAAAGTATGACTAAAAAAGACGATGACTTTCTGAAGAAACTGCGTGCGACTTTCGTAGCAGAGGCTGACGAACATCTCAAGGCCATTTCAGCCGGTCTTCTGGAACTGGAAAAAACTCCGGAGTTATCACGGCAAAAAGAAATCATTGAAACTATTTTCCGTGAAGCGCACAGCCTGAAAGGCGCAGCCCGTGCTGTTAACCATACCGCTATAGAAACCTTATGCCAGCCGCTGGAAAGCGTATTCGCTGCATTGAAACGTGGCGATCTCCCGGCTTCATTATTGTTGTTCGATCTGTTTCACCGGACAGTCAATGGCCTGGAAAAACTTCTTGCCATCACTGATGCAGAGCCCGGGGCGGATCAACAATCCATAGTTACTTTACTGAAGGAACAACTTGAACAGGCATTGACCGGAGCCCGTGAGCTGGAGTCTGGTGTCAGGGAAGAACCGGTGTCACCTGTTAACGAGCCCAAATCCACGGCCATTGGAACGGTGCGTATCCCGACATCAAAACTTGACACACTGTTCCGTCAGGTGGAAGAGATGATTGCAATAAAACAGTCTGCGGAACAACACAGCAGTGATTTGAATGAAATTGGTGTCGCTCTTGAGGCCAGAAAAAAAGTATCAGATAGAATCCATTCATGCATGCAGGATATTCAGAGTGTGTACATGAAAGAAAAATTCGCCGGGAAAGAAACCCTGTCTATCACAAAATGGCAGGATATTTTAGACGAAGATAACAAGGCAACGCGGATAGTCGCTGACAAGCTTGATGCGTTAATTACCTCGGTAGCAACTGATCGACGCATGCTCGTCAAGATGATCGATAACCTGCTTGATGATGCCAAACAATTGCTGATGCAGCCGCTTTCCCTGACTTTCGATATATTACCGAAAATTGTCAGGGACCTTGCCCGGGATCAGGATAAAGAAGCCGAAATCTCCATTCAGGGAGGAGATATTGAACTGGATCGCCGCATCCAGGAAGAAATCAAGGATCCCCTGATTCATTTAATACGTAATTGTATCGATCATGGTATAGAAACACCGGCCGTCCGGGCACGCCTGCACAAGCCTGCACATGGAATGATCACTATTAATGTTGCTCAAAAAGATGCCGGGAAGGTGGAGATCACAATAGCCGATGACGGCAGCGGCATTGATCATGCGAAAGTGCTTGCAGCAGCGCAGAAATCGGGAGCGATCACCCCGGATGACGCCGCGCAATTCAGCGAACAAGAGACAGCGTCGCTGATATTCCGCTCCGGGGTCTCAACCAGCCCCATCGTAACGGACATTTCCGGCCGTGGACTTGGTCTTGCCATTGTGCGTGAAAAGATCGAGAGACTGGGCGGATCGATTGCCCTTGAATCGCAGGCGGGTGCCGGCACGACGTTCCGCATTGCTCTCCCGGTAACACTGGCTGCTTTTCGTGGTGTGGCCGTTCGTGTTGCAGATCAGTTTTTTGTATTGCCCACCATGAATGTGGAACGTGTAACGCGGGCAAAAAAGGAAGATATCAGGACGGTAGAAAATCGCGAGGTGCTGCAAATCAATGGTCATTCGTTGTCCCTGGTATATCTGGCGGATGTACTCGGGCTTCAGCGTAAACGGGCCACTGATAAATCCAGTGACTTCATACAGGTAGTAGTGCTGACTTCAGGCGGAGAGCGCATCGCTTTTGCTGTTGACGAGATCTTTAATGAGCAGGAAGTACTGTTGAAAGGACTCGGGAAGCAACTTGCACGCGTGCGCAATTTCGCCGGTTCAACTGTATTGGGTTCAGGAAAACTGGCGCCATTTCTGAATGTCCCTGATCTGATGAAATCCGGGATCGAAGTTGCGGCATCAATTATAAAAGAAGAGGTATCTCCAGTTGCCGATACGCACAGGAAATCGATCCTGGTAGTGGAAGATTCCATCACCGCGCGTTCGTTGCTGAAAAACATACTCGAGGCCTCCGGTTATCAGGTGAAGACAGCAGTGGATGGTATTGATGCGATAACAGCCTTGAAGACAGAGACATTTGATCTGGTCGTGTCAGACATTGAAATGCCCAGAATGGATGGTTTTGATCTCACTGCCAAAATCCGCGCAGATAAAAAACTCGCCGAACTGCCGGTTATTCTGGTTACTGCACTGGCATCACGGGAACACCGGGAACGCGGTATTGATGCCGGTGCGAATGCGTATATCGTCAAAAGCGATTTCGATCAGACCGGCCTGCTTGAAATCATAAACAGGTTTATATGAGTGCGAGCAAGATCAATGTTCTGATTTCCGAAGATTCTCCTACCTCCCGTGATTTGTTGGGCCATATTCTGAATACGGATCCGGATATCCGGATCATTGGTATGGTCAGCAATGGTGAAGAGGCAGTAGCAGCAGTCGCAAAACGGAAACCGGATGTCATCATGATGGATGTACACATGCCGGGAATGGATGGCTTCGAGGCGACACGCAGGATCATGCAGGTACAACCAGTCCCTATCGTTATCGTGAGCGAGACACTCGACGATCAGGTGGCTGCGACCTTTCTGGCCATTGAAGCGGGAGCACTTGCATTTGTGCGGCACCCACCGGGCCCCGGTCATCCCGATCATGCAGCAGCTGTTGCCGAATTGTTACAGATAGTGAAACTGATGTCTGAAGTCAAGGTCGTCAGGCGCTGGAACAGGCGGGAACATTTAAAACCAGTCCCAGAGGCTGGTGTTACGATTACCGGAACCACACACCCTGATGTGCGCCTTATTGCTATTGGCGCCTCAACCGGTGGGCCGGTTGTATTGCAACATATTTTATCCGTACTTGCTCCATCACTTAATGTTCCCCTGCTTATTGTCCAGCATATCGCCCCGGGTTTCGTACAGGGACTGACCGAATGGCTTGGCCAGTCCTGCGGTCTTCCCGCGCATGTGGCAACAAACCGGGAATTGGCATTACCGGGCCATATCTATATCGCACCCGAAGGTTTCCATATGGGTATCGACAGTAACGGCCGGATAAAACTCAGCGATGGTGCACCGGAACATGGAATACGGCCGTCAGTGTCCTGGCTGTTCCGTTCAGTGGCCGAAGCGCTGGGTCCAAATGCAGCCGGGGTATTGCTCACAGGTATGGGCAAGGATGGTGCGGACGGATTGAAACTGATGAAAGACAAGGGCGCCGTAACGATTGCGCAGGATGAAACCAGTTCAATTGTGCATGGCATGCCGGGCGTAGCTATTAGTCTTGACGCAGCAACGCATGTTTTACCTCCGGAGAATATTGCCCAGTTACTTGAACGATTGCTGAAAAATAAATAATGCGTAAAGACATTGATCTGACTAAAAAGGTTTTGAAGAGATGACCATGGAGCGAATACTGGTTGTGGAGGATTCAGAGACCCAGGCGTTGCGGTTTCGCAATCTTCTCGAAGAGGCGGGTTTTGAAGTGGACTGTGCCGCCAGGGCGGATGTTGCCCTTAACAAGATGAATCAGAAGCTGCCCCATCTCGTAATCACCGATTATCATCTGCCGGGTGTAAATGGAGATGAACTATGCCGGCGTGTAAGGATGAATGTGAATACCCGTGGTATCCCGATCCTGATGCTCACCAGTGATGAGACCACACAGGCTGAACAGCAAGGACTGGAAAGCGGCGCCGATGACTATGTGTGGAAATCGGCGGCGGATGAAATCCTGCTGATCCGGGTGCAGACCTTGCTGAAAAAATCTCATGTACAGGCCATCGTCGCACAGGAAGAGACACGCTTTACCACCAGCCGGATACTGGTGGTGGATGACAGTCCCACCTACCAGGAATACATCGCGATGGAACTGCAACGGGCGGGTTATCAGGTGGATACTGCGGCTAGCGGCAAGGAAGCGCTCGAAAAGCTGGCGCTGCAATCGTTTGACGGTGTAGTACTGGATATGATCCTGCCGGACATGAGTGGTACAGAGATGTGCCGGCGCTTTGTTGCAGCAAACAGAACTCTGGATCACAGTTTTGTACTCCTTATGCTTACCGGTGGCGAAGATCCGGAAGAAATGAATGCCGTGCTTGCGGCCGGAGCCGATGATGTGACCGGCAAATCAAAGGACATCAAAATCATCAAGGCGCGCCTGAGCACCTTAATCAGGCGCAAGCTGTTGTATGAAGAAAATCAACGCATCATTAATGAATTCAAGGAAAGGGAAATAGTATTGTTACGTGTACGTGCCGAGAAAAAAGCGGCGGAAGAACGTGCCGCACTCGCGGACCAACTTGCGCATTCGAACCGGTCACTGACCGGAATGTTCGGTATTGCAGAAGAACTCAACAAGGCAGTTACCCAGAAGGATGTGTGTGAAGGAACGCTCAAGCGGGCAATGGAACTTCCTAATGTTCGCGCCGGCTGGATCTCGGTGGTTGACAACGGTAATTTCCGTATTCTGGCCGCGTATAATTTGCCGCCGGCGCTGGAGACGCCAGGTGCAATGGATGGTTTGTGCCATTGCCAGCGCATGCTGCTGTCCGGCGAGCTTGATTCCGTGACCAATATACTTGAGTGTGAGCGACTGCAAAAAGCAACTGGCGATACCAATGATCTGCTTTACCATGCGAGTGTTCCTATCTGGATTGGTGGGGAAACCATCGGGGTCATGAACCTGGTGGGGAGCGAGCATGGCCTGTTCAGCGACGATGATCTGAAAAATTTGTATGCGGTAGGGAATCAACTGGGTATCGCCCTGGCTCGAACGCGTTTGGTCGAACAAATCGAATCAGCCAACCGGGAACTTGAAACCGCAAATCAGGAACTCAAGGAGGCCCAGTCGCAACTGGTGCAGACCGCGAAAATGGCTTCACTGGGTGAACTTGTAGCAGGTGTTGCGCATGAGATTAATAATCCTCTGGCATTTGTAATCAGCCATCTGACTACTGTAATGGAAGGTCTTGCCGGCATACTTCAGGAGATTGAACCACACCTGTCTGATAAATCGCATATCCGGCTGAATAAACTCCAGCAACGTTTGCAGGACATGCAGACCGGGCTTGAGCGGATCAAGGATCTGGTGATCAAATTACGGACGTTCTCCCGGCTTGATGAGGGAGAATTCAAGCAGGTCAATATTGAAGAATGCATTGAATCCGTGTTGACGCTGTTGCAGTATCGGTTGAAAGACCGCATCACTGTTGTCAGAAGATATGGCGATGACAATATCATCAACTGTTATCCGGGACCGCTCAATCAGGTGATCATGAATGTGATTTCAAATGCCATAGATGCTATTGAAGGACAAGGTGTGATCACCATCACAACGAAAAAAACTGATGCGGTATATTCTATTACCATTGCCGATACCGGCAAAGGCATCCCGGATGACATTCGTGACCGCGTCTTCGAGCCGTTTTTTACCACCAAGCCGGTAGGACAAGGAACAGGTCTCGGGCTTTCTATTTCATTCGGTATCGTAAAAAAACATGGAGGCAAGCTCGAAATCCGTAGCGGGCAGAGTAGCGGGACGGAAGTGATTATAACGATCCCATGGAAACAGTAACTCGGAAAACTAACCAGTGATTAAAAAGCATACAGAAATACAGGTTGTATCGATCTTTGATGGTGGATATTAATGGAGAGAATGTCATGAATGCAGCACTGAAACGGGAGACGATATTAATCGTCGACGACGAACCACAGGTACTGGCAGCATTAAAAGACACCCTGGAGGATGAATTCCAGGTATTGACGGCGGAGAACCCCAAAACCGCCATCGAGATACTTTCGGGGAACGGGCATGATCTGTCTGTGATCGTTTCCGACCAGCGCATGCCTGGAATGAGTGGGCATGAATTTCTGCGTAAGGCACAGGAGATATCCGATGCCACACGCCTGCTGATCACGGGATTTTCCGATCTTGAAGCCGTCATTGCTGCTGTTAATGAAGGCAAAATATTCGGCTATATCTCCAAACCCTGGGACCCGGCCGCCCTGAAAATCGTCGTCTTCAAGGCCGCCGAACATCACCATTTGTTACAGAAACTGCATGAACGCGAGGAGCGTTTCCGGCAACTTGCGGAAAATATCCATGACGTATTCTGGATTGTGTCAGCCGACGGGGAAGGCATCTATATCAGTCCGGCTTACGAAGAAATATGGGGCCGTTCCCTGCAAAGCCTGTATGAGGATCCTTCCTCGTGGTATGACGCTATACATCCCGCCGATCGTGATAAAGCACGTCTGGATTTGAATAAGGACTTGAAAAAAGCTGGTGTCTTTAGTGAGGAATACCGGGTTCTGCGGCCAGACGGTACGATCCGGTGGATACATGATCGTGCCTTTCCCGTACATAATCAGGCAGGAAAAATCTATCGCTATACAGGTATAGCCAGGGACATCACCGAGAGAAAAAAGACAGAAGAAAAGATCAAACGCCTGAACCGGGTCTATGCCTTACTGAGCGGGATCAACTCCGCCATTGTGAGGATCAAAGACCGGCAGGCATTGTTTGAAGAAGCCTGCACACTCGCCGTAGAAAAGGGCGGGTTCCTGCTGGCCTGGATTGGTATGCATGAACCAGTAACCAGTTCTGTACCGCTGCTGGCCTGGTCCGGGTTAATCGCCGGTTATATTGAAAACAACAAGTTCAGTACCGACGAGCATATGCCTGATTGCTGTCTCCTGACTGCGGAGGCATTGCGTACTGGTGCTCCCGTTATCTGCAATGACATCACCACGGATCCACGCGTGGCAATCTGGAAGGAGCGTGCACTTGAACGCGGCTTTCATTCAGTTGTTATTTTACCAATACTGATAAATGATCAACCGGCTGGCATGATGGCCTTGTACGCATCCATACCAGAATTCTTTGATAATGATGAAATAAAATTGCTTACAGAACTTGCTGATGATATTTCTTATGCCCTGCAAAATATCCTGCAACAGGAAAAGCTTGATTACCTGGCCTATTACGATCCCCTGACCGGACTGCCTAACCGCAGCCTGTTCTACGATCACTTGTCGTATATGTTGGGGAAGGCAAAACAGAATAACAGCCGGGTGGCTGTATTGGCCTTTGATATCAAACAATTCCGGCATTTCAACAATACGTTTGGAAAACAGGCCGGTGATGATCTTTTACAGGAGATTGCCTTGCGTCTGCAGAAACTGGCGGATGATCCGGCAAATGTCGCACGTATTACAGGTGACTATTTCGCCATGATAATAACGGACATAAAAGATGCAGCCGATATGGCACATTTGTTTGAAGATAAAATTTTAACAGCCATGTCCAGGCCTGTTGTGATTAATAAAAAAGATGAGATTCATGTTGATGTTACCGGTGGGATTGCCCTGTTTCCTGCAGATGGTGAAGACGCAGATACTTTGTACAGGCATGCCGAGACCGCCCTTAAAAAAGCCAAGACCTCCGCTGAACATTATTTATATTATCAGTCAGAGATGACATCGCGTGTAGGGGAAGCGCTGTTCTTGCGAAACAAACTGCGGCGCGCGCTTGATGAGGAACAATTCGTATTGCATTACCAGCCCAAGGTAGACGCCGGGACCCATAAAATTCTGGGACTTGAGGCCTTGATCCGCTGGCAGGATCCGGACACCGGACTGGTGCCACCCGGAAAATTTATCCCGATACTGGAAGAGACCGGGTTAATTCTGGATGTGGGCCACTGGGCCATGGAAAAAGCGCTGAAAGACATGCAACAGTGGCAATCTTCAGGCACGGAAGTTCCGCGCATTGCAGTTAACGTATCATCGCTACAACTGCAAAAGAAGAACTTCGCCGATATAGTCGCCAGTATAACTGAGCGCTATGGCGGAAAGTCATGCGGACTTGATCTGGAAATGACGGAAAGTCTCCTGATGCAGGATATCGATATGAATATCAGCAAACTTGTCGCCATCAAGGAACTGGGAGTCAATATTGCCATTGATGATTTCGGTACGGGTTATTCTTCGCTCAGCTATATTGCGAAATTGCCCATAGACGCGCTGAAGATCGACCGTTCGTTTATCAGCCACATGACCACACAGGCGGACAGTATGTCCATCGTGTCCACAATTATTACCCTGGCCCATGCGTTACATTTCAGGGTGATTGCGGAAGGGGTGGAAACCGGGGAACAGGCGAAGTTACTCACGCTCCTGAAGTGTGAAGAGATGCAGGGCTTTCTGTTCTGTAAACCGCTGCCGCCGGAAGAAATCTTCGAATTATTGCGCAACGGTAAAACGCTTTAATACTTTACCAGTCATTGCGAGGACCGCAGTGACAAAGCAATCTGGTGTTTTGGCATGCAGGATGGCCGCGTCGTTTCACTCCTCGCAACGCTTCGCGGATCGCCACGCTTCCTCCGGAAGCTCGCGATGACTACGATTAAGTCATTGCGAGGAACGGAGTGACGAAGCAATCCCGCAGTTCCTGTATTGAGTCATTGCGAGCGCGCGGCGTAGCCGTGGCGGGAAGCAATCTGGTTTTGCAATTTGAGATTGCCGCGGTCGCGGTCCTCGCAATGACACATTGAGAGTCATTGCGAGTACAGCGAAGCAATCTCATTTCAACGATGCCATATCAATTACAAAACGGTATTTCACATCTTTGTTCAGCATGCGTTCATAGGCCTCGTTGATCTTTTGGATCGGAATTATCTCAATATTGCTGTTAATATTGTGCCTGGCGCAAAAATCGAGCATTTCCTGTGTCTCTTTGATCCCGCCGATCAGTGACCCCACCAGTTGCCGGCGTTTGAAGATCAGGTTGCCGGCATCCGGAGCAGGGTGAGGGTGTTCCGGCAGACCCACCAGGCACAGGGTGCCGTCACGCTTCAGCAGTTCCAGGTAAGCATCCAGATTATGCGGGGCGGCCACGGTATTCAAAATGAAATCAAAACTGCTCGCGTGTTTCTGCATTTCTGCCGGATTTTTCGAGATTATGACTTCATCAGCGCCAAGCCGTTTCGCATCTGCAGTTTTACCCGGTGAAGTTGTAAACAACACAACATTTGCACCCATGGCATGGGCGATCTTCACCCCCATGTGGCCCAGACCACCCAGTCCGACGATACCCACTTTATCACCTTTGCTGACATTCCAGTGACGCAGGGGAGAGTAGGTCGTAATACCTGCACACAGGAGCGGTGCCGCCGCAGCCGGGTCGAGTTTTTCGGAGACATGCAGTACAAAATCCTTGTTCACGACAATTTGTGTGGAATAGCCACCGTAAGTCCTTTTACCGGTGTATTGATCCGGGCTGTTGTAGGTAAAGGTGGCACCAGTTTGACAATACTGTTCCAGACCATCCTTGCAATCTTCACACGTACGGCAGGAATCCACCATGCACCCAACGGCGGCCAGATCACCGGCATTGAATGATTTAACCTGCTTACCAACGTTTACTACACGCCCGATAATTTCATGCCCGGGCACGATAGGGTATTCCGTGTTCTGCCATTCATTGCGGGCCAGGTGCAAATCTGAATGGCACACACCACAGTAGAGTATATCCATCTGCACATCATTCGGTCCGGGATCACGCCGCTCAATGGTAAACGGCCCCAGCGGGGTGGCAGCGCTTTGGGCGGCAAAACAGGGCGTATTAGTCATATAAAGCACCTCCTGTCAGGTACTGCCAGCATCTTTATACTATTTAACATAATATAGATTATGCGAAGTAGTTGAATCAGATAGTTCCCATCAAGTTTAGGATTATGGGCATTATGACCCTATTCTACTGATAACAGATAAAGTTGGAGCCTATTTATCCGCTTCTCTGATCGGATACGATTTGCTTCTGAAAGAAAAGTAATCGATGACGATATCGTTTTTGCATATGACTACTGATAACACCAATGACCAGTGCCAACATTAAAAACAGAACCCGTTTTTCCCAAAAGATGATAGCGAGAAACAACAAGACCGTTTTTATTATTACTGCCATACCACGTACTTCAAATATCACTGCCAGACTGGCATGAATATCTGTTGCCAGCATGAGCAAACCGGATATCACCGTTCCCCACAACCATGGTTCTAACATAGTAGACGGTTGATTAAAAATATAGCCACCGAGTAATACACCGGCAGCAAGTATGTGCACAGTACGAAACAATATACGCACACTTCTGCGATAAGGAAAATTCCTGGGGTAAGCCGGGAACAGGCAAGAAAAATATTTACTGCGAGATTGATCCATCATAAAAATAAGATTCATTTACATAGTGATTTATAGAGAACGTAAATATTTGTTAATGTCCGCTTTTGATCATTAAGTGACAGGTTGGAGATTGACCCAAAGGAGATATTCACCGAGAGTTGTCAACTCGGATGAAATCTGTGGTCTATCCCAGATTATCCGTCCAAGTCCATATCTCAATCTGGCTACGACTGGGCGGTCGGTCGGAAATTCGATTTCCCCTGGCGCGAATTTGAAAAATAAATCTGTCCCCTTTTTTCTTAAACATTTAAAATGTCTGCTTTCGACCTAAAGCGGGCGTTCACTAAAAACTAATCCAAAGTAAAATACACAATATTGCAAAAATTAAAACATGAAATAGATATATTTTTAATGAATAAAACTGATCCCTTGCACATTTCCTTCCATCCTGATCTTTACAAACTATATCTAACAAATCACTTATGTCATGCGCCTTGCCATTAACCACTTTAATATTTTGTTTTATAGTGCTTTCTAATAATTTATCAACTTTATCACTTTGTGCTGGAGTACTATAAATATACTCACGTTTTGCTTCATTAATCTCAGCGGCTACTGAAATAAGAAGACGGTCTAATTCAATAAAATTACTATATAACCCATGGATATTTGGTATTTCCTTTGCCCAAAGTAATCTAATAATATTAGTTTGAGAACAATCATATACTCTTGTGGATAAAAATTTATTCCAAGTTAACCTTTCCATAAACGCTGGCACCTTTTTTCCATCTATGTTCTCTTCCTTCCACGATGGAAATAATTTTTTAACCTCAGCAAACATACTATGATTCCTTATTATTTCAGAATACAAATTTCTAATTAGATGGTATCTATCCTTAGCGTCTTCAAATACTAATTTTATAAACCAAATCCACATAGGAATGACTACTAATTGTATCAGGTGCTTAGGTAACACAACTTGAGTAATAGTTGTCTCTACATGCGCATAAATAGAAAGTGGTATAAATAAAGCCATACTTATTATTAAGAAAAATATTTTTTTAAAGGTCATCACTACTCCCAGGCATTTGTATCTAATTGGCACTACATCTTTTTTAAATTCCCAATCTTTCAATTGTAGTAAGTTATAGGAGGCAAAAAGAATATGAACGTCCGCTTTGGCTCGAAATTTGTCATCTTCACTTACGGCCAAAAGCGAACATTCAATACTTTATTTTCTCAACATGTATATTTTAGTCGTGAAACCTAGTGTATACGGCTATATGTCTTACCAGCCAACACACGCTGCACCTGTTCAATATTTCGGGCTTTAACCTTCTCAAAGATCTTTTCAATAGGAATATCCCACATGGCTAGCCTTCGAATTTCTTGGATCTGCTCGATAGATAGGCGATCTGGATGACTGCAAATTACCTTTGCTGCAAAGGTATCATCTTCCCATAATTCACGAATAAGTATATTCGGAATACCTGCCCTTGGGTGAGATCTTTGAAAAGCGTTTATAGCTTTTTCTCTTGCATCTAAATTTCTTTTGTCTTTCTTGGCCAATAAGCCCAACTTGTGCAATTCACGAATACCTTTAAATCCCCCTGGTATCACATTTAAGGCTATTCCTTGCGCCATAAGGTCGTCCACAATTATTTCTTCCCAGTCCATAATGTCGTCAAATTCTTCATTGATCATTAACAATTCAGAGGCATATAGCACCTTATCTTCATCCATGAATTCACGCCAAGCATTATAGAATAGCTTACGCTCTCCTTTGTTAATGCCACTCACATGTTCGGCCATACGAGTTAGCCAGTTTCGTTGTGTGATACCAGCGTAAACAAAATCGCCTTTGTCAGTAGCAACATGATGTGCATAACCCATGCATCCGTTCTTTTGAATAGAAAAACCCTTCATTAGCGTGAATAAAGGCACGCAAATCATCCATTCATGTTTCCCGAAGTCTTCGTGGAACAAACGTACAAATGGGCCTTGTTGTTCTTCATTAGGCCTAACCATTGAGTAAAATTTCTCGCCTACTCTTAAATGAATTTCAATGTCTAATTTTTCACTTCCTACGTCATTTTTTCCAAACCGTCCATGTTGTATTGCTTTCATAATTCGATCAGCAAAACCTATTTGTCCTTCGATTTGTCGGCTTTTGTCCGTGCCAGTACCTTCCTTCCAACTAGCTACATGAGTCAATCCGTTGTTAAAATTTATCACGTCATTGTCAATTAAAGCAGAAAACATTCTGTAATTTCCTGGGCATAAGGGACCAAGAAGTTTTTTCACATTTAGTGGGTTAATGTATTTTGTATTCTCTGCCGCTTCTTCCATTTTGCGTTGAATTTCTTTTCTACGGTATTCATTTCCTATCTCGTGCATTTTTCATAGTCCACTAATGAGTCTAATAGATAATTATAGCTAGTTTTTTATTTATTGACTGAAGATTACTCACGAAAATGATAAAAGTGGACCTGCAAACACTGAAGTGTTCGGAATGAGTTAATAAGCGTCACATTAAATTAGTATGAACGTCCGCATTGGTTCATGAGCAGAAGGTTAGTTCTGTTGGCTACTTGAATTTAAAATAACTTGATGAATTATTTGGATATTATATAAACACAAAATGATGCTTTACTATAGATTATGCGAAGTACTATAGATATCACTGCAGTTCAAGCAGGCGCTGGAAACTCTCTGTTTGCAGATGTGTTCTGAACGGTACGTCATCCCTGCGTTGTTGCTGGCGGCTTTGTAATTCATCCAGGGCCTTGTCATGGTTGAGTAATTCATTAATTCGACCAGTTATTTTATCGGTTATCCCAGGGCCTGGATCATCTGTCACGTTGATTTCCATGGCTTGCAAATGTCTTGATTGCAAATCTGCGTGCTGTTTCCTTAAAACCTGCAGGTATATGTCCTCCCTGATTGAACAATCCGGATTAAAGAATTCAGCCTGGTTACTGATATGCCTGACACCGTTAGTATCAGTGCAGACATGAAATTCCAGTGCGTGCACTGGTGTAATTCCGATAGCAACTGTAATTAAGGGTAAAAGATATTTCATTAATGTTTTTATTATAGAACAATCTGCCAGTGCAATCTGTAGCAATAAAGTATCATCCAGACTGGCAAACGAGTTTAGCTTCATACCAGGATTTACTACGGTTAACGATATTTACAACAGCCAGCATTACCGGTACTTCTATCAATACTCCAACAACTGTCGCCAGTGCTGCGCCGGATTCAAATCCAAACAGTGCTATTGCTGTTGCTACAGCCAGTTCAAAAAAATTACTTGCGCCGATTAAGGCAGATGGTGCGGCAACGCAATGCGGTGAGCACACTGCCCGGTTAAGTAAATAAGCCATCCCGGAATTAAAAATTACTTGTATCAGGATGGGAACTGCGAGCAACAGGATAATAAGCGGTTTGTTGATGATTTGTTCTCCCTGAAAGCCAAAGAGCAAGATCAATGTCAATAACAGGGCTGCCAGTGAAACCGGTTGAATAGTATTAATGACTTTTGCAAGTTTTTCTGGTTCATCATCACCTTTCAACAAATGACGTCGTAACAGGTTTGCAATTATCAAAGGCACAACGATGTATAACAGGACAGCTAGAAAAAGCGTGTCCCACGGTACGGTAATTGATGAAAGTCCAAGCAGAATGCCTACGATAGGCGCAAAAGCGAAGATCATAATAACATCGTTCAGTGCTACCTGTGACAGGGTGAAATGTGGTTCTCCATCGGATAGATGGCTCCAGACAAAGACCATGGCCGTGCATGGTGCTGCAGCAAGGATAATCAAACCGGCAATGTAGGATTCAATCTGCTCTGCGGGTAACAGGGGTTTGAACAGGTAACCGATAAACAACCAGGCCAGTATTGCCATAGAGAATGGTTTTATTCCCCAGTTCACAAACAAGGTGACACCTACCCCACGCCAGTATTCCTTGACCTTGCCCAACGCACCCAGATCAATTTTGAGTAGCATGGGGATGATCATCAACCAGATGAGGATGGCGACAGGAAGATTGATATTGGCTATCTCGATTCGTCCCAATGTTTGAAAAAAATTCGGGATCATATGACCAAACCCGATTCCCACTAGAATACAAAAAAATACCCAGAGTGTGAGATAACGTTCAAAAAAACCTATTTTTTTATTTTCAGTTGTCATGAAATTTACCGAAAATAATGTGAATAAATAAAATCAGGCACACATCTTGTTGCCGGGGCGTCTGGGCATGGTGTTAAGTTTTTTCAGATCATGGCTATAGGGTTTACGGCCTGCTGTCCCTTTCAGGGTGTACCTGAGTATTTGTTTAGCCCAGTCCGGCAAATCCGGATTGATTTGATAATAGATCCACTGCCCTGCCCGTTGGTCGATAACGATTTGTGCATCCCTTAAGCTTGCCAGATGACGTGATATTTTCGGCTGGATATCATCCAGGGCATGGGTCAGTTCACAGACACACAACCTTCCTTCCTGCAGCAATAACATCAGGCATCTGAACCTGGTAGGATCGGACAACAGTTTAAGAAATTCTTCAGGCAAGATATTCATGATAGAAATATACCACTGGACATATATATGTTCAACCATATATATTAACCTGAAGTATTCCAATCAGAATTGATATTTAGCCGAAATGTCCGGACGTAAATTTAATGTGTTGTTCCTTTGTACCGGTAATTCAGCCCGCAGCATTATGGCTGAAGCCTTGCTTGGACGTCTGGGCGCGGGTAATTTCAATGCATACAGCGCAGGCAGCATGCCCAAAGGACGTGTTCATCCCATGGCCATAAGGTTGTTGAAAGAATTTGATTATGAAATAAATTATTTTCGCAGTAAAAGCTGGGATAAATATTCCGGGCCTGATGCACCCCACTTTGATTTCATATTCACCGTGTGTGACCGTGCGGCCAGCGAGACCTGTCCACTCTGGCCCGGCCATCCGTTGACTGCACACTGGGGAATTCCGGATCCGGATCGGGAATATGTCAACAAAGAGGAAGAATATCAGGGGTTTCTGGATACATACAATGTACTTGGCAAACGTATTGAAAAGCTGATCAGTTTGCCAATTGAAGAACTGGATAAATCTTCATTAAAAAAACACCTGGATGAAATAGGTAAAAGCAATTTAAATTAGTAGTTTTACCCACGGTTATTTCCCTCCGGTATATATACTTGTATCCTGTGCCTGTTTCAAATTGACTGCAGGATTATCAGGGTTGAAATCACTTGAAGAGTTGATTGCGCGGGAGTTTCCTCAGACTGGGGATCTGATCTACCTGAATCATGCGGGGGTTGCCCCCTGGCCGGCCCGTACCGCGCAGGCGGTAAAATTATTTGCCGAGGAAAATGTTCTCACCGGCGCCCGTAATTACAGCGCATGGATTAGAAAGGAGGACGATCTGCGCCTGCAGCTCCAGCGTTTGATCAATGCTCCCTCCCCTGATGAAATCGCGTTGTTGAAAAATACCTCGGAGGCACTTTCAGTAGTGGCCTCCGGCATGGACTGGCAGCAGGGCGATAATGTGGTCAGCACCGATCAGGAATTTCCTTCCAATCGTATCGTCTGGCAGGCACAGAAAAGATACGGCGTTGAATTCAGGGAGGTGAATATCAGTAATGTGCCGGATGCGGAACAGGCATTAATATCTGCCTGCGATAAATACACCCGTATCATGGCAGTGAGTTCAGTGCAGTTTAGCAGTGGCTTTAAACTGAATCTGGAAAGACTGGGAGAATACTGCCATACGCATAACATTCATTTCTGTGTTGATGCTATTCAGAGTATTGGTGCGTATGCCATGGACGTACAGCAGATACACGCAGATTTTGTCATGGCTGATGCACATAAATGGATGCTGGGACCGGAGGGGATCGCTTTATTTTATTGCAGCGAGCAGGTACGTGAGCGGCTGACTCTGCACCAGTTTGGCTGGCATATGGTGGAAGATTATACCAACTACGATACCAGAGACTGGCAGATTGCAGCATCTGCACGCCGCTTTGAATGCGGGAGTTCCAATATGCTCGGTATCCATGCCCTGTCGGCCAGTTTGTCCCTGATTGAAGAGGTAGGCATAGAGATTATCGAACACAAAATCAGGCAAAATATGGATTATCTGATGGAAAATCTGGAACTCAATCCACGTATCCGGTTACTGACGCCGCGTGATGCTGTACAACATGCCGGGATTGTAACTTTCATAATCGATGGTGTGGATATTGCGAAGTTGCATCGCCAGTTACTGGAGAATAATATTATCTGTGCTCACCGTATGCGGGGGATCCGTTTCTCCCCGCACTTTTATACGAGCCAGGAAAAAATCTATAAAGCACTTGAAATATTAAGTATAAATATTTGATATAATTTAATTATTTCTTGTTGCCTCAGTAAACAGATTAAAAAAGTTATCGGTTGTTTGCCGGGACAATTGTTCGAAATCTTCACCCCGTAATTCAGCCAGAAAGCGGGCCACGTAATGCACATAACCCGGCTGGTTAGGCTTGCCCCGGTAAGGGACAGGGGCGAGATAGGGAGCATCGGTTTCGATGAGCAACCGCTCCAATGGGACCCGGCGAGCCACGTCCTGGACCTGTTGAGCGTTCCTGAAAGTCACTATACCGGAAAATGAAATATAGAAATTCAAATCCATGGCCTGTTGTGCTGTGTTCCAATCGTCTACAAAACAATGCATAACACCGCCAACGGTATCAGCGCCCTCTTCCCGCAGAATGTTGATCAAATCCGGTCCGGCTTCGCGGCTGTGAATGATCAAGGGTTTATTGGCCCGTTTTGCTGCACGGATATGATTACGGAAACGGTCCCGTTGCCATTCAAGATCACCTCTGCTGCGGTAATAATCCAGTCCGGTTTCGCCGATGGCGATGACTTCAGGCAGGTCCGCAAGTCGGGCGATTTCTTCAACCGCAGGCTCATGTGTAGTTTCTGTATTGGGATGCACGCCCACAGAAGCAAAAACGTGCGGGTAGCTCCGGGCAATAGAAATTATTTGCGGGAAAGTATCCAGATCGACAGAAACGCAGAGCATATAGCCGACATCCAGATCTCCGGCCGTGGCTAATATCTGTTCCAGCCCTTCTTCCATTAAAGGCAGATGACAATGGGAATCGACTAACATCGGTGATAGGTGAATCGTAATTCGTGATTCGTAACTGGTGATTGGCAACTATTGGGATGCGATTCACGAATTACCAATCACGAATCACGAGTTACGATTTACATTGTGTGTGTTGCCCGATCAGATGACAAAGCACCCGCAAGCTGGGTTTCAATCTTGTTGCGAGTGGCGCCTTTATCAAGTTCGCTGAATTGTACTCCAATACCGGCGGTTTTATTGCCCTGTGAACCGACGGGAGTGATCCAGACCACACGGCCGGCGACCGGCAGTTTTTCCTTGCTGTCCATCAGTGACAACAGCATGAAGACCTCGTCACCGATATTGTAGTGTTTGGCAGTAGGGATAAATAACCCACCGTTTTTGATGAACGGCATGTAGGATGCATAGAGTGCGCTCTTGTCACGTATCGTCAATGACAGGATGCCTTGCCGGGGATCGCGGCCACCAGGTACGCTCACGTAAGTTATCCTCCAGGATGGTTAGTCTGGTTTTGCCAGTAGATAATGAAATCTTCCAGCAAGCCCTGTGTATTATAACTGATCTGTCCCATGCCCAGACTGTAGTTTTTTAAAATCAGGTCATGGCAGAGCATTAATCTGTACAAGTCTAGTTGATTTGTCAATCGTTGCAAACGTGTAAACACATCAGTCTGATATAGTCTGAGTGGTTTTGCGCTGGATTTAATCCTTAACATATCGCCGAATAGCTGTAACAGCCATGATAACACCTGGTTACTGCCGAATGCATTCCATTTCACGGCTGCTTTAACCGGGTCTAGCTCTGATTTCTGTAACAGATCAAGGTCGTCAATGATAATTTTTTGTTTATCGATAACACCATTCTCCATCAGTTCCAGTGCAGCGACTGGAGCACCACCGGACATTCTCAGTAATTCATCTGCCTGTGTCGCATCCTGCAGTCTCTGTTGCAGCCAGTCGAAAGCAGATTGATCGTAAACCGGGTTAAACCACATCTGCTGGCAGCGGCTGCGTATAGTGATCGGTAACAGATTGGGCCGGTGACTGAGTAATATCAACAGAGAGAATTCAGGTGGCTCTTCAAGGGTCTTGAGCAATGTATTGGCCGCGCTGCGATTCATATTGTCCGCCGGAGTAATCAAGACTACCTTGTAACCTTCGTATTGGCTTTTAAGATTGATAAACTCAATGAGTTCGCGTATCTGCTCAACCTTGATTTGCTTGCCCTCTTCCTCCGGTTCTATCCTGTAGATGTCCGGATGATTTCCCGATTCAAACAGTTCACAGGCCCTGCATTTCCCGCAGGGTAAATTATTTTCCAGTGGTGACCGGCAGAACAAGCTGACGGTCATGACGTTTGCGAATTCTTTTAATCCGATCCCGTAAGGTCCGGCCAGCAGTAATGCATGTGGCAGGCGGCTATTTTTTATCGCAAGTACAAATTGTTGCCATTGTGGTTGTTGCCAGGGCAGCAGGCTCAGCATAATCCCGATTCCTTCATGATTTTTTTGATCATATCCTGAACGGTATTTACATCACTTTCAGCATTGATAATTTTTATTCTACCGGGTTCTGCCACCGCGATCCGGAGATAAGCACTGCGTACCGAATCAAAAAAACCAATCGTTTCTGATTCGAAACGATCGGCTTCTCCCGCTGAACGTACCCGTGCCAGACCTGTTTTAACCGGCAGATCAAATAACAAAGTCAGGTCTGGTTGCAAATCAGGATGTACCAGTTCAACCAGCTTGCTGATTTTCTCCTGTTCTATGCCGCGGCCACCACCCTGATAAGCATACGTGGAATCGGTAAAACGATCGCACAGAACTGTTTTTCCTGCATTCAATGCCGGCCTGATGACCTGTTCAAGATGTTGTGCCCTGGCCGCAAACATCAGTAACAGCTCCGCGTTTCCGGAGATCGAGAGAGTTTTCTGCATTAACAGAATATTCCTGATCTGATCTCCCAGTTCTGTGCTGCCGGGTTCTCTTGTTATTACTACATCCTTGCCTGCTTCTTTCAGTAAATCAGCAATAAAGGAAACTTGCGTGCTTTTACCGGCGCCCTCAATGCCCTCGAGTGTGATAAACAGGCCATTATTGTTTTTCATTGTTCTGTTTGCCCAATATATATCTGGCGACTGCCTTATTGTGTTCATCCAGTGTTTCGGAGAATTGATGACTGCCATCACCCCTGGCCACAAAATACAGGGTATTCCCCTCTTCTGGATGCAATGCGGCACGCAGCGATTCCCGTCCGGCAAGTGCTATCGGTGTCGGCGGCAATCCTGCATACACATAGGTATTATAGGGCGAATCGATATCGAGATCCTTGCGCAGAAGTTTCCCGCCATATTGGTCACCCATGGCATAAATGACTGCCGGATCGGTCTGCAATTTCATTCCACGTTGCAAACGCCGGACAAACACACCGGCAACATCTCCACGTTCTTCAGGTAATGCGGTTTCCTTTTCAATCAGTGATGCCATAATCAATGCTTCGTAGGGTGACTGATAGGGAAGATTTTCACTGCGTTGTTCCCATTCCTCTGCAAGCACCAGTTGCATTTTATCGTAGACACGTTGCAGAAACTGAATATCGGTAGTACCCCTCGGGAAATGGTAGGTATCGGGGAAAAATTGTCCTTCAGGCGAGAAGTCCGGATTTTGTAATATAGCCATCAGCCTTTGGCCATCTATCAGATCCGCGCTTTGTTGCAGGATCTGATTATTTTTTACCGCATTCAGTACCTGTGCAAAACTCCAGCCTTCAATCAAGGTCAGGGCATGCTGCTTTACCTTGCCTGCCACAAACTGTTCGAGTAGTTGTAATGGTGTGGTTCCGGGGCTGATTTCATATTCACCCGCCTTGATCCTGCTTTCCTTGCCCTGACGCCGGGCTTCAATCAGGAGATAATAAGGTTGATACATTAAACCCATGTTTTTCAATTCATGGGTGACTGTTCTCAATCCTGTGCCCGGTTTGATCGTGAAATCAATCCGGGCATCGAGTTTTAACGGGGCATTCAGTTGTGTTTGCATATCGTGCCAGAACCACCAGGCACAGATCCCTGTAATGAACATTAACAGCAGGGAGATAATCAAAACGGCCTGTTTCATTGAGTGATTATCTTCTCTTGAATGAGTTTTTGCCGGATTTTACTGGTCCAAGGACCGGGACTGAACGCATGGTGTTCTATCTGCCTTACCGGCCAGATACCAATGACACTGTTACAGAGAAAAATCTCATCGGCAGTGTACAGCTTTGCATCAGTCAGAGTCGTAATTGATGTCTGTAAACCCATATCTTCAGCAAGGTCCAGGATGCATTCGCGTATTATTCCGGCTATCCCGCAACCGGTCAGATCCGGTGTTATCAGCTGATTACCACTGATAATAAACAGGTTGCTCATGGTCCCTTCAATGATGTTATTTTGGGTATCCCGCATCAACCCTTCTGCAATCCCGGGGTCATTCCATTCGCTGCGTGCCAATACCTGTTCCAGCCGGTTGAGGTGTTTGATACCGGCCAGTTGCGGGTTATGTCCAAGACGCGTATTACAAAATCTGGTCCTCACCCCTGCAACAGGATTTTTGGCGGGAAAATCCGGCCATGGATAGATCGCCAGAATCCTTGACAGTGGATTTTGTTTATCCGGTGGGCGATAACCCCTGTCTCCCTGGCCACGGGTCAGTATGATTTTAAGAACGGATAAACCCGTATCGCCATAAATCTGCGCGGCTTCGGAAAATAACAGATCTGCAGGCGGACATTCCAACCCCAGACGGATGCAGCCGGTTTTGAGCCGGGCATAATGTTTGTCCCAGCAGAGTGGTTGCCGTTGCTGTATAGCCAGGGTTTCGAATACGCCATCACCGTAATGCAGGCCGCGGTCCTGCACTGAAAGAGATTCACTGAACTGACCGTTGATTAAAACCATTGGCCCGCCTTATTTTTGCCAGCGTCAATGTCCAACAGCAGATTGCATCTAGCGGCGATTAATCCAACCGCTTGAAGATCAGAGTTCCGTTGGTACCGCCGAAACCAAATGAATTGGACAACGCGATATTGATTTTCATCGGTCTTGCTGTATTCGGTACGTAGTCCAGATCACACTCCGGATCAGGGTTATCCAGATTAATCGTCGGTGGTGCAACCTGATCCTGTATCGATAATATTGAAAATATCGCCTCCACCCCACCAGCAGCTCCAAGCATATGGCCAATCATGGACTTGGTAGAACTGATAGCAAGTTTTTTAGCGTGATCACCAAATACACGTTTGACAACCATGGTCTCGACCACATCTCCTGCCGGTGTCGAAGTGCCATGGGCATTGATATAGTCCACCTGGTCCGGGTTGATACTCGCATTATGCAGGGCATTTTCCATGCACCGGGCAGCGCCATCCCCGTCTTCTGAAGGGGCCGTCATATGGTAAGCATCACCACTCATGCCATAACCAATCAGTTCCGCATAGATCCTTGCACCGCGTTTTCTGGCATATTCATATTCCTCAAGCACAATTGCTCCGGCACCATCACTGAGCACAAAACCATCCCGGTCCCTGTCCCAGGGCCGGCTTGCACCTTCGGGATCGTCATTCCGGGTGGATAGTGCACGGGCTGCAGCAAAACCACCCAGTCCGGTTGGCGAGGTCGCCATTTCAGCACCCCCTGCGATCATGACGTCGGCATCCCCGTATTCAATCAACCGGGCTGCATCACCGATGTTATGTGTGCCTGTAGCACAGGCGGTAACAATGGCAAAGTTGGGCCCCTTGGCACCGTATTTAATTGACAGGTTGCCCGAGATCATATTGATAATATTGCTCGGCACAAAGAAGGGTGAGAGCTTGCGTGGACCACCCTCCAGATAGAGTTGTGTCCCTTTTTCAATACCGGGTAACCCGCCTATACCTGAACCAACAGCCACTCCGACACGGTGGGCATTTTTCTCATTAACTTCCAGTCCGGAGTCTTCGATAGCCTGGGAACCCGCTGCCATTCCGTAGTGTATAAAAGGATCCATCTTCTTGATATCTTTAGGTGAAATATATCGGGCCGGATCAAAATTTTTAATTGATCCGCCAATACGGACACTGAAAGCAGACGTGTCGAAATGAGAAATTAATCCGATCCCGCTTTTACCGTTCCGGATATTTTCCCAGGTTTCCGCCACATCATTACCCAGAGGGCTGATTATGCCTAAACCAGTAATTACTACTCGACGTTTGCTCAAAATGTTTTCCGTTGTTCTTTTCCGTAGATAATGAAAAGGCCGCGTTTATGCAAACGCGGCCTTTTTATTGGTCAGAATTGGTGTTACTCCATATTGGCACTGACGAAGTCAATAGCCTGCTGAACGGTGGTTATTTTTTCCGCTTCCTCATCGGGTATTTCTGTCTTGAACTCCTCTTCGAGGGCCATCACCAGTTCAACGGTGTCCAGTGAATCAGCCCCCAGATCATCAACAAAAGAAGCTTCGTTGGTGACTTCCTCCGCCTTAACGCCGAGTTGTTCTACGACTATTTTTTTGACGCGTTCTTCAACACTACTCATGATGGATTATCCCTCCCTCTACGGTCCGTGACCGAATGCGTGTGTAAGTTTAGTGAAATAGACATTTCTTGCAACTTAGAAGTTTACCAATGATTATATTATTATAATTAACAATGTTTTATACTATTTATTTAATCTGGATAATAGATTATTTTATCCCATATACATGCCGCCATTAACGTTAATTGTTTCGCCGGTGATATAACAGGCACCCGCAGATGCCAGAAAAACAACCACACTGGCGATCTCGTTCACATCACCAAAACGGTTCAGCGCGATCTGTTCAAGTAATGCCTTTTGTTGTACTTCCGATAATCCATGCGTCATGTCCGTTTCAATGAAACCCGGTGCAACAGCATTGACGGTAATCCCGCGGGATCCCACCTCTCTGGCCAAAGAACGGGTAAAGCCGATAATTCCTGCCTTTGCTGCAGAATAATTACACTGGCCGGCATTGCCCGAACTGGCCACAACTGAGGTGATATTAATAATTCGACCGGATCTGGCCTTGGTCATGCCGCGCAGACAGAGTTTGGTGAGCCGGTAGATTGAATTCAGGTTAGTATTAATGACATCATACCATTCCTCGTCTTTCATGCGTAACAGCAGATTATCACGGGTGATACCGGCATTATTGACCAGAATGGTTGGGCTAAGGTCAGCAGATTTGAGTTCCTCTCCCAGGCGTTCTACCGAAGCTGGATCAGCGACATCCAGGATGAAAGCGGATCCCTTGATTTTATATTCTGACAGAAGTTCTTTTATGGCATCCATGCCGGTTTTGCCGGTTGCCGTACCTGCAACATAATAACCAGCTTCGCCAAGTGCTTTGGCGATGGCCTTGCCTATCCCGCGGCTGGCGCCAGTAATGAGGGCAACTTGCTGATCTGACTTCATTGAATTGATTTTACTCCTTAATTAACCATTCATTGCAGATAATGCTTTATCAAGTGATTCCCGGTCAAAAACCGGGTAAGTTTCAATTTGCCGGTCTATGCGTTTGATTAATCCACACAATACCTTTCCGGGACCACATTCCACGATCTTTGTAACACCCTTTCTTGACATTAACTCGATAGTCTCCACCCAGCGCACCGGTTGGTAGAGTTGCCCGGCCAGGGCCTGTTTAATGGCCGATATTTCTGACTTGATAGACACATCAACGTTGTGTATCACCGGAATCCGGCCTGCAGTTAAGGATATGGATTCCATGCGTGATGCAAATTTGCTGGCTGCCTCCTGCATCAAGGCGCAATGAGCAGGCACACTGACGGCAAGCACGACGGAACGCTTGGCCCCGGCACCAGCCGCCATCTCAACCGCGCGATTTACCGCTTCTTTATGCCCGGCAATAACAATTTGTCCGGCTGAATTAAAATTTGCCGCAGAAACAACTTGTCCCTGAGCGGCCTGTATGCATATTTTGATAATCTGTTCACCGGTTAACCCCAGTATGGCAGCCATGCTTCCAACGCCTTCAGGGACAGCGGCCTGCATATAGGCCCCGCGATCAGCCACCAGAGCAATGGCTGCATCGAATGCAAGCATGCCGGAACAGACCAGTGCTGAATATTCTCCCAGGCTATGACCCGCCATCAATGCGGGTAAAGGCCCGTGCCTCTCCGCCCAGATCTTCCAAACAGCCACGCCGGCGGTGAGCAATGCCGGTTGGGTTTTTGACGTAATGTTGAGTTCAGATTCAGGCCCGCTATGGACCAGTTGCCAGAGATCATAGCCGAGTACTCCTGATGCCTCGGCATAAAGCTTTTTTACAATCGGATAGTGTTCCGCCAGTGCGGTAGACATGCCTACAGACTGGGAACCCTGGCCGGGAAATACGAATGCAAGCTTGTTATCAGTCATCTGTAAATTTGAAGGTTTAATTTTTTAATCATCTCGTGATTCGTGATTGGTAATTCGTTATTCGTGATTATTGTTTGGAGCTTTGTCTGGCCAGTTACCAATCACGAATTACGATTCACGAATCACCGGATTCTAGTATTTAACCAATGTGGCTCCCCAGGTTAATCCGCCACCAAATGCCTCCAGTAACAATGTATCGCCCCGCTGGATGCGGCCATCCCTGACTGCTACATCAAGGGCCAATGGAACGGAGGCTGCTGAAGTGTTGCCATGCTGGTCGACAGTCAAGATGACCCGATCCATGGACATATTCAGTTTTTTTGCTGTGGCGGAGATAATGCGTGTGTTTGCCTGATGGGGGACCAGCCAGTCGATGTCTTCTTTCTCCAGATGATTGGCTTCAAGGGTCTCATCCACAATACGTACCAATGTATTTACCGCGACCTTGAATACCTCATTGCCCTGCATCTGGATAAAGGCTGTTCCATTTTTTAATTTTTCAGGATAACGGGAAATGCCGGCCGGTACCTGCAAAAGTTCATTATATTCACCATCAGCATGCAGATGTGATGACATGATGCCGGGTTCCGGGCTGGCCTCAAGAATGACTGCACCCGCACCATCACCAAACAATACACAGGTACTGCGATCTGTCCAGTCCAGAATGCGGGACAGTGTTTCCGCACCGATGACCAGAGCTGTTGTCGCAGCGCCCGTACGAATAAATTTATCTGCAATATCCAGCGCGTAAATAAAACCGGTGCATACTGCCTGTACATCGAATGCGGGACAACCATGTATACCCAGACGCTTCTGCAACAGACAGGCGGTGCTGGGAAAGATGACATCAGGTGTCGTTGTGCCGATAATAATAAGATCTATTTTGCCAGGGTTGATACCGGATGCGGCAATCGCCTTGAGTGCAGCATGTTCTGCCAGGTCACAGGTCGTTTCATTTTCTGCGGCAATGTGCCGTTTAATGATGCCGGTGCGTGTCTTAATCCACTCATCCGAAGTATCGACAATACGTTCAAGTTCGCCATTGGTCATGATCTTCTCTGGCAAGTAACCACCCGTGCCGGTAATTCTTGAATAAATCAATGGGGGTTATCCTTTCGGGAATAATTTTTCAAGTTCGGAAGTAATTCGCTGCGGCACGTTTTTTTCAACTTCTACAATGGCTTCTTCAATCGCATTTGCAAAAGCGACCTTATCTGCACTTCCGTGGCTTTTTATCACTATACCACGCAAGCCCAGCAGGCTCGCGCCATTATACCGTCTGGGATCTATATTGCCGCGTATAGCTTCCAGAACCGGTTTGGAGATCAGTGCGGCAAAACGCCCATAAAGAGTTTGACTGAACTGCTTTTTGGCATTGTTTATCAGAAATGATGCAACACCCTCGCTTGCCTTGAGCGCGATATTTCCGCTAAAACCATCACAAACGATGACATCCACCTTTCCGGTATAGATATCATTACCTTCGACGAAACCCACATAATTGAGATGACTCTGTGATAATAATGCCGCGGCCTGTTTCACACGGTCATTACCCTTGATTTCCTCCGCCCCGATATTTAACAGGGCGACTGCCGGATTGGGGTTATTACTGACTGCACTGGTCAACTCGGCACCCATGACAGCAAACTGGAAAAGTTGTTCTGAACTTGAATCGACATTTGCTCCGAGGTCCAGCAGGTGCGTATTACCTTCAGTGCCAGGCATGGTGCCGCAAATCGCAGGCCGGTCAATACCAGGCAACATTTTCAGCACAAATCTTGCCATGGCCATCAAGGCACCGGTATTACCGGCACTGACACAGGCCTTTGCAATGCCGTCCCTGACCAGATCAATGGCTACCCGCATGGAAGAATCCTTTTTATTGCGTAATGCCAGAGATGGCAACTCGTGCATCTCAACTACTTCAGAGGCATGGTGTATTTGCAGGCGTTCACTTTGTGCTGTCCCGTTTTTTGCGAGTACTTCATTCAGGGCGTCCTGCTGCCCAACCAGAATCAGATACAGGTTTTCATGTTTTTCAAGGGCATAAAGTGCAGCAGGCACGATCACTGACGGGCCGCCATCGCCTCCCATAGCATCCAGTGCAAGGGTAACTTTCAAGATAATCTCTTCAGAATAATCAGATTATGGAAGTACCGCATATGAAAAAGCCTGCAGGTACTTTACCCCGGGTCAATATGCAGTGCTTATTCTGTTTCGTCCTTTTTATCCAGCACTTTACGGCCGCGGTAATATCCATCTGCGCTGACATGATGTCTTCTGTGGATTTCACCAGTATTGGATTCAATCGACAGGGTCGGATTTGAAAGTGCATCATGGGCACGTCGCGTTCCACGACGAGCGGTAGATTTTTTCGATTTTTGAACAGCCATGGCTCTAATTTCTCCTGTTAGTGCATGATTTCCGGGTTAGTTTGTCCAGTGCAGCAAAGGGACTGTCCCCTGTTTTATTGTTAATTTCATTTATCAATTCTGTGGCTTTGCATACATTTGCATTGTGCATTGCTGAAATCGGTAATGCCAAAATTAATTCATCTTCTATCATACCTTGCAGAGATAATGATGCTTCTCCAGTCTGCAAAGGTTCACATCCATCCGGTAATGTAATTGATTCAGCACAGTCAGCTACAATACCCAGATAAACCGGATTATTGATTTTTAATTCCATGCCACCGAGGCATCTTTGACACTGAATTTTCACCTGCGCTTTAATCTCACCACTGATAAAAGGGATGTTTCGCCTTTCATCAAAGGTGAATTCCAGCCTGAATATCACCTGGCCGGTCTGATCGTGCAATAATCCACCTAGCCGTTGCATATCATGTATTGCATACTGTCCGGCTATCACTTCGCCGTTCCTGGCGAGACGTTTTGGCTCGATTGTTAGCGGCAAGTCGGGTGACATCAGGCGGCAAAGTGTATCCATGCGCCAACGCGCTGTCAAAATACCGCTGATTTTAGGTATAACTTATTGACTAATAAATAAATTATTTAATGAATTCAAGTCAATTTTCAGGTAACAAAGTGGGAAACAACAAAAATCAACCAGCCCTGATACTCGCCTCTTCTTCTCCCTACCGGCAGGAATTGCTGGCCAGGTTAAAGATACCTTTTCTCTGCCAGAGTCCTGAGATAGAGGAAACAACCCTGGACGGGGAAGATGCGGTAGCCGCTGTGATGCGCCTGTCCGAACAAAAGGCCAGGAAGATTGCCGCATTCCACCCTGCTGCGATCATTATAGGTTCCGATCAGGTCGCACTATTGAATGATTGTATCCTCACCAAACCCGGCAATCATGACAAGGCCAGGCAACAGCTTGAACAGCTCAGTGGCCAGAATGTGGTTTTTAATACCGGACTCTGTGTTGTCAATGCCAAATCTGGTTCTATACAAACAGGCTATGTGCCCTTTGCTGTGAAATTCAGGAAACTTGATGCAGGTGAAATTGAACATTATCTCAGCAAGGAAACACCCTATGACTGTGCGGGCAGTTTCAAGTCCGAAGGACTGGGAATTTCATTACTGGAAAAAATGACCGGTGATGATCCGACAGCCTTGATTGGCCTGCCTTTAATCCGATTGAGTGCGATGTTGAGAAATGAAGGGATCGCCCTGCCTTAACGGCTGAACTACAGCTGCTCAGAGTAATACCGTGGTTTTTAACCCGGTAGTCAGCGCAGTTCCAGTTTTGAACTTATTGCACTGGCCACTGCCGTGCCCACTTGTCTGGCAAATCTTTCGAAATAGGTATCGCGCAGGGTGAAATCAACAATATCTTCTGCTCCGATCACCTCCCTGGCCACATAACCGGCGCTGCCCAGGGCATCAACCAGACCCAGATCGATGGATTCTTCTCCGCTCCAGATTAATCCGGAAAAGATTTTATCATCACTCTTGAGGCGATCTCCCCGCCCTGCCTTGACCACATCGATGAACTGCTGGTAAACATCGTTTAATACCCCGTCAATATGTTCCACATCTTCAGATTTCTGAGGTGAAAAAGGATCCAGAAAACCCTTGCTTTCACCCGCTGTGATTAACCTGCGTTCTATTCCCAGCTTATGGATTGCATCGACAAAACCAAAGCCTGACATAATCACGCCAATCGAACCTACTATACTGGCCTTGTTTGCGTATATTTTTTCCGCGGCGGCAGCAATGTAATATCCCCCCGAGGCGCAGATATCGGCGATCACCGCATAGAGCGGAATATCGGGATAAAGCTCCCGCAACCGTTTAATTTCATCATTCACATAACCTGCCTGTACCGGACTGCCACCCGGACTGTTAATACGCAGGATGACGCCGGCGGTATTTTTATCTTCAAATGCAGCCCTTAAACCACTGACTATGTAATCCGCATTGGCCTCGCTGTCTGTTCCTATTACACCTTCAATATCGATCAGGGCCGTATGCTTCCCAACCGTTATCTTGCCCCCATACCAGCTGGCTGGCAGATATAACAGGAGAAAAAGGATGAGATAGCCAGCAAAAAAGAATTTGAAGAAAATACCCCAGCGGCGTGCCCGGCGTTGCTCGGCCACGGCCTCCCAGGCAATACGGTTGACCAGATTTTGCTCAAAATCTGTTACCGGTTTTCCATTATCTGGATGTGTATTTTCCATAGTGTGAATTATACCTCAATCAGTGCGCCATCCCAGTCAAATACCGGCAGTTTAATCTCTTTCTTTGACATGAATTTTCTCCTGGAGTTTTTTGAGCAACGATAACAGCTCACCAGGCAACGGGGCGCTGATGGTCTTTACCATTCCGGAATAGGGTAATTTCAGTGTAAGACTTTCTGCATGCAGAAACATTCGTTGCAAACCGGTGTTCCTTATTAGCCGGTTAAAGTCCCGATCACCATATTTGGCGTCACCGGCAATGGGATGTCCGATACTGGCCGCATGTACCCTGATCTGATGTGTCCGGCCTGTAGTGATCCTGATACGTGTAAGGCAGGTACTGTTATATATTTTCTCAACGTGAAAACTGGTCTTTGCGCCTTTGCCTTCGGCATGAACCTGCACCATACGCTCGCCGGACAGCATTTCATTTTTCCTGAGGGGCAATGTCACCTCCGTATCACCTCTCAATCTGCCCTTCAGCAAGGCCAGATAAGATTTTGTTACCCGGTTTTCCTGCAACATGGTGTGCAGATTACGTAAAACCCGGTGATCCTTTGCCAGCAACAAACAACCTGATGTAGGTTTATCCAGTCTGTGCACAAGTTCCAGAAAAGGCAGATCTGACCTCAGGGTGCGTAATAGCTCAATCACACCGTATCGTTCCCCGCT
>Ga0209002_10000547_pt1 | contig 30436 bp, 25 predicted proteins | sample Rifsed16ft2_FD_184010 | JGI IMG/M metagenome (GOLD analysis project Ga0209002, IMG submission 184010) | Soil microbial communities from Rifle, Colorado, USA - sediment 16ft 2 (version 2) | ecosystem: Environmental > Terrestrial > Deep subsurface > Rock core/Sediment | place: Rifle, Colorado...
CAGCAACTCGTTCCGAAACGACCGCCGCCTACGAGCAGCTCTTCCCGCGGCTCTGGCAGCGCGGTTTGCAACGGATCGAGTTGCTGGTCAGCGACGGCGCCGAAGCGATCGCGAGCGCGGCGGCGATGGTCTATCCCGCGGCCGCACACCAGCTCTGCTTGGCGCACTGGTTCCGCAACCGGGAAGCGCTCACCCCAGCTCTACGCTTCGAGCAGCGACGCAAGTTCCGCCGCGAGTTCTGGCACCTGTGGGATGGCCTCGACGCGCACGAGTTGCGCCGCTGGGCGCGGAAATTCTGCGCCCGCTGGCGCTTCTGGGCCCCGGAGATGGTCGAGAAATTCCAGACCGAGTTGCACCGGGTGCTGGCCTACTGGCGCTGGCCGCCGCGCTGGCGTCACCGCCTGCGCACCGCCAACTGGGCCGCAGGCTTCTTCCGCCACCCGCGGAAGTATCTGAACCGCTTCCCCGGCGGCACCGATGCCCCTCATGCCGAGCAGGTGTTGGGCTGCTTCCTGCTCGCCGCCGAAGGAATGCACTCGTGAGGTCCTCCCATGGCCCGGAGCACACCCCACCCTCTTTCAACAGAAACACTAGAGCCTGTTGCATAACCGCCCTAAGTCATTTATTTCAAAGGGACGAAAACGGGTTATGCAACAGCTTCTAGACAGTTCCCGATCCAGGACATGGTTGCGGCCCCAAAGGGCGGCTGTTAGAATCGAATACCTGCCCGATCAAAACAGGGGGGCAGGGGGCGGCACTCTACCATTTGATTCCCAGGATGTGCTTTTGTTTCCGGCCATTACCGCCCGCACGAAAGGAGGAGCTTGTCCAAATACGATTTGGCCATTGTTGGAAGCGGTCCCGGCGGCTATGTTGCGGCAATCCGTGCCGCACAGTGGGGCCTGAAGACAGCAGTCATTGAAAAGAATGGATTCCTCGGGGGGACCTGCCTGCACGTTGGCTGTATTCCGACCAAGGTCTTGCTCCACCATGCAGAGATTTACGACCACATCAAGAGAGCCAGCGAGTTTGGAATCGAGATAAAGGGCTACCAACTCGTCTGGGAGAGCGTGCTGGCTCGCAAGGACAAGATTGTCAAGAAGCATTCCAAAGGGATTGAACTGCTGTTCCGCAAACACAAGATCGAGTCCATCCAGGGGTGGGGGCGCATTGCTGGGACGGGCCGAATTGCGGTCGAGAAAGAAGGGAAGACATCCGAAATCGAAGCCAAGAACATGATGCTTGCAACCGGCTCCGAAGCGCGATCGCTGCCGGGCGTGGACTTTGACAGCAAGACAATTCTGAGCAATCGGGAAATCCTCGGGTTGCCCGAAGTGCCGAAGTCGCTCATCGTCGTAGGAGCAGGCGCAGTGGGGGTCGAGTTCGCCTCAATTTACAACTCGTTCGGAGCCGAGGTGACCGTCCTGGAAATGCTGCCACGTATTGTGCCTGTCGAGGACGAAGAGATTTCCGCTGAGCTCGAAAAGGTTTTCCGAAAGAAGGGAATCCAAATCCAAACAGAGGCCAAAGTCGAGTCGATTAAGAAGGAATCCAAGGGCATCAGCGTGGCTTTCACAGACAGGTCCGGGAAAAAGCAAACCCTCTCTGCAGAAAAGATCCTGATTGCGGTCGGCCGCAAACCGCAGACTGAAAACCTGGGCCTGGAGAAGACGCGAGCCAAGGTTGAGCGCGGCTTTGTTCACGTCGGCCCCTATATGGAAACTGCAGAGCCGGGGCTCTATGCGATCGGCGATATCGTTGCCGGGTACCCGCAACTGGCTCATGCGGCATCGATGGAGGGACTTATCGCCGTCGGCAAAATGGCGGGGAAAGAGGTGCCGACCCTGGAGCGCAGCCGGATTCCGAATGCCACCTACTGTGAGCCGCAGATTGGCTCAGTCGGGCTGACAGAAAAACAAGCGCGAGATGCGGGGATCGCTGTGAAAACGGGCAAGTTCCCGTTTCTCGGAAACAGCAAAGCTACCATCCTCGGGCAGCACGAAGGATTTATCAAGGTGGTCGCGGAGGAGAAATACGGCGAAATACTCGGCGTGCACATCATCGGTCCACTCGCCACGGAAATCATCGCTGAGGCGGTCACGGCGATCCAAATGGAGGCTACACTGGACGACATGATGTTTATGGTTCATGCGCACCCGACGGTATGGGAAGCGATGGGTGACGCTTTCAATTCCGTACGCCGACTGACCATCAACGCGTAACAGCCCCATCGAGAAAAGCGGAGTGAGGGCTTCTGCACTGCACGGGCTCAGCAGGAAGGCAGCCGATCTTCATGAATGAATTCTTAATCGTCGATCTGGGGCTTGCGGACTATAGGGAGACTTGGTCGCTCCAGCGACGGCTCGTGGCGGCGCGCAAAGCGGGCGCCATCCGCGATGTCCTGCTGGTCTGCGAACATCCGCATGTGATCACCCTGGGTCGCAGCGGCAGACCGGAACACCTACTGGCCTCCGAGCATCTCCTGCGGCAGATGGGCGTGGAATTCCTCCCGACGGATCGCGGAGGCGATATCACCTATCACGGACCCGGACAGCTCGTTGGGTACCCCATCCTGAACCTAACCGAGCATCGGCGGGATGTTGACTGGTACGTTCGACAGTTGGAAGAAACGATGATCCGGGCGACGGCCGACTTCGGGATGCGTGCTGTTCGAAAGCCCGGGCGGACCGGTGTCTGGATTGATGAGCACGGCGAGGAGAACAAGCTGGGTGCGATCGGCGTCCATTTGAGCCGCTGGGTAACTTCGCATGGCTTCGCATACAATGTCGCGACCGATCTACGGTACTTCGACTTGATTGTGCCTTGCGGGATTGCCGGAAGGGGTGTCACGTCGCTCGAACGGCTCCTCCATCGCCGCGTTTCACTTGGAGAAGCACTGACGCCCATGGCAATGCGGTTCGGCGAAGTCTTCGAGCGTGAGCCCCGATGGGCCACCCGAGGCGAGTTGGAACGAGAACTTGCCGGGCATGAACAAACTCTTGAGCCTGTAGCCGCAGAATGACCTCCAGGGGAGCACGGAGCCAGGGATGAACGTGTCATTGACGCGACAGCAGCACCTCGAGCTGTACTACTACATGAAGCTGAACCGGATGCTCGAGGAACAGATGGAGCGGCTGTTCCGCCAAAACAAGATTGTCGGAGGGCTATATTCGAGCCTGGGCCAGGAAGCCACTTCGGTTGGCACGGCGTATGCACTTGAGTTGAGGGATTGGATGGCTCCGATGATCCGCAATATCGGAGCCCTGCTGGTCAAGGGTTTCAAGCCGCGGGACATTTTCACACAGCACATGGCGCGCTACACGGCTCCGACCCTGGGCAAGGATGGCACCAGCCATTTCGGCGATCTGAAAGAACGGCATGTGGTCTCGCCAATTTCCATGCTGGGCGATCTGATCCCGGTCATGGCCGGCGTTGCCATGGCTGGACGCTACCTGGGGCAGAAGATCGTCGCGATGACGTGGATCGGCGATGGCGGCACCTCAACAGGCGCATTTCATGAAGGTATGAATCTGGCCGCCGCGCAGCGAGCCCCATTCGTGTGTGTGGTCGAGAATAACCAATGGGCTTACTCGACTCCGGTCCGATTCCAGGTGCCGTTACGCGACCTGGCAGATCGCGCCAAGGCGTACGGAATCTCCAGCTACATTGTGGACGGAAACGATGTTGTAGCGGTGTACACAACGAGCAAGGAAGCCGTCGAGCGCTGCCGGGCGGGCGAGGGTCCAATCCTCATCGAAGCCAAGACGATGCGAATGAAGGGGCACGCGCAACACGATCCCGCCGAATATGTCCCACAGGAAATGGTGGAATACTGGAAGGCGCGCGACCCGATCATTCGCTACGAACAGTACCTGACGGAAAAAAAACTTTGGGATCCAAAGACAAAAGCGGAAATCGACGCGCGGATCGAGCGCGAATTGCAGGAAGAACAAGAATTTGCGGAGAACTCGCCGCTGCCTCCCCCCGAACTGGCCGAGCAGGGCGTCTTTTGCGAAGGATGTCATACGATTGAGGCACAGTGGGAAAGGCCGATTGAGGAAGTCATGCCGCCGAAATCGAGCGTCCGACCGGAATGGACGGTGAAGAACTTCGGGGGAATTGAAGTCGTGGAAGGCAGGACCCCAGCGCCGACCGTCGGCCTTTCAGGCGACGGGAGAAAGCCCCCGGCCCGAGCGGTTGGCAAGAAAGCGAAGAGCGGGAAAACAGTCGGCCGCAGTAAAGTGAGGAGATAACGGTGGCCCAGGTGACGTTTCTGGAGGCGATCCGCCAAGCGCTCTTCGAGGAAATGGAGCGTGATCCCACGGTCGTCCTATTGGGGGAGGACGTGGGCGTGTACGGCGGCGCGTTTAAGGTCAGCGCAGGATTGCTTGAACGCTTCGGCTGGGAGAGAGTGATCGACACGCCGATCAGCGAGACGGCGATCATCGGCGCGGCCGTCGGAATGAGTTACGCGGGGCTGCGGCCGGTGGCAGAAATGCAATTCATTGACTTTATTGCCTGCTGCTTCAACCAGCTCACCAACTTCGTCGCCAAGTCGCACTACCGCTGGGGCGCGCCAGTACCAATGGTGGTGCGAGGCCCGTCCGGAGGCGGCGTCCACGGCGGACCGTTCCACTCGGCCAACCCGGAGATGTACTTCGTGCATACGCCCGGACTCAAGGTGATATATCCATCGACAGCCTACGACGCGAAAGGGCTGCTCAAGTCCGCAATTCGGGACAACAACCCCGTGCTCTTCTTTGAGCACAAATTCCTGTACCGGCGAATCAAAGAAGAAATTCCGGCCGAAGACTACACAGTGCCGATCGGTAAGGCGGCAGTTAGGCGTGAAGGCCGGGACTTAACGATCATTTCCTACGCTGCGATGATGCATACGTCGCTTGAGGCAGCTAACTTACTTTCTAAAGAAGGGATTGAAGCAGAGGTAATGGACCTGCGCACCCTTTACCCCCTGGACCGCGAGGCCATCCTTGCTTCGGTACGGAAAACGAATAAACTGCTGGTCGTTCATGAGGACACTCGAACCGGTGGTATCGCCGGAGAGATAGCTGCGATCGTATGCGAAGAGGCATTCGAGGACCTGGACGGACCTATCCTGCGCGTGACCTCGCTCGACACGCCGGTGCCCTATTCACCTCCGCTTGAGGAAAGGTTTCTGCCCAACGCAGAGAAGGTGGCCGCGGCCGCGCGCGAGCTGGCGAGATTCTGAACACCTGAGGAGAAAGACATGCCTGTTGACGTCATCATGCCCCAGATGGGCGAGAGCATTTTTGAAGGCACGATCACGAAATGGCTGAAGAAGCCCGGCGAGCGCGTGGAGCGCGATGAGCCGCTCTTTGAAATCTCCACGGACAAGGTGGATGCAGAAATTCCTGCTCCCTCGGCTGGCGTTTTGAAAGAAATCAAGGTGGGTGAGGGACAGACGGTGCCGATTCAGACCGTCGTCGGTGTGATCGATACGGACGGAAAGACGTCTGCACCGGCGCCAGCCAAAACAGAACCGCCGAAGCCAGCGGCAGTCGAGACAACGCCTGCCCCGCCGCCAGCTTCCTCACGAGCCACAGCACAGGCACCGGTTGCGGCTACCCCTGCGGCCCGAGTTGATGGAGAGAAAGTTCGTAGCTCGCCGCTTGTCCGCCGGTTGGCCAAGGAGCACGGCATTGACCTAGCGCAGCTCTGCGGTAGCGGAGCAGGCGGAAGAATCAGCAAAAAGGACATCCTCGCGGCCATTGAGACCGGCGGTGCGGCCGCACCGGCCGCAACTCTTCCGGCTACTGGGCGCGCCCCCACGGCTCCTGCGGCTCCAGCAGCCGCTTCTGGTGTGCCTGGCGGACAGGTGCACATTGCTCTCGAAAGTGCCGTACCGCGGCAACGGATGTACTTCGGACACTACGAAGTCCAGCCGATGAACGTGATGCGCCAGCGCATCGCGGAGCACATGCTGGCCTCGAAGCGCGTATCACCACACGTCTATTCGATCGACGAAGCCGACATGACGAGGATCGTCGAAATCCGCGAGCGGACTAAGGCGGAGTTTGAGAAGCGACATGAACTTAAGCTTACCTTCATGCCGTTCTTCATTCGCGCGTGCATCGAAGGGTTGCGCGCATTTCCAATGGTGAACTCCTCGGTGGACGGCACAAATGTAGTGCTTCACAAGGAGATCAACATTGGTATGGCGGTGGCGTTGGATTGGGGCCTGATCGTGCCCGTGATCAAGAATGCTGAGGAGAAAAACTTCCTGGGCCTTCAGCGGTCAGTGACAGATCTGGCCGAGCGCGCGCGGAACAAGAAGCTGAAGCCGGACGAGGTTCAGGAAAGCACGTTTTCGATTACCAATCCGGGTGTTTTTGGCGGGTTAATGGGTTTGCCGGTGATCAGCCAGCCCAACGTGGCAATTCTAGGGCTAGGTACAATCCAGAAGCGCCCTGTGGTCATCAACGATGCGATCGCGATCCGGTCAATGGTATACCTGACCCTCAGCTACGACCACCGCGTGGTGGATGGGGCAATCGCCCACCAGTTCATGCACAAGGTAAAGACGGCGCTCGAGAACTGGAACGAGAATGTTCTCTAAATAGCTCTCGACCAATTAAGCTTCCCGTTCGGATCGAGACATGCCGGAGGCAGGCAAGCGTCCAGCGCCATCCTGATCCGTCACAAACCCGGCGGCATCTCCCTCTTGCCCATCGGTCATAACTCAATACCACCCATCACAACAGGCCGGTTGCCCCATTGGTCGGCCATGGCCTTGAGCATGGCGCGAAAGTTGCTCGATCCGGCGAGCGCCGTAGTGGAAAAGCCCATTGAGGAAGCTGCCTGCCTCAGTGCCGACTGCTGCGCGGCGTTGAGCTGGTTCCACCGAGTCGTCAGGGTGATCGTGCCGCCGAAAAGTCGCGTGTTCCCCTGAACCGCATTGAGCCGCTGAAGGAACTGCATCATTTGAGCAACCGTGCGGAGAAGCTGCCGCCACGTAACTGCCGTCGTTACCCAGTTGCTGGCCGGGATGTTCAGCACCTCAAGAACCGTGCGCACCGACGTGACCTCGGTGGTGGTCAGGTTTACATCCAGGTTGACTGGCAGAGCAAAGACGTCCGCGTTGGCCCTGAGCGAAGCATCCTGCGCGGCAGTCACTTCAGCACGCACCAGCATCACCGGCTCCGCGCCGTAGTCCATCGCGCTCCACGCCGCGCCCAGCGTGTCGAAGTACTTCGGTCGGCGACCATCGGTATGGTCTGCGCCCGTGCCGATGACCGGCACGACGTAGAAACGGCCGAACGTGGCCTGCGCCTGCACCACACTCGGGCCGAACCAGCGCATCACGGCCAGTTTGCTGCGTCTGCCGCCTGCGTACTCGCCCCGATGGAATCGGGGCGCGCGGCCAAGCGAGGAGACAAATATGCGTCGAGGCGGAGGCCCTCCTCCCAAATTGCCACCCTCCCAGTCATCCAGTCGCATGGAGGTGCTTACGGAATAGCCGGAAAGCCCCGCCGCACCCGACGAGTGCGCGCTATCGGTCCGTGCGCCGGGCGGCGATTGGGTCGAACCGTTGACTTTAGGCGTGAGTGTGGTGCCGCTGACTTCAAGCCGAATGATGTCGTTCACCGCCAGTGCCGCGCCGAGGGAGCCAAGCTGTGTCCAGCTGCCCGCGACCATCTTGAAGAGGAAGGTCTTACCGCCCCCGGAGCCATCGGCATAGAAGCCGTAGTAGCTGGCCGCCCCGCCGGTGGCCGCACGCACGGCAACGCCGATGGTCTGCCCGGTGGTGGTAATGTTGGCGAGCTTGCCCTGAGCGTACTGGTCGTTCCCGAAGGTGTCTGCGTTCCAGCGAGCGCCGCATTCGGTGGCGGACTGATTGGGGGCAACGGCGTTGGTGTTGATGACGAAGTTGCCGGAGTTGAGCGACCAATTCGCGCTGTAGGTGGTCAGCGCAGTGCCGTCCGTGCCGGTGAAGGCATCCGTGGCTGGCAGGACAGCCCACAACGCCGCTGCAAGCAGAAGAAGTAGAAGCGTCAGTGCCAGGGCACGCTTCACTGTGCCCTCCGCAAGGTGAGTTCCACCGCGATGAGCCGCGCGGTGGCGGCCAGCGTGTCTGACGCATGCGCGGGGTCGCGCAGCACCTTGAGGTGCAGCAGCTCGCCGGCGGCGCAGCCGGTCATGGTGACCCCGGTAATGTCGGCGTCGTTGGTCTGGTTGGCGGTGGCCTTGGCCGCGTCGGTGAGGGTTGAAGCGGCATTGAACGCCGGGTCGTCGGTTTCGGCGTCGGCCACACACGCGGTGGCAATCTGCCAGACCACACTGCCCGCAATGGCCGAGGTCAGCCACTTGAGGCGCACGTCCACCGCTCCGGTCCAATCGCGCGGCAGTGGGAAGGTGATCTGCATCGAAAGCGCCGAGGCACCATCGGCGAAGTCGGCCACACCCTTCTGCGTGTTGGTGCCGGTGATGCAGGCGGCCACGGCTGGATTGGTGGTCGGCGTGTCCCACAGCAGCGTGGCGGTGGTGCTCTGGCAAGCAGCGGCGGGCAGCGCGATGTAGCTGACTGTGGTCAGGATGTTGCCGGTGCCTTCCACGTCCAGCGTCTTATTGGTGAGCGTGGCCGTGGCTGAAGGCCACTCCGAGTCCCGCGTGATGGCTGATGGAATATCCGCGTCAACTATGACACGGAAGGACGGCGCGGCCGCACCACCTGAGGAAGGGCCAGCAAGAAAGACGTTGGCCGACTGACTGGCGAAGTCTGCCCCCGCTACTGATGCGCAGGTAGGCGCGGCGTCGCTGTTTAGGGTGCGAACAAACTGGTTCGTGCAAGCGCCGGTGCCCGAAGCTGCACCGGAGGACCAAATGACCTCGTTCGTGTTGGACTTCAAGTAGCGGTCGCTGGCAGCAGGGTGAGCCAAGCGTTGCCAGGTTGGCGTAGCACCGATCCCCGTGATGATGTCGCCTCGCGCCACGGACGCCGCGGTCGTATCCGGATGCGTTGCCGAGAGAAGATTGTGATTGGAGGATCCGGATCCACAATCTGCCGCAGCAGATTCAAACGCAGTGCCCAGGTCATTCACGCGCACGCATCGCCCTGCGGTCCAAACTGTTTGTCCCGTCCCGCCGCTGGAAAGCCCCGGCGTCACCCAGGATCCGTCTCCTCGCCAGAACGTCGAAGCAGACGCGCCGGTCCCGCCGTTCAACCGCGAGACAGGCAGGTTACCGGCGACTTCGCTGGCCAGGTCAATTGCTGAACCAAGAAGTGATACATTGGCAGAAAGCCAGCCATCCGAGATCTTGCCCGATCCGTCAGCAAGGGGGATCTTGTTGGCGGCCGAAGCAGTTTGTGCGCTGGCGGGATCCTGCACCACTTTGGCGGAAGCATTGAGCGAAGCGTAGCCGTTGGCCACGCCCCGGTTTGCCTGCACTTCAGCAGTGCCGCTAATTCGACTTGGTGAGAGGGCGCCCGCTGCAATATTGGCGTCGCCGATGCCGCTCAATTGCAGCGCAGAGGGACCGCTCACACTAAGCTTGGACGCCGTGATCGAGCCATCTTTGACCGAAGCCTGGATCGCCCCTGCCAATGGATTAGAAACTGCAATTGTGGCCGTGTCCTGAAAATTCACCGGGTCGTTTGCCGTGAGACTAATTCCGTTAACCTGGTGCTGGGAACCTCCTCCTGTGCCATCCACACAGTCCACTTGCGGTTGCCCGCTGGCGCCATTGGAGCGAAGAAACTTGCCGCTCAGGCAGGGTGTGGGCAACTCCACCTTCTTCGTCAGAGCGGTAAAGAGCCCCGTTACTTGCGACTGGCTGAACATCAGTGTGGGGACAGGGACGGATGCCGAGCGCACGGAAGCCAGGGTAACTGGAGTTGCGCTGCTCGGGACGACCCAGTACTCGGTGCTGATCTGGCCTGTCTTGAGGTAGTAGGTTACTCGGTAGCTGGTCCCTGCGGGCGCGGCGGTCAGGTTCGGATAAAGCTGCACGTTGAAGGCGCCGCTGCTGACAGTAACCGTCGTCTGTCCGGCGATCACCTGGCAGGAGCCGATGAGAAATGTGGGCCAGGCAATCACCACGCGCCCGGCAGCAAGACTTCCATCGGCGTTATAAAGTGTGTCGCTGACAGTTGTCCTGGAGGGGCACTGTGCAGCGGCGCTGCGAACAGCCAGGCACAGGCACACGCAGGCAAAGACGCCGATCAACAGGATTCGAAATCTACTGCGCATTACTACCTCCGCATGTTCAGTCCGGGTGGCTGAGGACAGGCGAGCTTGTGTTCTCCTCACGGTGAAGGCGTACGGCCCGCAATGGAACGATTGTTTTGGCGCGTTTAAGCCACGCTCGCCTTGAGTTTCACGCCTCTGCAAAGGCGGCGTCGATTGCGTCCCGCATCTTGAGCATGAGGCCCTTGAGCCGGGCCCTCTTCTTCGGATTCTTCACGACCTCGCGGATGATGGTCAGGGCCAGTGTGAGGATTGTGGTTTCCATTGATTTTCAGCTCCTTTTATTCCACTACAGGTCGCGCGTACGTGCGCCCGAAGAAATCCCTGCAGGGAGTGTTTCCAGGTGCATCTATCGGGGAAACAATCGGAAAAGTAGTGCAATTCCAGCCGAGATCACAAAACTGAGAGCGGCAAAGACTCCTCGTTGGCGGTGATACTCGGCACGGAGTAGGCTGACGTCTCCTTCGATCCGCACGATCCGGCCGGGTTGGCCGTCCCCCATCAGTTCCTGGCGGAGAAGCCGAAGGTTTTCCTCCATCCGGGTGAGTCGCTCGACAACATCATTCTCAAAGCTCTTCAGGTGTTCGACGGCTGTTTCGAGGAGCTTCAGGGCCACGTCCTCCATCTCTCTGTTCTCCTCGAACTACTTGATCATGCGGCCGGCAAAGGTCTGATTGGATGGATCGATGGAGGCTGAGGTGACGTTGCAGAGGCGAACTCTCAGATTATCGGCCGCACTCACGTACATCACACCCGTCAGCCCGTTTTCGAGAGATGCGGGCCAAGCTGGTGCCACGGCGCTGCCCACCGAAGCCCCAGCGACCGTGACGGATAGCTCTGCACAGGTTTGGGGCGCAACCGAACTGAAATCCAGCGAGGCAGAAAAATCAATGGCTTGCTTCCCGTGCCAAAACTGCGTGTTCAGATTGTTCACTTCGGTCGTGCTCGAGACACCGAGAGGTGCTGTGCCGGTCGCCACAGAGGCAATCAGTCGTGGCGCAGTAAGATTGAAGCCATTGTCCACCTTGGCCTGCACGGTGCCCGCGCTGTCGCGGACCTCCCAGGCATTCGCTGTCGGAGAGGCCGCGAGGTCAATCCGCTGGCCGACGGTAGCAGCATCTGGCGAAGCAATGTGCACCTTCGCCTGTGGCGCGTACGACCCCACGCCAAGCGGTTTCGGACCACCGATAAAGTTGTCACCGACACCGGAAAGGCGAATCAAGGGGGCATTCCCGCTTTCTCGATCCCACCGCGGCGGATTGCCCGCCGTACCTGCGCCGCCGGTATCGCTAACACTCGTCGTCGTGGATGTGAAGAACAGCGTTTTGTTGTGCTGGGCGTTGTTGGTGGTATACGCTCCTCGACCGTAGATGCGATAGGTGACGGCCCCGGGGACGGCATTCCACGTCAAATCACAGCGGCCAGTAGTACCAGAGGCCACGGTACATTGCGCCTCTTGCGAGATCCACGTCTCATAAGGAGTGCCAGCGCTTATGATAGCACCATCAAACGGCGCATTGATTCCGTTGAGGGCAGTCACGACGTAGAAATAGCTGCCTGCCGCCAGCGTTCCACCCGTGGTGAAGCCGGTGACGGCGACATTTTCAGGAAACTGCATGGCCACGTTGACTTGCCCGCCGATTAGCCCAGTACCAAGAGTTTCCGATGGTGTTGCAGTGAGAATTGAAGAACTCCAGCCCATCAAAGGAATCATCTCCGCACGCATCCTAGAGTTTGGTGGGCGAAGAATAATTCCATTCTCCTGGCCTCCTAGAATAACCACGTTCGTAATCCTGGCCGCTGTCCCCGATGTATCTCTATAGTAGCCGACGCCAATCGGTTGTCCGGCGCCGATAATCGTCAGGTCGGAAACGGGATAAGCTCCTGCGATGTGCTCCCACAACGGCTGTCCAGTCGCTGCGGCAAGGTCGGCCTGGGTACCCCCAATGATCGTCCAGAGGCGCCCGGAGGATCCCGTGGAATCTACTTGCAGAGTCGCACTCATCACTGATTCGTGCAGGACATTGACCAGCATGATGCCGCCGAAGCCTCCGTTGCCCCCTGCGCGGTTGAGAATACCGTGGTTTATAATGACAGACTCATAGATAAAGACGTTCCCGGCGTTGGTCTGGCCCGGCACGCCGTAGATGTCTATCGCGGGCTTGCTCGTCACCTGATTGCCGCTGGAAAAGACGGAGTTGTAAATATAGACCTGCTGGGTCGGGCCTTCAATCCGCAGCGCCGTATTGGTGGTGTCTGACGCGGTCACACCAGCAAAGACGTTTCGTAGCTGAATGTTTGCGCCTCCTTTGATATAGATGGCGCCTGCGGTCGAAGTACCGTTCCAACCTATCTCCACGTTCTTGACACTGGCGCTGGACGCTTGGTTCAATTTCAAGACGGCCTCGGTGATCGTCCCGGTCTGTCCGAGGATTCGAATATGGCGGTCGGACATAAACGCACCAGACCCGTTCAATCCGCCCAGAACCCCCTCGATGTACCAACCCGGCGGGATCACAATGTCCTTGTTCGTGTGCAGACCATTGGCTAGCAGCAGGCGGCAGTTTCGGTTCTGGGGTGGCGTGGAGATTGTGAGCGTGTTCAGCAAGCGGTAATATGCGAAGTTTGGGCTGGGGGTGACGTAAACGTCGCCGCCTCCACCGTTGGCTTGGCAGGCATTGATCGCTGCTTGAAAGGCAGCTGTGTCGTCGGTCGAGCCATTGCCCACAGCACCATAAGCCCGGACGTCATACCAGGGCCTCGGTCCCTTGGCGACAAGCTCCTTGGCGATGAGCTGGCGCCACGGTGCTGCTGTTGTGCCCAGATCGTAGCTGTCGGCCGTGCCAGGATTCAGGTTTCCATTCAGGGTCAGGTTTAAGGCAGTAAGGCCGGAAGTAAACGTAACCGGCCCCTGCACTGACTGGTTTGTGCCTGTGTTCTTGACCAATGGATCTGCCAGCACAACGCCAGATGTGGTCGGGGTCAAAGTGCCCAGGTCCAAGTTGGTTCCCTGGATTGACCATTTCTGCTCAAAGAGCAGATTGTTGTTATTATCGACCAGCCGCACCAAGTAATAGGTGCCCGACGGCACGAGAACGTCGTTGCCGTAGATGAATGCGCCTGACTCTAACGCCCCGTTGCTTACAGAAAAAATCTTGACCATGGGCACGATCTGGGCCGTACTGTCGTTGAGCCTTGCAGGCTGGCTGAGCAGGAAAATCAGCTTCCCGTTGACCAGAGAGCCGTCCGGGCTCTTAAACGTCCCGGTCAGGTTGGTCGCGAAGGCGGGAAACTCTACGGCCGCCCAGAGCGCCAGCACTGTCGTCAACAACAGGCGTGCCATCACTTTTCTTGAATTGCTCACTTCGAGGCTCCTTGAATTGCGACGCCCGTACATCGACAATTGACCGGTAGCCATACCGGCACCTGTTCAGAGAGTGGATCGGAAATAGCGATCTGTAAAATCCGGATCCAAGTCTTCTGTCCCAGTGCCGGCCAGGCGGCCTGCATTGCCGGGGTCGGTACCGCGGGGCGTGGCCGCGATGCTCGTCGCAGGCAAATCGTAGGCCCCGGCGGCAACATTCCAGCTCAAGGGGATCACGTCCCAGAGGGCAAGGCTGAATGCTGCCGGGCGATGTCCCCGGTTGAGGATTACTTTGTCGCAGAAGAGATCGGTCGCCAATGATTGTCCCGCGGTGGCGACGGAGGATACTTCGACGGCGAGATCCGCGGGAACGGCTTGCGTGCCCGGCAGCTGAAACGTCACAGAAAACCACTGATAGTTCCCTGTGATCCGGCCAACCGGTATGTCGCTGATCTTGTCATACGATGGAGTCGAAGGCGATCGCAGCGCCAGCCGGACCGCCCGGCTGAAGGTCCCGCTGCCGTTATGCCGCAGGGCAGCTGAAAAGGTAACAGGCTCGCCCGGATTGAGTGCTCGCCCGAGATTGGACAACAACGATCGGACGCCCGGGTTGGCGGCACTGAGGCTCACTCCGGATTTCCACTGCATTTCGTTTGAGGCAGAAGCGAAGTCCACTTCAGCCCCGCTGACCGCCGCGTTGATCAGGCCAAAGTAGCGCGCGACGTGAATTCCCTCCTGTCCGGCAACTCCACCCAGAAAGAACTCTCCATTGGGCAGGAGGTTTTGCCCGTTGATCGCGGCACCGACCGATGGATCCAGCTCCCGAGCTCGAAAAAACTTAACATCGAACACCAGTATCTGTGGGCCGACTTGGCCCTGCTGTTCATCGGACCATGGAGACCAGCCGAGCGAGTCGCGGCGCCGGGCACGGAAGCTCCACGCGCCGGATTGCGTGGCCACGAAGCTGAACTTCTCCGGTTGACCGGGGAGCTTTGCGTCCTGGACGGGAGATGCAAAGCTTCCGCTGGGACTGGCGACCTGCATCTCTGTCTCCAGGATCTCGTTTGCTACTCGGTCCAACAGGAGTTCTAAGATTTGCCCGACAGAGTTGCCCGGTGCCAGAACAGGCTTGAGAGGTACGGCCTGGGTGCCCGTTGCGGTAGTCGCAGTGGAGTATTCCCCGAGAACATTCTGGGTATATGCATGGAGGGTTTTCGAGCGCAGCAACGCGACTGAGTTCTCAAGTGTGAGGCTGGCCCGGTACAGGCTCCCCTCCCTCACCAGCTGTCCAAAGTCCCATCGGCCGAGGACCGCAGTGTCGTCCGAGTTTCTCAGCTCGACGCGATCCACATCAGCTAGCTGCGACTCTGACAACTCCACAATGGCCTGGATGACCGGCCTTTGCTTCTCGTCCACACCAAGGATGACCTGCAACGACTGAGGGCGAGCAGGTATGAGTGGATAGTGAATTGCAATCACGCCCGAGTAGCGGCTGGTTTGTCCGTTCGAGGCGACAGGTCGAATGAAATAAGTTGTGTTCCGGGCCGACCTCGGAAGCAGAGCTGTCTGGGTCAAGTATGTGCCCATCACGTTTTGGGATGAACCCGCCACGCTGCCCTTGCTCCAGCCCTGGTCTCCGCGGCGCACCTCGAAAGTCTGGCCGGCTGGGGCGGCTGCCCCGAAATCCAGAGTGAAAAAGGATGAGCTCACACCGCTCAGCCTGAACTCACCTATCTCGGTGATGTGCGAATTGCCCACCTCCCCTGTCCCAATGGCAGAAAGTGGGGGCACTTCCTGGCCACGAAGGATCTTTTCCGGCTCGGCAAATTGCTTCAGGAGTTCCTCAAAGCGGGATGGCTGGCCGAACGAAAGTGTATGAAGGATGCGCTCGGTGGCGAGCTCGCGGAATTCGCTCGTGACGCCGCGGATGAGAGCTGTGAAGGTGGGGTAACGCTTCTCGACTGCAACTTCGAGGAACCGACCGCTTCGTGGAAAGCCTTCAGCAAGGTCGCTCCATGTCGAATACTGGCCCTCATAACGGGGTGTGGTGTGTTCGGCCAGATAAGCCAGTGCGGCAAGCTCCGTCTCGGCCGATGTGCGCGGCAGCGGCTTGATGTCTTGCAGCACTACCGCGCGCATGCCGTCATCTCCTGCGGCCGCTGCCTCACTTGCAATACTGGTTGTGTCCCGTATGCGGGCTCGTGCACGTCCCGCGGCTCGGTAGCTGATGGTGAGCTTCTCTCCACGTACCGGGATGGTGTCGTCGTAGAATTCGAGTGTCCATCGGTTCTGGTTGGGATCCGAAGTAATTGTGGCGTCCTGACCCGCTATTCCGAAACCCAGACGGCGCGCTCGCGGCAATTCTCCAGGCTTTTCTGTCGTCAGACGCGCCTGGATCGGTCGGGTGACCTGCAGAAAATTACACACCACATGCAAGTCGGCTGAATTGATCGGGGCAAAGAAGACAAACGGCGGCAAGAGCGTCAGTTCGCTTTCGTACAGAATTGTGTTGGTGACACGAGTAGGGTCGGCCAGGTCGATGTCCCGCACCTCAAGAACAATCCGAACTGCGGCCGGAATGCTTCCTCCTCCAAAGGCCGTTCCTGAGCCGAAAAAGGAGAGCTGGGACCGGAAGGCCTGGTCCGCGCTCAAGCGGGTTAGCAGAATGTAGTGGTGGTTTGACTGCACGGGTATTTCCGGTGCTTGCACAATGCCCGCAATCAAGCCGCGGAGCCTCGTGGTCCCGCTGATGGGCGAACAGTCAAACCCAATTAAGCAATCCGACTGAGTGAGGGCCGCGCTGGAATAAAGCCCACCCAGAATGCCGGTAGATGGTGCCACAAACTCGAATTCCCCATGGAGCAATTCCAACTCGCCGCTGAGTCCGATCGCCTGATGAGCCAGCAGCGTGCTGTCACCTACGTTCCCCGTGCCGCCAGTCACATTGAGCCGGCCTTGAAACAGGCTGATCACATTCTGCGGGTCGGTCTCTTTCCAGCGCGTCGAATCGAAAGTGGCGCCGGTGAAGTCGTCGGCCAGCAGTCGCGCTGATTCACTTCCAAACACCGGCGCTGAGAGTGCGAACTGAGAAGTGAAGCCATCACCAATGAAGTATTCTCGATACGTTGCCTGGGGCTCGCTGCCGCCAAAGACAGTTACGTCGTTGTGAATGGGATTGCCGAGCGGAGCCACCTCTAATGCTTCCGGACGGAAGTGCGGGTTGCGTTCATTTACTGAGACTCCGGCCGGCTGGTCACCCACCGGCTGGAAGATCACCTTGGCGTCCAGCACGCGGTAGGAGAAGCCAGACTGCTCGGCCAGCTCCCGGGCGATTTCGCTCCAGCTCTGGTCGGGTTCAGCCACAAACACGGGCACGAGCGCACCCTCGGCAACCTGGCTCAGGTCAAATCGTCCCGGCTGGAGCTGCTCCGTAAGAAAGCGCAGGATCTGCCCGGCTGTCTGATTCAGGAAGGGCGGGAGGACCCCGATGCGCTTAACGTTCAGTAGGTACTCTTCGCTGGTGGCCTGGTAGCGGTAGCCGTGTACCGCCTGGCCGTTTAACACTCCGAGAAATTCGATGGCAGGCTCATTCGTGAGGTATCCCGTGAACAAAGGTCCGGGCGCGCGCGGACCGCCCGGCGGCAAGGCATCAGCAAGCCCACTCAATCTGACATACCCTGAGCGCCTCGGAGCAATTAAGCGGTCATCGGAGGGGACAAGCGAAAAATCGAGCAAGGCTGGCTGATTCATCCGGTCGCGCAATGTCACCGGCGTGCTCTCTGCTGACGCCAGGTAGCGCGTGTAGTTGACTCGTCCCCGACCGTCTGCGTTATCAATCTCGAGAAGGATCGACATTAGACCGGGAGTCCAAAGCGGCTCCGCTCCCTCACCAGCGAGCGCAACATTCCTTCGATCACTTGTTCACCGGCTATCTGTGCCTGAGCCGGCGTTACGCCCTGACCCAGGACAATCTGTACTCCGCCCAAGTTCAATTGCTGCTGCAGGACCGGTGCCACTCCCAGAAACCCGGTTGTTCCCGGCACGATACCAGCCACGACATCTTTCAACGCCGCCAGGTAGGCCGCTTCGCGCTCAAATTCCTTGGCCTTCAGCTCCAGTAACCGTGTTTCCAGTGCCACGCGGTCGCTCGCAAGGTCAAAGACGCGCGCCTCGCTGTCCACCTTCAGCCGTTGCAACTGGATATCCTGGTCGAGTGCGGCAAGCCGTTCGTCGCGGCGGCGGCGCACAGCTTCCAGCTCAGCCGACTTGTCTTGGGCCACCGTTCGCTGGCGCTCGAGAACTCCGCGCGTCAGGATGCGCCTTTCATCCTCGGCCGATTCCGCCAGTAGGTCTTCCCGCTCCCGAAGCAGATCATTCAGGCGAAGGGCATCTTCAATGGCGCGCTGCTCGCCCTCGGCCAGCGTGCGCTGGGATTGCTCACTTAGATCCTCCAGTGAACGGGAAAGGAATTCATTCGCTTTGGCCAGATCGCCACCGGCATCCACGTAAGTCCGGTATTGCCGGATGATTTCCCGTACGTCGGCCGCTACGTCCCGAAATGCCTCCCCGGTGCGTAGCGATTCGAGAGAGGCGTCAAACTGCTCGAAGATGGCTTCCTGGCGAGCGCGTAGTTCGGCCATTGCCTGGTCGAACTGTGGCAGCAGCTTGTCGAGCTCCTTCCGGCCTCCCTTTTTTCCGGATAGGCGGCGGATGGCTTTGGCGCGTTCGTCTTCCAGGCGACGAATTGCGTCACCCAGAGTTGCCGAACCCGCATTGAATTCCGCGACGATCTCCTCGAATGAGCGCCGAATGCTACGTGCGGCATTTCGTGCCGCGCGCGTGAACAGGCCGCCGATGGCGGAGAACAACCCTCCAATCCCCTTAAAGACGGAGCTGGAGATGCCCCCGAAGCCGCCTCCGCCACCCCCGCCCAGTTGCCCGAGGATGCCGAGTGGGCCACCACGCACGGTGAGCACCTGGGCCAGGTCGGCGGCAAAGCGAACGCTCTGGCTGCGGGCGTCGCGGAATCCCTCACGCAGTCCGGCTGTGTCCACTCCCAGCCGGATCAAAACCTCGGCAACGGTCTCAGGCATGTCTCATTGGCCCGGTGTGAGCACACCTAGGCACCGATCCTCGCAAGATGGAGGCTAAGTTCAGTGCTGTCGAACTGCGCCAGGTCAACGTCGCAGCCGCCGGTCGCAGTCTCTTCTTCGGCCTGCCGGCACTTCATCTCAAGCTGCCAGGCAATTACTGCAAGCTGTCCGACTGTGAATCGGCGTCCGATTTCGCTGGGGGATGCCCGGCAGAACTCGACCCAGCTGACGGCGGCGGCGAGATGGGGATAACAGAGCTGGCTTGGGGATCTTCGGTCCAGCCGGGGAAGAGTCGCGATAAAAAATCGCGCCCGCCATTTAGCAACAACTGAGCCTTCAGGATCCGCAATTGTCGCGCCGTGGAAGCGTGCTGCTGGATAAACTCTCCCGTCAGGCCGGCCTCACCGCGCGGGTCAAGCACCAGCACGCAAGTCTCTGCAACGAGGTCGAGCGCAGTTCCGGCACGGGCCAACAGCTTTGTGAAGGCCTGCGCCGCGTTGTCGTCCAGCCGTTCATCAAACGCGAGAATCTCGGCGACGAGTGATGGTAATTTGCGCTCAACGAGAGCGATCAGCTTCTTCTCGATGAGCGCCGGCAGCTCACATAATACAAAGCGGCGCCCACCGAGCTCGACTGCAAATTCCGCCAGCTCCGGATAGAGCAGCTTTTCGATCTGCTCGTCGCTTGGCGGCGGGAAGCTGGACTTGAATTCCTCCACCGCTTTCCTGGATTGCTCGCGCAGCCGGGCAATCTCCTGGTCCAGCCGCTTCTGATACACAGAGTCGAGTTGACGCTCGCTCTCGCGCGCGGTCTGCGGCATTGCAGCTCTCTCCTGTTAGGATGATCAGTACGCCTGCGAGCCTGCTGCCGGGAAGAACCCGCGGTAGCACACTACGGTTTCGCCGTCCACCGGGTCGTCAAACGCGAGCGCATTGAACTCTGCACTCAGACCGAACCCCTTCAGATCGGCAGCGCCGGAATTCTCGACGTTGTACGTGGATTCCTCGCGCTCGCCCGCCACCGAAAGTTGTGGATAGTAGTAGTAGAGCTGCGCGCCGTCAGCAGTGTCCACGACGAACACGGCCGACCAGGACTGGATAAACGAGCTACCCTCCCGGCTGGCAAAGCCCGTCACACCCTGCACCTTAGCTCCGGTCGGGGGCGCGCCACCCAACATGGGCTGCTGCAAGGTGAGCGTGTCGGCAGAGATTGACTGGATCGCGCCGACGTTGAAGGTCACGCGTCGCACGTAGTCAACGTCGGTCACCGTTCCGGCCGCAACGAAGCTGGCCTGAATTCCTGAACCGATGTAGCCCGATTGCCCAGAATAGTCCACATCAACGGCGATCAGCTGGCCCGCTTGGAACTGTACTCCGCCCCCGGCGGCCAGCACGATGGAACTGGCCGTCGATCCACTCCCCAGCCCGACTGCCGCCACCGGCGTGCCTCCCACCGGCTGCTGCGGTGCGCCAGCCGCCGCTTTCAGGATGTTGAAGTGCGTTGTCCCCTTGGAAAGCGCCAGTTGGAGCTTGCCCCACTCGCGAAACTCAAATTCGACGCTACTCCCGATCTCTCCCCGGTATTGGGCCCGCACGGCTCCCCGATAGCCCGAGCGGATCTGCCCGATGCGCCCGGCCGACGAGCGCTTGAACTGGTCGATCCAGCCCAGGTCGTACCATCCGCTTGGGGGACTGTTCGTGTCGAAGCGCCCCTGCCGGGCAGGGTCAAACAAGGTCGGCGAAGGGCTCGCACCTTGCACAAATGGCGCGAAGTACCCGCGGAACCCGGAGCCGACCAGCACCATCGGCTTGCGGAACGGCTGAACGAGGGATTTCGAAATGGGCATCGAGAACTCCTTCAGGTCGCCCCTGCGTAAGCACGGGGGCTAATTCGAAATGGTTTCCAGATAGAACGAAACATTGACCGTGGACACTCGTTGCAGAACAGAGCCTTCACCTTGCGCGATCGTGCGGAGGTCTGGGGTCCAGCTCCAATACACGTGGCTCCCGAGCGATTGAGGAGGGACTGCTGTGTAGTTGAGCTTCGCCGTGTATCCGGGATAAAGAATCTGGATCAGCTCCCTATCAAGCTCGCCGATCAATCTTCCCCGGTCTGCGAAGGGACGCTGCAACGAGGCCGTCCCCTGCACGAAGTATTCGATCTGCGCCACCTGCTCATAGCGAGGAGCTGCGGTCCCGGCGAACTCGCGGACCGCAGGCGCCCCGAGCCAATGAATGTAGAACGTATTGAAGAACAACTTCGGCGGTGGATACGGTTCGTTCTCCACGACCAAAATGGCCGGCCGCACGGCACCATCCAGCACAATCGTGCGCCCGGGGTTCACGATTGAAAGCCGGCCCTGCAGCGCGCGAAAGAAACTGTCCTTGGCAGCTTGCATGTCAGTGAATGAGGAACCCCATACCCTGGTCGGCGCTCACCTCTGAAAAACTCTCTCGAGCAGCAGCAGTCCACGTTGACCGATAACGTCGAGCCATGCCTTGCGGTGCGGCGAGCGCATCCGCCCGACCAGATAGGCCAGCTCGGTACTCGTGCGGCGGTCGACTTTTAGCTCTTCAAATGCGTTGCAGTCCAGAGTAATCGTCACCCGCCGGAGCCGCGCTCCGCGAAGATCCGCGCCGGCCAGCACACATCGCCAGAAAAGCGCATCCTCCAGGTCAGCTCCCGCCAGGTTCGCACGGTAAAAGTTCGAATCGCTGGCTCGTAGCCTGGCGCAGTGGGCGTCCTCAAAACAGCACTCGGCCGCAAAGCAGTTCAGGAACTCGGCGCCTTCAAGGTCAGCTCCTGAAAATGACGCGCGGTACAGATTGGCATCTCGGAAAACTGCGCCGGCAAGCCGCTGACCTGCGAAATCAGAACCTCGCAAGTCGCCGGTGAACCCCGCCTCAGCCATCAAGCACTCGCAGGCTTTCTCGCAATCGGCCGGACTCTTGCGGGATCAACTGGCGAACACGATTCAGAGCCGCTGCGGCGGCCGCCGTTGTGGTCCTTTCGAGGTGATCTGCAGTTTCCTCGGGATCCAGCCAATCTGCGGAACCGGCAATTCGATTGTTCAGTTCCCGAAGGATGGCCGGCGCATTGACCCGAATATAGCCATGCGGTGCCTGCGCGGTTACGACGACCGCTGCACCAGTGTCCGGATTCCGCGCGAGCACTGTTTTCGCTCCGGGCTGCGGCCAGGGCTTTTGCCCGGCTATGCTGCCGTACTCGAGCACTCGCGCATAACGGCCCACAGCCGGATCTGTGACGCCGATACTCGCGCTCCGCCCGGTCACCTGCCCCATGGCATCGAGCAGTGCTGGCAGCTCGCTCAGTGTCAGAGTACGTCTGGCCATTTAGACGGCCTCCAGGGCCGCATCGCAAAGCAGCTGCCAGCCATACGTCTCACCGCCGGCATCCATTGGTTTGATGGCATTGATCCGGCAAATCTGGCCGCGGATCAGCAGGCCCGCAGCCGCTTCGAACATTTGACGGGCACTCTCAAACCCCTGCGCCGCCGCAACACTGCGCGCGAAGGCATTGCTCAAAAGCACCTCGCGCGCACCCTGGCGGAACTGCCCTGCCAGCACGGCGAGTTCCTCCGCGGTGAGTTCTCGGACGTACCAGCTCGGCGCTGGATAGTCGGCAAACGAATCCGCTCCCGGTGAAACCAACCCCAGGTCGGAGGATGGATCACTGTTTGCCGGAAGGAACCGCAGCGCTACCGCCTCGCCAACGCCCAGCGCAAGCAGTGGCTCGATCCACCGCCGTGCCGCCTTGGAATAAAGCTGCATGGTCAATTCAGTCGGATGGCAATGTAGGGCCCGAGCAATCGCCGAACATCCTCGTCCAACAGCGAGCCGGCAAAGTATTCCAGGTGTAGCCGGTCCAACTGTACCGCGCTGACCTTAGCCGCCGGGTGCGATTCGATGTTGCGGATGATTTGCGCGCAGGCCAGCTTCACCGACTCGGGCACCTGGTCGTAGCCAGCGGTGTAGGTCATCTCGACTTCGCTGTATGGCACGCCGAAAATGCCTGTCGGCAGCCAGATCTCGCCGGTCGCAGCCAGATAGTCCACTTGTGCCGGATCCAGGTTCACCCAAGCAGGCGGCCCACCGAACGGCGCAATCATTTCCGCCAGCGTATCGGCATTGGGTCCGCGCGCCACCCCATGCCGGGCGCGAAGGGTGACAAAGGGTGTCTGGCCGCCAGCCGGCACAGCCAGCGGTGTGTAGCTGGCCCGCGTGATCGGGATTCCCTGCGGCAGGCGCGTTCGCTCCGTGTACTGCGCCACGAGTACGGAAGCGCGCTGGCAGTAGGAATCCACCAGGTCGCTCGCCACCCGGATCAGCGCCGGGTCGGTGGAATCCGGCAGCCCGAATGTCACGAACTCTGCGGTTGACAGGTAGAGGTTATTCGGCATGGACACCTGGATCCGAAGCCAGACCAGGAGGCCGGCGCGCCCGAACAGTCCACTCAGACGCGCTCGGCCTCTCCTGCGGCAGAGGTTACCGGGTAAACCGCATCCGCTTGTGTGCGTAGGCGGCGCCTTTGGCCACGACGGCGCCAAACTTCACCGCCACCATCTGCGAGGTCAGTGAGTTCGGCAGCCCGAGCTGGAAGACGCGCGGGTTGGCATCCGTCAGCCAGTGGTATTCCACCTGGTCTTCGCTGGCGATTACGACGTCATGGATTGAGTTCGGCCCGCTCGGCGTTACCGCAATGGTCCAGTCGGGGATCAGCGGCAGCGTACCGGCTTGCGTCGAGAGCTCCTTCACGGTGATGCCGCCAACGATCTCGCGCGTGCTCAGCACCACGTTGTGGATCGTTTTCATCTCCTGGTCGATCAGGTCCAGGGTGGCCGGGTTGGCGTAGATGGCGCTCGGCCGCACCTCAAAATCCGTGCGCGCCACCATATTGGCGATCTGCGTTTTGACGTTGTCCACAAACGAGGCGGACGTATTTGTGATCGCCACCTCGGAACCCGCGTCGGTCAGTTGCTTCAACACGCCGTAGTACTCGAGCGTAGTCGGCGTTGTGAAGCTGGTGTCGGTGCCGGCCCACAGCGCCTGATCGTGCTTGCGCAGCAATCCGTCAACGGTGTCCACCAGGTCCTTGGCCTGCAGGTAGGCGAACTGCGCCTGCTGCCGCGTCACTTCCACGTCAAACAGCGAGAAGTTGATCTGCGACACCAGCGCCTTCAGCGGCAGCGTGCGCTCCACGCGCGTCGGCGAGCCGGCCGTTGGCCCGATGGACCGCGGGTCCACGAAAGCGGCCGACGGATTGATGGCTGTCTGCTCAAAGAACCGCGAGGGATGGCCGGTCGCGGGCACTTGCTTTATTCGCTGCCCGAACGGGCCGCGCCGCCGAACTAGGTCGGTGATCTCGCTCTGGTACCGGTTTACCTCGATTGCGCCCGGGCCCAGAAAGTCCGCCGCGGCCGCGATATCCACGAAATAGCCTCTGTTCATGTTCACCCTCATTGGAAGAGATTTCTGAAAACGAACGAATCGCTGGCCCCCGCCAGCTCCTTGAAGACCCGGAAGGTTCCCTACTCTCGTCTGGTTCGCGTGGCTTATTCGAGCGCGCCCGCGTGTGCAAGCTGCGCCTTCACGGCGATGCGCTGCTCGAGCGAAAGGCTCTCGAGCGCCCTGTCAAGCACCGGCACTTCGATCCTGCCGCCCGGCCCGATCACATCGGACCCAACGCCGGACTTGGCCAGCAGGGTGAGTACCTGCGGCGAAACAGTCTTGCGCGAGGCTTGCACGGCAAACCGCTCGGCCTGCTCGCGCAGTGCCTGGTTCTGCCGCCGCAGCTCTTCGGAAGTGTTCGCCAGCGCTTCCACGCGCGTTTCCAGGTCACCATGTCCCGCTTGCACCGCTCCGCCCCGCTCCACAATTTGCGTAACTGCAGCCTGTGATTGCCGCAGCTCATCAAGCAGCGAGCGAAGATTCGCAAACTCGGCGGTCAGCGCCCGGTTGGTTTGCGCCAGCATGTCCAGCGCCTGCGCGATTCGGTCGTTCATGGTTTCTCCTTGTCTGCTGCCGGCCGCCGTAGCGGCCAGCGATGTGGACTGATACGCGGCGGCATTCCGCTCCAGGATCGCCGCCCCTGTGAAAACCACCCGTTCCAGCACCCAGATCTCCGCCAATGGATCAGCCACGCGCACGCCGGTCACTTCGTAGGACATCCCCAGGCGCTCCCGGCGTGCGCGCAGATCGACGAGGACTTCCGGAAAGTCTTTCCCAAACAGGTATCCGGCCACTTCCAGGCGGTCTTCCCGTATTTCCGCGCGGCTGATGACGCCGATCTTGCGGCTGACGTCGTGTCCCCTCAGCCCCGGTGCGTAGTCCACAGCCATTCCGAGCAGGCTGGGAAGAGCCCGTTCAGCAACGTCCCTGGGCAGCAGTACGCGATGCCCTGCTGCCCCGTTGGGTGCGCGGTCACTCGGCACATTCACGCGGGTCAAAACACCGGAGAAGGGGACTCGGTTCGGGTGGTCCGGAAATTCCGGAATCTCGAGCGCCATTGCCTCGAGTCGCATGCCCAATGTTTTCGCTCGCTTCGCCACGGGTCAATTGCTCCTGGAGAACTCTCCGCCCGACTTCTGGCTGGCTCCTTGAATCAACATCTGCCTCTGCGTCTGCGTCAGTGCACCCCAGCCACCTTCAAGCGCGGGCAGATTGCGCCGCGCGCGCACCTCATTCGGCAGCAAGACATCGCTCCTCAACAGGATTTCATCAATTTCCGCCTGCGCGCGTTCATCGAAGACCTCCAGGTCTTCGAAAGCAAACGCTAGGTCCGGCCAGCCCAGCTTTCGCTCGATAATTTCGCGGCTGATGTGTTCGGCGAAGAGCCGTGCCGTGGGAACGATTGCCGTGCGAAAACTTTCGTCTACCAGCGCATCGGCCGTTGCTCGGTTGACGTCCTGCTCTAGACCCAGCAGGAGCGGCGGCAGATCAAACGCGTTGGCGATGATCCGGATCAGGAAGCGCTGCCATTCCAACCGCAGGTCACGGTCTGACCCTTCGCTGAACCGCAATACCTCCGGCCTGGACGGTAGGTTGGCAATGATGGGCACCTTGCCCGTGCCCTCGATTTCGTTCTGCCACCAGGAAATCACCTTGTCGTAGCTGGAGGGCGGCATCTCCGCAAGCCACAGCGCAAACTGCACCACCGTGTTCGATGCCAGACGCGATGCGTACTCCTGCGCTCCCAGCAGCCAGTTAATCGTTTCAAAGGCGACTTCCAGACGCCCCAGGCCGAATGGTGTGTGCGTGCGCGGGTTCAGGCGGATGTAAATCAGTTCGTCATTACGCAGGTCCACGCGCTGGCCCCAGGGAGTCATCTGCGCGTACCGTGGCTCGTCTGGATCGCCCGACCAGCCGGCGTAAATCCGGATCGTCGCGCCGTCCACCGGCCACAACACCAGCGGCCGCATCGGGTTGGGAGTCAGTTGTGCTTCAATGGCGCCGAAGCCGCCGATCAGGACGTCTTCAATCACCTGCTCGGCCAGAGATCGGAAACTGTCATCCGGGTTCGGCGCGTCCAGATTAGCTGCCAGGATTCGAACCCGCTCATCCTTGATTGCTTCCGCCGGGCTGGCGTTCTTGAGTTGCACCCGCCACCGCATCCCCGCAACTCGATCTTTGATGGTGTTGATCGCTTTGCGCGCGACCGGTGTTTCAGAGAATCGCCGCAAGTTGGCAGGCGTCGGTTTTGGCAGTGCTTGTCGTCCCAGCCCCCGTGGAACACCCGGCAAGACAACCGTCTTCCTCACCTGCTGGCCTGCAAACATCTGCCATGCCCGGTCGAGCCAGGCCCGAATTCTCGATTTGCTCATTTTGGACGGAACGGTTCCTTGACGCGGTCAGATGCTGCGGAATTTCCTGATCAGCCAGCTCCTCTGCTCTTGGAAGCCCAGGCGATGCCAAAAAGAAATCCCCGGCGCAAATCCCTGCCGGGGTCATTGTTTCTCACTCTCTAATATAGTTATAGCATGTCTGGCCTGGTCTTTATTCAATTGAGCGAATTTATTATATCGTTCTGTTTCAATAGCTTGCAGTGAATCATAGACTTGGCCCCTCTTGACAATTGAAAAGCAGCCCTTTTCAGTGGATTGTAGGAGCCAGTTCCCGCGCGAACTCCTCAAGCCGACTCTCAACCACAACACGGATTTCCTGCTCACGCAAGAGGTTAGAGACAAATTCGTGCCGCCTGTTCTCCAGGCGCGGCTCGACCTCCGTCACTGCTGCGAATTCGGTTTCCCTTAATGCTCTGCGGATTCGTTCAACCGTGAACGCCAGGACCTTGGCTTGAGTCAGGTCCCCGCCAAGCGGCAACGCATGGACGAACCCGCGCGTACCGTTTCGTCGGTAACCGCATGTGAGCCGGAAAGAATCGCCGCTCTCGGTGAATTCCTCCACGCGCACGCCCCAGTCAACTCGATCTCGCAATCCGGCCGCACCGAAAACGTCCCGAATACGGCGTCGAATTCCTGCCGGTGTGTTCAAGTCTGCTTGCGTCGCCCCCTGCCACCGCTGTGGTGCAACGTGATCACGGTAGAGCCGCTCCAGTTCCTCCTCCACGTCTGCTGTGAGCACGCCCCGCTGCGCGCTTAACTGAAGCACATTGGACAGTGTCTGATCCAACTTCTCCACAAAGGGGGAAAGATCTTCCGGCGCGCTAGGCATCTGCGCCTCGAGCGATTCCTGCAACCCGCGTAGCAATTCCTCATCTGCCAGCGGATGGAATCGCCGGACGCGCCGGTATTCCTCAGCCTCATTGATAATGCGCAGCCGCCACATGTTGCCCTGCGGGGAATACAGTAGGATCCCGATGTTCATCCATTCGTCCCGCACCAGGTTGGGCGTGTACCGCAAGATTCGATAGGCATACGTTTCAAGCGTTGTCTCGGGCATGGTTCACTTCCAGTTTAGGAATGGCTGTCGATAGGAATCCTTGGCCTCCAGAATCCAGTCCGCCACCCGTTTTCGTCTGTTCAAAAGCCGCTCAAGCAGGCTGAACATCATATCTTGCTCAAAGTCGTACCACTCGGGCGGGATTTCCGCCGCAATCTCATCCATCACCCGTTCGTTGATGCGCTTCTCGAGCCGCTCTAGCCAGGGCTCGAACGCGTTCATCCCTCGAACAGATCCGTACACGCGATGCCGTGCGTACAGCCCTCGCAACGGAGCGTCCGGAAAATCCCACGAGCCGTTGTTGAAACAAAACCCTTGGTCAATCATCAACGCCCGGAATGGCGTCGTACCTCCGTCCCGGTAGAAGATCGCCTGCCGGCCGTTTGTATTGCACGTCCATTTGTCGAACACTAGTATCCCAACGAAATCATCTAAGTTTTCCACCTGACCCAGTTGCTCCTCGGGCAGAAAATCGTTCACGGCCAGGTCTCTCGGGTCGCCTGGGTATCGCGACCCGAAATGAAATCCCGCTCGGCAGGGGTATCGCCCCGCACCCAACTGAATCACCAGATCGGCGGAATAAGCAATCAGTTCCTGGCTCACCTCGACTACGGCCGCGGAAGCTGTGGGCAGTCCCAATCGAGCCGCCAGTCGTGTCCCCAGCAGCTCATTTGCCAACACCCGCACGTGTTGCGGGTTGTTCTGAAATTTTACGACGTAGTATTGCCCGTCATCACAGCGCAAGAGCTGTGCTTGCGCCCCCCCGCGCATACGGCGGATATGTTCCAGCGCTTTCGGCATTGGTGCGTATGCTAGCCAGCGCCTGCCGACTAAACAAGGGGATAATTATTAACCTGGGTAACGTATGAAGCAGAAGACGCTCTGCTGTCCCGATGTTCTCTATCTCTCCACGCTGGCCACTTGGATCATCCCGCCCTGCGCGCGCACGGCCTGGGCGATGGCCATCGCAATCACCAGGTCGTCATGCGTACCTTTACGTGCCGCCATCTCACCATCGTCGCCGTAGTCGAAGCTTCGGCACTCCTCGAGCAACCGCCGGGAGAGGAATACACTGGGAGCAGCCTGAATCATCCTGGCCAGCGCTGTGACCGCCTCTGGCTTGGTTTTGGCGTTCATCGGCCAGCCGGCTTTCATCGCGCCATCGATGGCATCCCGATGACGGTAGATAGGCGAATACTCAAGATGATGTTGAAGCGCATTCAACACGGCGTGTCCGTGGTTGTTCCGCTCGATGGCCAGCAGCGCTCGATTGTAGTGATGTCCGAGCCGGGCCACTTCCTCCGCAAAGCGCTGGATCGGCCACTGCACCTGAATCTCCGCGCATTGCAGACCCGTTTCTGCGTCGATGACCTCGGCGGCTGAATAATCGCCTCCAGTGATGCCTTCCGCAACGTCCGCACCCAGGATGTAATGCCGGCCGGGCTCCGGATCGAGCCACACCTGCAAGGCTCCGTTTAGCTCGGATTGGTGTGCCTCTCCTACCTGCCGCAGCCGCGCCTCGATAAGCGCAATCTCAAAAACAGGCCGTCCGGAACGCAAGAAACACTCGGTGTCGTTCTCTGCAAACTCCTGAATAGCTCGACTCCCGAGCGTGGTGTGTAAGCGCCGCCGAAAGAGGATCTGCTCCTTCCGCAGGCCGTACTTCGCGATCAACTCCGTTTCTTCTTCACTGAAAGGCTCCAGAGGCTCGCCTGCGATCAGGGGCAATCGATACTCCCGCTCGATCCACCACGGGAAAAAGTGCGGCTGATACCCTTCCCTACTCAGCGCCCGCCGCCACTCGGAATAGAAATACCCGCCCATTCCGTTTGGTGTTGACTCGATATCCACCGCCCCGCCCGGTGGCACGGCAGCCAGTAGAGCCGCCATCGTTTCCTGTGCATCCCCGGGCCACAATGCGACTTCAGAGGCATGCAGGTTGTTCACCGTCAACCCGCGCCCCACATTTTTGTTTCCCGCCGTATCCACAAGATATCGGCTATCGAGTCGTTCAAAAGCCAGTTCGCGCACATTGATGATGCCCGGAGCTAGCCACTGACGCATTTTCGGCCCCAAATGAGCAAAGAAGCGCTGCACTATACGGAAGATTTGTTGCGCCAACTCCTGCGAATGTGCCACTTGCAACGTGATCGTCCCCGGCTGAAAGATGGTGGATAGGAAAAACCGCGCGGCAACATAGGTCGTTATCCCCACCTGCCGTGGCTTCAAGATGATGTTTCGTGCGCTACGGTTTCGCGCATACTGCTGCTGTGCCGCGTTGGGGTGCAGGTGAGTCAAATCCCCGCGTCGGTCTCGAATCCAGAGCCAGGTCACCAACCCTTCGAGCCACACCACCTCCCCACCACTGCCAAAATACCGCTCCGCCCACGCTTCTTCGATTCGACAGCTTAACCCTCTCGCAATATGTTCCATGCTTGCCGGACAATTTCGCTGAATGAGCATGTCATTTCGATCCGCCATCCGGCTGCGCCTCTTCCCTTCCCTCGCCCGCCACCAATTGGCGAAAGCTTTCCACAAGTCCCTTTTCGAGTTCCGAGATCACCTGCATCTCCTGGATCTCGCCCTCGGCCTGGGAAACAGCTGCCCGGAGTAGCTCGGCAATACCCGTCAGTTCCAACACCAGCTTGCACGCCCAGCTCTGCCCTTCGTCTGCCTGCTTGAAGATCTTCTCGAGCAGGGCCGGTAGCTGCTGCTGCAAGAATGCCTCCACCGACTGGCTGATTTGGCGCTTCATCCCGGGTGAGATCAGCACGGCGTCGATCTCGTCGTTGCTTGCTGCCGGATGCTTCTTATTGATCTTCTTGCGCGCTTCGG
>Ga0209002_10000550_pt1 | contig 30375 bp, 29 predicted proteins | sample Rifsed16ft2_FD_184010 | JGI IMG/M metagenome (GOLD analysis project Ga0209002, IMG submission 184010) | Soil microbial communities from Rifle, Colorado, USA - sediment 16ft 2 (version 2) | ecosystem: Environmental > Terrestrial > Deep subsurface > Rock core/Sediment | place: Rifle, Colorado...
CAGTCCTCCGGGGCCATCTGGCGGGCGACGATCAGCTTTTGACGAGCCGCCTCGACGTCCGGCAGACCGGAGACGCCCGGCACGAGGCGCACACTGACCGAGAATTCCCCCGCACGCACACCTTGCATCTCGATCAATACCTCGTTCACAGCGCCGCCGCTTGAGGTTACGCGGAGGACGTTGCCGCGGAGCAGGTTGACGACTTCGGGCGCGAGGTTGCGCGCCTCGATCACCAGGCGCTGGTCGGTGCCGCGGACGCGCACGGTAAGGACGCCTTTCTCCCCGGGCTTGAGCGCGTTTTCCGGGGGAACGATCCCCAGTGAGACCAGGGTGATGGGCACCGGCCCCGGGCTACGCCCTCCCACCTCAATCACGAGCTGCGTTGGACCCGGCTTGACGCGCGGGTTGGGAAGCAGGACCAGGCTCAGAGGGGAGGAGGCGAGCACGAGAGCCGGCTGGCCGCCGAGCGTTGCCTGAATCACATTGGCATCGCCGCGGAAGCCGGTGCCTTCGACAACGAAACGGTCGTCTACGGAAATGACTGCAGGGGAATCGAGGATCTGAACACCATCGGCTGGGTTGGCAACAGGCGCTGCAACCGTGGCCGAGGCGCGACCTCCACGGCCGGGCAGGCGGGCAAGGAGTACGCCAGGCTCGGCGGGAGCGGTGAAGACGGCGCGGCCAGTGGCGTCGGTGGTGACGCGCTCGCCGCCGGAGAACTCCACGACCGCAGAAGAAGCCAGCCGGCCGCTGGAATCAAGCACAGCCAGGGTGGCCTGCTGACCAGCCAAGAGCTTGGGCGGCAGGACGATTGTCGTTCCGGGCGCAGACTGGGCAAGCCCCAGGGACACTGGGCACAAACTGAGCAGACCGATAAGCAGAAGAGTGCGCGCACGAATCATGCGGGAGATTGTATCGCGGTCTGCGTCAATCGGCCCAATCGCAGAATCAAGGATTGGGTTTTGTGCTTGAAGACTCGCCAGCCCGTGCTTGTTGTGCGGGCGTACCTGTGCGGCAGGTTTGCACGGGAGGAGGTGCTGCACGCCCATCAACGGCTCAAGCGCGTTTGTGAATCAGTTGGAAGATTTTGGCTTCGACGAAAAGGCGGAACAGGTCTGGATCGAGCTCTTTCTGCCGGACAGACATCTCCAGGATCTCCAGGGCGCGCTCGGGTTGAACAGCCTTTTTATAGGGGCGATCGGCGGCGGAAAGAGCATCAAAGATGTCGCAGACGGTCATCATTTTGGCCTGGAGGGGGATCTCGTCACTGCGGAGTCTATAAGGGTAGCCGGAGCCATCGAGCTTTTCATGGTGAGCGCGGGCGATCCAGGGGATATCGCGGATCTCGCGGGTCCAGGGGATTTGCATCAGGAAATTGAAACTGTGGACGACGTGGGATTCAATCTGGAGGCGCTCGTCGGGATCGAGGCTCCCTTTCGGGATGGAAAGGAAGCGCACTTCTTCGGGCGTGAGGAAATTCCGCTCGATGCCGCGCGGATCCACGTAGGTATTGCGGGCAATATCGATCAAGTGCTCGAACTGTCCCTCGGGTAAGACGGTGGGTTCGTTCACCTGCAGAATGAACTGGTAGGCATCGTCGATTTCGGCCAGGCGGCGCCGGTACTCCTCATCGAGACGGGTGAGTTCGGCCAGGGCTTGGTCGCGGCCGCGCTCGAGGAGCAACTGCGTCTTGCGGCTGTGGGTGTGCGCTTCCAGCTCTTTGCGGATGTAGTCAAAGCGGTGCTGCACCAGGGCGAGCTGTGTGGGATAGAGCTTCCTGGCTTTAACCAGCACTTCCTCGCGCACGCCAACCTTGCCGAAATCGTGAAGCAGGGCGGCGTAGCGGAGCTCCTTCATCTGCTCAGGCGTGAAGCGGACGGCGGCGTAGGCACCCGTCTCGACGCGGTCCACGGTCTCGGCCAGACTGATGGTCATCTGGGAGACGCGCTGGGAATGACCTGAGGTGGTGGGATCGCGCTGCTCGATGGCTGTAACGGCGGCGCTAACGAAACCTTCGAAAAGGGTCTCGATATCCTGATAGAGCTTGCCGTTCTCGTAAGCGACAGCGGCCTGGGAGGCGAGGGAGCGCCCCAGCCGCTCAGCGCGCTCCGAGAATGGCCGGACGGCGCGGTCGACTGCCGCGCGACTGGTGAGGCGGGCGCCGGGGTCGATCTTGCAGTTGATGAGCTGGAGGACGCCGAGGATTTCCCCGCGCGGGTTCTTCATCGGCAGAGTGAGGACCGAGCGCGTGCGGTAGCCGGTCTCCTGGTCATAGCGGGCGTTGAATTGAAACGGGCGGCCCGACGGGATGGCATAGGCGTCCGGCAAGTTTACAACCCCGCCGTGCAAAGCCACGTAACCCGCCATGGACTTCTCGGTCATAGGAAGCGTGAACTCGGTGAAGGGAAACTGGCGGCTGTCGTTCTGTGTGAGCTTGAAGCGCAGACGACGCTCCACGGATTGTGGCGCAGGCGGACCAGTGCTTGCAGCGGGGGCCGGTTCGGGACGCACTTCCTCGACCAGGTAGAGCGAGCCGGCATCGGCGCTGGTGATGGCCCGCGCCCTCTCCAGGATGAGGTTGAGCAACGCGTTCACATCGTGAGTGGAGGAGAGCGCCAGGCCGATGCGGTTCAGCTCGTCCATTTCGAGCCGGGTGCGCTCCAGCTCGTCGCGTGTGGCGCGCTCTTGCTCGGCGAGGTCAAGACTGGCGAACGCGGAGATCACCGTTTGCTTCAGTAACGAGCGTGGCGCTTCGCGGGGCAGGCAGGCAAACAGATTGGCCGGGGCGGCGCCGCCTTTGGCACGGGCCGAGCGTCGCGACCGAGAACGCGCACGGCCACTCACCAAGGCCACTAACCGGAGTCTGTTGTTTCCTCGGAACAGCTTCACCCATTGAGACCAGTCGTCCTTTTCGATATCGACCAAAAAAACGACACCGCGTGGATGCATTGAGTGCGCCAAAGCATCTTGACTGGATCGGTCAAGGGGAACCAGGCGAAAGCCGCGCCCAAGGGATTTCGCCAATGGGGCGACGGAGGAATTTTTGATGTAGCAGATTTGCTTTGTGGCGGGTTTTTTCATCCCGATGCGAGGCGCGCGGGTCAATAGGGAAGCTGGGAACGGCGCGCGGACCCCCGCTGCGCCGTAGCTAGCCAGTATAACGGAATCCTGTTGGATCCTCCATGCGTGATGGCGCGGAAAGATCATGAGTGAGAAACCGCAGGCGAGGCCCGGGCAAGAGTGGATGCAGGCTGGACGTAACTACTTGCCGCCACGCGTCTTGAACGCCCAATTCCTCTCTGTTAGCCTAAGCAAAGGGCTCCATGTTCTGTGCCGTCCTAGCGGAATAGCAGAGGCTGGCCCCGGCTGAGACGGGGCAATGAAAGAGACTTCGAGTGCTCGGGTGCCCGAAAAACGGGCTCCCCGAGAGAGTGAGGTCTGCCCTTGGGCATCGAGATTGGCGCTCGCACCGACGTGGGACGAATCCGCAGCAATAATGAGGATAGCTACCGAGTCGTTGCGCCGCTCAACCTGTTTGTGCTGTCCGACGGAATGGGCGGCGAATCGCACGGCGAGGTGGCCAGCGCCCTGGCGGTGGAGATCGTCGCGACGCACTGCCGCGAGGCCTCGAACAATGTTGCCGCGCCCTTCTACGGTGAATCAAAACCCTTACTCTCAGAAAAGACCAACCGCCTGGCCAGTGCCGTCCACCTGGCCAATCGAAAAATCAGAGAAGCCGCCCAGGAAGACCCGGCGCGTCGTGGCATGGGCGCCACCATCCTGGCCGCCTGGATGGATGGGCCACGGCTGAGTCTGGTGCATGTAGGAGACAGCCGGGCGTACCTGCTGCGGGCGGGTGAGCTGGAACAGCTGACTTCGGACCATTCGCTGGTGGCCGAGCAAGTGCGCCGGGGCCTGCTGACGCCGCAACAGGCGGACGCCAGCGAGATGCAGAGCGTCCTGATCCGGGCGCTGGGCACCGATGCGGAAGTGGAAATAGATGCGGACGAGCACGTACTGGTGGACGGCGACATCGTGCTGCTTTGCTCGGACGGGCTGACGCGGATGGTAACCGATCCAGAGATCGCCAGCACGCTGTTGACGCACTCGAGTGCGCAAGCCGCCGCCGACCGGATGGTCGAACTGGCCAACGAATACGGTGGCGAAGACAACGCGACCGTGATCGTTGTGCGGATCCATCAGGAATCTGACGGGCTCTTCTCGTACTTGCGCCGATGGATGCGGCGCTCCCCGGCGCCCACTGCCGAAGGAAAAGGTAAGTAAATGGCGAAGCTGGTGCTCAAGTTCGAGAGTACGGTGCTCAAAGAAGTGCCGGTAGGCGGCCGGCCGGTGATGATTGGGCGCGCTCCGGACAACGATATCCCGATCGATAACCTGGCGGTCTCCAACTACCACGCACGGGTGTACACCGAGGCCGGCCGGCTGGTGGTGGAGGACCTGGACAGCCTGAATGGCACGTTCGTGAACGACCTGCGCATCGAGCGGACCACACTGCGCGACGGCGACTCGATCCTGATCGGCAAGCACCACATCGTAGTAGACGAAGCACACGAGGCGGCGGTGCCGCTCGACACCGGGCGAAAGGTTTCCGCGCCAAAAGTGGACGAGACAATGGTGCTGGATACGCGCGAGCGCCGCCAGATGCTCCAAGCAGCCCTGGCTGCGGGCGAGCGCTCGCAACTGGCCCCGTCCCGGTTGCGAGTTCCGACGCTGGCCGTCCTGAGGGGCAGGACGAACCAGAATGAATACGTGATCTCCAGCAAGCTGACGGTGATCGGCTCTTCGGAAATGGCCACGATACGGCTTCGAGGATGGTTTGCACCGGAAGTAGCGGCGCAGATCAATAAGCGCGACGACGGGTACTATTTGGGCCGGGCGGAAATCATCCCGAAGGTCAACGGCCAGGAGATCCTGGGCCCGACGCGGCTCAACGATGGGGATCTGATTGAGGTCCTGCCCGGCTGGCTGTTTGGAATCGGCCAGGTCCGACTGAACTTCCTGTTTCGCGACTAACGTCAGACCAGCAGAACGATTTGGCGAAACTCCCCCCAGGCGAGCTATAGTTCCGGTGCGCCTGCCGGCGGGACGGAGGCCACCCCACGAAGAAGCAAGAACAGTCGAATCAATCCCCCTCGCCAAAGGCACCTGGCCGCGTCCTCGGGCTGTTCCGATCCTGGTGGCAGCACCGGGTGTCGTTTGGCATCAGCCTGGGAGTAACTGCGGTCGCGCTGACGATCTACATCCTTACATTTGTGGGTGAGAGGCCCACGCCGCTATTTGATTTCATCCAGAGGATAGAACTGGGGTCGCTCGACACGCGCTTTCGCTATCGACCCACGAGCTACTCGCGGCCCGACCCGCGCATCGTGGTGGTGGATATCGACCAGCATACCCAGGAGGTGCTGGGGCGCTGGCCGTTTTCCCGCACGCACTTCGCGGACATGTTGGACGTGCTGCGTGAAGATGGCGCGCGAGTGGTGGCGTTTGACATCACCTTCAGCAAGCCGGATGAGACGCTCGGACCGATCCGGGCGCTGCGCGCGCGGATGGAAGCGCGCCGCAAGGCCGGCCAGCCCATCGATCCCGCGCTGACAGTCGAGCTGGCGCGACTGGAAAAGGAGTACGACGCGGACGCGAAGTTTGCGCAGGCGATCGAGCGGATTGGCCGGGTCGTGCTGGGGAATTTCTTCCTGTACACGCAAGCTGACCTGCGCGGTCTGGACGACGCAACGCTCGACAATTACGCCAATTTGCTGGCCTACTTTCCTTTCTCACAGGTTCGACCGCTTCATTCGGACCCGGGCCGCAGCCAGTTCCGCAACCTGATCGAGAACTATGCGCCCTATGGTTTACTGCCGCGCGGCGCGCAGGCAAATATCGAGATCCTGACCAATGCACTGCGGGGCGAACAGGCCTCCACCGGCTTTTTCAACGTGCAACCGGACCCGGACGGCGTGGTGCGTCGCGCGTTGCTGGCGGTCCCATACGGGAGATCTGAAAACTTTGACGACTGGGACCTGTACGCCTCGATGGACGTCCAGGCCGTGCGTGTGTTCCTGGGCCTGCCGGACGACCAGACCGTGCTGCATTACGGGCCGACAGGAATCGTGGACATTCAGTTCGGCGCTGAAACTCGCGTGCGAACTGACGACATCGGCCGGCTGATGATCAATTTCGAAGGACCCGTGCGGACGTACCACTATGAATCTCTCGCCGATGTGGTGCAGAAGAAATTCAAGCCGGGCACGTTCCGGGAAAAGATTGTGCTCATCGGGGCATCGGCAACCGGCATCGGGGACCTGAGAAGCACACCCTACGGAGGCTTGGACTATCCGGGCGTGGAGATCCACGCCAACGTCATCGACAACATCCTGAACCGTCGGTTCCTGCAGCGCGGGGCCGAGCAGGTGGTCTGGGACCTGGGAATCATTTTGCTGTTTGGTATTCCGCTGGGCATCTGGCTGGCGCTGGTGCAGCCGCGCTGGATGTGGTTCGGCCTGTTGCTACTGGCACCATTTCTAGGCGGAGTGTTCTACGCCTTCCTGCATGGCTGGTGGCTGAACTTCACAATCCCGGCGGTGACGCTGGTGGCCAACGTCAGCCTGGTGGCGCTCTACCGCGCCCTGGTGGAAGAAAAAGAAAAGCGCAAGGTGCGCGGCGCTTTCCAACAATACCTCAGTCCCGAGGTGATCCGGCGGCTGCTGCAAAATCCGGAGTTGGTGAGGCCGCGCAAGACCGAAATCAGCATCATGTTCAGCGACATCCGAGGTTTTACGACGATTTCCGAGCAGTTGGACGCACAGGAGCTGGCCCAGTTGTTGAATGAATACCTGACCGACATGACGCGGATCGTTTTCGAGCGCGAAGGCACGCTGGACAAATACATCGGCGACGCAGTGATGGCGTTCTGGGGCGCACCATTCGAAGAGCCGGGCCACGCCGTGAAAGCCTGCCACGCGGCGCTGGCCATGTTTGAGCGGCTGGCCATGTTGCAGCAGGGTTGGAAAGCGAACAACCGGCCGTACATCGATATTGGCGTCGGGCTGAACACGGGGACGGCGTCGGTGGGCAATATGGGCTCCGAGCTGCGCTACGGGTACACGGCGCTGGGCGACGCGGTGAACCTGGCGTCGCGGATCGAGGGGCTCAACAAGGAATACGGCACACACATCCTGGCCACCGAGTTTACCGTCGCTGAATCGCGCGATGCGGGATTCGTCTTCCGTGAACTCGACCTGATCCGGGTAAAGGGGAAGACACGGCCGGTGACGATCTACGAGCTGCTTGGGCTTTCCAACGGCACAGGTGATCACGGCGAGCGCGTGGCTCTGTTTGCGCGGGGTCGGACGAGCTACCAGCAGAGGCAATGGCGCGAGGCAATTGGGATTTTTCAGGAGATGATCGAGCGGTGGCCCGACGATGGTCCCGCGCGGATCTTCATTGAACGCTGCAGGGAATACCTCCAGAACGACCCCGGCCCGGAATGGGATGGGGTCTGTACGATGACCCACAAGTAGGGAAACACTCGTGCAGGAGTGTGACGGAACCCGCTAGCCGGGCGGCCAGCGAAATGAGCGTCCGCCCAATAAGTGCAGATGCAGGTGAAAGACAGACTGGCCAGCGCCCCGGCCGATGTTGAAGATCGTGCGATAGCCTTCGGTGAGTTTGCGTTCGGCGGCAAGCTGGGAGGCAACGAGCAGGATGCGGCCAAGAAGAGCAGCGTCTTCGGTCGAGGCGTCATTGAGCGAGACGAGATGCTGGCGCGGACAGATCAGGATGTGCGTGGGGGCCTGGGGGTGGATGTCTTCGAAAGCAAAGATTTCTGGATCTTCGTAGACAATCTTTGCCTGGGCTTCCTTGCGACTGATTCGGCAAAAGAGACAATCGGACATTCCTTCCTCGTTGTTGAAGTTGGCCCGTGAGCGCTAATCGTCAAGACGAATGATGAAGGAAGAGAGGCCTTCTTCGCGGCGAAGCTGCTCGGCCAACTGCCGCGCTGCTGCCTCACCGGGGACGCGCCCGGCAAAGACTCGATACAGCAACCCATTGGGTGAATCGTATTCGCGGATCAAGACCGGCGGGAATCGCTTTGCGAGGCGATCGCGCAGTTGGACGGCATTCTCACGGTTCTGAAACGCCCCGACCTGCAGCGCAAAGCGGCCTGTCAGAGGGCTCACGGCAGCCACGAGATCGAGACGAACGGGAACGACGCCTGAGGCGACCATGTCCAGGTCGCGCGCGGCGGCTAGGGAAAGGTCAATCACGCGGTCGTCCACGAAGGGGCCGCGGTCGGTGATGCGAACTTCAAGCTTACGGCCGTTCTTCAAGTTGGTGACGCGCACCACGCTCTCGAAGGGCAGGGTGCGATGGGCAGCGGTGAGCTTGTACATGTCGTAGATTTCGCCGTTGGCCGCACGACGACCGTGATAGGGCACGCCGTACCAAGAGGCCACGCCCTGCTCGACAAAGCTGCCAGGAGTGACCGGGGTGGGGGCCGGTCTGGTCGGAGGATTGGTGGGCGAAGGGACGGGAGCCCGGCTTGAGCGCGGTCGTGGATGCGCGCAACCGACCGTGGCGCAGGATAGGAAAAGTAGCACGAGCAGTGCCCGCAAAGCGCGTCGGCGCGTCACCTGCCAGCGTGTGGGCACATGTTGAGAATTTCGGGGACGGGTCACCTGGGCGGCTCCTCAGTGTTTCGCACGAGACGCGCGAGATTCGATTTCCTCGGCGAGCTTGCCCAGACGCTTTGAGGCGGTCCGCAGCACCTCGACGGCCTTGCGCTCGGTGGTCGGCCTGAGCTCGGTTGCAAAGAAGCGGCGAAGTTTTTCGAGTTCGCGGTCCAGTTTCCTGCCAACGTCTTCGAGATTGACCATGCGTCACTCCTGAGATAGCAGCGCGCGCAAACTTCTGTATTATAGGAACGCACGCCATAGCCTGCAAGGAGACATCGTGCCTCTTCCGCCCCGCTGGCGATGGAAGCTCGACCGCCTGCGCGAATCGTTAACTGGGATGTTCCGCTCCTCGCAAGGAGAGGGCCGGCCGCGGCTCTGCCCGGCCTGCGGCACGCTGGTGGGCGCGACGGCCACGCGATGCCATGAGTGTGGCGCCAGCATGACCTACTCACTTGCGGCGGCCAGCAAGACGCTGTCCGGCCTGCTGCCTACCGAATCGCCGGTGACATACGTGATTCTCGGATTGAACATGATGCTGTTCGTCGTCAGCCTGCTGGCCACGATGCGCGTGGCGGGCGAGTCTGGTCAAAGCATCAGCTTACTGGGTGGAATCAACGGCAACGTCCTGGACCGGATGGGCGCCAGCCGGCCGTTCGGGGTCATGGATGGGGAATGGTGGCGACTGGTGATGGCCTCCTTCCTGCACGGTGGGTTGTTACACATCGGGATGAATACGTGGGTACTGATGGACGTTGGGCGGCAAGTGGAAGAGGTGTATGGCTCGGCCCGCTACTTTTTTCTATACGTGGTCACGGGGGCGGCGGGCTTTCTGCTGAGCGCGCTGACAGGCCACTTTAGCGTGGGCGCGTCCGCATCGATGATGGGCCTGATCGGCTTGATGCTGGCCATCACGACGCGGCGCGGCGGAGCGTACATGCAGATGGCGCGAAGCCAGTTGATCCGCTGGGTGGTATACATCTTCGTGATCGGGTTTATAGTGCGCGGGATCGACAACGCCGCACACCTGGGCGGGCTATCCGCAGGATTCGCGTTGGGCAAGGTGATGGCCGACCGCGAACCCATGAACGCAACGGAGAGGAAGCGGGCCTACGCGCTGGGTTGGGCGACGGGGCTGGTGGTGGCGGGCAGCTTTGCAGCCATGCTGTTCCACTACTTCCAGGCACCGCCGGGCGGGTGAGGCAACATCAACTGCTGCTGATCCGGCGCGCGATCGTGACACTGTAGTGAAGGCCGGAAAGCACGGTGAAGCCAGCGACCAGATAGACGAAGACGTCCTGCAGGAATTCGAGCCAAGAAGTGCCGACCACGGCCCCAAGTACGACAAGAAAGACCAGGAGAATCTGCACTGTGGTTGTGAGTTTGCCGTAGATGCTGGGGGGTAACGGCCGGTAACCAGCTACCAACAAAATCACCGCAGCAGCGATCAGGATGAGGACGTCGCGGCCCAGCACAAGGATCGCCAACCACCAGGCAATCTTTCCATTCAGCGCCAACATGAAAAACGATGAAGAGAGCAGGAGCTTGTCTGCGATGGGGTCGAGGTAGGCGCCGAGCGGAGTCTTCTGATTGAGCCGACGAGCCAGAAGGCCGTCGAGGCCATCGGTCAACGCGGCAGCAATCAGGACGGCGAGCGCCCACTGGTAGTAGCCGTAGTAAATAGAAATGATGAAGAAGGGCAGAAATCCCAGGCGCAGGAAAGTGAGCTGGTTGGGGACGGTGAAGATGCGGCTGGCCATGGGAAGGAATCGTACAGCAAATCAGACGAAAGTCGCGAGATAGTCGTGCAGGGAGCGGCCGACTTTGCGCTGAAAGACTTCGGAAAGAGACGGGATGGCGCCGCTCGGTTCGTCGAGCGCGATGCGTTCGACGCGGCCCATGGGGAAAAACAGCGTGGCCAAGCCGACGCGCTCGCCTTCGGGATGCAGGACCTGAGTGATGAAATCGTCGAAGGAGTTCAGGTCGATGCCCCGAACGGTGACCCCGGCGGAGTTGATGTCCAGCAGCTCGCCCCAGAGTTTTTCTTTCGGGCTGTGCAGGCTGACAATCACAATCGAGTGGAGTTCCATGGGGCTGCCTCAAGAGCATCGTAGCGCAAGGCGGCCTACAAAGCACACTGGCGTGCGGCAAGAGTTACATCCGCAGCGGACGAGGGCAATCAGAGGGAGATGGTTTTCAAGTCCGGGGCGATGCGCAGGCGTGGCTCGGTGGCGGATTGGACTTGCTCGGGGGAGACGCCCGGGGCGACTTCGCGGAGGAGGAGTCCTTCGGGCGTGACTTCGATCACCGCAAGCTCGGTCACAATCAAGTCCACAACCTCGACGCCGGTCAGCGGCAGCGTGCACTTGCGAAGGATTTTCGGCTGGCCGTCCCTGGTGGTGTGCTCCATGGCGATAATCACGCGCCGCGCACCGGCGACCAGGTCCATCGCCCCGCCCATGCCCTTGAGCATCTTGCCGGGAATGGCCCAGTTGGCGAGGTTGCCCCTTTCATCCACCTGAAGCGCGCCGAGAACGGTGAGGTCCACGTGGCCGCCGCGGATCATGCCGAAGGAATCGGCGCTGGAAAAGTAGCAAGAGCCGGGGATCTCCGTGATCGTCTCCTTGCCCGCGTTAATCAGGTCGGGGTCTTCTTCGCCTTCCAAGGGATACGGGCCCACGCCCAACATGCCGTTTTCTGATTGAAGGAGGACGTCCATGCCGGGCGGGATGTAGTTCGAGACGAGCGTGGGAAGGCCGATACCGAGATTGACGTAGTAGCCGTCGCGCAGCTCGCGGGCGATGCGCTTGACGATGATTTCGCGCTTATCTTGCTCTGATGCAGGCATGGTAGCCTTTCTGATACTCCTTTCGGCGAGAACAGCGCGCGGCCCTGCGCCGGCTACGTGCGCTTGCGCACGGTGCGACGCTCGATGCGCTTTTCGTGCTTGTGACCCTGGAAAACTGCATCCACAAAGATGCCGGGGGTATGGATGCAGTCGGGGTCGAGCTGTCCCACCTCCACCAAATGTTCGACCTCGGCGACAACATATTCGGCCGCTGTAGCCATTATGGGGTTGAAATTTCGCGCGGTCTTGCGATAAACGAGATTGCCCCAGCGATCGCCCTTCCACGCCTTGATGAACGCGAAGTCGCCACGCAGAGCTTTCTCGAGAACGCACGGGCGACCATTGAATTCGCGAGTCTCTTTGCCTTCGGCGACCATCGTGCCGAAGCCAGTAGGCGTATAGAAAGCAGGGATACCAGCGCCGCCCGCGCGGAGCCGTTCGGCGAGCGTGCCCTGGGGATTGAGTTCGACTTCCAACTGGCCTTCCAGTACCAGCCGTTCGAAGAGTTTGTTCTCGCCGACATAGGTTGAAATCATTTTCTTGACCTGACGGCTTTGGAGGAGCAGGCCGATGCCGAAATCGTCCACGCCGGCGTTGTTGGAGACGATGGTCAGATCCTTCGTGCCTTTGCGGCGGACCGCGGCGATCAGGTGCTCGGGGATGCCGCACAGGCCGAAGCCGCCCATCAAGATGGTGGCGCCATCGCGAAGATTCTCGATTGCAGCGTCGGCGCTGGGGACACGCTTATCCATTCGGAGACCTCGAGAACAAGCGGAAGGAGTTTACTGCAAACCGCGCAGCTTTTTGTAGAGTTCGTTTGCAACCTCGAATTCATTTTCTAGGGCGCGGTCCTGGAGATGCGTGCGCAGGTGGTCGAGCTGGTGAATGATGGATTCAAGGGCGCGAGAGATTTCCTCACGATTGGTAAGGCAGATGTCTCGCCAGAGCGGGTAGGGGCTGCCGGCAAGACGCAGAGCGTCACGTAGACCCGGGCCGGCCAGTGCCAGGGGAGATTCCCCCTGGCTCGTGGTCTGCTGCAAGGCAGCTCCCAGGGCGACTGCAAGAAGCTGAGGGAGATGTGAGACGTAGGCCACGGCGCGGTCGTGCGATTCGGCATCGAGCCAAACGGGCACTGCGCCGACTTGCCGCAGCAGAGCAGCAAGTTTGACGACCCGGGGATCGGAATCGCCTTCGGTGCCAATCAGTGCATACTTCGCGCCACGGAAAAGCTCAGCATCCGCATTGGCGATGCCGGACACTTCCCTTCCCGCCATGGGATGGCCTCCCAGGAAGCGGGCGTTGCCGGAGAAGTGGGCGGCCGCTGACCGACAAAGGACCGTTTTCGTGCTGCAGGCGTCCGTGACCAGGGCTTGCGCTTCCACAAAACGCGCAATCGTGGGGAGCAGGTCGAGCGTGACGCCAATGGGCAGGGCGAGATAGACGAGATCAGCGTCGCGCACGGCGGCAGGTAAATCTTCGTTTTGCTCCTGAATGGCACCTATTGTTGATGCTTGGCGAAGCACCTCGGGGCGGTCCCATCCGATCACGCGGGTGTCGGGGGTATGTTTTCGGAGGGCAAGACCGAACGAGCCGCCAATCAAACCGGTGCCGAGAATAGCGATGCGGCGAAACATGCTCACTTCCTTACGCGACGGGAAGTCCGGCGGCGAAGCTCAGCGCGCACCGCCGCGCGAGTCAGTCGGAGGATTTCCGCGAACAGGCGATCGATGGCGGAACCGGAAAGCGGGCCCGGATTGGAGCGGCGGACGTTGCGGGAGATTTCCTGCTCGCGCTGGCGATGAAAGAGAGGCAGGCCCGCGGCGCGCTTGAGCCGACCAATGGCCAGCGAGCAGCGAGCGCGCTCGCTGAGCAGCTTGACCAGCTTGCGGTCGAGCGCATCAATCCTGCGGCGCAACTGGCGAATGGTCACGGCTGCCCTTCCCGACGGCTCAGGCCGCGACTCGCTGCTTGCTTCAGGGAATGCACGCGAGCGGCGATGGCTTCGGCCGCAAGCTCGATGGATGGAGCCTTCTCAATCTCGGTGACCAGCGCTGAGCCGACCACTGCGGCGTCCGCCAGCCCGCCCAGAATCGAAACGTGGCCCGGCAGAGAAATTCCGAAGCCGACGGCGAGAGGCAATGAGGTGACCGCGCGCGTGCGGCGGATGAGCGCGGGCAGGTCTTCGGGCAGCGCCTCTCTGGCTCCAGTCACGCCGGTGCGAGAGATAAGGTAGACAAACCCCGAAGAGGCCTCGGCGATCCGCTTGAGGCGATCGTTAGTGGAGGTGGGAGCCACGAGAAAGATGGTATCGAGTCCCTTTCCACGGAGGATCGTGCGGTAGTCGCTTCCCTCCTCAAGCGTGAGGTCGGTGAGAAGAACACCATCAGCGCCAGCTTTGGCCGCACCTGAGGCGAACTTCTCTAAACCCATCTGGAGGACCGGATTGAAGTAGCTGAAAATGACCAGCGGAATCTCGGTCTTCCGGCGCAGGCGGCGGACTAACTCCAGTGCGTTCGCTAGGGTGGTGCCCGCCCGTAAGGCGCGTTCACTGGAGCGCTGAATGGTGGGGCCGTCGGCAACCGGGTCGCTGAAAGGCACGCCCAGCTCGACGAGATCGGCGCCAGCTTCGGCGAGGGCCAGGACGAAGCGCTCGGTGGCTTCGAGCGAGGGATCGCCCGCGGTGAGAAACGCGATCAGGCCGAGCTCGCCCCTGCGACGCAATTCCTCGAAGCGCCGGGTGATGCGTGAGGTCATGGAGGGTGCAGGTGTGGTCACGACGGCTCAGAGGTGGCGTGAGAGGATGTCCATGTCTTTGTCGCCGCGGCCGGAGAGATTGAGGATCACAAGCTGGTCGCGGGGGATTCGCGGGGCGCGCTCGATCAGGCCGGCCAGGGCATGAGCGGGTTCGAGCGCGGGGATGATGCCTTCGGTGCGAGCCAGCGTGCGCGCGGCATTGAGAGCGGCATCATCGCTGACGGCCGAGTATTCGGCTCGCCGCTGGTCGGCCAGCCAGGCGTGCTCGGGTCCGATGGCGGGGTAGTCCAGACCGGCCGAGACGGAGTGGGTCGTGGAGATCTGGCCGTCGGGCGTCTGAAGAACATACGTGTAGGTACCCTGCAAGACGCCCGGTCGAGCCCCCGCGTAGCCCGCCGCCGCGGCGAGGCGCGCGGCGTGCTCTCCGAGGCGCGTGCCGCACCCGCCGGCTTCGATTCCGACCAACTTGACCGACGTGTCGCCAAGGAACTCATGAAAGAGGCCGATCGCATTGGAGCCCCCGCCGACGCAAGCGAAAAGATAATCGGGCAGGCGGCCTTCGGCATCGAGGATTTGTTGGCGGGCCTCGCGGCCAATCACGGACTGGAAATCGCGGACCATCACGGGATAGGGATGCGGGCCGAGAACGGAACCGAGCAGGTAGTGAGTGGAGCGGACGTTGGTGACCCAGTCGCGCATCGCCTCGTTGATGGCGTCCTTGAGCGTGCGGCTGCCGGCATCCACGCAGAGGACTTCGGCGCCGAGCAGGCGCATGCGGGAGACGTTGAGGCGCTGGCGCTCCATGTCCTCGGTACCCATGTAGACCACGCACTCGAGGCCAAAGCGCGCCGCTACAGTCGCGCTGGCGACGCCGTGCTGGCCGGCGCCCGTTTCGGCAACGATGCGCCGCTTGCCCATGCGTACGGCCAGAAGGCCCTGGCCCAGGCAGTTATTGATCTTGTGCGCGCCGGTGTGGAGCAGGTCTTCGCGCTTGAGGTAAATGCGCGGGCCACCCAGAAGGGACGTCAGCCGAGCAGCAAACTGGAGCGGCGTTGGACGCCCGGCAAAATCGCGCAATAGCGATTCCAATTCCCGGTGAAATGCCTGGTCGGCACGGGCAGCCGCATAGGCAAGCTCGAGCTCTTCGAGCGGAGCGACCAGCGTCTCCGGCACGTAACGACCACCGTACGGGCCGAAGCGGCCGCGGGCGTCGGGCCAGGCTGTTGCGGGTGCGCTCATCGCATCTCCCGGTGCGCCTTACAAACCTCTTCAAGGAATGCGCGGACAAGCGCGGGGTCTTTCTTGCCGGGCCGCGCTTCGACGCCGCTGGCGACATCCACTGCAGCGGGACGGGCAATTCGAATAGCCCGGGCGACGTTTTCCGGATTCAGGCCACCGGCCAGAATTATGGGGCCAAACCGCGTGGCCCGCCGGGCAATCATCCAATCGAAAGGCTGCCCGGTGCCGCCCCGGGACTCTTTATGAAAGCCGTCCAAAAGGAAGGCGGCGACGCCTGGAAACTCACGCAGGGCAGCGACACGAAAGCGCAGCGCGACCCGAAGAGCGCGAATGACGCGGTGTGATCTGGCCAAATCGGCCACATCTTTCGCTGATTCCTCCCCGTGTAATTGCACGAAATCGAGCCGGAGCATCCGTGCGATGCGGGCCACGTCAGCCGGCGAACGGTTCACAAAAACCCCCACAACAACGGCCTCCTTCGGCAGGCGGCGGATGATGCGCTGGGCCTTTGCCGGACTAACATACCGCGGGCTAACGCGACAGAAGTTGAAGCCGAGAGCATCGGCGCCGGCGTCGAGCGCCAAGCGGGCATCGGCCCAATTGGTGATGCCGCAGACCTTGACGCGGAAAAGTTTGCGCATCCCGCCGCCTTCATCCTGCTTCCAAGAGTTTGCGTAGCGCGGCAGCCGGGTCCGGCGACTCCATCAGGTGCTCGCCGATCAGGAAGGCATCGAAGCCGGCGGCCCGCAGGCGGGCGAGCTCGTCGGCGGAGCGCAGGCCGGACTCGCAGACAGCGATGCAGTCATCGGGCAGCAGCTCGATCAATTCGAAGGAAGAATCCAGGCGAACCGCGAGCGTGCGCAGGTCGCGGTTGTTGATGCCAATAATCCGGGCACCGGCCTCAACCACGCGCGCAATCTCCTCGCGCGTGTGGACCTCGACCAATGCTTCCATGCCGAGCTCCTGGCCCAGGGCGAGGAGTGAGCGAAGCAAAGAATCATCCAATATGGCGGCAATCAAGAGAAAGGAATCGGCGTCGGTGGCGCGCGTCTCCCAGACCTGCCAGGGGTCAAAGATAAAGTCCTTGCGAAGCACGGGCAGCGTTGTGGCCTTTCGCGCCGTGCGCAGGGATTCGAGCGAGCCCTGAAAAAACTCCTCTTCGGTGAGCACCGAAAGCGCGGCCGCGCCGGCTTGCTCGAGTTGTGTGGCCAGTAAGCGGGGATCGAAGTCTCCTCGCAGAAGACCGCGAGAGGGCGAGGCCTTCTTTAGTTCGGCAATGATATTCGTGGAGGAACGCGTGAGGACAGCGGGAAAATCGCGGACTGGTGTGCCCTTTTGCACCGCCAAGCGCAGGACGGGTTCGGGGAGCACGCGCTTGCGGTGCTCGACGGCGGCGCGTCGCGCCTCGACAATGCGGTCGAGCACACTGCCTGTTCTGGCTTCCGCCCTCACGTTAAGCCTTTCCGTGGGAAGAGAAAAAACTATGCTAGTCTGCCGTTCTGGCGGTGTCAATTTTTGCAGGACTCAATTTCAAAGAAACAGGACTCGATATTGAGCCAATCCTACAGTGCCTTTCCGCCAAGTGGACTGCGACGCCAGCTCGGGCTGGGCACGGCGACGAGCGTTGTAGTCGCCAACATGATCGGCGCGGGAATTTTCACGACCACCGGGCTGATTCTTGCCGGCGTTGGGAGCGGCTGGGTGGTGATGCTTTGCTGGCTGCTGGGCGGGCTGATCGCGCTCTGCGGCGCGCTCTGCTACGCCGAGCTCTCCACGATGATGCCGCGCGCGGGCGGCGAGTACGTGTACCTACGCGAAATCTACGGGCCGCTGGCCGGCTTCCTGACAGGCTGGGTCAGCTTTTTCGCGGGATTCTCCGCGCCGATCGCCGCCAGCGCCGTGGCCTGCGCGGCGTATCTCGGAGCTGCCGGAGTTTTGCCCACGAGCAGGCTGGCCGAACGCAGCACCGCCGTGGCGATTGTGGCGCTCTTTACTGCGCTGCACTACCGGGGGGTGAAGCTGGGGGCGCGCGTACAGAATGTCCTCACGGCGGTGAAGGTGTTGCTCCTGGTGGGACTGGTGTCGGTTGGGTTTCTGCGCGGGAACGGGAGCTGGGATTATCTCTCGGCACAGGGCGAATTCTGGGGCCAGGGCCAATGGAGCCAGATCGGATTCGGGATGCTGCTTGTCATGTTTGCCTACAGCGGCTGGAACGCCTCGGCATATCTGGCTGAGGAAATCCGGCAGCCACAGAAGAACTTGCCGCGATCGCTGCTGCTGGGGACCCTGATCGTTACAGGGATCTATCTGGCCGTGAACCTGCTGTTCTTCTTCGCGGCACCTACGCGGGAGATAAGCGGTGTCACGACGGTCGGTGAGGTGGCTGTCCGAGGGCTGTTTGGCGCGAAGGCCGCGACCGTGCTTTCGGCGATGATCAGTGTGCTGCTGCTCTCCTCGCTCAGCGCCTATCTTCTGATCGGGCCGCGGGTTTATTACGCAATGGCGAGGCAAGGACTGTTCTTCCAGGCAGCAGCGCGCATCCATGCACGATTTGAAACGCCGGGGCTGGCCATCGTGGCGCAGGGGGTGTGCGCCATGCTCTTGGTGTTGACCGGTACGTTCGAGCAACTGCTGACTTATATCGGTTTTGCGCTGGGGATTTTTCCGTGGATGACGGTCGCGGGCCTTCTGTGGCTACGAAAGCGCGAGCCGCAGCGGGAACGGCCCTACCGCGTGTGGGGCTATCCGGTTGTGCCGCTGATCTACCTTGTCGCCAGTGGGAGCATTCTGGTAGTAGCGTTCTGGAACCGGCCCGTGCCATCGCTGCTTGCCTTGCTCACCATTGCGGCGGGCGTGCCGGTGTACTGGCTGATCGAGCGACGAATCTCTACTGGAGGCTGAAGTACTTGCGGCCTAGTTTGTGAAGGAGTGAGCGCTCCAGCGGTTGAGGAGCGGATCAACATAACGAATCGGAATACCAAAATTGGAGCCGCCGAAGCCCTTGATCTCGGCAAGGGTCTGGCTCCAATCCTGTCCGGGCAAGAAGGGATGGCAGTAGCATCGACAAACACGAAACCAGCATAAACACTGGCCATATTTGCTGTTTGGTGGGTTTGGTAGCGGTACCGGGAATCGAACCCGGGTTTCCAGATTGAGAATCTGGCGTCCTAACCCCTAGACGATACCGCCGAAGCCGGTCGGAGGATGACAACGGCACTGGGAAAAGTGTCGTGCCAGATGCTCTTCTTTTATAGCGTGCCGGTACAAGGATCGTCAAGCTGCACCAATGGGGCGTCCGAACAAACAAAATCGAATGCCTGCGCGAGTGAAAACTAGTTGGAGGGCGATTCTGAGTGGGTGGGAAGGATACGGCGGTGCTGGCGGAGGGAGAAAAACCGGTGCCGACAAGGGTCGCAGCGGTAGGCCGGGAAGTGCAACAGGCGCCGCAACCAGGCGAAGCCGCCGCTTACGTGCTCACGGGAAATGCGCTGCAGGTCAAGATTCCCGCACTGCGGGCAATGGGCAAAGGCCGAGTAGGAAACAGGCACCACCCAGGCGAGAAACCGCGCCTCGCAAGTCCGACAACGCCAGGGACGAAGACCAGTCACCCCGGCAACGTAGTCCCAAATACCGCGGCGCTTTGACCGGCGACAACGGTCGCTCTGGCAGGACGGACAGATCAACGATTCCCCCGACAGAAAGGCTCCCCGAGCGAAGCATACGCGAAAGATTGCAGCGGAAGCAACAGCGAGCTAGCGCTCTGCCCTCAGGCGCACCGCCGGACAGCCGGTGGAGCGGAAGCACGGATCAACCGGACTCGCGTGTAGAATAGAGGCGAGGTGACGCGATGCCCGATTACACTTCGGACCACGCCCACGCCGGAATCCGCGCGAAACTGCCGAGGCTGGAGACTTGGCCCAACCAGTTCCCCGGATATCAGATCACCACGCGCTTTTCCGAGTACACGTCGGTCTGCCCGAAGACGGGGCTGCCGGATTACGGCGCGCTGACGATTCAATACCAGCCCAGGAAGCTCTGTCTCGAGCTGAAGAGCCTGAAGATGTACCTGCTGGCGTATCGCAACCTGGGGATTTTCTATGAAAATGCGGTGAACCGAATCCTGCGGGACATTGTCGAAACGGCACGGCCAGAATGGTGCGTGGTGAGAGGAGATTTCACACCGCGCGGCGGGCTGACCACGACGGTTGAGGCGCGCTGGCCGCGGTCAAGAAGGACACGAAGCTGAGGGATGGGATAGACAACCCGAAGGGCCTAATGGATAATCCATCTACATGACGGACTTAATCAAACTGGCGCCACGCAAGGAGGCCTGATGAGCACTACACCAGATTCCCCTGAGGCTCAGTCGTACACCTATGAGACCTCGCCGACGCCGCGGTGGATCATCGCGGTGTTCGTCGTGTTGTTCCTGCTTGTCGGCTTCCTGCTCTACAGCGGACATTCGGCGCGGACCAGGCTGGAATCGGACCTGACCGCTGCGAACAAGCGCGCCGACCTGCTGACCGCGCAGATGGACCAGACCAACGGGCGGCTGGCCGATCTGAAGGGACAGCTGGACGTGACTTCGCAAAAGCTCGGGCTGACACAAGAAGAGCTGGCCCGGGCGCGGGGCCTGGCGCAGTCGATCCGAAAGGATCAGAAAGAGAGCGATGAGAAGCTGCTGGCACAGATTGGCCACGTGAAGCAGGAAAGCGAGGCCCGGATCGGTCAGGTCTCCACGGAACTGGGTGGCGCAAAGACCGACATCAAGGCGACCCGCGAAGACCTGGAAGCCACCAAGAGCAAGCTCGAACGCACGATCGGCGATCTGGGAGTGCAGAGCGGCCTGGTGGCGCGCAACCGCGAAGATCTCGAAGAGCTCAAGCGGCGCGGAGAACGGAATTATTTTGAATTCGATCTGCGCAAATCGAAGACGCCCTCGCGGGTGGGCCCGGTGCAACTGACGCTGCAGAAGACCGACGCGAAGAAATATCGTTACACCATGACCGTCTACGCCGACGACAAGGCCATTGAGAAAAAGGATAAGACGGTGAACGAGCCGGTGCAGTTCTTCGTGCAGGGAAGCCGGGTACCGTTTGAGGTGGTCGTGTTCAAGGTGGAGAAAGACCGGGCCACGGGTTACCTGGCGACACCGAAGCAGTAGCGTCACGCAGATTCAATTGAGAATTGAAATGGCCCTATCCCGCTAGCAGAGGCGAGGCAGGGCCATTTCCATTGGGGGCGATTTCTCGCCACGGACGGGCTGCGATGAGGGCTTGGCTCAGGCTGGAAAGCTGGTCCGGAGGCGGGCGAGTGGGCCACGCGCCCGTACTGGTGATGCAGATTGGGCTTGCCCTGGCGACTGTCACGGCGGTTGGCAGCGCGCAGAGCGCTGGGCAGGAGCCACAGAAGGAGCCTGTGCCTGCAATTGTTGCGCAAGTGGACCTGGTGAATGTCGAAGTGACGGTAACGAATGAACGAGGCGATTTTATCGCCGGGCTGGAGCGCGAGAACTTCCGCGTGTTCGACAACGGTATCGAACAGCCGATTACTCACTTCGCGTCGATTGAGGCGCCCGCGCAAGTGCTGGTGCTCGTGGAGACCAGCCCAGCGGTGTACCTGATCCACCGGCAACATCTGGCCGCGGCCCATGCGCTGCTGGAAAATCTGGCGATTGATGACCAGGTTGCGCTGGCGATGTACGATCAGTCCGCCCGACTGGCGGTGAACCTTTCGTCGGACAAACAGGCGCTGGCGCACGCGCTGGGCGGGCTGCGGTACAGTCTGGGTTCGGCGGAGCTCAACCTGTTCGATGCCCTCTCCGCTGCCCTTGATTGGCTGGCCACAGGTCAGGACAAGCAGGCCATCGTGCTGCTCAGCACGGGTCTGGATACGTCAGGTACAGGAAGCTGGCAGAGACTCACGGCGAAGCTGCGGGGCAGCCGCGTGGTTGTGTTCGCGGTGGCGCTGGGCGGGGAGCTGCGAAGCGCGAAAAAGGTCCAACGGAAGACCGGGGCAGCTCAGGAAGCGCGCGGGCAGGATCAGGAGTTGAGCTTTGCAAAGGCAGACAGGAGCCTGGAGCAAATTGCGGAATTAACTGGCGGGCAGGCTTACTTTCCCCGCGAAGCCAGCGAGTTCACGGCCATCTATCAGCAAATCGCCCGCCGGCTGCGGAACCAGTACAGCCTGGGATTTGCGCCACCGGCGCGGGACGGAATGGTCCACCGAATCGAAGTTCTGATTGTGGGTGACGTGCCGGCATGCGTCGCGTTGAAGAAGGGCCGTAAGTCCAAGGGGAGTGACCCGGCAACAAACACCTGCCGCGTTCGCAGCCGCCAGGAGTACATCGCGTCTGCGCGCTAGTTGAGCCAGGGTTGATCGAGAGTTATTCGAAGTCTTTCAGGGTCTCGGCCATCTGGCGCAGGCGCTGATCCACCAGGGCAAAGACGGTACCGGGCTCATAGCGCACAGAGGGTTGGCCATCCTCGCCGCCGCGGCGGGCGACGCCGCCGGCACGAACGCCAGTGAGCGCCTCGATGCCCTCCTCAACGGTTGTGACCGGCAGGATGTGAAACTTACCCGCAGCGACCGCTTCGACCACGTCCTCGCGCAGCATCAGGTCTTCCACATTCTCGACGGGGATCAATATGCCTTGCCGGCCGGTAAATTCCTTGACGCGGCAGACGTCGTAAAAACCTTCAATCTTCTGATTCACGCCGCCGATGGGCTGAATGTCGCCTTGCTGGTTCACTGAACCGGTGACGGCCAGGTCCTGACGAACCGGAAGTCCGGAGAGGGCGGAGAGGAGTGCGTAGACTTCAGTTGAGCTGGCGCTATCGCCGTCCACGCCCGAATAGGATTGCTCGAAGCAGATGCTGGCTGAGAGCGAGAGCGGCTTGTCCTGCGCAAACCGGGAGCGGAGGAAGCCGGCGATGATCTGCATGCCCTTATCGTGGAGCCGGCCGCTCAGGTTGGACTCGCGCTCGATGTTGATCAACCCGGTCTTGCCGAGCGCGGCCGAAGCGGTGATGCGCACGGGCTTGCCGAAGGCATAGCCTCCGATTTCGATCACACTCAAGCCGTTGACCTGGCCGACGCGGCTGCCAGCGGTGTCGATGAGCAGGCTGCCCTGCTCGATCATCTCGCGGATTTTTGTTTCGATCAGATTGTGGCGCTCGGTCTTCGCCTCGATGGCTTTGCGGACGTACTCGGCCGTAACTGGGGAGTCGCCGGATTCACGGGCCAGGTAACAGGCTTCGCGGGCGAGATCGGCCAGTTCAGAAAAGCGCGCGGTCACCTTGCCGCGGCGACCGGCCTGGCGGACACCATACTCGAGCATGGCAGCGAAGGCACCGCGATCAAAGGGGCACAACCCTTCGTCGTCGGAGAGCCGACGGAGACGGCCAGCGTACTGGAGAATGACCTCGTCGCCCATCTCCATCTCTTCGTCGAATTCGGCGCGGACCTTAAAAATCTTCTTGAAGTCCTCTTCATACAGGTAGAGGAGTTCGTAGATGTCGCGGTCGCCGATGAGGATGATCTTGACGTTAATTTCAATCGGCTCGGGCTTGAGAGCCGTGGCGCCAAAAGGGAAAAAGAGATCGAGCGGCTGAATCTCGAGCTTGCCGTGGTTGAGGGTGCGCTTCAGCGTGCGCCAGACCCCGGGTTCGGTGAGCGTGTCGAGCGCATACATGATAAGGAAACCGCCATCGGCACGGAGGATGGAGCCGCCGCGGAGGTCCATGAAATCAGAGGTCCAGCCGCTGCCGCGGGAATCGTAGCTGCGCTGGATGGTGCCGAAGAGATTGGCGTAGGTGGGTGTGGTTTCGAAGATGACCGGCGAGGTGTCCTGTGCGTTGTGGGCGAGCAACACATTGACCCCGTAGACGCGGAACGGGTCGCGGTCAGACGTGGGCGAGCGAGGAGCGCCGTCGGGTGAGGCCTGCTGCTCTTCTTCCCCCTCGCGCTCCTTGAAGGGGTCAAGGTTGTCGAGCAGGTGGTGGCGTACCTCTTCCATGTACTCACTCACCTGCGCACCCGGGTATTTTTCCTTGAGCTCTTCGATCACGCCATCAACGAGGACGGAAGCGGCTTCCTGCTCGAGGTAACTCAGCTCGCTGGCCAGCTCGCGTGAAAGCGTCAGCGTCTTGCGGTAAACGACGGTAAATTCCTGGCGGAACGACTCGTACTTACGCTCGAGCTCCTCGGCGGCGACGGTCTCAAGCTTGCCTTCGTGGACGAGCTTGGGGATGTCCTCGATGGGCACCATCTGGCCTTCGAGCACGGGAAAGATTTCCGGCAAGGCGACGGCGCCTACCTGCATGTGTCCGAGCGCGAACTGCTCGCGGGCGATGCGGCGAGTGAAGTCGTCCATCAACTCCTTTTCGCGGGCGGTGAAGCGGTCCACGATGCGAGCCTTTTGTCGCTGGAAGGGCTCGCCCTCGAAGACCTGCGGGATGCGCCGCCGGAGAAACTCGATGCCGGACTGCATGTCCTTCTTGAAACCGCTGGCCTGGCCACGCGGAAGTGTGAGCAGGCGCGGCCGGTCAGAGTTTTTGAAGTTGTTGACGTAGCAGCGATCCGGGGCCGGCTTGATGCCGGGCTGGATTTCTTCAATCATGCGGACCATCATGCCGCCGCGGCTGGTGCCGGCCAGGCCGCACACGAAGACGTTGTAGCCGGGGGCGTTAAGCTCGACACCCATTTTGAGAGCGCGGATGGCGCGGTCCTGGCCAATCACGCCCTCGAGGGGTTCGGCTTGGGCGGTGGTCTCAAACGGAATGCGGGCGGGGTCGCAGCGCCAGCGAAGCTTTTCGGGAGTGAGTTCGGTTGGCGACGGGGCAGGTTGGGTGGCGGGTTGGGTTCCCATGGAGTTCTCCGCGGCGGCTACTCTAGCACAGCGGATAGGCTCGCCCAAGCCAGTGTACTCGTCCACATGATTAGTGACACTTTTCTGATTCGGACAGCTTCGGTTCCACAGGGGATTCGCCTGATCCTGTGCAAGTTTTCGTGCAAAGCGGGTCCAAACCGAAGAAAAAGCTCCTGTTTAAGAGAAAAGAATGAGGGTTTCTAACACGCTCGATGTTCGAGCCTTAGAAACAACACGAAGAACGGCCCTAGTCGAGTGTCACCCATCATTCTGGACGAGTACAGCCAGGCTCGCGGTGCGTTTCCTTCGCGCGAACTGGTTCAGCCAGTATTCTCGCCCTGGCGATAGGCCTGCAGAGCACCGGCGGCAGTGGCGATTACTATCGGACCGAGCACAAGCCCCAACAGGCCGAACACGCTAATGCCGCCGAGTACGCCGATGAAGACGAGCAGCGCATTGAGCTGTGCGCGGCCACTGAGCAACCAGGGGCGCAGGAAATTATCCACGGAACCGATGACGAGTGCGCCAAGTGCCAGCAGGACGATACCCTTCATCAGATGCCCATCCACCATCAGCCAGATGGAAGCAGGAACCCAGATGATCCAGGTGCCCAGTAGCGGTACGAGAGAAAAGAAGGCCATTATCACGCCCCAGAAGACCGGTGAGCCGATACCCAGGATGGCAAAAGCGAGGCCGCCCACGGCCCCCTGGACAACGGCCACGATCAGGCTGGCGGTGACACTGGCGAAGATCAGATCCCGTGACTGCATCATCATGCGCTCGCGATGGGCTTCATCGAAGGGCAGGAGGCTACGAAGGCCGGCAAGGATGCTGCCAGCGTCCCGGAAGAGAAAGAACATGGCGAACACGAGGACAAACAGGTCGAAGAAAAAGATGGCGATGTTCTTGAGGACTGCTCCCGCCCGCAAAGCGAGAAAGCCGCCGATGGCCTGCGCACTCTGGCGGAGGAGCTCGGCCGGATCCTTGTCCGCGGGAAGGGGGATGCGCTGCCGCAGCCACTCCCAGCCCTGCTGGAGGTGGGCGATGATCGGAGTCTGCTCTTCTCTCCGCACCTGCTCGAAGTGGCGTGCTGCTTCGATCCCTTCGCGAACGAATGCCGTCATCACCAGCAACGCGGGAACAATCAGGATTAAGGTGACCAGCAGGGTGCTCAGTGCAGCGCCGCGGGTGGGGCCGAATCGTTTTTCCAACCGCATATGCCAGGGATAGAAAAACACGACAAAGACACCGGCCCAGCCCAGTGGAACAAGAAATGGCTGAAAGATCCGGAAGACAAGATAGAGAAGAAGAAAGACCGCGCCGTAAAAGAGAATGGTGGCGAAGCGATCGCCGGCTCGAGGCTCAGGCATGGTGGACCTGCCGGACGCAGTTCATCTCTTGGCCCGCGGGCGGGTGGGATGGGATAATGCCGGCTCGTACAGGGCGGAAATACCGGAACACACAAGCGACCTACCTTTCATGGGATCCACACACAGCGGCGCAGTCACATTGAACCGATATCAAATTCGCCTGCTGGCTATACTCGCTGTCATCAATTTTGTCAACTTTGCGGACCGGCTGGTAGTGCCTCCGCTGGTGCCGCAGCTACGGGAGCAGTTTGATTTGTCCAGCGTGAAGCTGGCCGCGCTGCAGATTGTACTGCAGGTGGTGCTGGCACTGGCCACTGTACCATTTGGCCTGCTGGCGGACCGCTTCAGCCGGACACGGATTATCGCCTTTGGTGTGGTGTTCTGGAGCCTGGCAACGTTCCTTTCCGGGCTGGCGCAGACGTTTGCGGTGCTGCTGGTGGCGCGGGCGCTGGTAGGCGTGGGGGAGGCTGCCTATGCACCGGCTGCGCAATCCATGATTTCCGGGGCGTTTCCGGCTGCGGCCCGAGCGCGGGCCCAAGCGGTCTTCGCCGCGGGTATGCTGGCCGGCGCGACTGCCGGGCTTGCACTGGGAGGCGTAATTGCGGAGAGGCACGGATGGCGGGCGGCGTTTTTCTTTGTCGGAGTGCCGGGGCTGATCCTGGCACTGCTGGCACTGCGGCTGGAGGAGCCGCCACGGGGGCCGCGGTCAGAGGTAGTGCCGATCAGGAGGCTGCTGAGTGTGCCGGCGTTCCTGGCGCTGATCGTGAGCGGCGTGCTGGTCACCTTCACCAGTGTTGCGTTTATTTTTTGGGGGCCGGACTTCGTCACGCAATGGAAAGACTTCAGTCAGGCAGAAGCAGGAATTTCGCTAGGAATAACGGTGCTGCTGGCATCGCTGCTGGGCGTGCTGGCGGGCGGGTATGTGGCGGACTGGCTGCAGAAACGATTTGCGTACGGGCGCATCCTGACCGTGTCGCTGGCATTCCTGGCGGCGGCGCCTTTTATCCTGTGGGCGCTGGCGACGGAGGAAAAGCAATACGTCGTCGCGGCGCTGTTTCTTGCATCGTTCTTCATGTCGTGGTACCACGGGCCGGTAACGGCGGTGATCCACGACCTGATGCCGCGACGGGCTCATGCGACCTCGGTGGGACTGTACATGTTCATTACGCAGCTTTTGGGCGGCGTGCTGGGGCCGTACGTGGTGGGCCGCATCGACGACAAGCGGGACTTGCTGGTGGGATTACAGGTGGCCGTCGGAGTGATGGTGGCGGGGGCGCTGTGCATGTTCCTTGTGATTTACTTCATACGGCTGCAGGGATTGCGGCATCCGCAAGTGGAGATGTACCGCACCGAGGCAGACCCCTGAGGAGGTGGCTGTGGTCGAATCTAACTCCCCACCGGGCAATGAGAAGAAGGACCCGGCCGACTGCAAGCACACCCGGACACAACTAATCGCGAAGGACAAAGACGCTGAGTATGTCGAATGCCTGGACTGTGGCGCCATCCTGGAAGCCGGTGAACTGCCTGAACCGTCGGGCTTCGATGAATCGCTCTCCGATGCGTAGGGAGCGCGCTGCAACAAACAGGAAGCAGTTCTCGCGGCGAGCCGCTCAGCAAATGCCGAGCGATTTGATCAGGCGGAGAACATCTGCTTCAGGGACGTCGTAAAGCGGGCGCTCGTCTTCCTGTTCGAGGCGATCGCGGAGGAACTCAGCGGCAACGAAGCTGGCTTCGCGGTCGGTGAGGTCGCGTCCGGAGCGCTGACGGGATTCCACAAAGGCCGTGTGAGCCAAACCTACTACGACGCCGCGGCCATCCACAAAAAACTTCGTGTCAATCGTGTCGCTGTGGCGGGTGGCCACGCCGTTCCAGAGGTGCGAAAAGCGGCAGTGGTAGAGCTGGTCGGTGAGCTTGGAGGCGACGTCGAAGGCGCCGACAAATTCGGCCATTGCGCCGGAGTTGGGAAGCACTGCAGCCATCCGGTTTATTTGTGGCCGCTCGCGACGGCGGTTTCAACCTGCGCGTAGGAGCGAACCGCTGCGGCAACACCGGCTCCGGCGGGCAGACGGAAGCCCTGGTCAAGGAGGACTTTTTCCAGCGCGCCAAGGAAGAGCAGAACGTTTGTGCGCTGGCTGGAATAGCCCATCAGGCCGACGCGCCAGAGTTTTCCTTTGAGCGGGCCGAAGCCGCCAGCGATTTCGATGTTGAACTCGTCAAGCAGCTGATGGCGCACTTTGACGTCGTCCACGCCTTCGGGGACACGCACGCCGGTGACAGTGACCAGCCGGTCGGCAGGGTTGGTGACGAACAGCTCCAAGCCCATCGCTTCGAGACCAGCGACGAGGGCCTGCTGGTTCTGGCGGTGGCGCTCCCAGCGGACTTCGAGCCCTTCTTCGAGCACCAAACGTAGTGCCTCGCGCATGCCGTAGATCAGGGTGATGGGCGGGGTGTGATGATAGAGGCGGTCCTTGCCCCAGTAGTTCATCGCCGTGGTCAGGTCGAAATACCAGCTCTGCACCTTGGTCTTGCGGGAGCGGAAAATTTCCTCAACGCGAGCGTTCACGGTGATGGGAGACATGCCCGGAGGAGCGCTTATGGCCTTCTGCGAGCCGCTGAAGCAGATGTCGAGCTTCTGGCGGTCCACGTCGAGAGGAATGCCGGCCAGGGTGGCGACGGCGTCCACCACGAGGATGGCGCCGAGTTCGTCAGCAAGTTTGCGGAAGTCGTCCAGCCGGTGTACGACTGCAGTCGAGGTCTCGCCGTGGGCCAGGCCGAGGAACTTGATCTTCTTGCCCTTGGCGGCACGGCGGACGTCTTCGGGATCGACGGGGCGGCCGTAGGGCGCCTCGACGCGGGTGATGCACGCCGGGGTGCGCTCAGCGATGATGGCCATGCGTTCGGAAAAGGTGCCGTTGACGCAGACGATGGCCTCGTCGCCTTCCTCGAGCGGATTCAGGACGGCAGCCTCGATGCCGCCAGAGCCGGAAGCGGAGATGGGAAAGGTAACGCGGTTCTCGGTCTGGAAGACGCGGCGGAGCAAGGTCTGGACGTCGTTCATGATGTGCGTGAACCAGGGGTCCAAGTGGCCCACCAGCGGCGTGACCATGGCGCGATAGACGCGCGGGTCCACGCTGGAAGGACCGGGAGTGAGCATCAGGCGGTGCGGAGGGGTGAGTTCACCGATTATTTCGCTCATGGTTTGCAGTCCTCGAATTCGCGCGGCTGCCGCGATCGGTAGGGACGTTCCCGAGGCAGGGCCTGCGCCGGTGCATCCGACGGGCGCCGGACGCGGGAGTATAGTCTCGCCGAAAGCGGCGTTTGGCGCAACGTCCAAAATGGTCGGTCACAGGACGCGCCATGCGGCCTACAAAGCCGGGGGAAATTTCTGTAAAATGCGACACTTAGTCCCCGGAGAGGAGCGGCAATGACCACCAGTCCACAGGGAGCGATGCCCCCGGCTGCACTCGCACAGATCCGCGAAAAGGCCCGGAGGCTGCGCATTGAGTCCATGCGGGCCACGACAGCGGCGGGCTCGGGGCACCCGACCTCGTGTCTATCGGCGGCGGAGCTGGTGGCGGCGACGTTTTTCCATGCGATGAAGTTTGACCCGGCTGACCCCAACTCGATTGCGGGCGACCGCTTTGTGCTGTCGAAGGGCCATGCGGCGCCGGTGCTCTATGCCGCGCTGGCGGAGGCGGGAGTCTTCCCGGTTTCGCGCTTAATGACGCTGCGGCAGTTCACAAGCGAGCTGGAAGGTCATCCAACGCCGCGGGTGCCGGGTGTGGATGCGGCGACGGGTTCGCTGGGGCAGGGACTTTCGGTGGGGGCCGGGCTGGCGCTGGGTGCAAGGGTGAAGAAGTCGAGCGCGCGGGTGTACGTGCTGCTGGGCGATGGAGAGATGGCCGAAGGGAACGTATGGGAGGCGGCGGCGTTTGCTGCGCACTGGAAGCTGGACAACCTGACGGCTCTGGTGGACGTCAATGCGTTGGGCCAGAGCGAGCGGACGATGTACAGGCATGACACGGAGGTCTATCGGCGGAAGTTTGAGGCGCAGGGCTGGCAGGCGGAAACAGTGGACGGGCACGACCTCGCGGCCGTGATCGCGACGTTGGATCGAGCAAAGAGCGTGTCCGGCAGGCCGCAGGCGATTATTGCGCGCACAGAGAAGGGCTACCCGATCAGCTTCCTGCGAGACAAAGACGGCTGGCACGGGAAGGCGCTCTCGAAGGAGCAGCTCGAGAAAGCAATTGAGGAGCTCGGCGGTGCTACGGAGATTCCTCCGTACCCGGGACGCTCGTACGAACGGAAGGCGTTGCCGAAGCCACCGGACTTTCCTGCCCCACCAGCGCCTGCGTATCAGGCCGGGCAGATGGTGGCGACGCGAGAGGCGTACGGCACAGCGCTGAAAAAGCTCGCCGCGGTGAACCCGGCGATCGTGGCGCTGGATGGCGACGTGAAAAACTCGACGTTTGCCGAAGCGCTGGGCGAGACCGACCCCACCCGATTCTTCCAGGGCTACATTGCCGAGCAGAATATCGTGGGCGTGGCGGTGGGGATGGCGGCACAGGGGCTGGTGCCGTTTGTGGCCACGTTTGCGTGCTTCCT
>Ga0209002_10000551_pt1 | contig 30361 bp, 29 predicted proteins | sample Rifsed16ft2_FD_184010 | JGI IMG/M metagenome (GOLD analysis project Ga0209002, IMG submission 184010) | Soil microbial communities from Rifle, Colorado, USA - sediment 16ft 2 (version 2) | ecosystem: Environmental > Terrestrial > Deep subsurface > Rock core/Sediment | place: Rifle, Colorado...
AACGAAAAAAGACGCTAATAAGAGATGCTTTATCTTGGGCTTCATTGAGAAAAAAACAAAACCAAAAAATGGCAACAGATAGACCCAATTGGGCTTTATATAAAGACCGGCAAAAAATAGGACAGCAGAAATTACAAATTTCTTCTTAATAAGTAAAATAAAGGCCATTATCCCGATCAGCGCCACCAGGCTATCGATTTGTCCCCAAACCGAACTTAAGAATATGGTCACGGGGTTAAGGAAGAACAAAAAAGATCCCAGGTATGCTTTTTTAATATTCCCGCTAAATTTAAGTATCAACTTATAAACAATATAGGCCAACCCCAGGTCGGAGAAGAAAGCGGGAATCTTAAGAAGAAGGTTATAGCCATAGTCATAAAAAAAGACAATGAAGGCGGCCGGGGGGATTTTTATCAGATTATGCAGTTGGGCCAAAACGTATTTGTGGTCGAAAAGCCAATAGGCGACCGCGAAGATAAAAGAGCTCATGGGAGGATAGTTGGGACGGGCAAAATCCCAATATTTATAAAAGTAAAATTCTTTTGGTCCCAATTCCCAGTATTTATTTCCCCACTCTTCAAAAATCAGAAAGTCGGTACTTATTCCGTGGCCCAGATTAATTAATAATATTCTCAAAGCAAAACCTAGAAGAAACAGGAGACCGACAGCAATCTTTATCTTGTTAGTCACTAAATCTTCTCTTTTTTGACATTACAAAAAATCCGATGGTTCCGATGAAAGAAACAAGGGTGATTGCATTGGCAATTTTCCTTATCGGAGTATTGTAAAGACGGGCATAGACCTCATGTTCTCCCGAGGAAAGACCAAACCAAATCCTCCCTGACTTTTCCTCTTCAGGAATATATTTGGTTACCTCTTTCCCATCTACAAAAATTTTCCAGTCCGGGAAGTCAAAAATATTTATTCTTATCGTAGCATCCGCACCTTCTATGTCTGTAGCAAATTTGGCCCAGTTTGTTCCTGATTCCATATTTTTTATCTCTCCTTCTCCTTTTACTATCTCCGCTAGTGTCTCTCTCGGAGAATTAGGCGCTATCTTGGCATAAATAGGCAAATAATCATAAATGCCTCCATTTTGCTGAAGTTCCCAGGCAACACCCCTAAACTTTTCTTCGTCCGTCAATGGCCCCATTTCCCCTCCTTTGGGAAGAAAATAATTCCAATTAAGAAAAACCAGAACAATTACCATTACACCGCTTAAAACTATTTTTTTCTTCCCTTTTAGAATCAGTCCCGGTAAGGCCCCCATTAGGAAGGAGAACGCAAAAATAACAATTGTCAAAAACCTCCAGGGAAATTGAACATACTTAAGAGGAGTAAACAAAAGCCAAATGGGTGTTGAGCGCGAATGGGTCATAAAAGCGGAAAGCCAACCAACAACAAAGAAGAAAATAGAAACAATCAACAAATTATCAACCTTCTTTGTTTTGATGTAGCGAAAGATAAGAAGAACAAAAACTACCAACGACAACACCCAATAAATGTTGCCTATTTGAAAAGACATGCCATCGTTAGTTATTCCCCAGGCCGAGCCACCGTATCCCCAGAACCTTGAGAATAAAAGTTGGCTCATGGTGACAAAATGGCCGGTGAAGTCAAAATAGCCCTGGAGGGCGGAGGAGAGGTGGGTAAGGCCATTCTCCACCAGTGCCGGCAAGGTAAAAAAGGAAGCCAGACCCAAAGCCAAAATTCCGGAAACTGTCAGGTGGGGGATTTTGGCGTAGGTTTTTTCCCTTACCAGATGCAAAAGCAGCCAAAGAATAAAGACCGGGGCAAAGATTAGAACCATAAGATTGTGCGACGTAAGGAGTGCGAACCAGGATAGGGCAAGGCTAATTATCCAAATCCAAACTTTTTTCTTCTCTTTAATCAACCGGTAGGCCGTCCATAAGATAAGCGGAAAGAAAGCCAGGGCCCAGGCCTCATTCATCGCCCCCCTGACGTAGATGTCAACTGCGTGATACGGAGCCCAAATATAAAATACTGAAGACACAACTGCCCCGGCCTTGCCAAAAAATTCTTTTGCCAAAAAATACATGGTTATGCCGGAAACCAAAAAAGACAATAGAAAGTTAGCCTTAACGGTTGCAACAAAAGAAAATCCTAATAGGCGAATCCCCTGCCCTACCAGATAGGGGAGTGGCGGATAGAAATTAAAAAGAGGAAAACCGAAACCATATCCCATGTCGGGAATCCAGCGGCAGGGAATCTGTCTGTCCAAAAAGCACTTCTCCATCTCAAGCTGTCTCATCATCTGCAGGTCGTCGTGCATAATAAAATAGCCGGGAGTCAAAAGCGTTCTTCCTGCGAGTAAGGCGAAGGCCAGAATGATGATCAAAGGCCAAAAGTTTGGGGAAGAAATTAATTTCCTAACCAAATTCATAGTTTGATAATATCACAGGGAGGTTTTAGAATTTAAGGCTTTCTGGGTAACCTCATAAAAAAGAAGGGCCTCTCGGCTTCCGTCTGGTCTTACCGCTTTGGGATAAACCGCCACAAGTTCCAGTCCCAACTCCTCCGCCTTCCCCCAGAAGCGCGTGGAATTAACCACCAAATACGTTTTATTGCCTGCCTTTTTTGATTCCAAAAGACTTTTGTCTACCTCGACAATCGGAAGACCGACCCCTTTGACGATGATGTTGGGGTACGAATTAAGGTAAATCTGAAGACCGTCCGGAAGGGTTCCGAAAAATCCTTCGGTACCAATAACCATAGTTTTGTCGGGATGGTTTTGATTCTCGGCAACCAAAAAATCGGCAGATTCTTTTATTCCCGTACCTGCAGTCCATTCTTCCAAATATCCAGACCTTTCACTCCTTGGTAAATTTGCCCTCTCGATATCCCAGATGAAAAAGTAATCTTGTTTGGCCGCTTGAAAAACAAAGACTATAAAAAGAATCGTCACCAGCTTTTTAACAACTCCCTTTCTGGCCAAAAAGGCCGATGCCCCGAGGATAAAAAGGAAAGGAATAGAAAATAGTATATATCTGGCGGTAAAGTTTTTGGCAAATTCAGCCTGGACAAGGATAGGCCCCAAAAACCAAAGCAGAAGAGTCAATGTCTCTTTCCAGTACTTTTTGATGTTTACGATAATGGCCAATGCAGCTAACAAGAATAAGGCTCCGGGCCCCAGAGCCAGTATCCATTCAAACGACATAGTCAGAAACGTCTTTAAAGGATTAAGGGGGCTTGTCAGGAAATGGCTTAACGGGTGTACATAGTCGCCGTTTCTGAGCGTAATCATGTTAAAGTTCGGCCCAAGTCTTAAAATGTTATACATTCCGTAACCTATGGCCAGGCTCACCCCAAATAAAAGAGCCAGTTTAATCAGATGAACTGGCCTTCTGGTTCTTTCTTTAGGCCATTTTGAAAAAACCCAGGTTATGGGGCTAAAAAGAACGAAAAACAAAGCGGGAGATTTTGTAAGAAGTCCTCCCCCTAGCGCAAACCCCGTTAACATCGCCAAATCTAGCCTTAAGGTTCTGGCTACCCATATTGCTCCAAGAAGCGTCCATACCCCAAACAAACTCAGGAGAGAGTCGACCAAAGCCATTTTGTCAAAAAAGACACTGAAAGGAGAAATCGCATAAATAAGACCCGCTATCAAGACCACCTTTTTGGATTTAAACAACGAATAGCTAAGCAAAAACACGCCCAGCAAAATTCCCAAGCCCGCAAACACGGACGTGAGTCTTCCTGCCACCAGAGGGTTATCAAATAGCTTCAAAAAAGGAATCGTTAGCCACATAAATAAAGGCTGTTTTCCGTCGGAAAGAGGCATAAATCTTAAGGTCGGCTCTGCTCTCATGACCTGCGACCAGCGAATATAGATAGCCTCATCAACAAATACCGGAACATAAGTCAAACTCGCCAGTCTAAGACCAAGAGCAAGGGCCAAAATTCCCATGCCTATTAGAATTGTTTTCCCCCACTTTTTCAGAAAGTTCCTCATTCTTTTATTTTATACCTTCCTCTTAAGGCATTTATCCTAACTTCGATCAAATCCCTTAGTCCTTCCCAGGAATCTTTTAACGGATTTATCCTTTCGGTTTCTTTGTGGTACCAGTTCACGTTAACTTCGGAAACTTTAAGTTTTAATTTTCTTGCAATATACAAAATCTCCAAATCAAATCCTGCCGTAACAGCTGCTCCTTTCGCAATTTTTTTGTCGTTAAATACTTTGATTCTCTCGAAGATTTTTCTTGCAGCTTCTTTTTTGAAGGCTTTAAAACCGCACTGGGTATCGGAATAAGGAAGTCTAAGAATAATTGTTCTAAGAATACTAAACCCCAAGGCCATCAGTTTTCTTAATAGGGGCGCCCCTTCCCTGCCCGTTCTTGAACCGATAACGATATCGCTACCCTTTTCAAATTTAGGAAAGAATTTCTCAATTTCGGAGATCGGAGTTGCCTGGTCCATGTCGGTAAAAAGAACATACTCTCCCTGGGCCTTGAGCATCCCGGCAATAACCGTTCCCCCTTTTCCTCTGTGGGGCTCTTTCAAAACTCTAAAACCATTATGGCTTCGGCAGTATTCCTCGACCACGCGGACAGTATTATCTAGCGAGCCATCATCGACTATCAAAACCTCCCAGGAAAAATCCTGTCTGGACAAAAAATCATAAACCAGATCAAGAACCCCTCTTTTTAGGTTCCTTTCTTCGTTATAGGCCGGAATGACAACCGATAAAAACATATTTATTACTCCGTATAACCAAACAGCGGGTCGGTTAGGTTTGAATTTGCACCACTACAACTTCTGGCAATGCCTTCTTTGCTATACCTTTTATAATCAGGATAGATTAAGCCCAAGGCACCAAAGGTTTTGTCTTCCTTAAAAATCTTCTTTAAAGGAAAAACGATAGTATAAACAGGACTTAGACTGTCAGGTCTATTTACATGCATATTCTCGAGCCAGAAGAAATATCGATATCCCAGGTCATATCCAGGATTGGTAATGTAGGAGACCGCAACACAGGGGTAACCGCGTTCTTGGGCATCTCGCTTAATCTCCGCCACTAGTGCTTTGCGGTAGATATATCCCTGCCGGCTATCCTGATAAGAGAAAAATTTAGACAGATTTAAGTAAGCAAAAAGAATAAGAAGGACAACCCCCACAAAACGGAACTTTTTTGAAACCAAAAGATGATAGATAAATAAAGTCAGAACCACTATCCAAACTACCAGGGTGGCGTTTAAATAATATTCTGACACTTGTTTGGAATAAAAAGTAAAAAACATAATTGGCAAGATGGTCCAAAGAGCCAAAACGGCAGCAAAATTTCTGGCCATTTTCTTTTTGATTACCAAAATAGCCAAGGCCAGAGCCAAAATTAAAGGAAGAAGAAAATAGTATTTCTGCTGGGGATACCAGACAATATTTGTCACGATATTGGAAAGGATATGCACTACGCGCCTAAATTGTTCGAAGAGGGAAAGCTCCGATCCCTGATTAGAAGCAAATGAATTTGCAACCGCCCTAATCTGCTGAAAATTGTGCCTAAATTCGAAAACAAAAAAAGGAATCGAGGTTGCCAAAAGAATAGCTATCCCAGAAATGACCTGCCTTACCTTAAATTTCCAGCGGGAGAGTATCAGGGCAAGAGGTATTACAATGGTTAGGGGAACAAGAGCCACAATTAGATGCCAAATGAGGCTAACCAAAACTCCCAAAACTATCAGGGCTTTTTTAGCCTGGCCCAAGAATATCAAACCTACCCCATACAAAAACCATATACTCCAAACAAAAACCGGAGTGGTCGGTACGGCCCCCCTATCACTCATTACTACAAAAAATGCAATCGCGTAGATGAATGCCCCAATTAAGCCTATTTCTTTTTTCTTAAAAAGCCTGCCAAAAACGTAGTAAGCGCTCCAGATGGTAAATGCGCCCAAGATGGCAGACAAGAAAATGGTTCCTGAGGGCTGCATTTTGGCCAGAAGATAAAAAGGCACTAGAAGATAATAATAAAGAGCTCCTATATATATCCCCTGGGTCGAAGTTTCTTGTCCGACCAAGCGGAAATGCTTATTGAGAACAATGTCTTTGACAATCCAGCTCTCCAGGTCGTTATCGTGGCCATAAGGAAGATAAATTTCTGCCTTATATAGCCGCAAAAATAAACCGGCGGCAATAATGACAAGGAGGATAAGACCGTACTTATCAAACCTTCTCTTTATCCATCTATATAAGTGGGTCATTTTTTTATATCCTTTCTCGCCTTTGAACCGTTATCCCGCCAAATTTAACTTCTTTTTCAACCTTACCTATCCCCTTTTGTCTTTTTAGCCAGGCCTCAAGCCTTTCCGGATGCGGCGGATCTACCTCATACAAAGTATAAAGGAGAGGAACTCTTTGGCTAAGTTCCTGCCCGCAGCGGAATTCTCCACAACGGTTAGTCCCCTGCCATAAAAACAAATAATCATACGCATGCGGTATAACCGGAGGAACATAAACATCCACATTAAAATTTTGACCCATGATAGATGCATCTTCAAAAATCCAGTCTATCGCCTGCTTTTGGTTTCCCAGTGCTATTGTTGTTGGTCCGTCAACCCCAGAGACAATGTAGTTTTTAATAGACATAAGATTATCTTTCAAAAAGAAAACCAAAAAAATAACGATGATCGCCTTTCCCCAGATGCTTTTTGAAAAAAGTCCCAAGACGGCTGCAAAAAATATTACGAAGATCAAATAATATCCCGTGAAGTAATAATCATAAACGTTTCCGTAATTGCCCTGAAAAAAAAGCATTCCCAAAATCGGAGAGAGCAAAAGAATAACAAGTAAGATCATCCTCTTGTCTTTCAATATTTTCTTGTAGTTGTAAAGGCCAAGACCGGCAAAAATTAGAGCAAAAATTCCCTTGGCTTTTGTCAAAGAAGGGAAAAGTTTTGAAAAGAAGACATCGTAATAAAAAGGAAATCGGATCTTGACCATTTCCCAAAAAGAAACCTTAAAGCTTCCTTCCTGAAACAAAAATTTAGAGACGGTCCCCCTTAATATCCCCTGGTGCCTTAGGTCAAACAATACTTGCGGAGCAAAGGTAATCCCCAAAGCAACAACTGATAGAAGAACGGTTTTTAAATCCGGTAGCTTTTTTCTGTCGGTAAAAAATAAGTAAACCCCAAAAACCGCCAAACCCAAAAAATAGAAAATCTCGGCGGCGCTGCCAAACTGCATGGCAAGTCCTGCCATAAACACAGCCAAAACCCAACTCCATTTTTTGCCATCCAAGACTTCGAACAAAGAGTAAACAAAAATCATACTGATAAGAAGCATGGGCGTTGGATTTGAAAGCCAACGGGAAGCGTATACCAAATACAAAGAAAAACTACCAATAACCACCGCCAAAATTCCTGCCCACTTTCCCGCAACCTTCTCGGCAATCTTATATGAAAGAAAAATTGCAGCAACGGTAGTTGCCGAGAGGAAAACCGACGGCCAAACCGGGTCTCCTCTGGCCAAAAGATAAAATGGAGCGATAAGCCAGTAGTACCACGGCCCCCTGAATACTCCCTCAATTCCGGTTGTCGGGCCTATCAGAAAAAATTTCCCTTTATGCCAAAGGTCCCAAATGACATTCGCGTCTCTACCCTGGTCAAAATAAAAACCCAGAAGCGAATCTATTCTATAAATACGAACCAGGAAGGCCAACAATAAAAGTGTAAAGAGAATAAAGTTAAAAAGAGTAAAGATCTTATTTCTTTTGATTTTCATTTACAACCTTTCTGGCTGCCTCCAAAACTTTCAATACTGCCTGGTCGAAATCGGAAACGTATACTTTTGCCCCCGCCGCGGATATATGGCCTCCTCCCCCCAGCCTTTCGGCAATTTTAGAAACATCGAAATCTCCCCTGGACCTAAAACTTATAGAAAGAATCCCTTTATCTTCTTCCACCATTATCATTCCGAAATCTGTTCCGGCAACTATAGGTGCAAAAAGGGATGCCGCACTTTCCTTGGCACTTCCGGGACTACCGAATTTTTTGAAATCTTCATGGGAAATTGCAGACCAGACAAATCCTGCCTCATCCTTCTCCATTTTTGTTAATATCTCTCCCCAAAATTTGACCTTGTTAAAGTCTATATTCTTAAAAATATTCAAAATGATTTCTTGTCTGTCCCCGCCTTTATCTATTAATGAGCGGGCTATATCGAGCGTTCGCGATGTCACCAATGGGTATTCAAAAACACCCGTATCCGCAATTATCCCGGCCAGAAGATTCTGGGCAATATCTTTATCAATCTCAACTCCCCAATCCTCGAAAATGGAAAAAAGCAGTTCGCCGGTAGAGGAAATGCTCTCATCGACCAAATTTATCTTTCCGAAGTTTAAATTTGTTTTGTGGTGGTCGATAACAATTGTGGCAATCTCGGGAAGAACTCCCTCCCTTTTCCCCGTCACCATTCCGGGACTTCCTGAATCAAGAAGTAAAAAAAGGTCCCACTGCCCAAAATCAAATTTTCCGAAGTCAATCTTTTCTACAACCTCTGAACTGGGCAAAAATTTTACGTCCTCGCTGATCTTGTCCGGACAAACTACCTTGACATCCTTTCCCATTTTCTTCAAAACCAAATAAGTTGCCAGGGCGCTTCCGACACTGTCCGCATCCGGACTTCGGTGGCAGTTAACCAAAATTTTTTTGGCTTTTTTTATTTCTTCTAAGATTTCCTGGGATTTGGGGTAATTCATTTTGAGTGAACGAGTTTGTAAAGGAGAACTCCTGAAATTTCCCATTCTTTTTCTATTTTGGTCCAACCAAAGTTTGCAACCTCCGTTTTGGGATTGTGGGTCGGATCGCACTTTTCGCGGGGTATCTCGCAAACGACAAAAAGCTGGTCGGTTATCGTCTCTGGTCGCTGAGCATCAATATCAACAACCGGGGCTCCCTCTTTCTCCAGAAAGTATTGGTATCCGTCTTCGTAATTTCTCTCTGCAATAACCGCCAAATTAAATCTTTCGCCTTTGGATTCCTCCCTAATTTTTTCTGCAACAATCATGCCTCTTTGGAGCTGTCTATTGGGTGAATACCAGAGGGGATTATTCTTGATATTCGCCCAGGATAGAAAGAGAAATCCTATCGCAAGAAGGATAACCGCCCCCTTGTTTTTGGTTTTGACAATCTCTTGGGAAAGGCCCGCCAGGAGCAAAAACGGGGCCGCGAAGAAAAACCCGTAGTAGTGGTCGTATATCTCCTGCTTGTAAAGACCCAGGCCCAAAATGGCGAATCCGAGCCAACTTCCCAAAAGAATGTAGGCCGCTTTTTCCTTTTGGGAAAGTCCCTTCCATCGAAAAATCAGAAGCCAGCCAATAGCTCCTAAGAAAAAACCGGCTGTGGTTTTGGCCAAAGCATTGTTTCTTCCGGTAACCAACCCCGAAGTAATCTTTGTTGATAGCTCTGGAATTTTAGGAAGAGCGTTCCAAGGTCTGGCAGATACTGTGGTCTGCCTTTCTGCAAAAAACTTCTTCATGGCAGAGAAGTTTCTGAAGCCGTGTCTGGCATCGAAAATTACAAGGGGCGACATCAGGGCGGCAAAAACTACCGCAGCAATTACCGAGGTTTTGATAAATTCCTTTGTCCCGAAGCCTTTTCTCTTCTCCTTCAAAAAAGTTAGAAGCCAAAAAAGACCAATTGTGGGGGCCAACAAAAGCCCCAAATAATGCGACTGGAGGACAAAGGCAAAGGATATGCCCAAAACAATCACCCATTTCCACTGCCGGGCCCGCCAAATCCTCCACAGAGAATAGATACAGGCAAGTGCAAAAAAGGGCATGATGTTGGGATTCCACGAAGAACGGGAATAAATAATTAGCGTAGGAGAGATAGCATACAAAAACGCCCCCAAAGCTGCTCCCCACTTTCCAAACCATTCTTTTCCGATAAAGTAAACCAAAGCTATCGTAACAACTCCCAGGAGCGCAATCTGAATTGCGGGGCCGACCGGAGAAAAACCTGCCAAGAAAAGCGCGGGGGCCATCATGTAGTAATAAAGAGGCCCCAAATACATTTCTCCAATAGATGTACCCGGACCTATCAGAAAGAAGTCCCCGTAAGCCAATAAACGCCTGACGATAATTACATCCCGGCCCTCATCTCCCAAAAAAGTCATATACTGGGAAATCTTATAAAGTCTTAAGAATGCCCCAACCAAAAGTATCAAGGTCAGAATGGCAGCTTCTTTGGGATTTTCCTTTACCCAATTCTTAAACCCGAACCATAAGTCTTTAACCTTTAACGCAATTTTTTCCATAATTTCAAAAGGTCCGCTACACTCTTAACAACCACTTTTATATTTGCCCCGGTTTGCTTTCCATGCTCCCGCGGATAATGATGCACCCCCACTTCGGCAAATCGATAGCCCTCCATTTTTGCCTTAACCAGCATTTCAATCTGGGTCACTTTTTCTTCTCCGACAAGGGGCTGGACACCATCAAAAACTTCCTTTTTTATTAACTTAAAACCGCAAGAGTAGTCTCTAATATTCATACCGAAGAGGATGCGCGGAATCATTCCCCAAACAAAGGTAAAGACAGAGCGCAAAAAAGGATCTGCTCTTTTGAGACGGTAGCCGAGAATTAAATCTGCCGAATCTGTTTTAGAAATGAATTTGCTTATCTCAGAAAAATCAAATTGGCCGTCTGAGTCGTTAAATGCAACCCAGGGGTAGCGGGCGGCCCGGTAACCGCTTTTAAGGGCCGCACCATAACCGCGGTTTGGGGAATGGCTGACTACCCTTATCCTTGCATCTTTCTTGGCTAACCCTTCCGCAATCTGCCTTGTTCTATCGGAAGAACCGTCGTTGACGATAATTATTTCCCATTTTTCGGCAATCTTAAGGAGTACCTTTTTGGCCTTGAGGACCGTACTTTTAATATTGGCCTCTTCGTTATAGGCCGGGAAAAAGACCGAAAGCTCGCTAATTTGTGCCATTCCTTGAAAGTCTAGCACAATTCGGCCTTAAAAATCTTGTCTGGGGGCAAGATAAGTTATATCATTGGGATAATGAGAGCCAAAGTAAAAAATTTCGCCGCAGTTTTGGCCTTATCGCTTATTCCTACCCTTCTTATTTGGCTTCCTTTTCTCTTGAAATTAAAAAAGTTCTGGGGAATACCGCTGCCGCAGTCCGGAATGGCAGCGATTGTGGCAAATTATGACGGACCTCTCTTCTTGGTTATTGCCAAGACCTTTTATAACCTCGAACAAATAAGGCTAAATTTCTCTTTCCCGCTGCCTTTGGAATACTACGCCGCCCACTTTCCCATCTTCCCCTTATTGATAAGAACATTTTCTTTTGGACTCGGATACCCCTACTCCATGCTTTTTGTAACGGTGGTCTCCTCTATCTTGTCTTTACATTTCTTTAGAAAATTTATACGCCGCTATGTAAATTCCAAGAATGCATTGTGGCTGACGGCCCTTTTTGCCCTCTTCCCTGCAAGGTGGCTGATTGTTCGCTCAGTAGGCTCCGCCGAGCCCCTTTTTGTTGCCAGCATCCTGGCAAGCGTCTACTACTTCCAGAGGGAAAAATATTGGCTAGCGGGTATCTGGGGAGCGGTTGCGGCAGCAACGAAATCTCCCGGAATTCTTCTTTTTGCGTCATATCTTGCTTGGGCGGTTTTTCCCAACATCAAAAAAGTTGTTACAACTCCAATTTCAGGGTGGTTGAAACATTTCAAGCTGGACAGGATTTACCCGGTCTTACTTATTCCCCTTTCCCTCCTGGCTGTTTTTGCCTTTTATGCATTCAAATTTAACAATTTCTGGGCTTACTTTAACTCGGGAGACAATATTCATCTTTTCTTCCCTCCTTTTTCAATCTTTAATTACTCCGCTCCCTGGGTAGGAACAGCCTGGCTGGAAGAGATAATTTTCGTTTACTTAATTGGGGCTCTGGGCCTGGTTAAGCTCATCAGGCAAGGAAGAACTGAGCTTGCCTATTTTGTGGGAATATTTTTTGCCTCGATTCTTTTTGTATCTCACAGGGACTTAATCAGGTATGCCCTGCCCATCGTTCCTTTCCTCTTTGCTGCCTTTGCCGATACCTTAACCAGAAAAACTTTCAAAATCGCATTTTTCTTTATAATCATTCCCATCTACCTTTTTTCTCTGGCCTTCATCTCCCAGTCGGTCATGCCGATTTCTAACTGGGGTCCCTTCTTGTAAAGTTGATAGTCTTTGAAAGTCCAGCTTCGCTACAATTAATTATTAGCACCATGGAAATTACTCGCCATTGGAGGCTGAGACAACAACGGTACCAGCTTATAGGAGAAGTCTGCGGGCACTGCGATACCAAAATTTTCCCCCCCAGAGACATTTGCCCAGATTGCGGGCAAGAGGCAAAAAACCAGTTTCAGTTTAGCGGCCGGGGAGAAGTTTATTCTTTTGCCCCGGTCAACGATGCTCCGGCAGGATTCGAGGCAAATGTTCCCTACACAGTTGCCTTGGTTGATCTTGAAGAGGGACCAAGGGTTACAGCCCAGCTCACGGATTTGGATCCAAGCGTACCAGTAAAAATAGGCATGAAGGTCGAAATGGTGACCAGGAAACTAAAGGCAGACGGAGAAAGGGGAATGTTGGTTTACGGATATAAATTCAGGCCCCGTCTGGAGCGACACGTCACTCGGGAGAGAGAGCAATAGCTACCTTGGCAAGCTCCTGGTTTAAGATAGACCTTTCAAATATTGGCCTGGGTGAAACTGCTTTATCTTCCAAATGTCTCTGGTAACCCAAGGCAATCTCTTTTATTCCGGTACGGAAGTTGTGTCTTTTGTCTATCATTTCCCCCAAATGCATAAATCTGTGGTTTTCAATCTTGAAGCTGGTGAAATCTTTGCCATCGCTTAATTCAAAAGGTAGTGTCAAAGCGTAAACGGCTACCCTTACATCAGCAATATCAAGATACATAAAAGCATTGGTGTGGGTGGGTATTACTCTTGGCGCCGTATCTTTTCCCTCGATTGTAGGCAGGGTAAAAACCTCCTGCTGAAGAACCCTTAGTATCGAAGTTATGTGGCTTTCGGTTCTTTTGGAATAACCCATCGGCAGAGTAATTGAGCCGTAGGGCTTGCCCACGTCGGTTCTGACAATCGGAGAGACATCATTTCCCACCAATACCAGGCTGGGATTATTAAAAGGTGTAACCACCAGAGCCGTTCCCACCCTTCTGATGGTCTCGGCCCTGACATGGCTTAAGATTCTGTGCATGGTTGCCATCGAAGCTTTGAAATTGGGCGGCATTCTCTTATAAAGCCGCTCCAAAGGAATTTTTTCCAATGAAAGCTCCTCCAAAAAAATCAAGGCTTCGGTAAGGCGGGTATTGGGACCAGCCGCTTTGACTATGCCCCACTTATCAAGGAGTCTTTGGAAGCCCATATATGAGATAGGAATATCGTAATCGTTGACTTTATAAACTTCATCGACAGAGCCGTACTTTAAATACTCCGAAATGAGCCATTTGTTAAATAGTCTCTCGCGCTCTTGGGGGGGAAGCTCTTGCATTATGCTTTGACCGGGGCTTTCTTACCTCTCCAGATTACCAGGGTATACATCAAATAGTTGTAAGGAAGAACCATAAGAACGACGACAACGGCCAAAACCAACCAGTCGTACTTTACTCCGACAAGTTTCACCCCTAAGGGGCCGAATATCGACTGAATTGCCAACGCACCTGCAGAAGTCAGATTAAACTGCAAGAATTTCAGTATCGTATTTTTTAATCCCGAAATCTTTGATTCCTTGAATGTCCAAATGTTGTTTAGAGTGAAATTGTTGATAATTGCCAGCTCGGTGGAAAATAACCAAACCAAGACCTCGGCTAAGCCCAGACCTCTAAAAAATCTTAGAGCAATGAAATTTACAATAAAGCCCAAGAACCCGACTGTTCCGAATTTGAAAAACCTTCTCATCTTGGGATTATGGAACTGGACCAAAAATATGACCTTTAGGGTCTCGGCCATTTCGTTTTTGATGATTTTGCTTTCTCCTTTGGTTCTAGCCATAAATGTTATCGGCACCTCTACCCATTTGGCTCCCCCTTGTATGGCCTGGCCCAGAATTTGCACCTTATATGCAAAAGAGTTCGAGTAAAGATGGTCAAGGTCTATCTTTTTCATAACGCTTGCTTTGGTCAACTTAAACCCAGTGGTTAAATCGTGGACTTTGGGCATCAATAGTCCGACCCTGGCGATTAGATTCCCTATAACGCTTAAGAACTTCCTTGAAAATCCCCACTCCTTGGGAATTGAGCCCCCGGGGATATAGCGGGAGCCGATTATGTATTCGTAGCCCTCATCTATTTTTGCCACAAGCTTTTTAATCTCATCCGGCCTGTGCTGAAAATCAGCGTCAAACTCCATGACATAGTCCGATCCAAGTTTATCCATCGCGTAGGTAAATCCTTTGGCATAAGCAACTCCCAATCCCCTTTTCTCGGCATTTAAAAGAAGATGCAGCCACGGATATTTCTCGCCTTTTTCTCTGACTACTTCGTAGGTTTTGTCAGGGGAAGTATCGTCAACGTAGAGTGCGTGGACTTCGTGGTTTTTGATTTGGGGAAGTTCCTGGGCCAAAGCCTCTATCATCTTTTCGGTATTTTCCCGTTCGTTATAGGTAGGAATGACGATTACGACTTTAGCCATATATTTCATGATAGCCTCTGGCAAGCAAAAAGCCAATACTATTCATATCTTATGGCTTCTATCGGAGGAAGCTTGGCGGCACGCCTGGCAGGGAATACCCCGAAAAATATTCCTATAGATGAAGATACAATTATCGTGATAAGTACCGAAAAAAGGTTTATTGCTACCGGGAAGAAGGCCCTGACGATAAGGACAATTATAGAAGCCAGTAAAAGCCCCATCAGCCCGCCAAATAAAGAAAGAAGAACGGATTCGGTCAGGAATTGAAGCAAAATATCCTTCTGGGTTGCACCTATGGCTCGTCTAATTCCCACCTCCTTGGTCCTTTCGGTAACCGTCGCATACATAATATTCATTATGCCTATTCCGCCGACCAAAAGAGAAATCGAACCTATTGATACCAAAACCGCGTTAATCACCGAGAATATCTGATTTACCGTGGAAAGTATTTCCGCCTGCTCGGTTACTGAGAATTGGTCCTCGTCGTATTTTTCCAAAAGAGCCTGTTCCGCTTTCTTTTTTGCAATCGGAATATTTTCTTTAGAAGAAACTCCCAAATAAATCGTAAAGAATTCCTTGTTTGGGTTTAGACTCCCGAATGTGGTCTTATATGACATAAAGATAGCGTTATCCATTTCATTGTCGCCCTTTTTTTGGGCTACCCCTATAATTCTAAAGCGTTGATTTTCCAACCGTATTATTTTACCTTCCGCATTGGACGGATCTTCGAAAAGCTTTCCGGCAAGGCTTGCTCCCAAAACAACGTCTTTTGAAGCTGACTGAATATCGGATTTTGATAACAACGAGCCGCTTTGGGCCTTCAGATTAAGAAGGGGGGAAATCTCTTCGGTTGTACCAAATATAAATCCCGTTTCTTTCTTTGCGTTATAAGAGGCTACCGAACTTTTAAAAAAAACGGGAACCACATAATCAATCTCCGATATTCTTTTTAATTTGGTGACGTCTTTTTCGTCAAACCTTACTCCAGAGACCAACCCGGGCCCAAACGATTGAGCGCCCCCACCCGAAAAACCTGAGCCCGCAAGAACAATCAAAAGGTTTGTACCCAAATTTTCAAACTGTTCTTGAATGTAGTTTTTCAAACCCAAACCTAAGGCGATAAGCATGACAACCGAAAGTACGCCAATCATTATTCCCAAAGAGGTCAGAGCTGTTCGGACTTTATTCCTTTTGAAATCCGAGTAGGCTGCTTTAATAAGATCTTTTGCTTCGTTGCCCATATTTATAAATACTTATCGGTAATTTTTCCGTCTCTTAAGAATATTTTTCTTCTGGTTCTTTCGGCAACATTCGGCTCATGGGTAACCAATATCAAAGTAACCCCCATGTCCCTGTTTAGTTTTTCCAATAGGTCCAAAATTTCGTCTCCGGTTTTACTGTCCAGATTTCCCGTCGGTTCATCGGCCAAAATTATCTTCGGATTCATTATAAGGGCTCTGGCAATCGCTGCTCTTTGTTGCTGACCTCCGGAAATTTTATTGGGAAAAAAGTTCCTTCTTTCGTAGATTCCAGTTTCTTTGAGAAGCTCCTCTGCCCGCTTTTCGGGGTCGAAATCAAGCCTTCCTTTTACGTACTTTGTGGGCAGAAGCACATTTTCCCAAACCGTGTAGCGATTTATTAGATTAAACGACTGAAAAACAAAACCTATGTAGTGATTTCTTAAATCCGAAAGCTGGGAATCGGAAAGCTTTGAAATGTCCTTTCCGTCAAGAAAAATCTTTCCGGATGATGGAGTCTCAAGAAGCCCGATGAGATACATCAGGGTGGATTTACCGGAACCCGAGGAGCCAAGTATACTCACATATTCTTTTTCTTTGATGTCTAAATTGACTTCACAAACCGCGGGGACAATCTCTTCTCCAAGTTTGTAGTTTTTGCATACATCTTTAAGTCTAATCATAGACAACGCTACCCTCGTTTATATCACCCTTTACTTCCACCCTATCATCGCCCTCTATCCCTGTCTCAATATACACTTTGTTGTTTTTCTTCCCTAGATTTACGTACTTTCCTGTCTGGTCGGAATTAATAAACTTAGGAGGCAGATACAATACGTTTTCCCTCTCGGAGAGAATAAATTTTGCATCCCCAGTCATTCCTGCTTTTATTTTATTTAAATCAAAGGGCCAATCCTCAATTTTTATCTTGACCCTGTAGGTTGCTCCCGCCTCTCCTTCTATGGGGGATAAACTTATGTATTCCACCAGTCCTTCGACGGTTTCCTCGAAGGAGTCAAGTTTTATTTCAACCTTCTGGCCAGTCTTTAAATCAACTACTTCCGTCTGGTCTGCAACCACTTCGAAATAAAACGTTTTGGGATTTATTATCTGAACCAGATAATTGGTAGCCATGAGGTTTATCCCGGTAAAAGGGAAAGTGATATTGGTGATTACCCCGTCAAAAGGTACGGAAAGTCCGGCATTGGACAGATTTTTCTGGGCTATGGTCAGGGCCCGATACGCCTTGTCCTTTGTGACCTCCGCCGCTGTTCTTGTCTCTCTCTGGGAAAAACTTTCGTCTTTATCGTGACCCTTAATCTGGTCATAAACCCTATCCAAAGTAGCCTGTGCCAAACGAAGGTCTGAATTTGCCATCTCGTAAGAAGCGTAGAGATTTGTGGTATCAAGTCTGGCAATAACCTGGCCTTTTTTAACCAAGTCCCCTTCTTTTACGCCAAGCCAGGCAAGTTCTCCCGGCATCGCAAAGAATAACTTGGCGTCTTCTTTAGCCCTTACCTCACCGGAAAGAATCATTTCTTGGGCCACGGTTCCCTTCTTCACCGATTCTTTTGTCAGCCCTTTATTTTTGGAGAGAATAACGCTTCGGCCAATAAGAAAGACAACAAACAAAACTCCCAGGGCAATTATTAGTTTCTTTCTTTTGGCAACGATTTTTTTGAGCTTGCGAAGCATAACAGAGGAGTTTTATCACAAAAATGAGCCCAATACAACTTTTTGCCCGAAATTTCGTATAATAAGGACATGAAGATAGATATCTTAACCCTTTTCCCCAAAATGTTTTCCGGACCTTTCGGGGAATCAATTATTAAGAGGGCAGCCGATAAGGGACTTGTTGAAATTACTGTTCATGATTTAAGAGCCTGGGGAGAGGGAGAAAGAAGAAGCGTAGATGACAGGCCTTATGGAGGTGGCGTCGGAATGATAATGCGGGTCGATATTATAGATCAGGCGCTTTCAAAATTAAGAGCCAAGGATTCAAAGGTGATTCTTCTGGATGCGGGTGGAGAAAAGTTCACTCAGGCAAAAGCAGTAAATCTTAGCAAAGAAAAACACCTCATCTTAATTGCCGGCCACTACGAAGGCGTGGACCATAGGGTCCATGAACATCTGGTTGATGAGATAATCTCAATCGGCGATTACGTCTTAACGGGAGGGGAAATCCCAGCCATGGTTGTTACCGACGCAGTAACCAGACTCATACCCGGGGTGTTGGAAAAACCTGAGGCGGTAGAGTTTGAATCCTTTTCGGAGGAAGGTTTCGTGGAATATCCGCAGTACACAAGACCGGAAAAGTATAAAGACTGGAAAGTTCCTGAAGTACTTTTATCCGGAAATCATTCCCAAATTGAAAAGTGGAGAAGACAAAAAGAAGAAGAACTTACAAAAAAGAATCGCCCCGACTTACTTTAACTGCTCTACAAGCTCATCAATTGCTTCTCTCCAAGTCAAAAAATTAGTATCAAGTATCTTTTGAGTTTTAATGCTTTCAAGTCCACCCAATCTTGGTTTTGGAGTCCGACCTGGGGCTTTCAAAAACTCAGCGATTGAACCTTCTTTGACAATTCCTTTTACCCCCCTGGCTTTCCCCAAAAGGTAGCTCGCAAATTCATAGGGGGTTGTTACTCCCTGGGTGGCCACATGGAAAATTCCCGTTTTTTTCTCTTCAAGAAGTAAATATAAAACCTTGCAGGCCTCATCTACCCAAGTAGGTGTCATTTTTTGGTCTGAAAACATTGGGTAAAGCTTACCTTCATCAAAAAGTGTCAAAATATTTCTGGCAAAATCCAGCTTTTGCGTATAGTTGGCCCTAAAAGGATAAGAAATGCGGACGATTGCGCAAGTTCTTGCGGCCTCTTGTGCTTTTTTCTCCCCCATCAATTTCGTCCAACCGTACCAGCTTAATTTTTCAGGCCCTTGGGGCGTTTTTGCATCCTCCGAATATGGACCCGGATAATCTTCGGTTCCGGGAAAGACAAAGTCGGTTGAAATCTGAATAAAATATTTCCCATATTTTTGGCACATCTCGGCCAAATACCTGGGACCATCTACGTTTAACATCCAGACCAGGCCTTTTTCATTTCCTCTTTCTTTCTCCGCCCCGTCAACATCGGTATAAGCAGCAAAGTTGAGAGCGGTTTCAAAAGAATCTTTGTTTTCTTTAAAGAAAGTCTCTACCTGATTTTTGTCGCTAATATCTAATTCCTTCGAGTCGGGGGTAAAGAAAGGATTTTGGCTGTGATAAAGGTCGGTGAATCTGGAGCCAACCAAACCCGAGGAACCTAATACTAGGATTGAAGTTTTCACTTTTGGGCAACTATCTTTTTAAATTCTGCGTAATCTATTATATATCCCTTTCTTTCGGGGTCGTAATTGATGTTTGTCAGCGCCAGGACGATACAATCGGTACTCATTTTCTCATACCCGTGCCAGACTAATCTGGGAACCCAAACGATATCGTTTTGCTTAAGAGGGATGCTTCTCTTTTTTCCTGTATCGTCAAGAATAATATTGCAACTACCCCTCATTACTATGAATATTTCATCCTCATCCGTATGGACATGCTGGCCGGACTTTTTCTCCCCCTTAACATCGGCTATCCAGTAAACTCTTTTTATCGAAAACTCCTTGCCTTGAGGTAAATACTCATAAAGCTCTACGGGGTTCATTATGAAGTTTGGAGCACCGACCGACTTTACCTGACCTATTAAATATCTATGGTTTTCTTTAACCCCTTTTTGCTTTTTTGCCATTCTTTATAAGGTTACCATTTCCGTTATCTTTTTTCTCCCCCGGAACTCGAATATGGGGATTTGCCTGTTTGGCTTTTTCCCAAAGGTTCTTAACCCATTCGGTATTCTGTAAGTACCACTCAATTGTTTCCTTAAGACCCTGTTCAAATTTATCTCTAGGATAGTCGGCCTTCCAACCCAGTTTCATTATTCTGGTTGCATCGATAGCGTAGCGTCTATCGTGACCAGGTCTGTCCTCAACAAATTCCATCTGATCCTCTGACCTATTTAAGAATTTCAAAATCATTTTGGTAATCTCGATATTGGGTCTTTCATTATCGCTCCCTATGTTATAAATCTCTCCAGGAATTCCTTTATGAAGAATGAGATCCAACGCCTTGGCATGGTCCAAAACGTGTATCCAGTCTCTAACGTTGAGACCGTCGCCGTAAACCGGAACCTTCTCTCCTGCTATGGCCTTAAAGATAAAGTAAGGAATTATTTTTTCAGGATATTGGTAAGGACCGTAGTTATTGGAACAGTGGGTGACAACAACGGGTACTTTGTGGGTAGCAAAATAAGCCTGGCACATCAAATCTCCACCAGCTTTGGCTGCGGCATAAGGCATGTTGGGAAAAATCGGGGTTTTTTCGGTAAACTTTCTCTTCTCGTTAAGCCCAAGTGCACCATAAACCTCATCTGTGGAGACATTGACCATTTTTTGAATACCATTTAATCGGGCAACATCCAAAAGCATCTGAACCCCCAATGAATTGGTCATTACGAATTCTTTCGCTCCTCCGTGGATGGATCTGTCGACGTGGGTTTCGGCAGCAAAGTTAATAATGTGGGTAATCTTGTTTCTTTTAATAACTTCGTCAAGTCTCTCTAAATCGCAAATATCACCTTTGACGAATTTGTAATTGGGGTCAAGCTCGATATCCCTAAGGTTATCTAAGTTTCCGGCATAGGTAAGCTTATCGTAGTTAACGATTTTATAATCCGGGTATTTTCCAAGCATGTGGCGGATGAAGTTGCTGCCGATAAAACCGGCCCCACCGCAGACTAATAGTTTCATAAAAGGTTTACTCCCTTCTTGACTGCCCAAAACATATTGGCCTTAAAAAGAGAAGCCGGGGTACCAGCATCGGTCCAAAATCCTTCAAGTTCCGCCCATCTAAGTTTGCCTTTCTTGAGGTAAGCATTATTTACATCTGTTATTTCCAACTGTCCTCTTTGGGAAGGTTTAATAGTTTTGACGATATCAAAAACTGAGTTGTCATAAAGGTAAAGACCGGTTACGGCGTATTCGCTTTTTGGCTTTTTGGGTTTTTCCTCTATTTTTAATATTTTCTTCCCAGTTTTATCAAAAACAGGAACCCCATAGCGTTCTGGATCTGCAACTTTCTTAACAAATACTAAAGCCCCATCCTTAAAAGATTGGACTTGGGACTTGATGTCTGCATCGGTTGTATTGTCGCCCAAAATAACGGCAATCGGGCCTCCGTCTGCAAAGTCTTTGGCAAGTGCCAGGGCATCGGCAATTCCCCCGTCCGGTCTTTCCTGATAGGTATACTCCAGGTGGTTAACACCAAGTTCTTTTCCGTCTTTTAAGACACGGATGAAATCTCCCGCGTGGGGGCCACCGGTTACAATCAATATTTCTTTAATTCCAGCATCCAAAAGCGCTTCTATTGGATAGAAGATCATCGGTTTGTCATAAACCGGAAGCAAGTGCTTGTTGGTTGCGTGTGTAAGAGGATAAAGCCTGGTGGCAAGTCCTCCTGCTAAAATTACGCCTTTCATATAAATTTTCTCGGACAGAGCCTATAGGATAACATGGTCAGTCCAATTTTTCAAGCCTGGCGGGGTCAAAATTCTCTAATTCCTGAGCAGCCATTCTGAATATATCTTCAATTAATGCTCTAGTATTATCACTGCCTACGTCTGTCGCGGGCCCTTGTTTTAATATCGGCCACACTCTTTGATACCAACGACGGTATCCTTCTAAAACTTCATTGAAACCGTTTGCCCAAGAACTTCTCTCCCTGTCAGTCAGTAAAGCGAATTTGGATTCTAGGGTTTGAGTAATTCTTTCGATTTCTGCAGCCGGTTCAACGATCTTACATAACGAAAGGAAATTCTTAATGCTAGCGTCTGTTTCGGATTTACTTAAATTCTGTTTGGCCAAAACAGCCTGGATAAACCAATTTGTATCAAGGGCTATAGGTGCAATTAAATTCCAGCGGTGAAAAGGAGAATCAAATTTTGCATAAGGAGAATTCGCATCGAATTGAGATTTAGTAACCGAATCGATTGATTCAAGTACGCGGCGGGTTGTTTCCGGATGTTTCGGGGGAAATACTCCCTTAAGCCTTACCAATTCCCCTTCGGTCCTAAGTTCAGGGTAAAATTGATACCTAAAATCATCTTGTTCATCTTCCCAAATATTATGAAATTCGCTTCCGTCAAAATCCGTAGTGGGCACATTTTTGGTAATGATATGCCTCACAATCCAATTGGATCCTTGGACGTCAAGCCTATCGGCCCAACGTGTAAACCAAACTGCCAATAAAGGTTCCGAAGGGTATATCTCTTCAGCTACGGTTTCATCTTTATAAGGCCTTCGGGTTATCGTGACGCTCCCTCTCGTAACACTAATATCTTTCTGATAATCCGTATGCGCGGCGATTGAATATTGAACAAGGAGTAGAAGGTTGGGGGGTAAAATATCTTTTAAAAGTTTACCGGTGATATAGGCACCGACTTCAGCGTGGGCGGCAAATCTTCTGGAGTCATCGTATCTACCTACAACGGAATTGCCGATATCATGAAAGGCTGCAGCAAATATTCCGGCTACGATCTCTGTTTCAATCTCGGCGTCGTCGAGTTCGGGATCGTTAAGGATAAGGCAAGCGTTGATGATATCGCGGTATAAATGGCCTTTCCCATGCCCGGCCGGAAGAGCCTCAATGAAGGGAGATAGTTTTCCTAGGGCTTTTTCGAAAGTCTTGGGATCTAAATGGACTACTTCTTCATAGGTGTCTGAGTCGTCAACATAGCTTTCATAGTTTGGCTCAACTTCCGCTCGAAGGGCCTCGATTTCATCGAAAACCATTTTATCAACCTCAACCCGGCCGAAACACTCACGCAAGCCGGAAATGTCAGCTTTTATCAAAAGCTCGTCCAATTCGGCTTGAAGCAAACCATCGCGCTCAATAGGTCTTTCGACTGACATCGGAGTATTATAGGTCTTTAAATTAGAGTTTGCAAATAGAAATTAGAATATAGTCCCATAGTTGAAAAGTGCCTATTTAGCTGATAAAATACCTAAGTTCGTAAGGCACATAAAAACTTTCAAAATACATGGAAAAAATACAACCACGAGGTCAAGAACAAATGATAGATTTTCCGAAAATCGAAGGGATTCTAGGAAAAGCCTATGACATCCGTCGGCTTATGGCCCCTGGCGGAGAGGAAGTCGTTACCAAAGGTTCGGGATTTGGAGAATTAACCAACGATACCGAAATTGGGGCTGATAAAATTCTTGGCCAAAAACTGGTTGCCTACTTAGAGGAATCTTTCAGAAATATCCCCTTTGAAGTGGAGGTTGAGGGAGTAGGAAGGGTTTCAAAAAACGTTTCACCCGATTCGAATATTGACTATTATATAACCCTAGACCCCTTAGATGGATCCCTTAATTTCAGGTTGAGAGGAAAAACGTTAGGTTTACCCTACACTACCGCTCTTGCCATATTTGAAAGAACTTCACCTACCTACAAAGATTGTGTCGCCGGAGGGGTTATTGACTTAAGAAGCGGCGATATTTGGGCTGCGCTTCGTGGTAAGGGAGCTACCCTTAACGGCTTGCCCTGTAGAACCAGCGGGGCAACTAAAGTTAATTTAAAAGAAGGTATTGTTATCGGGGAATTCTACTATCCTGAAAATAGGGAGCTATTACTCAAGCTCTTTAAGGGAGAAAGAGGTTGGTTAAGAAATCCTGGATCCGCCGCTTATGAAATGGCCCTTGTGGCTTCTGGACAGGCAGATGCATTTATCTGCGACAGACAAAAAGCTCATGAATTAGGATCCGCTTACCTATTAGTTGCTGAGGCTGGAGGATATGTCTGTGATTTCGAAGGACAAGATTTAGCCGACAGAGATTATCAATTTAACTCGCAGACTCCGGTTATTGTAGCTTCAACTAGAGATTTAGCACTAGAAATAGTCGGGAGAATAAAAAGCACCTCTTAAGTGTGCTTGTCGGCAACCGATGAGGCTCCCCAACTTTCTGGTTTAGTTTTGGCCACATATCCGTTTCCGTTAACCATTCCCACGACTTCTCTAATCATTTCCCTGGTTGGACCCAATGGGCCTACATCTATGTGGATTTCCAAATCATATTTGGCTGGGGATATTCTTTTTCGAATCTCAGGAACAAACTCTTCCGCAATCTCCAGACTCATCGTCGTTTCGGTGTAGATTTTATCCCGAAGAACCGGAACTTTGACATATCTTTTTTCTTTCTTCCAGAAATACCTTGCTCCCCGGCCCCGTCTATGAACCACGATCGCGGTAACAAAATTAATCTCGGCTTTACCATTTATGGCCTTTGTCTGGGAATCGCTTCCGATAACCAGTCGATAAAAGCTTCTAGGCTCCTCATTCACAAAGTCCTCAATCTCGGAAATAACCTGCGACACGCCAAGCTCCCCCTTGGTGGGACTTATGAATTTATACTTTTTGTCATTCATGGCTTACAAATTATACTCTTTCGAGGCTAAAATATGAAATTATGAGCGGAATATCAGGGAAAAGACAATAACCAGACCCAAAGAGGCAACAATTAGATACTCGATAAAAACAGATAAGTGTAAGTCCCTGTGCAAATGGTGATGGATGAGCCCCCAGGCAACATATGCCAATGCGACTGCTATGGAAATTGCAATCTGGAAAACCCTGTCATAGGAAAAAAGGGCAAAGGCTAATATTCCCAACAACAATATTCCCAAAAGTGGTACATAGTGCGAGGTGTGTTTTGCAAAATTTCTCATTTTTACAAGTTTTTACTACTTATTCGAGCCTATTTTTACAAACATTTAAAGAACCTGACCCGCCTTTAAGATAAGTACAACCGCCAGAATCATGCCCAAAAAAGCAAGGTGGGCAAAGGTTCTTCCCCCGATTCGAACTATTCTTCGCCTGGATGTTACCAACCCGTCAATTACCAGAACTCCCAAAAGTACTCCCACGATAACTAAGGATACATTTTTGGTGGTATTAAAGGGCGAAATAAGAATTGGTTTTGGAGTAGAAAGCGTAGTTGTACCTACAGGAGAAAAGGTTGGTATGGGAGTGGCCAAAACGACGGCTTTAGGCTGTGGCGTGGGAGTTGCGCCTTTTGTCTGGGCAACTGGGGCAACCGGAAGGGAGTCCGCGTATTTGGTTCCGAAAAACTGAACTATGATGGTGGTATCAACTCCAGCCAAATCCCCCTCCACTACCCCGATGCCGATTTCCTTATATTTTGCCGAGAGCATATTTCCCCGATGGGAGGGTGAGGCCATCCAGGCATCAACCGCGGAGGATGCATTACTAAAATCCCGGGCTAGATTTTCCCCTGCGTAGCGGTACCTATAACCAAAATCCATGAAGAACTTCCAGGGCTGGGTTCCGTTGGGGGAAACATGCGCCCAATAGTCCTTGTTAATCATATCCGTACCCTTCGCTAGGGCAGCTGCAGATAGGGTCGAATTCAGAACCAGTGGAGGAAGGCCATTCTGGACTCTTTTTTCATTTGTGAGCCTTATCACCTCATCAGGTGAGATATTGGCGGCATACCCTAAGACTTTGGATCCCAAACCGGGCAGAAACGTCAAAACTGCCTGGTAAAAGATAAAAGCGAAGGTCAAAAAGGCAAGGCTGGAATTATGGAGAAGCTTGGCTTTCTGGTTATTGGACTCGTGAGGAATCAAAAGATGGACAAGTTTATTGACGATTTTCATCAATATAATGTTACCCCGAAGAAAGACTGTGGGCAAGGGAGGTCGGAGAGGGGTTGGCAAGCTAGTCTCAAGGCAGATGCCTTGAAGCTTGTCTCTCCGTTGACGAACAGATGCTGGCTAGTAGCCGCCGTATCCGGCCGGTTGGGCGAGAACATCCCACAGGTGTTCACCACCCATGGTCCCGTGTGACAGGATGACTTCGAACTCGCCCCAGACGACGTAGCCGCCCTCGCGCCAACATGGACTGTCTTCCCGCTCCGGGCCGACCCAGACAATTTTGTAGTGCCAGGTCTCGCCCGATCCGCCCGGAACCATACCGTTCCACTCGTTGTCGGTCCAGGCATCGCAGGTCCAGTCCGCACCATTGAAACGGGCTTCATCCCAGGCCCTACTCCACTTCATGACCAGATGGTCATTGGCGTAGGTGGGATCTCCCCAGACTGCACCGTCGAGAGCCCTGTCCACACCGTCAGCTGCACCAACGAAGATGCGGGCGGTGTAGTTGTAGCCGAAGGCATCGAATCCGCCGCCGGCCAGGGCACTCATCGGAATGGCGAGAAGCCCAAGGGCAAGAAAGATAGAAACGGTTTTCTTCACGCCGATCCTCCTGTGAATGTGCCTGCCAACCCCGTCGATATTATAGTCTCTAGGGGTTAAAAAAACAAAAAATCTTTATTCCCCTTAATTAATATCGCCGGAATTACCGCCTATTGAATTTATCCAAACCCCATGTCGGGGCGAGCGATAAATCCACCCCCACCATGGCTGACTAAAGCCATATCCCGACTCGAAATACTGGTCTGGCCAGCTGACCCTGCCAGGACAGTCACCCGACAGGTTGCACTGATAGTCGAAAGTCCCGACCGAACCGTATCTTGGCCAGGAGGGCTGCGATTTCAGCGTTCCATCAATTATGGCTCTGTAGCCTCCCTGCATAAAACCGTCCTCGTTGCCATCCAAGGTTCCGGTATTACCTGGACTGGGCTGACCAGCCTGTGCATCAAAAGTTCCGTAATAGCTCACAAGTGCACAATAAGATCCATCTTGCTGGCCCCACACTTGAATATGTCTAATGTATTTATCAAATGCCCAATATCCACCCAATCCAGAATCTGCATCGTTTACAACATTTTGAACCACATTCACAACCGGCCTACCAGCTTTGTCGCATTGCCTGGGATTTACTTCTTCTCTCCAATCGAAATGGGTGTCCGCTTGTACTAATGAGGTACTCAAGAAAAGAGCCAAGGCGACAATGGTAATGCTAAGAAGCTTTTTCAATTTTTGTCACCCCCTTTCTTATTAATTATAGGAATACTCTTTTTAATCCAAAAGTCAAATAGCTCTTTTAGCCACTACTATCAACCTTTTTGAGTCCGAAAAACCAGAGCAGGTATAAAGGGTCAAAGTTTCATCGTCCGTTGGGCCTATTACACTGACATCTTTGGGCATAACTTCTTTTATCTCTTTTACCTCATAGGAGAACCATTTCTCGTCAGTAAGAACATAAATTCTCATCCCCACTTTAACATCTTTTAAAGGAAGGAAAAGCCCTTTTCTCGCATGGGCGAAAATTACTTGATTACCTGGCACACCCGGCAAGGAAGAGCCCAGGCCGAAAGAACCTGTGTCCTCAAAAACTTCCCATTTGCCCTTAACGACTTTTGCTGGTTTTAACGAAACATCCAAAGACAAAGAAGGTATAAGAACTCTTCTGGGAAGAAGACTCTCCATATATTCTCCCGAGAGTAGCTTCTCATCCGCCTTGATGGGGCCGTGGTCAAAATCCTCTCCCTGGGGGATATTTTCGACCTTTTTGGAAATTTCTCTTGCGTCTTTAAAATCGCTATACGGCTTTGCCAAAACAAGGATTAAACCTGCGGTGATAAGGAAAGCACCAAGAATTTTTCTTTTATTTATCTTTTGCCTTTTGAAGATCTTGGCAAAAGTACTTTTAATCCAGCCGTAATACATAACGCACCCAGGGTAAATAATAAGGCATTTAAGTTCCCGGAGCTAGTTTCCGAAAGCCCCAATACCTGCGGGTCGGCAGGACCGGGAGGAGGCGGTCCTCCAAGTTGAAAACCTCCAGTTCCACCCCCTGGTGGCTGTGTAGAAACTGGTGTTTCGGAAGGACGGGGTGTAGCCGTAGGACAACCCGGATCTCCACAGGGAGGAGTAGGTGGGCTGGTAGGTTCTGGCTTGGTAGGTGGAGTAGGAGGCTCAGGCTTGGTGGGAGCAGTAGGTACATTGGGAGGACTTTGACGAGTAATCGTAAAAGGCCAAGAGGCATAAGCCGTTCTAGCAAGAAGGCCGATTGAAAGAACAAATACAAAAGTGGTTAAGATGACTTTGAGATTAGTTTTCATTCTTCTTTCTTTGCTTCTATCTTTCTTCTTAAGATGACCAGAGTGATATAGATAAAAACGCTTATCGCAAGTATATAAGGCAAATAAATTCTCTTGTCAACGGGCGAATTTATATTCATGGCTCCCAGAATCTCTCCTGACGGGGCTATATCCTCTCCGCTTGCCAAAACAGCCGGAGTTAAGGATTCCACCAATTGCCTTAGCCTTACCAAGAAATTGCTCGTTATCCAGCCGGAGCCTGCCTCATCGCCCGCTTCACTTCTTCCCTTGGCTTCGGCCGAAAGATGATAGGCACCGCCCGGAAGCTCCTCGATAAGGCCAATCTCAAATTCTATCCTGACTCTTTCCCCCGGCTTTAGATCCCCAATCTTCCAATTCATGGGAATGGGCGGCATGGGGTGGTCGTTTGAAAGGCTTCCGGTCACGCGAACATCGCGGGCAAGAAACGGACTTTGGTTGGCAACCGTGACCGAGGCCAGAACCGTGTCTCCAGGATAGACAAAATCGTTGACGTTATTCCAAACCGTAACCTTCAAATCGGGAAGCCTAGTATCCTTGGGCCCGGGTTCGGGAATGACGATATTCGTGCTGTCGCTGGCGGAGTTATTCTCCCCTGTTTCTTCCGTATCGGAACTTGTGGCCGTGGCCGTTGCCCCAAAAGAGGTATTTGTCAAAGCGGTAGGAGAAACCGTACCCTGGGCTTTATAGGTTTTGCTCTCCCCCGGCCCAAGCGGACCTATATCCCAAGATGAAGGTGTAGCAGGGATAAATTCCCCTGAAAACGAAAGGCCCAGAGAAACGGCGTTTGCTTCTGCGTCTCCCCTATTGGTAACTGTAACCGTAAATTCATCCGTAGAGCCTGGAGTAATTGAATCGACTCCGTCCGTTACACTGACCTCCAAATCCGGATAGGCAACCACCAAGTCCCCGACCCAGCTTCCCAATATATTGAAAATTCCGAACATAAAAGAGCCGCCCACGCCCACGAAGTTTGCCAAAGTGAAATCATTTGCCAAAGACATTGCATTACCGGTTGAAAGTCTACCCAGACCCAGAAGGCTGTTCATACCGGTATTAGAACCAGCGGAGGTAAGACTACTGACCGTGGCGTTCTGGTTGGTTAGGACTGTTAGGCTTCCCCCTTCCTCAGAGCTTTGGGGTAATGGGCCGTCCCATTCCTGCTCCAAGGTGTGAGTTCCGTAGCCCAATGTTTCTTCAGAACCAGGTCCCTGCCAGTTAAGAAGAGAGCCATTCCAATTACCGAAAAGGTTAAAAATCAATAAGGCCCACCCGTCGCCAATCCTTACCAAGTTTGCGAAAGATTGGGTGTTTGAAATTGCAGTGGCATTCCCGGTTGTGATTTCCCCTGAGCCATCAAGAACATTTTCTCCGGTATTCCCATCCGCAGAGGAAGAGGAATCAATATCTGCTTCCTGGTTGGTGATAACCTCGGTATTTCCCCAAGGGAAACCCGAGGGAAGAAGGTGGCTTCCGTTGGGAAGAATAATATCCCCGAGAAGGCTGCCTACGATATTTATTACCGTAAATAGACCGCTACTCCCTACCAGATTAAGGTTGGTGAGGTTAATGGTATTGGCAACAGCCGTTGCGTCTCCGGTTCCCACCTCAACCCCTTGTCCTTGACCTGTGTTATTCCCGGTATCCGCCCCCGCCTGGGTCTGGCTTTCAAAGTTACTTGTCTGGTCGGTAGTAATAGTGGTTTCCTGGGGAATATCTCCAATTTGCCTTTGGGGAAGGTTTTGGAAAAGCTCATAGAAATTTATAGTTCCTTCCTGGGAACCCAGAATTGTAGTTATCAGCCAGACCAAATCGCTGCCTACCAAATTTACATTTGCGATATTTAAAGTATTGGCGATGGCATAAGCTGCCCCAGTGATTATTTGCAATTCCTCTTCGGAAAGACCCATATTTTCTCCGGTTTCACTTAAGGCGCCAGAGATGGCAGATGAAGTTGCTTCTTGTTCGGTGTCTACCTCCAGGGTGGCCGAAGGGCTTGGGGAAAGAGAGGATTCAATGGCCTCAGGGGAGGGAGAAGGAGAACTCTCCGGCTCCTGACTTACTAGGGAAACGACGTTAATATTGTCCTCTGAATCGCTAACCGCAGAGGCCCCTGCATCTCCGGTATCGATTATTAAATCCCCGGAGGTAGTTGCTTCGTTTTCTCCAGTGCCGCTGTCTGCAGAAGAAATGGTATCCGTAGTTGCCTCCTGCTCGGTTGAAACTAAGGTGTTCCCCTCACAAGTTGTTTCGACCCCACACCCGTCCCCGGTCAAACTTCCTGTAACTTCAGTCTCGGAGGTGTTAGCGGTTCCCT
>Ga0209002_10000553_pt1 | contig 30355 bp, 34 predicted proteins | sample Rifsed16ft2_FD_184010 | JGI IMG/M metagenome (GOLD analysis project Ga0209002, IMG submission 184010) | Soil microbial communities from Rifle, Colorado, USA - sediment 16ft 2 (version 2) | ecosystem: Environmental > Terrestrial > Deep subsurface > Rock core/Sediment | place: Rifle, Colorado...
TTACGGGAATGGGTAAATCGGGTTTGGTGGCGAGGAAGATTGTTGCGACGATGAACTCTACGGGAACGGCTGCCGTGTTTCTCCATCCTTCGGATGCCGTTCACGGAGACCTCGGGATGGTCCGGGAAAATGATGTGGTGATCTGCATTTCCAAGAGCGGCGACACAGAGGAGATCTGCGAGATCATTCCGTTGCTGCGTCGCATCGGTGTGAAGATCATATCCCTGATCGGAAGCCTGAATTCATATCTCGGGAAAGAGAGCGATCTTGTTCTCGATATCAGCGTAAAGGAAGAGGCGTGCCCGCACGACCTTGCACCCACCGCTTCAACGACGGCAACGCTCGTTATGGGCGATGCGCTTGCCGTTGCGCTCCTGGAGAAGAGGAATTTCACGAAGGAGGATTTTGCGATGTTCCACCCCGGGGGGAACCTGGGAAAACAGCTTCTCCTGAAGATTGAAGAGATCATGGTCTCAGGCGAAGCCGTGCCTGCGGTCCGCGAGGAGGTTTCGCTCTCAGAGGCGATCTTTGAAATGACGTCGAAGCGCCTCGGCGCAACGTGTGTTGTCGACAACAAGGGAATCCTTACAGGGATCATCACCGACGGAGACCTTCGGCGTCTGCTTGGCAGAACGAACAATGTCTCGAACGTGAAAGCAAGGGAGGCAATGTCGGTTAATCCGAAAACAATCCGCAATAATGCCCTGGCGGTGGTGGCTCTGGAGGTCATGGAGCGGTTCAGCATCACCCAGTTGGTTGTAGTCAACGAAGAACACCGCCCGGTCGGGATGGTGCATTTGCATGATCTCGTGAAGACAGGATTGCGAAACGGCTCGTCAGGATGATCAACAAACGTGTCATGGCGGCCGGCTTCCTCGTCATTTTCCTCAGCGCATGCGAAGATAAGATCAAGCCCACCGTTCTTTCCGAGGTTGACAGCAGGACATTGCCGCAACAGGAAAGCTGGAACAGCACGGTTACCCTTACCGATTCGGGGAGGGTGAAAGCCGTTATTCGGGCCGGCTACATCCGTGTGTTCGAGGATCCGCGCCGAACGCTTCTTTCGGAGGGTGTCGTTGTCGACTTCTACAATGATGAGGGGGTGAGGAATTCTGTCCTGACGTCACGTGAGGGATCGGTCAACGACGTCACGAACGATTTTGAGGCATGGGGAGATGTCGTTGTGGTGTCGCAGGAAGACAGCAGCACGCTCAGGACGGTGAGACTTTTTTGGGACAATCGCAGGCAACTGATCCACACGCCCGAATTTGTCTCGATCGTCTCACCGAAAGAAAAGATCCAGGGAACAGGACTTGAGGCAGAGCAGAATCTCAACAGATACCGAATCTTTCGCGTCTCGGGCCAGACCCAGAGCGAGTAGAAAGGCGATGCCGATGCGCGCTTGGGTGGTTCCCCTGATTGTGCTCTGGACTGCTGCAGGGTTCGCCCAGTCGGGAAAGGTCATTGAGCTCAAGTCGGCAAACAAGATGGAGAACACGACGATCGGGGGAGAACAAGTCCGGGACTTCGTCGGCAATGTCCATTTTGTTCAACCGTCCGCATCAGGCGGCACGATCAGGCTGTGGTGTGACAGGGCTCTCCAGTTCATGGCCTCCCGGAGAATCGAATGTTTCGGACACGTCAGAATCGTGCGCGACAGTGTCACATTGCTGGGAACGGAGGGGACGTACTACGACAGGACACGGCAGGCACGGCTCACCAAAGGAGTTCGGCTGGAACGGCCGGGAACGATTTTGACCGCATCAGAGGGGGAGTATCACGCAGATGACGAGCGGGCGCATTTCAAGGGTAATGTCGTCGTGGTCGATTCGATGTCGACAACGACTTGCGACGATCTGACCTACTTCGAAGAAGGTGACCGCTCCATCGCTGTCGGAAACGTCAGGATTGTGAGTCCGCAGGATGGAGTGACGGTGTATGGCGATTCCCTGGTGCATCTCGGAACCATCAACTACACTCTTATTCCAAGAAACCCCACGCTTGTGCAGGTTGACACGTCCGAAACGGGTGGCTTGGATACCCTGGTCGTGGTCAGCAGGTCCATGGAGGCTTATCGTGATTCGACCCAGCGATATGTGGCGCGGGACAGCGTTATGCTCGTACGAAACGAAATTGCGGCGGTTTCGGGGCAGGGCGTGTATATGCCGCTGGCCGGAGCGCTCATTCTGACAAAAGAACCGGTTGTGTGGTACGATGAGAACCAGGTGAGCGGCGATTCCATTGAAATTCGGCTCGAGAATCGCAAATTGCGAAGCGTGTATGTGCAGGGAAGGGCGATTGCTGCTTCGCGTTCCGACACAGCTTCGGTGCACAGGTTCGATCAGCTCACAGGGAGATCTTTGACCCTCTTTTTTGGAGCAGGGAACATCGAAAGAATCATTGCGGAGAGGCAGTCAACCAGCCTTTACTATTTGTTTGACGACAAAGCTCCCAACGGAGCGAACAAATCAAGCGGGGATCGTATTGTCGTGGAGTTCACAGAAGGGCAGGTTGACAGGATCAACGTATCGGGAGGCGTTGAAGGTCAGTACATGCCGGAACAGATGCTGTTGGGACGGGAACGAAATTACGACCTTGACGGGTTTCAATGGTATCCCATGCGGCCGCGGCGACACAATACGGAGATCATGCTGAAACCATGAGAACAAGAAAGCAAGAAGGAGACGCGGCAAAGTCAAAACCCGCCAAACCGGCCGGATCTTCCCTCAACGGATCCACGCTGAAAGCGGCGGATCTTGTGAAGAAATATAAGAAGCGGACAGTGGTCAATGAAGTTGCGATCGACGTTCGGCAGGGTGAAATCGTGGGGCTACTCGGCCCAAACGGCGCGGGGAAGACCACGACATTCTACATGATAGTCGGGATGGTTCGTCCCAACGGAGGACGGGTCTTCTTTGACGATCGTGAAATCACCACAATGCCCATGTATGAACGCGCGAGGCTTGGGATCGGTTACCTGCCCCAGGAGGCCTCGGTGTTTCGCCGCCTGTCTGTGCGCGACAACCTGATGGCCGTTCTCGAGATGAGCAATCTCTCCCGCGGGGAGCAGGAGGAGAAATGTGATCGGTTGCTCGAAGACTTCGGACTTACGCACGTCGTGAAAAGCAAGGGATACGTCCTGTCGGGAGGGGAACGCCGGAGAACGGAAATTGCGCGCGCACTGGCTCTTGACCCAAAGTTCATGCTGCTCGATGAGCCGTTTGCAGGGATTGACCCGATTGCTGTCGAAGAGATCATGAGGATCATCGGTACGTTGAAATCGAAGAATATCGGTATCTTGATCACCGACCATAATGTGCACGAAACGCTGTCGATTACCGATCGATCGTACCTTCTCTTTGAAGGGCGAATTCTTAAATCTGGTTCAGCTGAATTCCTTGCCAACGATCCTGAAGCGCGAAAGCTTTATCTTGGAGAGAAGTTCAAATTGGACAGATACAATTGATTCCGAATTCTAGCTCCTTAAATTCTAATCCTACATTCTAAATTCTAGCTTCCAGATCTCACTATGGTAGTTGTCACTGAACCCGGCGCAACAGAAAAACAAATCGAAGAGATCATCAAGGTCCTGAACGAACACGGATTTGACGTGCATCGTTCGACCGGAGTGAGGCAGACGGTCCTGGGGGCCATAGGCGTCCAACCCGACTTTGATCACCGCCAGATCGAGTTGCTTTCGGGTGTAGCCGAAGTCGTTCGGATCACCGAACCGTTCAAGCTTGCCAGCCGGGCGTTCAAGAGAGACGGGACGATCGTCCATGTGGGAGACGTGGCGATCGGAACGAAGAGCGTGATCGTTATGGCCGGGCCGTGCGCCGTTGAGAGTGAAGTGCAGATCTTCACAATAGCTGAGAAAGTTGCATCCGTGGGTGCAAGAATTCTTCGCGGTGGAGCGTTCAAGCCGCGTACTTCTCCTTATTCATTTCAGGGCCTTGGTGAAGAGGGCCTCAAGATGATGCGGGCGGCGGCTGACAAATTCCACCTCAAGGTTATTACGGAAGTGATGGACAAGAGTCAGATCGATCTCGTGGAGCGATATGCCGATATTCTCCAGGTTGGAGCCCGCAACATGCAGAATTTCACATTTCTGAAGGATCTGGGAAAGGCGTCGAAGCCTGTGATGCTCAAGCGGGGGCTCTCAGCCACGATTGAGGAATGGCTCATGTCGGCAGAATACATCCTCTCCGGCGGGAATCAGAATGTCATTCTCTGCGAGCGGGGGATACGGACATTTGAGACGGCCACGCGAAATACCCTTGATATCGGGGCCATCCCTGTCGTACAGAAGAAGAGTCACCTTCCGGTCATTGCCGATCCCTCTCACGGAATCGGGATTCGGGACAAGGTAATTCCCATGGCGCGTGCCTGCGTTGCTGCCGGTGCCGATGGGATTATGGTCGAGGTTCACCACGATCCTGACCATGCAAAGTCAGACGGAGCCCAATCGTTGTTTCCTGATCAGTTCAGCCAGATGATGAAGGAAGTCCGGATCATCGCTGATGCTATCGGGCGTTCGATTGGGTAAACGGGGGACTCTCTCGTGAAAAATGCCGGCTTCAAAACCGTAGCGATCGTTGGAGTCGGGCTGATCGGCGGGTCGCTCGGGCTGGCCATCAGGCATCGATTCCCGTCTGTTCAGGTCGTGGGGGTCGATAAGGCCTCGGTCCTCAAGAAAGCAAAGCGACGGGGAGCTATCACGAGAGGTGAGCTGAATTTCTCCAAAGCGATCAGTAAGTCCGATCTTGTCATTCTTGCCACGCCGCTGAACACCATCCTGGATCTCATTCCCAATGTTTCACAACTCGTTCCTGAAACGACCATCGTTACAGACGTCGGGAGCGTGAAGTTGCCTGTGATGCAGACGGCCGCAAGATCCTTCCGCGGAAATTTCATAGGCGGCCACCCCATGGCTGGCATTGAACTCTCGGGCGTCGAAGCGGCCCATCCGCTCCTTTTTGAAAACGCCGTGTATGTGCTTACTCCTGCCGGCGGCGTGAAGGGGACTCGCGTGAAGAGGCTGGGCTCTTTTCTGGCCGCCCTGGGAGCAAGAAGCCTCATCATGGACGCACGGACCCACGATCAGGTGGCATCGGCGGTCAGCCATGTTCCGCAGCTTGTTGCCGTGGCACTCATGACCATGGCAGGCAAGAGCCACAGTGTGTCGCGGAACTACCTTGGGCTCGGAGCGGGCGGATTTCGGGATCTCACGCGCATAGCGTCAAGTCGCTACTCGGTGTGGGAACATGTGCTCTTGCTCAATCGCCGGGAGATCACACGTTCCATGGATCTGTTCATCGCGGAACTCAAGAATATCCGCCGGCTTCTGGCCGGCGGCAAGACTTCGCGGCTGAAGGAACGGTTCACTCAGGCCCGAAGGTTGAGGGGTTCAATTCCGAGGGATATGAAGGGGTTCCTCACGCCCCTTTCCAGTGTCGGTGTGTTTGTTCCCGACAGGCCGGGGATGCTGGCCAAGATGACCGCAATCATTGCCAGGCACCGGCTCAACATCAAAGACATCGAACTTGTGAAGATTCGGGAAGGAGCAGGCGGGACGTTTCGCCTCTGGTTCGAAACGAATCAGGCGGCATCCCGGGCTGCTACGGTTCTGAGGAAAAAGGGATTTGAGATAGGATGACCTTCCGAAGGGATCTCCTTCGGAAGGCGTCACGGTTCAGGATTTCTTTTCGGATGACGAAGAAGGCGTTGATGAATTATCGTCCTTCTTGGAAGAATCGGACTTTGGAGTTTCAGAAGGCTTTGTCGGATTTGTGCCGCTGCTCTTGGGTTTTCCCTCACCGTTCCCGCCGCTTTTCCTGTAATCGGTAAGATAGAATCCCTTTCCTTTGAAAATCATTCCCCCGCCCCCACCCATGATTCGCCTCAACGCGTCTTTCTTGCAGTTGGGACATGTACGGAGCAGTTCCGCTTTCATCGACTGAAATTCTTCAAACATGTGCCCGCACGCTGAGCACTTATACTCGTACGTCGGCATCCTTCCCTCTTTTCTCGTTCTCTCCTAAAGCTTCGGACCCGCCTTCAGTACTTCGGGCGGACTGTCAGCTTCGAATTTTCTGAAATTCTCTACGAAGCGCGAAGCAAGCTGCCGATATTTCTCCCGATGGGCATCCCTGTTCGGCCACGACTCTGCCGGATTCAGGATATCGGGAGGGACTCCTTCACAGCTTGTCGGCACTTCAAAACCAAAAATCGGATCCTTGACGAACTTCGATTTTGCGAGTGATCCGTCGAGAGCCGCGTTCAGCAGGGCTCTCGTGTAGCCTATGCTGATGCGTTTTCCAATGCCGAAAGCTCCGCCTATCCACCCCGTGTTGATGAGCCAGCAATGGACTCCGTACTTCGTGATTTTTCGCTTGAGCAGCTCGGCGTAGTACGAGGGCTTGTGGACCATGAAGGGAGCACCAAAACAGGCGCTGAATGTCATTTCCGGCTCTCTGCCCAGCCCCACTTCCGTGCCGGCGATCTTTGAGGTGTATCCCGAGATGAACTGATACATCGCCTGCTCCGGCGTCAATCGGGCAAGGGGCGGCATGACGCCTGACGCGTCACAGGTCAGGAAAACAATGTTCTTCGGATGTCCGCCCATTTTGGTCGGAACTGCGTTCTCGATGTATTCCAGTGGATATGATGCCCGTGTATTCTCCGTGATCGTTTCGTCATCCAGGTCGATATGCCGGGTCACAGGATCGAACACGACGTTTTCGAGGATCGTGCCAAACCGCTTTGTGGTTGCAAAGATTTGCGGTTCGGCGGAAGGGGAGAGGCGAATGACTTTTGCATAACATCCACCCTCGAAATTGAACACTCCTTCATCGCTCCAGCCGTGCTCGTCGTCGCCGATGAGGCCCCGCTTGGGGTCGGCCGACAGGGTCGTCTTTCCGGTCCCCGAAAGGCCAAAGAAGACCGCCGAATCATTCTGTTTGCCAATATTGGCCGAGCAATGCATCGGCATGATGCCCTGCAGGGGGAGGAGGTAGTTGAGGATCGTGAATACAGATTTCTTGATTTCTCCTGCATAGGCAGTATTGCCAATAAGGCACAATCGCTGCGCAAAATTCAGAACAATAAACGTGTTGGAGGGAGTTCCGTCAATGACCGGGATCCCTTTGAACGACGGGAGACAGATGACGGTGAATTCCGGGGTGTGCCGGCGATATTCGTCATTGGTACCCGGGAGAATGAACATGTTGCGGGCGAAAAGCGCGTGCCATGCATGTTCGCAGACAATCCGCACCGGCATGCGGTATTGCGGATCGGCGCCGGCAAAGCAATCCTGAACAAAGACATCTTTTCCCTGCAGGAAGCCCTGCATCCGATTGATGAGGTCGTTGAACTTCTCGACACTGAAGGGGCGGTTGTACTCTCCCCACCAGATATGCTCTTCCGTGCTTGGTTCCCGTACGATAAATTTATCGTTCGCGGACCGAGCGGTATGTTTTCCGGTATGGACCACCAGCGGGCCGAGTTGAGAAATCCTTCCCTCACCACGGAAGGCGATTTCCTCATACAATGCTTCGGACGGAAGGTTCCAGTAGGCTTTTCGAATGTTCGAAATGCCATGGTTGTCCAATCCATAGTCGCTTTTAACGGCTTGGGCTTCGTTCTCAGCAGGCGTCTTGATATTTAGAATATTGTTCATAGCCAGTCTCTTACCAGTTTTCGTTCGCCTATGTATATCTCGTTGGGGGAGTTCGGATCCAGTGCCCACTTGATGCGTTCGACACCCTGCTTGACGTCTTTCACCGTTGTAGCATAGCTGAGCCGCAAGTGACCTTCCATTCCAAATTCCTTCCCCGGCACGGTAACAACAAGCGCCTTCTTGAGAAGGAACTTCGAAAGTTCGACGGAGTTGCCGTTGTAGGCCCGGAAGTCGGGGAGGCAATAGTATGTTCCGTTGGGCTTTGTGATCTTGACGCCGCTGAAGGCATTCAGTTCGCTCATCATGACGTCGCGGTTGTTTTGCAGTGTCAGACGAAGAGATTCAACAGCGCTCTGCAGGCCTGTCAGAGCCCCCTCGGCGGCTGACTGGAGCAGGATCGAGGTGCACGATGTCGTTTGCGACTGCACGTTTGTGGCAACAGAGATGACCTGTTTGGGGGCCACCAGCCATCCTATCCTGAATCCGGTCATGCCGTAGAGTTTTGAGATCCCATTGATCGTGATGACTTTCGTCGATTCAATATCGTTTTTTGTGAATTGATACGGCGACGGAGGCACAATGCCGTCAAAGACCAGCTTGTGATAGATGTCGTCGAAAATAACATAGATCCCCTTCTTTTCGCAGAACTCGACAAGCTGTGCAACAAACTCCTTGGGATAGACTATTCCCGAGGGGTTGTTGGGGCTGTTGACGATGATTGCCTTCGTATAGGAACTGACTGCAGGTTCAAGGTCCTTCATCGTAGGGATGAAGCGGCCGTCTTCAGGAGTCACGATTACCGGCACGCCGTACACCATCTTGATCATTTCCGGATAGCTTACCCAATAAGGTGCAAAGACAATCACTTCGTCCTGAGGGTTGATCAGGGTAAACAAAAGGCTGAACAGAGCCTGTTTTGCCCCCTGCGAGACCATGATATGCTCGGGGCCCACGATCTTGTCATAGTTTTCCTCGGTGTAGCGGACGACCGCCTTCTTGAGCGAGGGAATCCCGTCGGACGGCGTGTACTTGATGTCGCCTGTGTTGAGCTTGGCTGCGGCACTGAGGATTGCATTGATGGGGGCTTTGTTCTTCGGCTCGCCCGCGCCAAGGTGGACAACCGCCTCACCTTTGTCTTTCAGGCGTGCGGCCTCTTCGTTCAGTTTGAGCGTGGGTGATTCTGCGATGGAGCCTGCAAGTTTGCTGACACTCATGGAAGTCTCAACCTCCAATCTTCAAATCTGTTCTGTCGATTCAAGTCGATCGGACGACCGGGAACTGCAGTCATGGAGTTGTGATTCGTACAAAATGACCGGGTGAGCGGGAAGATTTGTTGGAACAAACGTAAGGGGAAATTGCGATGAATTCAATCGTCGGCGAGCAGCTCGCTGAACCCGCGGTGGAGCCGCTCTGCTCCTTTTTCAAGATCCGCCATCGAACAGGCGTAGGAAATCCTCATCCACTCCGGTGCTCCGAAGCCTGTCCCGGGGACCATGGCGACACTGTGCTCATTGAGGAAGTAGTCGCAGAGAGAATCGGATGTCTTTATCTGTTTCCCCTGAATGTGCCTGTGGAGATAGGACTTCACATTCAGGAAGAGTGTGAAGGAGCCCTTCGGATAAATGAACTCGATGTGAGGAATCTTTTTCATTTCCCGGACCAGGAAATGCCGCCGTCGATCGAACTCTTCCACCATCACCCTCACTTCAGACTCAAGATCATTGGTCAGGGCTGCGAGCGCCGCCCTTTGGGAAATAGAGGAAGCATTGGAGGTTGTCTGGCTTTGGACCTTCTCCGCTGCCTGGATGATATCCTTGTGGGCGCCCATATATCCGATGCGCCATCCGGTCATGGAAAAGACTTTTGAAACGCCGTTGACCGTAACGACCTGGTTTCGAACCGAGTCGATCGAGCCCATGCTGAAGTGCTTCATGTGGTCGTAGATCACCTTCTCGTAGATCTCATCCGAAACGACATAGATGCCGGTCTTCTCCACGATGCGAGCAAGCTGCTCTATTTCTTCCTGTGTGTAGACCGACCCTGTGGGGTTCGAAGGGGAGCACAGGATGAGTGCCTTGGTCTTCTTTGTTATTGCTTTCTTGAACTGGGCCGGCGTCATTCTGAATTGGTGCTTCGCCAAAGTCGGTACAATCACCGGTTTGGCATCGACCAACTTCACCATTTCGGGATAACTGACCCAATAAGGAGCGGGGATAATCACTTCGTCTCCGCGGTCGCAAATAGCCCTCAATGCGTTGTAGATTGAATGTTTCGCGCCGCAAGAGACCAGAATCTGCGAAGGCGAGAATTGGATCGCGTTCTCGCGGTGAAATTTCTCGGAGATCGCCTTGAGCAGCTCGGGGATTCCCTGATTGGCGGTGTACTTGGTAAAATTTTCCTGAATCGCCCGGATTGCCGCATCCTTGACCAGTTGGGGAGTCGGGAAATCGGGCTCGCCGGCCGTGAGGCTCACGACGTCGATTCCCTCCGCCTTGAGCTGCCTGGCCCGGGACGCGAGAAGCTGGGTTTGAGACTCTTCGAGCGATGCAACCATTTTGGAAATAGGCTTCATGTTCCGCTATTTGGATGTGGATCTGGAAAGCTGAATTTTACGCTCAAGTGTCACTCGCACAAGCGGCGGAACGAAATCGCTCACCTCGCCGCCGAGTCGGGCAATTTCACGAACGATACTGGAATTCAGATACGTATACTTGGCATTGGGCATGAGGAACACCGTCTCAAAGGTATCATCCAGCTTTCTGTTCATCAGGGCCATCTGCAGCTCGAATTCAAAATCGGAGATTGCCCGCAGCCCGCGCACGATCGCGGTTGCCTTCTTCTGGCGGGCGTAGCTGACGAGCAATCCGTCAAAGGAATCGACCTCCACGTTCTTGTACTTTCTGACAACTGCCTTGATGAGGTCGAGCCGTTCCTGGTCCGAGAAGAGGGGACTCTTGGCAGAGTTGCGCGCGACGGTGATGATGATGCGATCGAAGAGTTTGAGGGCCCGTTCGAGGATGTCGATGTGGCCGTTCGTGATTGGGTCGAATGTTCCGGGGTAAATGGCGATTCTCATCTCACGCTCCTTGAAGGTTCGATGCCTTGGGGAGCTGCATCGACTTCATGATAAGGACGACTGTTTGACCAAACATCTTTCTCAGCAGTTCGAAGGATTCCCCGGGAACGTCGACCGCGGCATCCTTTCCGTGTTCCATGACGACATATGTGCCGGGTTTGAGCACTCCCGACGTGCTGATCGCCGTCGGCAGCTCGCCGATGCGCTCGAGTGCGAAAGGCGGGTCTGCAAAGACAAGATCGTAGGGACGGCGCAGGTTCTTCAGGAACCAGAAGACCTCGGCTTGATGGACGGTTGTCCGGTCGTCCAGGCCGAGAGAGCGAATATTCTTCTCAAGAAGCGAAAGGGAATCGCGGGATGTGTCGACAAACGTTGCCGCCGCCGCGCCCCGGCTCAGTGCTTCAAGTCCAAGGCTGCCGCTTCCGGAAAAAAGGTCGAGAACCTCAATCCCTTCGAGGTCCATTCGCGTGGCAAGCATATCAAAGATCGATTGCTTGACCCGGTCGGTGGTGGGGCGTACAGAGCGGTCGCGGGGAGCGGCAAGAATTCTCCCACGGAGCGTTCCGGCGATGATTCTCATCTAGGAGGTCCGCAGCCCCAACCCGATGGCGGGTGCAAAGCGGTTGCTCTCTTTTGTAAACTGTTCGTAGACCTTTCCTGCCAAAGGCAGTTTTCGAAGAGAATTGATCACGATCGTTTGAGTCTCGGTTTCGGCGCGAATTTGTTTGACTGTCTCCGGGGGAACGGGGAGTCCGTAGATGAAGATGGCGTCGGGTTGTGACATCCCCTCGATCTGTTTCAGTTCCTTGAGATAGGTACCGACCGTCTTTGAGCATTCTGCCGGGCTCTGTCCTGAATACCACTGAAAATCGACAACCTCTCCGCCGTGGACAACGCTGGCAATCGTGCCTGTCATTCTCAGACAGAAGAGGGCAACGCTGTGGCCTGAAATCTCCGGATAGTTGAAGGAAAGCGTCTTCTCCGTGCACAAATGGTCGATATCGATGATCTGGAGGTCAAGTTTCAGGTCGCGCGTTGCCTTCTGGAGAAACATCACCATCCCGCGCCTGACACCAATCATGAACCCGGGCGCAGCATCCTTGCTGTCGGAGGGGAGGGGATGTGAGTCGAGAATGAAGTCCTTCGCCCCGGCTTCCGGAAAATACTGTTTCAATTCCCACTGAAGATAGTCATTGAGGGGTTGCCCTTTGAGGGATGCCGCAAGCGGAACGATATTGATGAAGACGGGTTCTGCGGGGAGGGCGAACGACACGGATCTTGTTGAAACCCTGTTCCGTTTGATGAGGTCCCCCAGCTCGCCGACGAGCGTGGCAACCTGCGGATGATCGGCCGAGAGGTGAATTCCCGCTTCGACAAGGTCAACGCTGGTAGGCGCCTCGGCAAGCACCGTGACGGAAGTTTTTTTCCCCCGCTCAACCTCTGCAATTTGAATACTTCCGTTGCAAAAGGAGACACCAAGATGGCGAGTTGATTTCATAGGGGAGTTCCGTTTGTCTCCGCTTCCTGAATTGGAAGGAGACTCATTCTTCCCACGAGGCTTTGTTGACGCGTGAATCGTCGGTCAGTGAACCGATTGTGCCGTAGCCATCCGGGTCTTCAACCACGTATTTCTTGATCACGGTCGTATCAACCGATGTCATGATATAAGACCTCTGTGATCCGGGAGTTCGAAGAAGGGAATCCGGGTCAAATGCAGACATGGTGAGGGGCTTGAAGGTATCTATCGGGATCGTGCCCGCCGCCATTTTTCCTTTTACATAAGCCACGAGGGAGTCGATGGAAGGGGCGTACTTTGCAAAGTCGGTGATATACATGAGCTGGGCGGCTCTGATGTTCATCAGACGTGCGCGGGACTCTCTCCTGTTGATTTCCACCTGTTCGCGGACCTGATAAGGCTCATAGAGCACATAAAAGAGAATTCCAAACAGAACCACAATCACGCCCTTCAGGATTGGCGACCCTTTTGCTTGACTGTAGACAGACATTGTACCTCCCTTGATAGAAAGCTAGTTGACGGTGACCAGCGGTTTCAATTTCTCCAGTTTTGACTTCGAAATTCCTTTAACCTTGCGCAGCTGATCAACCGTTGTGAACGGCCCGTTCTCTTCGCGATAGATCAGGATGCGCTCCGCAGTGACTTCTCCGATCCCCGGGAGCCTGATGAGCTCGCTTTTTGTCGCAGCATTGATATCGAGCGGGCTCTTGCTTTCGGTGAATCGGTTCTTCGGTGCCTCTTCCGTCTCTGCCGCGCTCAGTGCGGCGAACGTGCTGTCCGAGGCGCTGTAATCGTATGTACGACCGGTCGGGAATGTCTCCTGGTATAATCGAATTCCCAGGCCAAGGATGAAAGTGCCAACAAGGACAACGGCAACTTTCCGTTCCGTTTCGGTCAACGCAAACAACTCGCGAAGCGATGACTTCATGACCCCCCAAGACCCCCGTCAAATGCTGCGTTAGGAAAATGCGTCCTTCACCTTGTCGAAAAAGCTGCGGGAAGAATCACGCTGTTCTTCTTCATTTGGGGTGAAGTTCTCGGAATTAGTCAAGTGTTTCAGCATTTCCCGTTCTTCGGCCGACAGACGCTTCGGCACCCAGACATTGATCCTCACAAGCTGGTCACCGCGGCCGTGGCCGTTCAGGCGCGGAATGCCGCGGTCTCTCATCCGAAGCGCACGCCCGGCAGGAGTTCCCGGCTCCACGCTGAGTTTGGCTTTTCCGGTCAACGTGGGAATCTCAACCTCTCCTCCGAGGGCGGCAACAGGAAAGCTTACCCAGAGATTGTAGACAATGTCGTCTCCGTTTCTCTGAAAATGCGTGTGCTCCTCCTCCTCGATCATCACGAGAAGGTCCCCCGGTTCACCGCCGCGGCGCCCGGCATTTCCCTGGCCGCGCAACGGGATGTAGTTGCCTTCGGACACTCCGGCAGGCACATTGACCTTGATGGTCGATTCGCCGTGCACTCGTCCCTCGCCTCCGCATGTTGTGCAGGGAGACTTGATAATGCGTCCCTCACCTCCACAATAGACGCAGGTGGTGATATTCACAAATTGGCCGAACACCGAACGCGAAACCTGACGAATCTCGCCTGAGCCGTGGCATTCGGGGCACGTTGTCTTGCCTGTACCGGGTTGCGCTCCCGATCCCTTGCATGTTTCGCATTGTTTTTGGCGCTTGACCTTGATCTTCTTTTCGATCCCCGAGGCTATTTCCTCCAGTGTCAGGTGCAGGGTCACGCGAAGATCCGAACCCGGGGTTCCTTCCTGCCTCGGCCCCGGGCGTCGTCGCCCCCGCTGCCCGCCGCCGAAAACTTCATCGAAAATGCCGCCGCCGAATCCACCGCCGAATATATCACCGAAGGTAGAGAAGATGTCATTGATATCGGTAAATTCATGGAAGTTCGTTCCACGCACGCCTTCATGCCCAAACTGGTCGTAGCGGCGTCTTTTCTCAGGATCACCCAGGACCTCGTAGGCCTCCGCTGCCTCCTTGAAATGATCCTCGGCCTCCTTGTTGCCCGGGTTGCGATCGGGATGGTACTTCAGGGCCAGCTTACGATACGCTTTCTTGACCTCTTCTGCGCTCGCCGAGCGGGAGACCCCCAGTATTTCGTAGTAATCTCGTTTCGTCATGATCCTGCTTATTCCTGGTCCGGCTTGTTCCCGGCATCGCTGGCCGTATTGATTGACTGCTGGTCCGCGGCACTTTCAGCTGCGACAATGACCTTGGCGTGGCGAAGCACCTTTTCGTGAAACATGTACCCTTTCTGAACTTCCTCAATGATCGTATGCGGAGGAACCCCCGCCTTCGGCATCTGGAGCATCGCGTCGTGAAAGTGGACGTCGAACTCTTTTCCCAACGTTTCGAAGGGTCTGACGCCCTGTGCCTCGAGGATCTTCATCATTTTCAAATGGATCAGCTCGATACCGCGCACGAGCGGAGAATCTTTCTGGTCCTTCGAATTCTTCAGAGACCGTTCGAGATCGTCAACGATTGGGAGGATCGCTGTAATGAGATCTTCGTTCGCAAAGCGAACGACAGCCAGATTCTCGGCCTCACTCCGTCTCTTGTAGTTGTCAAATTCCGCCGCTTTGCGGAGGAAGAGGTCCTTGTAGTATTCGGCCTGCTTCTCTGCTTCTGTAGGCTTTGTCTCAGCCGGCCGATTCGCCTGCCCCTGGGATTCGGGTTGTTCCTTCTTTTCTTCCTGCTGTTGGCTCGGATCCTTGTCTTCCATGCTCCTTTTCATTCCTACGACGCAAGCATTCTGGCAATCGTCTTTGCCACATGATCGACAAGCGGTACCAGTTTGCTGTAGTTCATTCTTTTAGGACCTATGAGTCCCACCCGGCCGGTAATCCCTTCTATGTTGTACGTTGCAGTTACCACGCTGTAGTCCTGGGCCCGTGATTCGTCGTTTTCCGACCCGATCGTGATGACGAAGTCCTTGTCAGAGCCTTCATGCTTTTCCAGAAGGTGGATTATCATATCCTGGTTTTCGATCAATTCAATGACACTTCGAAAGTTCTTGGGATCGCCGAATTCCGGTTGTTCAATGATGTTCTGAGTGCCGGCGATGTGCACTTTTTCGTCGTGAGCGTCGGTGAACACTTCATCCACCGATTCAATGAAGAGCCGCACGAGGCCTGTCCGTTCATCCTGCACATCCCTGACACGGTCCGTGAAGCTTTCGCGAATTTGCTTAAGGGTCAGCCCCGAGAGACGTTCGTTCAAAAGACCTCCGACCTTGTCAAGCACTTCGCGTTTCACGTCCATCCCCACCTCCAGCATGATCGTACGCACAAGTCCTGAACGGATCGAAATGACCACGAGCAGGCGGGAGCTTGTGATGTGAATGAGCTCGATCTTTTCGAATATTCCGCTCTCCAAATGGGGGGAAGAAACAATGCTCAGCTGCTTCGAGATCTTGCCGAGCAGGCGCGAGGTCTCACGCAGGAGATCCGAGGGATCGGGGGTCTTGTCCAGATGGTCCTGAATGGCCCGTTTCTCTGTGGCCGTCAGTTGTTCGATCTCCATCAGATAGTCAACGTAGTATCGATAGCCGAGATCGGTTGGAACGCGTCCTGCAGATGTATGGGGATGAGAGAGATACCCGTCGTCCTCGAGGTCGGCCATGACGTTGCGAATGGTTGCGGGACTCAGCTGCACCTCGAACTGCTTCGAAACGTAACGGGATCCCACGGGGGTCGCTGTGCGGATATAGTCGTGCACAATGTGCCGGAGTATTCCGCGCTCTCGTTCGCTTAGTTCTTCAGGTTTCTTGCCGGTTATGGTCATAAAAAGTCGCTAAAAACATAGAAAATCTAACGATTTTTCGAAAGGTTGTCAAGGCGAACATTCCGCTGCGGAGGCCGTCAGGAAGAGGTTGATTCGATTGATTGCTGTTCTTGAGAGCGGTCGAATCAAAGTGACGGATGAGCGAGGGAGAGTCGAATCAATTCGATTCCGACCGATATCGGCATGAAGCAGACCTCACCGATTGTCGATCCCTTGGTCTCGCCAATGTTGATTCGGCCGTCAATTATGAGTATCTTAGTGAAAATTTCTCCCATTTTTTCCCAAAGTGTACGTGAAAGCAAAGCTCGCTCTCGAAAATGGAACGGTCTTCACCGGAGAGGCCTTCGGATCCCCTTCAGAGGTGTTCGGCGAAGTTGTCTTCAACACAAGCATGACCGGCTACCAGGAAATTCTCACAGATCCTTCCTATGCCGGACAAATCGTCACGATGACCTACCCCCTCATCGGCAACTACGGAGTGAATCTCGAGGATATGGAATCGGTGAGGCCTCGGGTTGCGGGCTTTGTCGTCAAGGAGTACTTCGATTTCTTCAGCAATTTCCGTGCAAAGAGCAGCCTCGGGGATTGGCTCGCGCAGCACGGGATCATGGGAATTCAGGGAATCGATACAAGGATGCTCACGAAGATCATTCGGACGACCGGTGCAATGCGGGGCGTCATCTCGGCCGATGATCTGGACGACGAGAGCCTCGTCGTAAAAGTCCGGAAGTCTCCCGAAATGGCGGGGAGTGATCTCACAAAGCAGGTCACCACCGTGGAGCCCTACAAGTGGGATGAGACCGACCGAACCTCCTTTGCCCTGGCTACGATGTCAAGGGCGAAGGTAAACGGACGGAGATGGAAGGTGGTGGTGTACGACTATGGCGTGAAGCAGAACATCCTCAGGCGTCTCACATCCTACGGATGCGATCTGACGGTTGTTCCATCGTCCTATGCGGCTGAGAAAGTGCTGGAAATGAATCCCGACGGGATATTCCTGTCAAACGGTCCGGGTGATCCTGCGGCGGTGAGATATGCCATCCTCAACATCAAAAAACTGATCGGCAAAAAGCCCATTTTTGGGATCTGTCTCGGTCACCAATTGATAGCCCTGGCTCTTGGCGGAAAGACTTACAAGCTGAAATTCGGCCATCGGGGAGCGAATCATCCGGTGAAGAATCTCGGGAACCAGGAGATTGAAATCACTTCGCAGAATCACGGTTTCGCGGTCGATCCGGGCTCCCTGGATCCGTCCAAAGTTGAAATCACGCACACGAACCTGAACGACCAAACGAACGAGGGGTTGCGGCATAAGGAATACCCCCTTTTTTCGGTCCAGTACCATCCGGAAGCTTCTCCCGGGCCGCATGATAGCGACTACCTTTTCGTCCAGTTCATCGAGATGATGGAGCGGGTTCGAAGCTCCGTCACGCCTCAAACCTCCCGCTAGCGCAACCGTCCGTATTTCCTGAACACCTCTTTGACCTTTTCCAGCGGCAGTGCTTCGACAGTTCGGCCAAGGTAACCCTTCGTATCCGTCGCTTTGAACAATGAATTCACGATCGCCTCTTCGGTCGCTTCGACGGTTGCCTGAAAGAGGGGAGAAAGGTGCTCGTCATCGAGCAGCGTTCGCGTACAGATTCCCTCGTCAGTCTCTTCCGCATCTCTCGAAGTGGTGAATGCTATGACGTAATCGCCGCTCCCGTGGCTCATCGAAGATCCCGTCCTCCCAAGGGCCAAAGGGGCTCGCGCCGCGAGGCGCTGAAGCTGCCTGATGCTGAGCGGCGCATCGGTTGCCACAACAATCATGCATGACCCGTCTCCCCTGGGAGCGAGTCTTTCCTTGAAAGCATAACGGCCCAGTTCTTTGCCGACCGGTACTCCCGCGATGTCGAGTATTCCTCCATAGTTGGTCTGGACAAGCACGCCAACGGTGTATCCGCCCATGGCGGGGGGGAGGCGGCGCGAGCTTGTTCCTATTCCGCCTTTCCAGCCGTTGCAGATGGTGCCGGTGCCTGCGCCAACGCACCCTTCTTCAACATGCCCGCCTGTCGCCGCGGAAATCGCCCGAAGAACATCCGAGCGGCTCACGTGTCTTCCGCGGATGTCGTTGAGGAATCCATCGTTTGTTTCTCCGACGACGGGATTAATCGACCGCACACGCTCATTGCCGGGGAGGGCGAGCATGTAGTCGACCACTCCGTTTGCCGCATCCCAAACGCTGAGGGTGTTTGTGAGGACTATGGGGGTTTCGATTTGCCCCAGTTCGCTGATTTGTGTGGTCCCGATAAGCTTTCCGAACCCGTTTCCCACGAAAATTGCGGCGCGGACCTTTTGCTCAAAAACATTTCCTTCGTGGGGGAGAACGGCTGTCACTCCTGTCCTTACCGAGTCTCCGCGGGTCAACGTCACGTGGCCGACCTTCACCCCTTCGACATCGGTGACGGCGTTGTTCGGCCCGGGTTTGAAGACACCGATCTCGATTCCCCAATCGCGGAGTCGCGGCCGCTGCGCCTGTGACGAGGAGAATGAGATGAAGAGCAGCAGAAGAAGAAATGCGGAACGTTTCATAAGGAACCTTTCAGACGGCGCGGCGTCAAATCTGAACAACAGTACAGGTCAAGAAATCAGGTTGCAAGTAGAAAAACGAAAGGGTATTTTGACTGTATGGAGAAACGATCAAATGTCATCAAAGTGTTGAGTGCGGCCCTCTTCATTCTTGGAGTGGACGCCTGCGACAGCCCGTCGGTACCCAAGACAACGGTTGAAGAGACATACAAGCATGAGCGCCCGGCCTGGTCACCGAACGGACTGAAAATCGCCTTTACGGTGAGGATAACGGACTCAGCAGGAGTGTATATTGTAGATTCAACCGGAGCAAATCTCCGATTGGTCAAGTCAGGGGCGGGTATCGGACTCACATGGTCGCCGGATTCGAAATGGCTGGCATTTTCCGTGTCAGGGAGCCTTTTCAAGATCAAGGAGAACGGCGACAGTTTAACGCAATTGACGAACAACGCGAACGATTACCGGCCGTCCTGGTCGCCTGACGGCAAGTTGATAGCCTATGTGAACGGCGGCATTCGGGCTCTGAATGTTGCCGCCGACACGATCATGAATATTGTTCCGTACGGTGAGTATCCGAGCTGGCATTCGAATTCGACGGAAATTCTTTTCTTCGTGTACGCTGTGGCAGGCAACGATCGCTACTATAATGAGTTCCGCACGATCAGCCTTGCCGACAGCCAGGAGAATGTCATTATCTCCTTTTTCTCCGACGCTCTTGCAGGCTTCAGCTCGTACAGCCAGGACGGGAACACCATTCTCTTGAGTCTCAAACCCCCCGACTATTCCGGACTCTCTCAGGTTTTCACGGCGTCGCTTGTCGACTTCACGTTGGACCAGCTCACGTTCGACGGAGGAGATTATCCTGTGTGGAGCCCGAACGGGGCCAAGATTGCCTACATGCGGACTGCGAAGGATGACGGTGGTTTGTGGATCATGAATACAGACGGATCAGGGAAACACAGGATCACGACTCCCTAGCAGCGCTGCATTCCGCTATTTTCCCGATTGGAGCTCATGTGCGACCTGCTCCACCCGTGCCCACACGCGCAGCATGTTTTCTCCGCAGATCTTCCTGATGTCCTCGTCGGAATACCCCCTCTTGAGCAAGTGATAGATGAGGTTGGGCATTTTGGAGACATCTTCAAGTCCCACCGGCAATGAGGGTCCTACTCCGTCAAAATCCGATCCGAAGCCGACATGATCGACCCCCGCGAGCTTGACCACGTGATCGATGTGATCTGCAACCACAGAAATATCGACATTATGGAAATTGTGTTTCTTCCGGTATTCTTCGATGAAGGCCTGAACCTTCGGATCGCCGAACTGAAGATTGTTTGATTTCATGAATGTGCTAAGTTCCCCCCAGGCCAGATCTTCTTTCTTCTGGTATTCTCCGCTGAGAAAAGATGACCCGTAGTTGATATTGATGACCCCGCCTTTTTCCGCCATCAGTTTAATCATTTCATCGGACATGTTGCGTTCGAAACCCGGCGTAAATGCACGGCAGGAGGAGTGGGAAGCAATAACAGGGGCCTTGGAGGTCTTCATCACTTGAAAAAATGCCTCGTCGCTGATGTGGGAAACATCGACCATGATGCCGACCCGGTTCATTTCTGCCACGACCTTCGTTCCAAACTCGGAGAGGCCTTTCGAGGTGTGGGTTGTGTCGTAGGACGAGTCTGAAATGTGATTATCTTTGCCGTGGGTCAAAGTGATATACCGTATGCCGCGATCATGGAAATACTTCACGTTTTCGAGCTTTCCCTCGATCGGCGAGCCGTTCTCCATTCCCATAGGAAGAGAGATAAGCCCTTTTTTGAACTGCGAACGCACATCATCAACCGAAGTCGCCACAGCGAACTTATCAGGCCAATCTTTCTGGAATTTGTTGACCATGTCGATCAGGGTGTCCGCCAATGCCTTTGCACCGTTGTTCTCGCGCTCTGCCGGGACATAGATGGACATAAAAGGGACATCCAATCCGCCCTCTTTTGCCCTGACGTAGTCAAAATCACCTCGCGGCGTTCGGCCGGAGATATCCTCCCAGCGTCCATGAAGCCGATAGGGGATGTCAACATGGCCGTCGGTCATGACGAATTCGTGGGCGAGGCGGTCGGCTTTTCCGCGAAGTTGAGCCTCGTTCAGTTTTTGGGCAAAGAGAGGGACAAACAGGAAAGCGCTGAAAATAAAAGCAAAACAGGTTTTCATGAGGTTTGAACTCCGGACGAAAGAGGGTGGTTGAATGGACGTACAGTGATGAGAGGATAGGGCAAAAGGCGGATAAAAGCAAGAATGGGCTCGAACCGTGAACCTTGATATCGACGTCCCTTTTTTGTATTCTTGTTTCCGTATCAACTTCTCACACGCCCCGGAATTGCAACGCGTCCATTTTGCAAACAGACAGACATGAAACGACTACTCCTGTTCCTTAGCTTCCTTCTCTTCGCCGCAGCTCTGGCTCATGCACAGATCTCGATCAGCGGCATTTATACGTTTGAAATCAAGAAGGGGGGAAAAGACAGCAAGCCGAAAGTCAACAAAGTTGATAACGAGTTTCTTCAATTCAACATCCGGAATTTGCAGCTCTTCCTCGATGCGTCGGTTGCCGACGATATTTCGCTGTCGGCAAAACTTGCTTCGACTAAACGCGTGGGGGACGCGATAGGAGTCGACCTTGAGCTCGCTTACGTCACTTTTTCGAACATTGCGGGCCGGGCATTGAATATTTCGGCCGGAAAGACCCTCACCCCGTTTGGCACTTATACACGGCGACAACTATCTCCCGACAATCCTCTCATCGGAACTCCGCTGTTCTTTTACTATTCAACAAATGTTTCACCGGCTTCGGGATATCTTGATTCTGCCGGCGTGATCTGGGCCGAAACGGCCTACGGGGGCAGGCTTTCCACCGTTTATTATGGCGGGTACTATACCGGCCTCGAAGTATTTGGGAGCTTTGCGGATGAACTCCTGTTGTATGATCTGGCAGTCATGAACGCCCCCCTCTCGTCGCCGAATCCCGGCTTGAATCTTGACAAGGAGCCGGCATTTCATGGGCGGATTGCAGTTCATCCTGCCATTTGGGGAACCCTTGGCGTTTCGTTTGCTTCGGGGTCGTTTCTGGAGCGGGGGATGACAAACTCTTTTCTCGATTGGAAGTGGAGCGTCGAGAATTACAAACAACGGACGATCGGCATTGATGTGAATCTCAATCATACCTACTACGAGATCAACGCCGAGTATATTGTCAACAACTTCCATTCTCCCTTCATTGTCCCTGACTCCGCGTGGAATTATAAGTCCGGGTTGACAGGAAGCTCCGCCCTGGATCTCGAGAGCAATGAGCTGCTCGTCGACGTGAAGATCGATGCGCCGTTCTACCCGGGCCTTTACCTGGCTGCGCGCTACAATGCCGTCATGTTTGGATCCATTACAGATCCCGATTTGGAATCGTCGACCTTCGGGAAATCGATCCCGTGGGATCGTGACGTGCAGAGATTCGAAGTCGCGATCGGCTACAAGGTCGCCCGCAGCGTTTTGGTCAAACTTGGGTATCAGTGGACGAAGGTCGATGTGATCCCGCGTCCGCAGCTCGATGTCGCTGCAGCACAGGTTTCCGTGAGTTTTTGATGAAAGGCATTGCCCGAATGACAGGACCGCAATTGGATTTCTCAGGATTGAAGTCGCTCGCAGTCGCATGTCTTCTTTTGTCTGTGACCGTTGAACCGACCGCCAACGCCCAGGAGAACGGGGGGACGATTCGGGGAAGGGTGAGCCTGTCCGCCCAGGTGCAGGTTGCTCCAAGAGCAGCTACTTCAAGATACCGTTCCGCCGTTACGTCCGGGACTGTCAAGGCAGGTGACGAAAAGCCTGACGTGGCAAATGTTGTGGTCTACCTTGTGGGTGCCGGGCTCGACAAAATGAGCGCGAAGGGGGAGGTGGCCATTCTGGATCAACGAGATGCCACGTTCATCCCGCACGTCCTTCCCGTCGTTAAGGGGACACAGGTTCGCATCGTCAACAGGGACAAGACCTACCACAATGTCTTCTCTCTTTCGAAAGTGAAGAAATTCAATATCGGCCGGCGCCCAACAGGAGAAGAGGTTCCGGTAGAGTTCGACAAGAGCGGTGAGGTCCAGGTATTTTGCGATATTCATTCCAACATGAGCGCCATCATACTTGTTTTAGACAACCCGATGTTCGTGCAGCCGAACGATGAGGGTTTTTTTGAGATGAAGAATATTCCGCCCGGGGACTATACCGTCAACGCCTGGCACGAGCGGCTCAATTCGTCTCCAAAACAAGTCACGATCGGTCGGGGTGAAACGGTCACGGTGAACTTCGACTTCCAATGAGCAATATCCCTTCCCTCGGTTTCCTTCGAAAACTTCTGGCTCCGACCCTGCGCAACAAGATATACCTTCTTGTTGTCGGCCTCGTCGGAGTTTTGATCTATGCCGTCCTTACCATCGTCGACAGGCAGGTGGAAAGTCAGACGATGGCAAAGATGGAGGAGGACTTTCAGTCGAACTATCGGAACTTCGACCGATTCCTCAAGCTTCGGAACGAGCGCCTGCGTGAGTCATGCCTCCTGATTTCGGAGCTCCCCGTCCTGAAGGCAAACCTTGAAACGAAAGATCATGCCACCCTCAAGGGATATTTTCTTTCCAATGAGAGCCCGGCGCAGCTCGTTCAGATCGACATTCTTATTCTGACCGATGCGCGAGGTAGAGTGCTCTTTCGGCTGGATCGGCCCGAAATGCACGGGGATACTCTTGCGGCACTCCATTTCATCAAGCGTGCGATGGAGGGAGCGGACCCTGAGCCGGGAGAAGTCATTAGTTGGGTGAATGATGAAAAACTCTTTCAGATTTCGACGTTCCCCATTATTCAGCGGGGGTATGTCATTGGTACGATGACAATCGGAAACCGACTGACGCAGGCAGAAGCCGATCAGATGAAGAAGGATACGCAAAGTGAGGTCACGTTTCTCCTTGGCAAGAGGGTCGTTGCTTCGACACACTCGGACATCGGGCAGGTCGATCTGCTCCGTGCGTATCTTGTTGACCGAGACAGTGTAAACGCGCAAATCGGGAGGGAAGAAGAGACGCAGCGGGAGATCACGCTGGACGGGGAGCGTTTTATGTGTGTGTTTGCGAAGGTTTCCCCGTCGGGGGATGCCGTCTACGTCATGGGGAGCTCTGTGGATAAAGCCCTGGCTTCGCTGCAGGTTATTGAACGCGTCATTCTGGCTGTAGGGGCATTGGCCCTCATCATTGCCCTCGTCGGCGGCTTTGCTCTCGCAAGGGGAATTACGGCGCCTGTGCAGACGCTGGTCGATGCCACGGAAAAGATCCGTGCCGGCAACTACGACGTTCAACTCGCCTCTTCTTCGAAGGATGAAATCGGAAAACTCTCGCAGTCATTCAACGAAATGGTGATCGGCCTGCGCGAGCGTATTCTCATGTCGAAGTTTGTTTCTGTCTCTACAGTGGAGATGATCAGGGAGGGGGGCAAGCTTCAGCTTGGAGGTGAACGGCGAAATGTGACGGTGTTCTTTTCGGATATCCGCGGCTTTACATCGTTCTCGGAGCGGGTGCAACCGGAGGTGGTTATCGACACCTTGAACAAATACCTGAGCATGCAGGCCCGGCTGGTCGTGAAGCATCACGGAGTCATCGACAAGTATGTCGGCGATGAATTGGTCGCTATCTTCGAGGGGTCCGAAATGGTTGACAACGCCCTCCTTGCAGCGACAGAGATCCAAAAAGAGATAGGCAAGCTCAACCGGGACAATCCGGAGAATATTCAGATAGGTATCGGGATCAATACGGGCATGGCGATCGTGGGGAATGTGGGAAGTGAGGAGCGGATGGATCACACCGTCCTGGGGAACAATATGAATCTCGGAGCACGCCTTTGTTCCATTGCCCAACCCGGCCAGATTCTCATTTCAGAATCCTCCTGGCGGCAGGCGAAAGTCAAGGAGGTCAGCTTCAAGCCGCTGGACGCGATCACGGTGAAAGGAATCGCCCGCCCCGTTCCGATCTACGAAGTGCAGTGCCAGGCCTGATCGACCGCCGAGAGTCTTCTTTGGGGGAACCCAACCTGTTTTGCCCGCATAAGGTGTGGCTCCGTTCGGGCTGCTGACCCCCACTTTGTCTCCCCCTGAGAGAGGGGGAGATCCTCTGGAACAGCCGGCTGCGGTGCTTCTTCTTGAAATGAGGTTGGTTCTGCACAGGTTTAAAACATGTTTCCCCCTTCCAAGGGGGAACGCCATGGGGGTCGGACATTACAAGGGGGGAAAATATGGGGGATGTATTCAATCGAATCGGCATGGGGAAACGAAGAAGGGCATTGAGAAACGCAATGCCCAATGCAGAGGTAATTCTGTGGTCTTACTTACGCCGGAGACAAGTACTTGGAAAAAAGTTTCGCAGACAGGTGAGCATAAGAAAATACGTCGTCGATTTCTTCTGTTTTGAACTTCGCCTTGCGATCGAAGTGGACGGACCAACTCACTTCACGAGAGATGCATTCATCAAGGATCAACAAAGGCAAAAAGAGATTGAACGGGAAGGTGTAAGATTCCTACGCTTCACGAATTCTGAGATCTACAGCAACATCCATGGTGTCATGGACGTCATTCACGAAATAGTAGCCGAAATGGCCAGCAAGGCGCCAACCACCCATGATTGACTAGGATGATCTTCGCACCGTCTTCAGCCTCTCCTTCAGCTCTGCCGCTGCCCTCGCATAGCCTCCGTTGTCCGAATCGACCAAATGAATGTGTGCCCCGTTGTAGCTGAAGATGAGGCAGGTGATGAGCGCGGTCGGCGCCGAGTGCATGCCATAGACAAGAGAACCGGCCCGGAACTCGCCTTCGAGATACTCTGTGAGACGTTCACGCTGTTCTTTTGTTCCCGAGAGCGTCTGACGGAGTTTGTCGTCAAATTTCTTGAAATCGGTGTTGGCGACAAGCTGCCTCTTGTATGCGCCCCAGTCGGTGTTGGTTGAGCGGTATCCGATGGTCATCAAGACCGCTCCCAGGAGAGCTTTGAATCGGATCTTGAACCAATAGGCAATCCGCTGCAATGTTCCTTTTCCGAATGAACGAATGTTCGATTCTCCCGAGAGCCTTCGCTCAGTGAAGGCATAGGAGAGGAGGTTCTCCTGAACAGGATGGCACATCGTGTCGGATCCATAGACCTCACTCACCTTGGTGATAACGGCCCGATACGCCAGATTGCGTTCCTCGGAAGATGCGGCGATCGATTGGACGATCAGGGAGACGATTTCCCCGTGCGCGCTGGGAACGTTCTTCCAGCGGCATTCAAGCCCGGAGAAATCGGCTTCGGTATCGCTCCCGTCGGGTTTCAGGCTGTACCGATCGGCAGTCTCGGGGTCCTTGAGAAACTCTTCGGCGTATTGGAGACCCCAGCCGGTGAAGACAGCCTGGACGAAATTATCCGACACGCGATATCGGGCCACAAGGACGTCAAATCCGGCCTTTCGGATTTCCGTCACGGGGACGATTCCGGTACGCAGATCGAGGCGATAGACCTCTTCGGCCATTCGTTTTGTCGCCAGCAGCGCTCCACGGGCGCGGGAAAGAAGTGATTCGTGGAGACAGACGGTTGCCCCATCGCCGCCAAAGACAAACGGGAGAGAGAACGATCCCGTGAGGTTGAGCATCGCCATGATCGTCGATGCTCCCATCAGGTTCACCTCCTTGTACATTCCATTGTTGATTGCGACAGTGGAGTTCCTCACGTCGGTGACGACGACGTGCCAATCGTCAGGAAGGGGCGCGTAGAGGCGGGGTTGAGAGATATCCAGAAAATCGTTCAGGACCGGAAGGTCGACATAAAACGACGGTGAAGAGGAATTCACTGGGCAATCTACCGGTCGGACCAAACGGCGAGCTCGTTGCCGTTGGGATCTGTGAAATGGAATCGGCGTCCGCCCGGGAAGGAGAAGATCTCTTTCACGATGCGTCCGCCGTGTTGCCGGATTGTGGACTGAGTTTTCTCGAGCTCGGACGAATAAATGACGACCAGAGGCGACGGCTTTCCGACCGGACCAGCCTTGTCGAACCCGCCGGCAAGTCTTCCATCCTCAAAGCTTGTGTAGTCAGGGCCATAGTCGGTGAATTTCCAGCCGAAGATCGCGGAATAGAATTTCTTTGTGGCCGGAATGTCTTTGGCCGGAAACTCAACGTAGTCGATTCGATGATGGTTGTCTTGTTGGGCCATGATTTTCCCATGATGTGTCCGATCTGGGGATCGGACTCTACACATCGGCTTTGCTTTGTTACTTCGTTTTCACGAAAACGGGTTGAGTCCATGCCCTGAGCCCGTTGCTCTCCTCAATCCGGGCCCGTACGTATCCTTCGGTTCCCTGGAAGTCGTAACGAGCGGGGTTGTCGTACGAAACGGAGAGTACGCGCCCTTCCTTGCCCACGAAAACCACCCGGTATCGTCTCGAATCATTGGCTGGGGTGCGGATCTCCACTGAAAGCGAGCTCTCCGTTGCCTGAATCTCTTTCAGGTTGACGCCGGTGGAGGCGTAGAAATCTCCTCTTGTCAGGGCATCAAGGACGGATTCGCGACTCAAGGCTGCGGCCCGAACCGCAATCCACGCCCGACCCGGGTTGGCGCGGGCGGGGCCGAATTCTTCGCGAAAATCATGCGAATCGTCGACCGCTGCCGCAAAAACAGAGATCCCCGCTGAGAGGAGCTGATCCCACATTTGTTCTGTTGACGGAATCCTCCCGTCGCCCGCGTGATTGACGATCGGATGCCCGCTCGCGATCTCCAGAAGGAACGGACCTTTGAGAGGGAGCATTTCTGTCGCTGTGAAGGCCCAGAGGAAATTGGGGTGATTCACGAGAGGAACTGCCTTCTGTGCACGGACCGCATTAATGCTGGCTTTCAGGATTTCTGTCACCGTCGACCCGCTCTGCCTGGGAATAACGCTGGAGATTCCAATCGCGTTGACATGGACAGTTTTCTCGTTTGTGATCTCTTCGGCCCCTATGAGAACAAAATTGTCGGTCGGATTGGAGTCCATCGGTTTGGGGTCGGTGAAGGTATTATGATCCGTCAGGGCGAGGAATTGGTACCCATGACGCTTATACCATGCCATGACCTCAAAAGGCGGCGAGTCACCGTCCGAATTGATCGTGTGGCTGTGAAGGTTCCCCTTGAACCATCTGAGCGGAGAATCCTGGGCAGTCGCTGCGGGCGTTAAGAGAACAAACGCCATGAAGAGAAGAACATGTTTTCTCATAATGTCTCTGGCTGTTACTGAGCACCTTGTTTTGTGATCTTCGAATTCGAATCCGGGTTGCCGTTCTCCCTGCGTTTGAGGCGGACCTTCGCGATGCCGGCGAGTCCAAGAAGCACCGTGAGGGCGGATCCTGCCATGCCCAGATAGACCGGCGAAAACTTCAAATCCTCCATGGATTCCTCCACTTCCTCCGTCAATTCGGTCCCGCGTTCCACAATCGCTTCCTGTATCGAATCCGCTTCCTCGAGGTAACCGACGAATCCTATGCTGTTCGGAAGAAGGAGGGCAATCAGAGAATAGAACACGAATCTCTTGATCAACCGCACGGTAAACATCATGACGGATCCGGCAACAAAGAGAAGCAAGGTCGAAATGAGGATTGGCTGGGCCCACATGCCCGAATCGACGTAAAGTTCCTTGAATTCTTCAAACATGTGTTTGACCCTTTCTCGGTTTCGTTACAAACGAACCCAGGCTTTTTCCCGGGAGCTCTTGACAATTCCGTCGATAACCTTCATGTTTGCGGCCGCATCTTCCAGGGGAGTCGGCACCGGCGTATCGTTCAGGATCGCCCGGGAAAATGATTCGCCCTGGAGCGTATATTGATCGCACCCTTCAAACTGGATCTCATGCCTGCCCGAGCCCGTATGTACGACGATCTTCGTCGGCTGATCCAGGGGAGGAGTGAACGGGAATTGGATTTCCATCCTTCCGCTGCTCCCAAAGACCTCGGCGCGCTGGGAAGGAGATGCCTGCGTTGCGCATGTGAATGAGGCAGTTCCTTGTCCGAACTCAAGAATGGCCGAAGCAAGTCGATCGGTCTTGAATCCGGGATCGATCCCAATTGATCCGCAGGCGCGTTGCGGTTCGCTCCCGTAAAGGAAACGCGCAAGAGAAATGCAGTAGCATCCGATGTCGAGAAGTCCCCCGCCACCGATATCGGCCCTGTTGCGAATATCCGTCGGGTTGATATTGTGATACGTGAAGACTGCATGGATGTGACGTACTTCCCCAAGTACCTTGTCGCGGATCAAGCCCCGGATCTTTTCCCATTGGGGATGAAACCGGTACATGAAGGCTTCCATGACCTTGAGACGGGGATACTTCTTCAGGCTCTTTTGAAGGCTTTTCACCTCACGCGAGTTCACACCGATCGGTTTTTCACAGAGGACATGTTTGCCCTGCTTCAGGGATTCAAGAGTGAGAGGAATGTGGAGGTGGTTTGGGAGCGGATTGTAGATTGCCTGGATCTCTTTGTCGGCCAGGAGCTCTTCATACGATCCGTAAGCCTTTGGTATTCCCAACCGCTGTGCCGCCCGCCGCGCTTTTTCACCGTCCCGCGAGGCGATGGCAAGGATTTCCGAGAGCATCCCCTTTTGCATGCCGGGAATGACTCTATCGACACCGATTCTCGCTGTGCTGAGAATACCCCAGCGCACCTTTGTCATGTTTTCTCCAAAACAGAATGGGGGGAGAGCTGTGTCCCTGCCGTGTTCACAAGATCTTTCGGAACGGAAAATCGCGTTCTCACATCATCGTCTACACGGCTCGGTTTTCCACTTTGGGCGTTCACCGGGCACCAGAGAGTCCTGGCGCGGGCGAGAAGTCTTCTGTCGGCTGCACGAAGAATTTCGGTGTGTCGCTCGAACGTCAGGTCGGTCGCCTGTCCTACCCAGGTTCTTGCAACAATCCTCTCTCCGAGTTGGGCCGAACGTTTGTAGTCAATTTCGTGGCGAACGACCACCCAATGCCATTTTTCCTGCTGATCCGGCGTGGCCCTTGCGGTCCAATGGGCGATCGCGACTTCCTGGACCCAGCGCAAATACACGATATTGTTGACATGGCCCAGCATGTCAATATCCGGCGGCTCGACCACTATGGGGATTTCGTAATGTTCCTGCGATGGATCCGGTTCCATACTCTTTCAGCCTTCTACTTGTTCCGCTGCCACATTCCGGGCACTCGACCGTCGGGGTCCTCAAAGAGCGAAAACGCACCCATTCCTGGCACTTCCATTCTTTCGACGATAATCTTGCCGCCCGCCTTCGTGATTCTGGTCGAATACTTGCGAAGGTCATCGACATCAATATAGAAGGCCATATTACCAGGCCACGGGCCCTCTTGCGGTTTCATGATGCCACCGTTGATTCCCCCTGTTCCGCCCGTTTCGAGTATGCGTGAATTTTCCGAAAAACGCAAAAAGCGGGTAGTGTATCAGTTTTATTGAAAGTTTCAACGCAAAGGAGCAGAGGTCGCCCCGTAGAGAGAACGGGGCAAGCAGAGAAAACGCCCGCCTGCCTCAAGTGAGCACACATGCGGCGGGCAGGCAGAGGATTTCCGGATTTTGTTGTTCTCTGCGAACCCCTGCCTGCGTGCCGACCATTTCGCTTTATTGAAATGGTGAATGAATCACTTCGGCAGGCAGGTCT